>Ga0114982_1001303_pt1 | contig 12253 bp, 14 predicted proteins | sample Shrwel_input2_FT_FD_87183 | JGI IMG/M metagenome (GOLD analysis project Ga0114982, IMG submission 87183) | Subsurface microbial communities from deep shales in Ohio, USA - Utica-3 well 1 S input2 FT | ecosystem: Environmental > Aquatic > Deep subsurface > Shale gas/oil reservoir > Produced... | reverse complement strand
CGTTTATGATGGGACAATCCCGCTGGCTTTGGCACGGGATTTGATTGTTCGATTCGACGAACACCCGGAAGTTCATGAAGGTTCGGTGAACACGGAAACCGGAGAGAAACATGAGGATGTCCGGTCGTGTTTGGAACTGAACATCAGCCGGGCAGCGGGGATGGAGAACCACCACACCGCGCTCACACAGCTTGCCACCATCGCTATGATGAAGTACAAGCAAGATGTGAAGTACGCCATGATGCCGGAACAATACGGTCTGGAAGGATTCCGTATGAAGAAGTATGCGCCCGAACGGAACGACCACTTCGCACAACACGTGGATGTGGCGGACTATCGCAGCGCCCGGCGCTACCTTGCGTTCTTCTGGTATCTCAATGATGTTGAGCAAGGCGGGGAGACGTATTTTCCCGATATGAACATCAGCGTCACTCCCCGCGCCGGGCGGTTGTTGATGTTCCCGCCGCTGTGGTTATACCCCCATGTGGGCAAGAAGCCTATCAGCAACAACAAATACATCGTCGGTGGATACGCACACTACCTCTAAGGAAAGAAGCACTCATGATTACTTTTGTTCTTCATCACGATTTGAATGTATTGGCGAATGTCATGATCGCCCAAACTGAACAGTTTGTCGCGCAAACTCATGAAGATACGCAGATGGGTCAGTATATGCGATCACGGTTGGATACTCTTCGTCGGTGCCGGGTGTATTTGCTGGCGGCGACTGTAGGAGATCCTGTCGATGAACTGAAAGACTCTCTATCGGTCATTCGCGATGAAGCACTGTCTCAAATTGATGGATCGGAAAGTATCACGGTCGTCGCCGCCTACAATGCGGTGAATGAGTTTTGGAGTCTGTTGGGTTAGGCATAATTCCACGATTCCAATCAAAAGCGCCCGGTTTGTCGCCGGGCGCTTTCTGTTTTTGTCGGACAAATTTGACGGTAGGATGGAATGGTGCAAGCGATTGGTTTCTATACGCGCCGCCTAGTTGATACACCGACGGCGCTTAACTTTCAACAGTGGTTTGAAGAGAACAACATCCCGAACAGTCTACCTTTGAATCAATTACACTGTTCGGTCATCACCGCAGAAGCGGAGATCCCCGGCTACCGCCCGGATCGATTCCCGGTACTGATCCGGCCCAAACAGTTCAGCATCAAAATCCTGAATGCCGCGCTGGTCGTGGCCTTCGACTCACCGATGCTCAAACGGTCGTGGCTACAAGCCGTTGCGACCGGGATTGGATTGAAATATCCCACGTTTCTCGGTCATGTCAGCGTTAGCTATGCAGTCCCAATCGATTTCGATGTGATGGAAGTCAAACCACCGACATTCCCGATTCGTCTGTTGCCAGAAGAATCCGCGCCGGTTACTTCTTTTTCTTGAGTTTGGATTCCTTCAAGTAGCCACTTTTGGCCGCTTTGGTCCATTCATCGACCTTGGCCGAACGTTCACGGCTGTACGGATCAACTTCCGGGTTGATGACGATTTCTTCTTTATCGCCGGACGGTTCCTTTATTGCCGCGTCGTCGTCCTCTTCAACCTCAGAACATCCGCACTCTTCGCCGTCACCACCGCATACTTCACACACGGGAATGTTTTCAAAGATTTCGCGGATGGACTGAAAGACTTGTTCTCCGACATCAGTATGCTTAATCATGTTCTTATTTAGAGCAACATCACCTTGATATGCTTCGACATATCAACCAACCCTTTCAATATGCAATCGCATATGGGGAGGGGGAGGGGGAGGGGGTAACCCCGGCGATAGCTAAATAGGATTGAGGTATTAAACAGAAAATGAGTTGGACTCTTACACAGCCGCCCGACTGGTCGCCGGATGCAATTGCGACTTCAGCGGGTTGGGTAGACCCGGTAACGGGTGAATTGATTGTTGCGATTCGTGGTTTGAATGTCAAGAATGATGCTCCGCGCATTGTTCGCGTGACGCGCGTCGGATCGACCACCAAGTATGGCCGTTCCACGACGATTTCTTTCCGCGTGAAATTCAATGAAGTTGTTGTGGTTACCGGCACTCCGCGTATTCCGCTATCGATTGGCGCTACGACGGGGTTGTATTTGCTGTATGTTTCCGGTTCCGGTTCATCGACGTTGGTCTTCTCCTACGCGGTTCAGAACACACAGAACGGCGCTGTAGTTGTGGAAAGCCCGATTGGTTTGAACAGCGGCACGATCAAGGACGCTTTGGACACGGCGGCTGTTTTGACGTTCACCGCTCCGAACACGACCGGCGTGACTGTTGATACGACGTTGCCGACGACGACTTCCGCCGCCGCGATCAGCCCGACGGCTTTTGTTACCGGCGACACGATCAATGTCGTTGTGACGTTCAGTGAAGCTGTTGAGGTTGTCGGTTCGCCGCGTTTGACTTTGGATTTGAATGGGACGCCCGCCTATGCGGTCTACTCTAGCGGTTCGGGTTCGACGGCATTGACATTCTCTTATACGGTTGCAGAAGAAGATTCTGTTGATGCTGGCGACTTCGCCATGGGTTCGCAGGATGTCGGTTTGAACGGCGGTACGATCAAGGATTTGTCCGGTAACGCCCCGACCGATATCACGTTCACCGGCCCGTCGAATGTTGCTGACATCAGCGTGAATTCGACCGCCGCCCCGGTCATTTCTTCGGTCACATTCGATTCCGACGATGCTCCGTATTCGGTTGCCAAGGGTAGCGTTTTGACGCTCACCGCACACATGTCGAAGGCTTGTGTCGTGACCGGTTCGCCGCGTTTGACTTTGGCTATTGATGGTGTTGCGAAGAATGCAACCTACGTCAGTGGTTCTGGTACCAAGGATTTGGTGTTCCAGTACACTGTCGTTTCGGGAGACTCTTGCGCGACGACCGATTTCGATGTCTCTTCCCCGTTGGTTTTGAACGGTGGAACAATCAAAGACATCTACGACACCGCCGCCACCCCGTTGACGTTCACCCCGCCGGACACGGACGCTGTTGTAATTGACAACACCGGTCCGACCGCTCCGACGGTGACTGGTCCGTCCGCTGCTACCTACAATGCTGGCGACGTGTTGACGTTCACGGCTACCTATAGCGACACTTCGGTGGTCGTTACCGGTTCTCCGCTGTTGCCGATCACGATCAACGGCGTAGCCCGCAACGCCGTGTTTGATGAAGTCGTTGATGGCGCTTTGACCTTCAAGTACACTGTCGTTTCGGGAGACTCCGCAACGTCCGGTCAGATTGTTGTTGTTTCCCCGATCACGTTGAACGGCGGAACGATCAAGGATGATGCTGGTAATTCGGCGGTCATCACGTTCACTCCTCCGACTTTGACCGGTCGTATCATCGACAACACTCCTCCGACGATTAGTTCTGTCGCCGCACCGACTGGACACACCGCCAACGCGTTTTCGACTGGCAACACCCTGTCTATCGTGGTGACGTTCAGTGAAGCCGTGACGGTCACCGGAACCCCGCGAATCCTGTTGAACATCAATGGGGTCGCCAAGTATGCAACCTACGCATCTGGAAGCACCACGACCGCTTTGACGTTCACCTACACGGTGGTGTCTGGCGACGTGGCGACGGCTGGACAGTTCGCACTAGTCAGCCCGCTACAGTTGAACAGCGGCACGATTGTCGATGGTGGCGGAAACTCCATCACTGTCCCGGCGTTGGCCTTCGACTTGCCGTCCACGGCGTTGATGACCTTCAACTAACAGAAACAGTAGTCCTTCCCTTGTGGCCGGGCCTTCGGGTCCGGCCTTTTTTCGTTAGAAACTCGGTTCTCCAAAATTCCGGTTTCGCTAAAGAGTAAATATTACCGTGAAAAGATTAACCAACGAAGCAAGCACGGGGATTTGTGATCCCGACCGTTTAGTCACACAGCAAGATTTGAACAAGCTGGAGAAGCACCTTGATACCGTCTGGAACAAACTCGGTATCGACATTGCTTTCACTCGTCACTTCTTGGATCGTGTGAATGACGCCCGAAACGGCACTCAAATCACGCTATGTGAGTTGGCGCGTATCTTCATGGAGACGTTCCGGCAACACATGGCAGTCTTCAAGAACATCCCGAAGAAAGATTGGGAGGCCGTGTTGATGGACAAAAAGACGAACGTCAATGTTCCGTTCATCCTCAAGCACAATGGGAAAGAAGTGGAGATCGTCGCGAAGACGATCATGCGAAAGCCGAATTTCCACACTCCCGATCCGAAACTAATGGTCGCGCACATGACGCGCGGGGGAAAGCGAATGAAGACTCTTCGTGAGTGGGCTGGCTTTGGAGAACCGCAAAATACGCCGGTTGGTGGCGTGTTTGCCGCTGATGATGTGAGTGTCAACACCTCACAGGTGGAAGACCCGGAAGTGTTGGGGATGTTGAACGGGTTCTTGTCGTCATTGACGAATCGCACCTACATCAATCCGTACTACCCGGTTCATCTGGCTTGGATCAAGCTACAAGCGGTTGGTTTGTCTTTTGAAATGCGCACCATCGATTTGGGTGGCGATCAGGGATGCGTCTATGTCCCGTGTACTCAATTCGGTGGGCGGCTTGGTCGTGACGTAGATGGTACCTGGGTCAATGACGACGGATTGTCGAACAAGATCCCCGGCGGGATTTCACTGAAGATCAACTATCAACAGGAAGAAGGTCAGTTCAGTGTTTCTATGCAGTTGGTTGTGGGGATGAATGAAGACGCCGAATTGATGGGTATTGACGAAGCGACATTGACCCATTTTGCGGAATTCCCGATCCACGAACAATCCATCATGGATGTCGTGAAGCAAATCGAAGGGAAGATGTCCGCGCACGGCTGGAAGGATGCCGGTTCGATCACTCCGCGCAAGAACGATCACTCTTTTGTCTATGAGTCGGGTGGTCATTATCTGGTCCTCTACATTCAGCCGGTCAAGAGTGGCGGTATGGGTTGGTCGATCACGGAAAAGGGTAAGTTGATTCGTCAAGGCCCGGCAAACACTTCAGCGGACGTTACGGTATTGCTGGACATCATCCGCAACACCCCGAATCTCAAAGAGTCGAAGCGTTCCAGTAAGCATAGAGTAGAGAACGTTCAGAACGGTGATTCCGACGCAACTAGCTCTGACTACCCCTATGACAAGACGTTCCAGCCGACACAAGACGGGGAGACGATCTTTGATAGTTTCATGCGTAAGAGCCGCAAGATTGTCGCGGAAGCCTTGCCGTTGGTGAAGAAGGGAAAAGATGGTCATAAGGACCAACACCCATCGGCATCAGAATGGCTAGCTCATTACAAGGACAAGCCGCTGGCGACGATCCGGGCGGCGTATGATCGCGCGGAAGCGTCTTTGCACGCATACAAAGGAAACGATCTGGACATCAAGAAAGCCCGGATGGATAAATTCACCGGCATCAATCAGGCTCTACGCGGATACTCCAAGCGCCCGTCGAATAAGTAACTGATATTGCATGGATTTCGCCAACCTTACTAACGATAACGTACTTCTGTACGCGATCCGACACTATGACAACCCATCGGCCCAAGGGTCGAAAGAATTTGAAGAGGATTTTGAGCGCTTCAAATACGTGAAACGTTTACTCAAACGCTACGTCAAAAAAGGGGTTATCAAAGAGCGGTTGGTGTTGAATCATGTAACGATTCTCTATAACGTGTTTGGTCTGGCGGCGACCCGGATAATGTTTCTCAAAATGGAGCCGGATTTGTACCCGGCTCTAAAGACATTCCTGTTGGCTATTAGTTTCATGCCAGATGTAGTGACCGGCATCAATGGAGCCAACATCCGATCAAGTGACATCATGCCGGACGCTGTGCTAGTCGGATTGATCCGGCAATCTATGCGGGCGGTCGCGGCATGACAGGAATAATCGATACTTGGATCGTCTATAGAGTTTTGCGCATCCTCACGACCCCTTGGGACGAAATGGATGCGTTTCGGCTCGGTATCATCGACGCGGATGGTAATGTGTTACGGAAACAATCGACATTGAAGAAATCGGAAGAACGGCAATCATACACGCTGTTGCATCGGTTGGTTTTCAATTTGAAACGGATTCTGGAAAAACTGCCGATGGGTAAGCGGAAGTTGGCCCGGTATGCGGCGGCGCTGTTTTTGATTCGTGAGAAAATGCAAACCCGAAGAGGAAAGAAGATGCTGGAAGAAGGATTCAAGACATTCATCAACAAACACGCTCAAGAGAAAGTGTATGTCACTGAGGGGGTTTCTGTTGGTCTTTCTACCGGTCGCTACAAGATCCTGCACAACATGTTGGATGGAGAATCGGAAGTCGTGAAGGCCGGATCGATCATCGTTGTGCGCAAACCCATCCGGGGAACTGTTGTGATGGGTGTTGAAGTATTCCCGGTTATGACCACGACCGGTCAAGAATTGGCGGTGTCACATGAAGACATTCAAGCAGTTTAAGACGCAACAAGAAGATATCGGCAATACGGCTGGTGGCGGCGCAATCGCCGGGCTTGGTGTTGGCCCGCAAGGTGAGCCGGGGATTCCTGTAGATGCCGACATCGCATCCAGTTCGCGGGCGGCGAAGAAACCGATCTGGCCGATGCAGAAACGAAAGAAGCCGGTGCCGATGGATGAGGATATGTTCGCGGGCGCGGAAGTGTTTGACGTTTCCGGTCACACCTTTTCCCTCTGCCGGTTGGGTAAAGTGCGTTATCATCGCTGGTCGAAGTATGTCGGGGACGATGCAATTGGCCAGAAGATCCGCGCCTACGGTATTGCAAATCCGAACAAAAGCATCGTCATCCGCGACAAACGAAGCGGCGCTATGATGTTTCTACGGCATGCTGGTCTACCGTCGTTTGCTTCATTCTGCCAAGATAAATAGAAATGTCAGCGTGTGAACGGAACGATTCTCCCGGTCGTTGCGCTGATACCGCCAGAAATGGTCCCTACCCGAGAGTGGGATAACGAAGAGGCCCGAAAAGACTCCTATCATGGGAGTCTTTTGAATTTATACGATCAACCCGCAATCTCTGAGTAGATCCAAATCCTTGTTGGACTTAATCAACAAGGCGATGTTTTTCATTTCAATCGCATGTAGCATTTTCATGCCTTCAGTGTCACCAAGTGGGAGTGATGCGTAGATGTCTTGAAAGGCCGCGAAGTCTTTGATGAAACAATGACCACCCGCACCCCGGCCTGATTTGTGGATCGGATCAAGATGGGTGCTGCCAAGGCGCGGATCGCCCGCGATTGCCTCTTTGATCGGTGTCCATGGCTGGTCTAGGCTGGCGGCGACATCATAGAGCATGTTCATGAACACGACCTTCAAATACAGGAGACAGTTCCCGGCGTATTTGATGATTTCCGCAGATTTTGCGGGCATGATGGCTTCATAGGGTGCTTTGGGCAACACCGCTAGGATGTCTTTCGCTTTTTGCCGGTACTCTTCGTTATCGACAGGAATGCCGATGATGTTTCGCATCGGATGGGCGGCGTCATACGCGGCGGTCGTTTCGACTAGGAATTCCGGGGAGTGGGTGACGAAGATGTTGGGGAATACGGCTTGAATCGATTCGGTGGTGCCGGGGATGATGGTAGACTTGATGACAGCGATCTTTCCATCACCTATTAGATTCATCACGTTACGGACGATAGAGTCATCAAAACCGTGTTCGGTGGTCGGGGTTGGGACCGCGATGAATACGATGTCACAATGTTTGATCGCATCCGCGTTGTCGATGTATTCAGGTTCACGGCTGTAACGGGTAACATCAAAGCCACGATTTTCCAGATCGTCAGAATAGTTTTTGCCAATCCATCCTTGGCCAATAAATCCGATTTTTGACATAGCGCATTACTATCTATGATTAAGAGATATGTCACTGTTCACGGATCTACAGTTCGCCCACCGGGTCGGATCATACGTCCGTAACTTCAAACAGAAGGGGAACTACATTTGGAATTTCTCCTGTCCGATCTGTGGGGATTCCGAAAAAAGAAAGAGCAAGGCACGGGGGTACCTCTATCGGCATGAAGACCGGTTGATGTACAAATGCCACAATTGTGAACAGCCGCCGATCAGCATGTATGCGCTATTTTCCGAACTGAGTGAGGATCTGGCAAAGGAATACATCATTGCGGTGGCCATTGAGCGGCATAAGAGCCGCCCTACGCGTCAAAAGAAGACGTGGAAGGAAGAAATCCACGACATCAAAACGGAACGCGTGGTGAGGCCCGTAGACCCGTTTGCGGACCTTCCCACACTCTACTCTCTCCCCGACGATCACCCGGCGAAAGCGTATATGGTCGGGCGCAAGATTCCCGACTCGTTTCTCAAAACGCTATTGTATGCGGAGAATTTCGCGGCGGTGATTGACAAGTGGAAACCAAACGGCCCGGTGTTGGTGCATGAGCCACGGATCATCATCCCTTTTCGGAACCGGAAGCGATTGTTGGCGATCCAAGGCCGGAGTTTGGAGCCGGACGCAACTCTTCGATACATCACGATCAAAGCCGAAGATGATGTCCCGAAAATCTTTGGGTTGGATCGGATTGATTTGAAATTGGACCGGATCTATGTGTTGGAGGGTCCGATTGATAGTATGTTCCTACCGAACGCGCTAGCGATGGCGGGCGCGGATTTACCAGCTATTCTTCCACGGGATAAATGCATTGTGGTCTATGATGATGAGCCGCACAACCGGGAAATTTGCCGGAAGATTGAGGCGGCGATCAACATGGGGTATCGGGTATGTATCTGGCCGGAACGCCGTCAAAACACAGGCCGTAAAGACATCAATCAAATGATATTGTCTGGTCTGACTTCGGAGAGGATTCAAGCGATCATCGAAGAAAACAGTTACGTGGGCGCACAGGCCAAATTGAAACTGGATAAATGGAGAAGAGATGGAATACGAAGGAAAGGACGAAAAGGAACTGATGGCGGATTTTCCGCCCGCGTCGGATGACCAGTTAGAAGAGTTTGAAATGACACTCAACAACACGGAAGGGGTTGAAAATCCACCTGAAGAGTATGATGAGCGGACCATTTACACCAAGGCGCGGAATGCGGAAGAGGCCGCGATGAAATTTGAGGCCTACTTGAACAATTTGGTGGAGACTCATCAATGGAACGGAATGCAACCTATGACGCTTTGGTTTTACCAGCGGATTCAAGATGGGACAGTGATTTAACCGGGTTATCTTAGATGTATGGCTATGGAAATGCCGCCCGAAATCGTCGCGCGTCTAACACCTGAACAGCGCGAAGATTACATCGCAATTCTCCAAACTCAAAGCGATTTGATTTCCCGTCAAATCACTCTCATTCAACTAGCCGCGACGCAACCCATTCAGCCGCGTCCCCGCACCGTCTGCACTCACCGTTTTTATGAACCTAAGAATCCTCACGAAAGAAGCAAATCCTAGCGCGGGAGACATTTCCCGCGTTCTCTTTTTACTGCCGTCTGAAGGCGAACCTACCGCCGAAGATTTGGCGATGCTCCAAGCCCTCTATTCCCGCGATCCGAAACCCATTGACGCGGCGGTCAAACTCCTGAAGCTGTCAACCTCCGGCGACTTCATGAACAAGTTCTATGTTGGCTATGGGCATGAAAGCATTGCGGAATTGGGTGATGTGGTCATCGCGATTGAAAATGTCCCGATGCCGATTGCCAAGTTGATTCAACACTACCAGCTTTACAAAGGGCAGGAGTGTTCAACTCGGTACATCAATTTCAGCAAACAGGCGTTCATCGCCCGCACCGAACCGGGCCGCATCTACCAAGAAAAACTACGCAGTTTTTATTTGAAGGCTTTGGAGCCGACAACGGAACTTTTGTTGAAAAAATTCGACTTAGATCGCAATGACGCGAATGAGTTGCGTGGAGCAAAGGCGGCAACCTTCGACGTGCTTCGCGGGTTCCTTCCGAACGGCGCGGTAACGAATCTGGCCTGGAAGACGGATCTTCGATACCTGAACAATCGCATCCATGCTTTACGTGACCATGTGGATGAATATCCTGAACTGGCGGTGGTTCTGGATAAGATCACCGCATTGGCAAAAGAAGCCTTCCCGAATTCCATCCGTGATCGTCGTAGCGTCAATACCGATCCGTTGGAGTGGCCGTTCGGGATGGGTATGGAGAATCATTTCCAGCCGTCTGTGGATTTCTTCCCTCTTCGGGCGATCAATGGGGAGCCGCGCGGAATCATTGAGTGGGTGGATACCATCGACTTTGCGTCTTGGCGCGATTTGGCCCGGCATCGTTCCGTGTTCCAGACGTTCCCGGCGATCACCACCAAGTATGATTTTGAATACTGGTATACGGATCAACTCCCATATGATCTGCGAAGCGAAGCATTTGAACTGATCTACGAAGCGGAAGAACTGTTCGATCAGGATCAAGATCGTTATGCCATCCCGATGGGCTTCAAAGTACCCTTCATCGTCACTGGTCCGCTGGAGAAGTTCCGCTACATCATTCGTCTCCGGTCGGGAGAAACTGTTCACCCGACATTGCGAAAATCCATCTACGATTTGGCTGGTACCCTAACATTTAAGACGGGTATGCAGTTCGCTCGGTTAAATTCGACTGAGTGGATTGTGGGCGGAAAACGCGGGCGGCAAGACATCGAACTGTTGCCCCTGGAAAAAGCCAAATCTGAAGAGCCAAAAAACCCGGTTTTGTTGCAGGAAGAGGTGAAATAACATACATGGAAATGACAGCGTTAGCGGCAGAGAAGACACTGACGGCGGGGGTGGAGTACATCACTCCCCCCATCGCGCGGGAATACCTGAAAGCAAACAAGGTGAATAACCGGCGAATCAGTTTGAGTGTCGTGCGGAACTATCGCACCGATATGCTGGCTAAGAACTTCAAACTCACCGGAGAACCGATTCAGTTTGACGTAAACGGCGTTCTGGTGAATGGCCAGCACCGACTCACCGCTCTTTCGGAAATCGAAGATGATGCATTCTCGGTTCCCATGTTGGTGGTGCGCAACGTGGAAGAAGATGCCTTCCGGTACATGGACGATGGGTTGCGCCGCTCCACGGCACAGGTAGCCGCCATTGAGAATATCCCCTACGCTACGTCAGCGGCGTCCATGGCGCGACTTTTGTACATCTATGAGACTAACGGGCCGTCCTACCTCAAAGGCGGGCGTGGCGGGCCTACGCGCACGCAAATCCTTGAATACATCCGGTCTAACTTTGAGATGATTCAGCGGGCATGCTACATCGCCGATCAGATGCGCGATTTGGTGATGCAAAGCGTATCGGGGATGTGCTACTGCCTGTTCTATCGGCAATCCGGCCCGTCCGCCGAAACGTTCTTTGAGCGTCTTCGGACCGGAGTCAATCTCACCGAAACCGATCCGGTCTATCATTTGCGCCAGCGCCTCATCACCAACCGTTCCCGCCGGGGTAAGTTGGTCCAAACTGATCTGATTGCGCTGTTCATTTTGGCGTGGAAGAGTTTCCTACATGGTCGCCCGATGAAGCGTCTGCATTGGAAAGAAGGGTCGGAATTCCCGACTCTCTAACAGACAATCAGGAAACCATATATACGACTCATGGAACTCTTTAAGTCGCTTGTAAGTTGTTCAAAACAATACAACTTCCACTTTCAAGTAGGTGGATGTCTGGAAGCGAACCGAATGGATAAATACCACGCGGCGAACAGAGAAAAGCAAGAGATCGAACAGTAGAAAGTTACTTGAGGGACGTGGTAGCGTCGCTGGCAACCACGTCCCTTTTCTGTCCCATATATCAAAAACAGCGAAGGAAGGAGTAATGAATAAAGATTGGTCTAATTTGGCGAAAATTGTTTATCGCCGGACATATGCAAGACGTGATACAGGAGTCCTGGAGACTTGGAAAGACACAGTTGATCGTGTGATCGCTGGCAATACGCGGGTTGTTCCCGTCAGTGAGCAAGAGAAAGATCGGTTGCGATATTTCATGATGAATCGCAAGGCTATCCCCGCTGGTCGGGGGTTGTGGTTCTCCGGCGCACCGTCTCATGAAAAGATTGGTGGTTGTGCATTGAACAACTGCTACTACTTCAACACCGCTGATTGGAATAACTTCGTTGTGGCGCAAGATATGCTCATGTTGGGCGGCGGCGTCGGGATGAGTGTTGAGAACCGGTTTGTGTCGAAGTTGCCGAAGATTAAGCGGGATGTGGTCATCCGGCATATTGGCACGAACGACGCTGAATTCATCGTTCCTGATTCCCGTGAAGGTTGGTGCGAATTGACGCGCCGGGTACTGGAATCGTATTTTGT
>Ga0114982_1001300_pt1 | contig 12280 bp, 12 predicted proteins | sample Shrwel_input2_FT_FD_87183 | JGI IMG/M metagenome (GOLD analysis project Ga0114982, IMG submission 87183) | Subsurface microbial communities from deep shales in Ohio, USA - Utica-3 well 1 S input2 FT | ecosystem: Environmental > Aquatic > Deep subsurface > Shale gas/oil reservoir > Produced... | reverse complement strand
TGGTCATCATGGGTTTCCGGCTTGCCGCAATACTCTGTGCCGCGATCGGTCAGCATGCGGATGATGCCCATGCCGTGTTCGTCAAAGAACGGCAACACCCGGTCATTCAACAGATCAGCAGCGGTGATGGGCGTCCTGGGCGTGTAGAGCCTGGCCATGGCGACTTTGTTGTAGGTGTCGACAAAGGTCTGCTGATAAATCCGCCCAACACCTTTGATCGTGCCAACGTAGAAAGTGTCCTGCGACCCGAGGTGTCAGATCAGACGCGACTTCTACAGCTCAAATTATCGCCTGGAGATGCGATAGATACCGACTATCATCTGCATTTCCCCAGTTATTATTCCCACCTTTTTCAATAGGCGTCAGGTGAGTTGTGATCCCTTCTGGCAGGTTTTGATTGAAGCGCTCTCGAGTAATCAGCTCCATCTTGCCAGCGTTCGGATTGAACGCCTCAACCGCGGAAACATCGCTACCCACAACATCGACGATGCGCGCCTTTTCCGGAACCCGGGTTACGATCCCGTCGATATAGACCTCTTTCTGCTTTTCGATATTTAATTTAGCCATGATTGATCTCCATCTCGGGGACAATATTGGACAGGCAGACCTCGCCCCCGCGACGAGGAAGCCTGCTTTCGAAACAAGTTCCAAGCAATGAAGAGCAAACCGGACAATCTTCGGCAGGTCCGACTGGATAATTCGACCGATCCAGCCGCTCAATGAGATTGCGATTGCTCCGGTAATAGATCGAATGCGCGAAAGTCCGCCCACATAACCAGTTCAGTAATTCACCCATCAACCAACTGACTGTCTGAAGATTCAAGGGATAGATTGCGGGTGCCGGAATGTCGGCGGGCTGGTTTTGCACATATCCAGCTTCTCGTTGGGCGCGTAAGGTATTTATTTCTACAAAGCTATCTGGAATTTTGCGTGGCATAAATTCGATATCCGAACAGTGTCCACAGCGTGTCAGCCCAGGAATAACTGCATTGATGCGGCTGTGAAGAACAACATCCGGTTCGAGCTGAATGAGGTTACCGCAATCGAAATAGGGGATGGCAAACTGAACCGCAAGGCGATTGAGATACCATCTTGTTTCTGCATTATCGACACAGCCGATAATGACATCTGAACGGATCAGGGACTTTGTGGCAGCTTCGGTGAATGCATCGGTATTGATCGCGCCAAAATTTCCACTTGGGAATAAGCCCTTACCTCGTTTTGCTAGAAATTCTGCTTTTTGCTCTCCAACGTCGCGCGTAGATGCGCCTTGAAACCGATTCAAGTTTGATACTTCGATCCGATCCTGATCGATAACATCAATGAAGGCAAAGCCCAAACGACAGGCTGTCTCGAAAGCTATCGACCCAGTACCACCGCCGCCAACAATGCTTAGCCGCATTGATTTGATGATTGCGCTTTGCTGCGGCGAAATTAGCCCACTCTGGCGAACGCTCCAAGGTTCAGAACAAGCATTCACAATCCCGTACCGATGAAGCGACTCCCCCAAAATGTCAACCGTCAAGTATTTAAATACCGGCTCCCCCCCTGTACTCCAGACAACCCGACGAGCAGCCCATTCGCGACGACCAAGGAGCAGAGAAATTGCAATAATGGATTGCCCTTCTCCTAAGTAGCGGGAAAGATGTTGTTTGTACTGAATTGCTGTTCGTAGGTCATCCCGATCATCGGTGCCTGAATAGTGGGCTTTATCCGCGAAAAAATGATCGTGGATGTCGATAAGTACAAGGACCTTCAAATTCTTCGCAATCCCGCGCATCACGACACCTGCCCTCACGTCAGCGGGAACACTCAAGTGAGCCGCGCCATTGCTGATATAACAGTCAGGTGCCAATAAAAGCACGTCATCCGGATCTGCAAGAACAATCACCAAGTCGCCATCAGAAGTTCCTACTGCCGTCGCGTATGCAAAGCTCAGGCTTTCCTTGCTTTTGCCAACAGACAGGTGATATGCCAAAAGCTTTTCAGCAACCGGCTGGGTAATACGAATTCGATCCATGGTTATTCCTCCAGCAGGCACCAAAAGTGTTGAAGCATCTTGCAAATGTTGTCGCCTTTGTGGGGCGCTCGACCATTGAAACGCCACCCGTTCAGGTAGCCAATACAGATCCATTCATATCCTTGAATACTCTTGGCTCCGTGAAAAGCTGCATCCTGAAAAACGTTGAACTTGCGCTTGAGCGCGGCAATCAAGTTTCTATTCGTTTCGGTAGTCAGCAGATAAATGCCCTTGGGCGGGTCTTGTGGATAATTACGGACTTCCAATACCAAACTCAGTCTGTCGGGCTGGTATTTGTCAGGCAAAGGAAAGTCTTTAATCCAGAACGTTTCACTTGAAGGGCCAATTCCGACTGTTGCGTTGACGCTGCCGTCAAAGCACGAGAGCCATTTGTGAGTCATCGCCCTGTCGTGCTGTAAGTATTCAATTCTGTTCACGATTAACTCCTTCATTGATTGGGTTGCCTTGGTTCGGATGCTGATTTCCGGCCTGGGTCGTGCGCGCACCTGAACCGGAGGAGATTGCGACGCTTGCTGCGCGAGTTTGATTTCCGCTGCGGCGACAAGCTTGGCTGCTTCCACGCGTAGATTTGCGACCAATGCGATGTCGTAGGCGCTGTCTGGGAGGATGGCGAGGGCTATCAGAGCTGATAACTCCAACGCAAGGAGAACTCCCCATATCAACACGCTCATTACCCACATCCCTGCTGCAACGTCTGGATCAAAAAACAATCCGACAAAAATCGTGGCATCGCTAAAAAGCCCAACCTTCTCAGAGACAAACCTGCTATCTTTTTGCATCGATTTATCCACTTGGGCTAAACTGGTGGTCCTATCTTTTTCGGCATTAAGACGGTCAAGCGCGATCTTGGACAACTGGCCATCGAGTGCTTCTAGTGTCTTGGTTGCTGCTTGTTGGCGGCTCTGAGCCTCTACAGCAATCCCCTCGTTGCGTTCAGCAAGTTCGCGTTGGGCGTAGAATCTCGTTTTTTCACCGGCTGGGCGACCGTCCAGCCCTCCCTTCTCGTAGATTTGCTGGTCGCGTGCGGCGCGAGCTGTTGCAGATGACTCCTTCACGGTCTTCGTCGCGTCAACCAGTGAATCGCTGATGATCGCTCGCTGCTCAGCCAGTGACTTTTGGCGCTGTTCGAGCGAGGCGAGTTGCTGTTTGTATTCAGCGTCAACTTGCGCCGTAATTTCTTGCCGAAGTACTAAGTTGGCAGCCTTCCATTGCGTCTGAGTTTTGTCTCGGATGAGCGAGTTTGCCTGATCGAGTTGAAAGGTGAAGGTTGTGGCGAGACTAAGAGCCAACGCCATTGCGACTCGGGGCTTTACCTCCGCTTTGTCATCAGCTTGGCCAATGTTGTAGACTGCTAAGATGCCTGACAAATGGCGATGTCGCATTGCGATTATTCGGTCGAGCCCAAGAAAAATACTTGGTACGAGCAGTCCTGGGATAAATCCAGCCCAACCAAAATAGCGCACGCCAACCTTGATCCAGGCCAGAAGAAGGACCGTGTAGTTAAGTAGGAACACTAGACCTAGCGCGGCCCTGAGTGCCTTATCACGAGTAGGGCAGGTCTTGATGGTTTCCGAGTCAGTACCGGAGAACCACCACAAAAGGTTGAGCAACCAGTTCATTTCACATCCTCCATTCGCCAAGTTGAGAAAAGGTCGGAAGGTCGCGCCATCTATGCTCAGGCGGCTTCAACAAGAACTGGAACTGCCGCTCAACTCCAAGGTCGTCCACGGCCACTATCTGGGCCTGTGTCTGCATCAGGAATCCATGACTGACAAAGCCACCCGTATCGGGCAGGTCAATTTCTACAGATCTTGCAGGTATGGATAGACGCGGTTGGCTTCCGCCCTCAATCGTGATTTCGATGGCGCTGTCGCCTTCGACTGCACTCATCGCAAATTGACGCGGCAAAACATCAATTGGGATAATGATCTGCCGTTGCACCCCCGCGAGATCGGTCAACTCGACGGGAATTTGCTGGGTGCCAAATTCACTGGTTGCAACATCAACAGCGGCATGATGAAGACCTTCATGCAACTGTGCTTGCACAATGCGGCCGTTGTAATTGATTTGTGCAGACCGGACCCATTTGAAATGGAGCGGCAACCGCACTGTCTCGAGCCGATAAACCGGATGGTTCGCGCTTGCCCACCAATGAGGCTCGGGATGGTCAATGACAACCCGTTGTTCAATGACTTTGCGCGCACGATCTGTGTACTCCGCGTGCCTAGACGCCAGCTCAATACGAACAAATAGACTGTGCGGGCGCTGTACGATGGGGAGAGTGAAGTGGCCGCCTTGGCCCAAGTGAGCGACGTGCCAGCGCCCATCCTGATCATCTTCAATGCGGTAGAGAATACGAATATCTTCTGCGTAACGCGACAAAATCATCGCGCTCAAATGATTGTCGGTGTACGTTGTCGATACAGGGAGCGTCAGTACGGTTAGTTCAGGTTCGAAAACACGGGGGGTCAGAGTTACAGTTGCAGCCTCTGCCCCGACGTCACTAAATAGCCGAATTCTGTAAGGACGGTCCTCCCGCATCCGCAAACGGATGACTTCCCCGTCGCTAACACCGAAGCGTCCTTGCCCATCGATGCTCGCTGATACAGCTATTCCGCAACTGCGAAAGGTAACCGGGCACACACTACCGATTTCAGGTGTATCAGAGGGCACCTCGATGCTGAGCACCGTACCAATCTGGCCACGGTCCCGAAACAAGTCAAAATCGCCCTGAAAGCCAGCGTTTACCATGGCGCGCTCCCTTTGTTCGGAGGTTGACAACAACAGTCATAACTTTGTGCCCAGCAGACGTCTTGCGGGTCAATGCCCCTACAGCAGGAGCCGTAAAGCCGGTAAGGGGCCAGAGTGCGAGTAGTCCAGGCATGGTTGCATGTTGATGCTCGCGGCAGTTGGCCAGTGGTGAGGCAGGCTTCGATGCTTTTCGTAGCGGGGCATTGGCCGCACTCGATGCATGCATCGGTAGGTTGGCAGAGCTTGCCGAATTCGCGAACTACCATCTCGATTTCCTTGCCCCCGGGGTGGAACAGGTTGGACTCGGAGGTATGTCGCCCTCAACCTGATGGTGCATTTGCTCTTAAGTATGCGGTGCATATGCGGTGCATATGTTCAATGTATGTTTCAAGGCCAGCTATGTCAAGCGTTTTTCGTGAGAAATTGCGTGCATTACGCAGTTTTTTGCTGTACCCTTTAGTTGTCGCCGAATCAAACATATCAGAGAGAGGGTGTTCAGATGGCGCATAGTCCAGTGCAGGCTGCAAACGCATTTGCGGCGCATATAGAGGCGCAAGAAAAGTCACGACAGAGCGCAAAGGATTCAGGTGGAACCTACGAACCTTTGGCGGAAGACAAGGCCCGTCGCGATTCAGTCATGCAGGAACTCCTTGTAGCACTTGATCTATCAAAGGCGGAGCTACAAGCGAGCCTGAGCATCGATAGAGCGACATGGGATAGGTGGCGTGCAATGTCCAGCATTCCGCAGCGCTCACATCTGGAGGCAATTTCGCGGTTCGCAGCTCAAAAAGAGAAAAGCAGCGACCACATAGCCACTCGGCTGCGGCCACATGAAATGCTCAGCGCACGACCTCGAACTTTAGGGCGATTACGCCTTGTCTACAGTTTTTTCCCTTGGGAGAATGCTGTTTTTGCATTCAATAATCCTTGGTATGACGCAAATACAGCAACTGAAATGGCATTGCTTGCTCTTCGCGACTGCAATATCGTCTATATCATGAAAAATCCTTCAGATTGGCGTAAAAAATTCGCCAGCAGTCTTGTGAGCGTTCTCGGGAAAAATGATGCCGCGCGTGCCCTATCAAAAGTTTGCATCATTGAGGCCACTGAAGACGAATTATCCGATTTCCCTGAATTTGGGGTTGGAATATTTAATTTCGAAGCAAAAGATCCGGACGGTAGTGCGGGTTACATATGGAAAGGTTCGGCTGAAAGCAATGAACAGTCTCCTCGTCCAGAAGATACTGAACAGGAAAAATATGATGCGTTTCCTTCCTCAGATTGCCTTATTAGTGATTTGCGCGAGAAATTCGGAAAACGACTTAATCAGGCTTTCAAGCGGATCGAGGACAGCCCTCTAGTTGATCTTTGGGCTCCAATTTTAAACCACGAAACGCGCAGTGCATTGTTGGAAATCCCTATTATTCCGATCGCAGACGTCACGATGGATTCAGTTTAATCAATAACGCTTGCAAACTTAGGAGAAATCGCAAATGAAGAGATCGCTACGGGCAGTTAGCTGTGCAGCTGCCATTACTTTCGCGGCATTGATTTTGAGTGGATGCGGCAAGACCAATACCCCTCAGTCAAGTCAGCCTGAAAAGCTCACACTACAACTGCATTGGATACCAGACAGCCATCAGTTAGGCTTCTGGACAGCGCTAGACAAAGGCATCTACAAGAAGAATGGACTTGACGTAACTGTTCGCCCAGGTGGATTAGATGCTAACCCCATCAAAGATGCTCTCAGCGGAGCAGCTGATATTGGCCAAGTTGGCGGTATCGAGCAGGTCTGCATTGCTATCTCTGAAGGACTCCCTTTGAAAGCCATCGCGAGCATCCACAGAGAATCCCCACATGCCCTTATCAGCCTTTCTTCCAAACCAATTCAACAACCGTCAGATTTTAAAGGAAAAACTATTGCAGTGGCTTATGGCGATACTGCTGAAGTCTTGTTAAAGTCTTATATGGCTAAAGCAGGAATTTCAGAATCATCAGTCAGGCTTGTGCCATTTAAGTTTGACTTAACCCCATTGCTTTCAGGCCAAGTAGATGCAGTTACCGGTTTTTCCACTGGGCAACCGGCAACTATTGAAAAGCTCGGAAAAACTCCTGTTGTTCTTCTGTATTCAACGGCAGGTATCTCCAGCTATGGTTACTCACTTGTGGCATCCGAAGAAACTCTCAAAAAAAGAGAGGGGGCGATTGATAAATTTTTAAAATCATCTCGCGAAGGGTGGGAATATGCGTTCTCACACCCCAATGAGGCTATCTCACTTTTTGAGAAAAGATTTGGAGGCTCAGTAGATGAGGGGTTGGCACATCGCGAGCTTGAGTTAATAAAGCCATTGATGTTGAACCAGAGCGGAAAACTCTCTACATGGAAATTAGAAGAGGAGCGCGTATCTGGAGTGCTAAGATTTCTCCGTAATCAGGGGCAGTTGAAGAAAGAAATTTCCGCTCCATCAATCTATAATAACAGCTATACAGAATGACTGCGCAAAACCTATCAATTCATTGCAGCGACGTATCGTTTGGCTTCAGCCCGAAAGCTCTCATCTTAGAGGATTTAAATCTTTTCGTTAGGCGAGGTGAGCGCGTGGCTGTAATGGGAGGCTCTGGATCAGGAAAAACCACTTTACTCAAGCTTGTAGCTGGATTTAAAGGCTATCGAGCTACTTCAGGTAGTTGTTTGTGCACTGGTAGGTTTGCAATGGTTTTCCAACAGCCATTGCTGCTAGACCATATGTTGGTTCAGGAAAACATTCTTCTTCCTGCATTAATTCAGAAGGCGCATCAACCTATAGACGAGGTAGTCCGAATCCTTGGGCTTGGCAAGCTACTCGACAGGTATCCTTTTCAGCTCTCAGGAGGACAACAACGTCGTGTTGCTCTAGCACGTGCACTTTCTTATCCTGATGCTCATGGATTAATTATGGATGAGCCATTCACAGGGCTTGATGAGCCATTGAGAGACCAGATCCTGGCAGAACTCCAAGTGGCACTGGACAAAACCGGATTTACATGTCTTTTTTCTACACACAACCCAGTAGAGGCAGCTTTTCTTGCTGACCGCATTGTTTTCATAGGGGGCGATGTAGCAACTATTTATGCTGAGCACATTGTTCAATTAAAGCGCAAAGATCGGAGTCTTTTTTTTGATCAACCAGAATTTTTAAATGAATTGGCTATCATTCGACGCTACTTATCAAGAGATTATCATCGCGAAATCAAAGGAGGAACCTTTCTTGGTGCCAGCAATTAAATTAATGAAAGGGATTTTGGCTTTTATGACGCTGATTATGTTTTTAGAGGTTATTCTTCGATTTCTAGGGGTTTATTCTTATATTTTCCCAAAACCCTCTGAGATCCTGTTTGCGATTACACCACAGCTTGGTGGTGCTACAATTGCTTGGGCTATTACTACATCTGAGGCACTTGTTGGCCTTAGTGTGGCAATTGTTGCCAGCTCTCTACTGGCTGGTTCGACAGTGCTTATGTCCAGCAGAATGGAAAAACTTGTTAACAATGCAGGGATAGTTATTCAGAGCACACCACTTTTAGCCGTTGCTCCACTGCTAAGTCTTTGGTTCGGACAGTCTTTCGCAGCAAAGAGTGCTGCCGCTTGCATAGCGTGCTTCTTTCCGCTATTGACTGGCTGGCTTGCTGGGTTTAGATCCGTCGGCCTGGATCAGTTGCAGCTCTTCGAAAATCTTAGGGCTAATAAATTTCAACGGATCAGGTACTTGCTAATTCCATCTGCACTTCCATATTTTTTCGGAGGGTTACGAGTGGCGATGCCCCTTTCTTTGCTTGGAGCGATAATTGGAGAATTTATTGGCTCATCAGAGGGAATAGGATTTCGGATATTAAGCAATAGTTACTACATTAGAACCCCATTGATGTTTGCTTATATAGTTATTGCCGCTTTCACTGGGTGGATGTTGACTCTCGCCATAGTAGCTCTCGAACGGAAATTATTGTTTTGGCATGGAGGGAGGTGTTAGGTCAAATAGTGGCAGGTATTTGCGCAAAATGCTAACCTTTCACAAAGTAAGCTCGCAGGCTCGCATATTGGCATTCGGGCTGTCTGAAAAATGATCTAGCCAGCTTTGGCGGCTTTTGAATTCTATGTAATGCACTCAAGGTCAATCGCTGCATATCGTTTTTGTTCTGTACGAAGCGTTTACTCACCTCACGCTTTACGTGAGTACAGACTTGTTCATCCGGATTCAAATGGGGTCAGTAAGATGGTAAATAAAACAACTTGAGCTTGTCTTCCTGGCTGGCGACATACTCTTTGATCAGCTTCGACTTATGAATCGGATGTCCATCAACAATCACAAAAACTGGTTTGTCAGCTCCCATCCTGCAAAAAGGTCTTGAACACAGAGGATGTCACTGAGCCTTTGTGGATCATGAAATGGAAATCACCGCGTGGACTGACTGCTGAGATCATGTTGAACGAGAAGCGCCTTCCAGTCACCCCCCTGAGTCAGAATAGTTGTCGCCTCGATAGAGCCTCAAACCCATCCCATTACACACATCTCCTCCGTACTCATGTTTGGGAAGCAAAACGATCCTCATGATGGCAAAAATTGTTATCTTTCATTGTTTTTTGGCTTTTTTTGTCGCATTCGGCTCACCTCCGAAGACAGAGAGCAGCGCCTAAACTTGGGCCTTCCCCATGCGAAGCAGCATAACATATTGATCTTAAATTAAAAAAGATGTGTGTAATGGGATGCCTCAAACCCAGGGCGATAACGAAAGAACAAAGTGGCAAGATACGGACAAGCATTCAAAGACAAAGCCGTGGCAAGATTGTTGCCACCGGAGAGCGCATCCATCGAAATGGTCGGGCGCGAATTGAGCATTTCGGTCACCACGCTGGAGCGTTGGCGCGCAGAGGCGCTGTCCATGCCCGCTCGCGAGCGGGCATGGACAGCGGCAGCCCGGTTTGAGGCCGTGCTGGCCACCGCCGCGCTGGACGAAACCGGCAAGAGTGCCTGGTGTCGCGAGCACGGCGTCTATCCGCAAACGCTCGAACAGTGGCGACAGTCAGCCACGCAAGCCTTGGCGGAACCAGTCGAAACACGTGCTTCACCGCGCGAAACCAGGGCCGACCGGCAACGCATCAAGGAACTGGAGCGCGAGTTGCGCAGAAAGGACAAGGCGCTGGCCGAAACCGCCGCCTTGCTGGTTCTCTCAAAAAAACTCGAGGCGATCTTCCAACGGGACAAGGACGAGGACGAATGATCGGCCTGGAAGATCGCCAAACCCTGATCCAGCATATTGAAACCGCGCACACGGCAGGAGCCCGTTTGCACTCGGCTTGCGCGGTGGCCGGCATCAGCCCGCGCACCATTCGCGTTGGCAGGCAAACCACGGGCTGGCACAAACCGGAGTATCGCCACAGTGGCATCCGCTATGTCACCCCCGCTCAACGCCATTTGGCGTTGGCGACGCCGGCTACCAAGGCGTAGAAAAGCGGGAGGAGAACCAGGGACTCCAGATTCAATGGAAAATTGCCATGCGTCCGGGTAAGCGCAAGACCTTGCCGGATACGCCGGTCGGGCGACTGCTGGAGCGGATCGAACAGGCCAAGGTTGAACATTCATTCAAGATCATCAAGAACCTCTTCGGCATGAAGAAGGTGTCCTACCGTGGGCTGGCGAAGAACACGGCGCGGCTGTACACGCTCTTTGGATTGGCAAGTCCTGGATTGCTCGCAATGCCAAAAATGCGTGCTGAAGAGACAAAATGAGGGAATTTGCTGCGAGATATCGTGACTTTTGACTGAAAATGGCGATGGGGCTGGTGTTTTTCACTCACAAAAGCCCCACTGCTGAATTGACGTAGGTGGCGTGGCTCGCCTTAACCAGATGTTGATTTGTTCAGCGCGTCCTTAGTAACATTGAGCGCCGATTAAATCTAACCATTATATGGATTTCGTAGATGCATAAGAAAACCTCAGAAGATTGCAGTAAACGCCATAAATTGCAAAATGAACTATGGGATGCTGAGCATAAGCTACCGTTTATGTTTCCATTTGTAGATTCAAGCGAGCCTAATCCTGGTGTTGTAGATTTTTGGATTTGGATGACATCTCGCCGATCTTGTAGGACACTACGTGGATTAGAAATTTGTTGTGGAAAGGGACGTAATGCCATATGGTTAGCCAGTAAGGGGGTGGAGATGTTTGGGTTCGATTTTTCTACAGTAGCAATTGCTGAGGCAAAGCGCCGCCAAGGCCGATTTTTGCTTCACCCTCCAGTAGATTTTCAAGTACAGGATGCAACAGATTGTTGGGCATACAACACTCACCACTTTGATTTTGTATTGGATTGTTTCGGATCGTCTGATATTGAGTCAGAGGTTGGGCGCGAGAATGTATTAAATGAAGCACTTAGAACGCTTAAGCCGGGAGGATATTATTTCTTGCAGATAGATAGTCCGGAAATGGGGTTTTTTTTAGAGCGTCTCAAAGAGGCGCCAGGCTCAGAGCGAAATACGCTGATATTTCCAAATGGGAAAGTGGAGTCTGTATTGACTGAACATGATTTGATGACGTGGAGCCATCCTCTGAAGTTAATTGAAGTTAGGCGAGAAATTGAAACCAAACTTGAAATCTTTGGGCAAACAGCTCCTTACAAATACTTCTGGATCGTTGCACAAGCACCTTCGAAATAACGAATACCCAAGAAAGAAAAATGCGGAGGAACTTCATTGCAAATTAGCGGAACATCATGACCCACAAACCTAGGCGTCAAATCCCACCTGGTTATATATCAAGTCCCGCTTGGTTATAAATGCGTTTCTTGAACAATTCAGGTTTTTTCTTCTGCCATTCCTTTAGCGCCTGAACGGGCGAAAGATGGTTGAGTGCGCGCTGTGGAATCTGCTGATTGTAAATTTTCACATAGCGTTCAAGCGTCGTTTCCAACTCGGCAGCTGAAGCAAATCGGGTCTGGCTCACCAACTCACTGATTCGGCCATTGAAACGCTCGACCATCCCGTTGGTCTGTGGGTGGCGCGGCGGGCACAGGCGGTGCTCAATGCCCAGCTCTGTACAGCGGACATCAACGGTGTGGCATCCGGTTGGCTCACGCTTTTTGCTGGTGCAGCGGTCGGTGAACTGGCTGCCGTTGTCGGTGAGCAACCTAACGATCTTCATCGGTGCTGCGCGCTCCAGCCGGTTTAAAAAGTCCACGCTGCTGCGCTCACTTTGGTCTGCATAGATATGCATGAACACCCAGCGGGTGGCGCGGTCGATGATCACAAACAGGTAGCGCCGCTCTTTTTCATCAGGCATCTGCGGTAAGTACTTGATATCCATGTGCAGGAAACCTGGCTCATCATCCTTGAAGGTTTTGACCGGCGGCTGGATCTGGCCTGCATCGGCCAGCGCCTCGGCTTGCAGTTGACGCAGGTTGGCCACGCCATGGCGGTGCAGACAGCGATCCAGTCCAGAGCGCGAGACGCCTGGAT
>Ga0114982_1001295_pt1 | contig 12313 bp, 7 predicted proteins | sample Shrwel_input2_FT_FD_87183 | JGI IMG/M metagenome (GOLD analysis project Ga0114982, IMG submission 87183) | Subsurface microbial communities from deep shales in Ohio, USA - Utica-3 well 1 S input2 FT | ecosystem: Environmental > Aquatic > Deep subsurface > Shale gas/oil reservoir > Produced... | reverse complement strand
CAGGCAATAAAAGAATTTTTTCTAAGATGTGAGAATATCTATGACGGAACAGAAACCGGCGGAGGTGGCGAATGGTGGGTCGGTTCCGGAGGCGGAACAGACAGCGGAACAGGAGGCGAACCATTAGGACCGGGAAATCCGGAACCTTGTAATGGAAATGGTGTAGCGACAAATCCTTTAGAACCGAATACCAATATCGGGGAGGGAGGTTGTTCGGGAATTCCTACGGTGGTTACTGTGCCTCCAATACGTATAACCCCTTGCCAAAAATTAAGCAATTTGCTTGATCCCACAAAAGCAAATATAAAACCTTTAATTACCGGGGGATTGTACACCGCTGTCAATAACGCTGCAGGGGAAACAGGAATTGCCCTAAAAAGAGAATCGAATGGAGCAATTACCAATGAAATATTGCCATACACACCAAATCCTAATGGTGAAAATCCTAGTATTAATATAAAAACAGGAGGTAGCTATTACAGTGCCATACACAGTCATCCCAAAGATGTATATCCTATGTTTTCTTGGGCGGATGTATATTCTCTTTACAAATTAGAAATGGGAACAGCCCCTCATAATACAATGCAGTCTAGTTTCTTATTGGTTTGCGAAGATGACAGCGGAGTGAAACAAACATACGCCATTGTTTTTGAGAATACAGGGCTAATGATGGAAGATTTTTTTTCAAATCCTGACAATATTGGATGTACCCAACAAGAGATTAAAGATAAAATGGACATTGAATTAGAAAAAAAATATGTAGAAGAGTCTAAAAAAACTAACCCAAATTACGAACGTGTATTTTTGCAGCTTAATTATGGTACTAATATTGGCTTATATAAGGCAAATAGTGATTTGACAAGCTGGCAAAAATTATCAATCAACTCAAATACAGATACTGCCATTGTAGTACCAGCAAATTGTAATTAAAAAAATAAAAAAAATGAAAAATACATTCTTACTATTCATAATTCTAATATCAACTTTTTTTAAATCTCAAAGTGTAATTATTGATATTGAAGAGCCCGGATTTGGGAAACCTGCAGGATATTATCAGAAAGATACAAATAATTTATTAGACCCTTTTCAGGGAACTTATATATATACTAATGGAAACAAGAGTTTCAAAATCGTATTAAAAAAAATGATACAACAGCCCGTAGGATCACATTATGAAGATATAGTCATTGGAGAATATCAATACACAGAAAATGGGGTTGAAAAAATAAATACTCTTTCAAATCTAAATGTAGTATACTCAGACCAATTTTTAAAACATAATATTGCAGGTAACATCATTCTTTGGAATAATACTCGCTTATGGAAATGTCCACAATGCAATCCTAATGAAAAAAGATTATCAGTTAGAATTATAGATAAAATTTCCGGCAGACGTGCAAGTTTTCTAATGCGAAGAACAGCTGTAAATGGGCAACAGGTAATTCAGACGAAAATTAATAATATAAGCGCCGCTATTTGGGAAGAAGGAACTCCTGAGCCTCTTGCTTTCGCACTTCCTACAGGAGAGTTTACGATGATAAAACAGTAAATAGTAATGATTTATAAATTTTTATGTTTACTTTTTTTATTATTTGCTATTTCTTGTGCTTCATACAACTATGGGGTGGAATATTTAGAATATAATTACCATGGTTCTCCTATAACAAGAAAAGATGATAAAATTTTAATTAAATATATTCCTAACAAAAAAGATGTAAAAGTAGAGCTTACTTATCACGGAAAATTTTATTCTAGAAAACCTATCAAGAGAAAAGAGTATCAGGAAATGTTAAAAATGTTCTTAAAAATTAAGAATGAGGATAGTGCTTTAGTTCAAAATGACGATAGTGCTTTAGCCAATGATACTTTAACAGTAAAAGAAGTTGAGATTGTTTACACGGATACAGGAGCAAGTGAAATTATTTATACAAGAGGTGGTAATACTATAAAACACCTTGTTCTTGGTAATAGGAAAGATGATAACAAAAATTTTTATGACACTACAGTTTTGATTTACAAAAATGCAGGATTAGATAGTAAATATATAAATTAGTGTATTTATTTCACATTATATTGTAAAGTTTTTGGATGTCCGTTTTTAATCATAATGCTAAAATCAGCAGTCATTTTGTCATTCCAGAGGAATCTCAACACGCTAAAAATAAAGCAGTTTAGATTCCTACGGAATGACAAACAAACTGTTAAAAACTAAATTATTACTAATTACGGACATTCATTTAAAGTTTTAAAAAGAAACAAAAAAACTCCAGATCATTTTGGAGTTTTTTATTTTTATGCTCAATCATTGTCTTTACCAATACAAAAAAAGTTAAATATCATTCTTGTGTTAAATGAATTTATTACTTAGTTTAAATTACTATATTTGGAAGTTATAAAAAATAATAATGATATTCTCTTTACAAGGAATTGTTCAGGAGCTTACACCAACATATGCAGTAATCAACGTAAATGGCGTTGGTTACTATGTAGGTATCAGTTTAATGACCTCGCAAACCCTGATTTTAAATCAGGAAACTATGCTTTTTATTCAACAAATTATACGTGAAGACGCACATCTGCTTTTCGGTTTTAAGACTCGTTCAGAAAAAGAAATGTTTAATCTCCTAATAAGTGTTAACGGAGTAGGAGCAGTTTCAGCATTAATTTTACTGTCAACTTTAAGTCTGTCTGAAATTGCTACAGCTATACTTTCCAAAAACAGTGCCGTTATTCAGAAAGCGAAAGGTTTGGGAGCAAAAACTGCTGAAAGAATCATTGTTGATTTGAAAGATAAAGTACAGAAATTCGGCAGTGTAGAAGAAAATAATTCTGTATTAGTAAATAATAAAAGCAAGGATGAGGCGTTATCTGCATTAGAAGTTTTAGGGATTTCTAAGAGAATGAGCGAAAAAATTGCAGATCGTATCATTAAGCAGAATCCGGAGATTTCTGTTGAAGAATTGGTAAAACAAATTTTAAAAAATATTTAACTTTTGGTGGAAAATAATAAGTTTCTCAAGATATATTCGTTCCTGTCATTTTTATTTTTGTCGATTAATGTATTCGGTCAGATAAATCCAGATGCATTTTCGATAAAAAAAGATTACAAAGTAAGCGACCCAACCTACTACGAAGGTTATTACGATATTAAAACCGGGATGTATTATGTATATCCTAAAATAGGAAATACAGTGGTCGGTCAGCCAACCGCAATGTCGCCGGAAGATTACAAAGAATTTATGGCGGCTGAGCAGGCGAGAGCGTACTATAAAGATAAATCTGAGCGATATAGCTTACTCTTTAGGAAAGACACTTCGGAAGCACAGCGAAGAGGATTGATACCTTCTCTTACGATCAACAACAGACTTTTTGAGAGCATTTTCGGGAGCAATAAAATTGAAATTATTCCTTCAGGATATGCCTCTTTTGATTTTGCAGGTTTGTATCAGAAAATTGATAATCCTTTAATTTTACCACAGAACAGAACGAGTTTTACATTCGATATCGATCAAAGAATTCAATTAGGTTTAATTGGAAAAGTAGGGGAGAATCTTCAGCTAAAAGCTAACTACGATACGCAAAGCGGGTTTGCATTTGAAAACAGAATGAACCTTGTTTGGCAGTCAAAAGGTACATGGAAAGATCTGCAGACAAAAGGTTTAGGCGATGTGAATAAACCAAACGCAGGAGGAGAAGATAAAATTATAAAAAGAGTTGAGTTTGGTAACGTGAATATGCCACTTTCAACAAGTTTAATTCGTGGTTCAGAGTCGCTTTTCGGAGTAAAAACCGAATTTCAGTTGGGTAAAACTTACGGAACTGTGGTTCTTTCGCAACAACAAGGTGAAGCCAGAAATATTGTTGTACAAGGTGGTGGTGTAATGAACACTTTTAAAGTTAACGCCATCGATTATGAAGACAATCAGCATTATTTTATAGGTCATTATTTCCTTAACAATTACGACAATGCTTTGTTAAATTATCCTCAAATCAACTCAAGAATCAACATCAGCAGAATGGAAGTCTGGGTTTTAGATCAGGGGAATTCCAACTTGGCTTATCAGAAAAGTATTGTCGGAGTTAGAGACTTAGGAGACGGAGCTTCCGGTTTGCCAGATAATTCGCAAAATGGTATTTATTCTGCCGTTACAGGTTTGGGAGCAGGTTTGCGAGATCCTAATTCTGCCTATAATACCATTGTAGGACAAGTACTTCCCAATGCTGCGGGTGGAACTGAAGCATATGGAGATGGTGAACAGTTTGTGTTTAACAGAAAAGCAAGAAGACTTACAACCAACGAATTTACATTTCATCCACAGTTGGGATACATTTCATTAAATCAAAGATTAAATGACAATCAGCTTTTAGCAGTTTCCTATTCTTATACTGTCAATGGAACAAGTCAGGTGTATAAAGTTGGAGAATTTTCTGAGGAAAGTCAGGTTTTGGTAACCAAAGTTTTGAAACCGAATACAACCGTAAAAACGACATCACCAATGTGGAAATTGATGATGAAAAACATCTATGCTTTAGATGCCGGTCAGATTGATAAAGACGGTTTTATTTTAAATATTTATTATAGAGATGCACAAACCGGAGGTAAGGTAAATTACCTTCCGAATACTTCCGTTCAGGATACCAATTTATTAAAATTATTAAACTGGGATCGACTGAATATGAACGGAGATCTACAAAGTAATAGCGGAGTTCTTGGTGATGGGATTTTCGATTTTGTCAATGGAATTACTATTCGTCCAGAATTAGGGAAGTTGATTTATACAAAAGTAGAACCTTTCGGAAGTTACATGGCAGGTCTTGTAGGGAATAATCCGCAATATGTATTTACAGATTTATATACACAGCAGAAGCAGGTAGCAACATCCAGCAACCTTGCTCAGCGATATACCATGGAAGGTCGTTACAAAGGCTCTCAAGGACAAGGCATTTCGTTAGGTGCAGTAAACGTTCCTCAAGGTTCTGTAAAGGTTTCCGCAAATGGAGTTCAGCTTACAGAAGGGGTAGATTATACAGTAGATTACATGCTTGGAACTGTAACGGTGATTAATGAAAACGTAAAACAGTCTGGTCAGGCAATTAATATCTCATTAGAAAATCAGCTTACTTTTAATACCCAGAGAAAAAGATTTTTAGGCGTAAACTTAGAGAGAAGGGTTAGCGAAAACTTTATTTTTGGTGGTACAGTTGTTAATTATTCCGAATCTCCGCTTACTCAAAAAGTAAATTATGGTCAGGAAGCCGTTAATAATACAATGGCGGGAATCAATATGATGTACAACAATCAGCTTCCTTTTCTTACGAGATTGACAGACAAAATTCCGGGAATCAATACAGAGGCACCATCTAATTTGAATTTCAAAATGGAAGGAGCTTATTTGTTACCGGGTCTTAATAAAGGAACGAATAATCAATCATATATTGATGATTTTGAACAGACCACTTCAAAAATTTCTTTAAAAGAACCTGCAGCCTGGAGTTTAGCTTCAAAACCTGAAAAAAACCAAAATCAGCCCATTTTCAGTGGAGCAGGATTAAATGATAATCTTACCAATGGTTACGGTAGAGGTTTGTTGTCTTGGTACAATATCGATCCGAGATTCTGGGGTGTTGGTGGTAGAGCTCCTGCGGGAATTACGGCACAGTCGGTTTCCAATCACGCATCAAGAAGAGTTCAGTTTTCCGAGATCTTTAATAACAGAGATTTCGTAGCAGGTGAACAGACTTTTACCAATACTTTTGATATATCCTATTATCCTTTAGAAAAAGGACCTTATAATGTGAATCCAAATTCGGAAACGCCACTCCAAAGATGGGCAGGAATTATGAGACCGATTCAGGTTTCCAATTTCGTTAATTCAAATATTGAATATGTAGAATTCTGGATGATGGATCCTTATGCTGACGGAAATGAATTAGGTACAGAACCTAAACTGCGACTTCAGTTAGGAAACGTAAGTGAAGATATTTTGAAAGACGGCTTTATGCAGTACGAAAATGGTTTGCTAACTCCATCACAGACTTCGTCTACATCAAATTCCAATTGGGGAATACAGCCAAAACAACCGCCAATTTTGTATGCTTTCTCTACTGAAGGTACAGAACGTACTATTCAAGATGCAGGATATGACGGTTTAACTTCTGAGCAGGAAGCTGTGAAATTCGGGAATACTTTTGTAAATCCTGTATCGAATATTACTGACCCTGCAGTTGATGATTTCGTATTCTATATGTCTGAAAGATTCACAGGAAGTCAGGCTGCGTCAATTGTTCAGAGATATAAATATTTCAGAGGACCGGAAGGTAACTCTCAGAGTAATTCTCTGGAAGTAGCATCGCAGACTCCTGATGCAGAAGATATCAACAGAGATTATAATTTAGATCAGAGCGAAAATTATAATGAGTATGTCGTTAATTTAGATAAAGCAAGTTTAGAGTCAGGAGTAGACAACTATATCGTTGACAGAAAAATTGTAACGGCTACTTTTCAGAACGGGCAAAATTCTCAGGTGAAATGGTATTTATTCAGAATTCCTGTTTCAGATTATAACAATTCAAGTCGACCTAATCTTGGTGGAGATAAAGATCCTGCTATTCTTAATAACGTGAGATTTGCAAGATTATTAATGACAGGATTTGAGCAAACCTCTACATTGAGATTTGGTACAATGGATTTGGTAAGATCAGACTGGAGAAGATATCCAAACAAAATCTTCAGTCCTACAGTAGATTCTCCAACTGAAGGAACTCCAGGATTGGTAACGCTAAATGATAATTTTGAAGTAGGAAGTGTAAATATTGAAGAGAATGCACTCAACCAGCCACCGTACGTTTTGCCTCCTGGAATTGACAGACAAGTATTGAGCGGAAACGCAGGTGCGCAAAGACAAAATGAAGCTTCACTTTATCTAAAGGTGAGTAGCATGAGTGATGAAGCGAGAGGTGTTTTCAAAAATGTATCTTTAGATATGAGAAGATACAAGAAGCTAAAACTTTTTGTACACGGTCAAAATTTAGATACTCCTACAGCTTCAAATTTAGATCCGGATGTTAAATTCTTTATCCGTTTCGGAAGTGATGCTACAGATAATTACTATGAATATGAATCATCTTTAAAATATACAGCAAACACTGCTACTTCACCATTAGAGATTTGGCCTTTAGAAAATGAAGTTGATTTTAATATTCAGGATTTTGTAGATGCCAAATTAAGACGTGATAGAAATTCATCAGTTGCTATTGTAGATAGAACACAAGATTTAACTTTTGGTGATGGTAACAAGAAAATTTATATTAAAGGAAGACCATCTTTAGGAAGTGTTTCAACTGTAATGATTGGGATAAGAAACAACCAACGTGGTGGAATTGGTGCAAAAGGTAGAGTTCTTTGGGTGAACGAGATTCGTCTTTCAGACATTGAAAACGATGGCGGTTATGCAGGTAATGCGAGTTTAAATTTTAATCTTGGTGATTTTGCAGTAGTAAATGCGAGTGGTTCTTATACTTCTGTAGGTTTCGGAAATATAGATTCTAAACCGGCAGAAAGAAATCAGACTACGCAGTCAGCTTTCAGTGTGAACACTCAGGTGAATGTAGATAAATTCTTACCAGAGAAAACAGGAGTGAAAATTCCTTTGAACTATTCTTATTCACAAACGATTGAAGATCCGAAATACAATCCTTTGGATACGGATGTAGAATTTGATAAAGCTGCCAACAAAGAAGAACTGAAAAAAGTTGCCAGAACGTACACTCAACAGAGAAGTCTGGGAATTGTAAATATGCGTAAAGAAAGAGTAAAAGAAAACAGCAAGCCGAGATTTTATGATGTGGAAAACCTTTCTCTTACTGCAGTTTATAATGATGACTATTACAGAGATATTTATACCAAAAAGAATTACAGGCAATATTTCAGAGGGTTCCTTGATTATAATTATACATTCAAACCATGGGTAATTAAGCCTTTCAACAAGTTGATCAGCGATACTGCGAAGTCGACGAAGTATTTGAGATGGGCGAAAGATTTTAATTTTAATCCGATTCCTACAAGAATATCTTTCAGAACAGAATTAGACAGAAATTACAATGAGCTTGAATTTAGAAATATAGATGCTATACTTAGCGGAAACTTAGGAAATGATTTTGCAGCGCTTAAAAACAGAAATTTCTATTTTGGTTGGCAATATGGTTTAGGGTTTAATTTTACAAAATCTTTAAAACTTGAAATTAACTCACTTACAAGAACACTTAATGATAATGTGGATGTGAACACGATGGATAATTCATCAATTTTTGGAAACATTTTTAGAGCAGGAAGACCGGTATTGTATAACCATAGAGTACAATTGAATTATAAATTGCCATTCCAGTTACTTCCTTATTTAGACTTCATCGATGCAGAATTACAATATGGTTTCACCTATAACTGGAACGCAAGATCAACGGCTTTGAGTCAGTATGTAAATCCGGATACAAGACAGGTGGAAAACTTAGGATCAATCGGGCAGAATACAAATATTATTCAGGCTACTGCAACAGCAGATATTCCGAAATTCTTTGGGCAGTTCGGGTATTTCAAAAGAATGGCTACTACGCTTCAGAAACGTAAGCAGGAAATGGATTCTTTAAATAATGCTTATACACAAGCGTGGGATAAAAAAAGATATAAATTCAAAAGTTATAAGTTTAAAAATAAACTTTCAATTTTACAGAGTGCGGCTTTTGTGTTAACATCATTCAAACAGTTAGATGTTAATTATTCTGAAAACAATGGTACGGTTCTTCCGGGATTGTTGTCTTCTCCAAACGGATATGGGTACGGACAAAATTTAGGCGGCCCTACAATCGGATTCCTTTTAGGATCTCAGGCAGACATCAGACGAACGGTGATCGAAAATGGTTGGGTGAGCGATTCTCAATTAATGATTGATCCTTATGTGAAAATGTCGACTCGGGAATTGAGAGCAAATTTACAGATGATGCCTGTTAACGATTTTAGAATAGATTTTAATGTTTTGCAGACTTACAACAGAAATTTCTCGCAGACAGGTTTCAATTTCAGAGACAGTGATGGTTTTTCAAACCCGAATTTAACTTTTGCAAGTGATATGGTGACTTACTCAAACTCAGTAGTTCTCGTAAATACTGCTTTCCAAGATGGGCAGGCTGTGTATGAAACGATTCGCCAGAATGCAAGACAAATTTCACAACAACTTGGCGGAACTTTACAAAATGACGGGTTTACTGATGGAAATAGTATTTCTAATGCATATGTTTTAATTCCTGCATTCCGTGCAGCTGTTGAAGGAAAAGGAGCCAAGCCAATTGGTAACCCTAAGAAAGCAGGAATGCCACTTCCTAACTGGCGAATCATCTATTCAGGTCTGAAAAACATTCCGATAATTAGCGGTCAATTTACCAAGTTTGATATTTTACATAGTTATAATGCAACATATACTGCAACGGGAATTCAGTCGAGTATTGATTATTTTAATAGCAGTCAAGGAGCAAGAGATGTTAATAATGATTATATAAATCCGTATACATTTTCTCAGGTCGGGTATGTGGAAGCTTTCTCACCACTTCTCGGAATAGATGTTACGATGAGAAATAACTTCCAGTTTGGGTTGCAGTACAACAGAATGAGAACTTTATTATTAGGATTGGTAAATCATACCCTTACTGAAGATGCAAATACGGAATATGTGGTAAGGTTAGGCTACATCGTAAGAAACTTCAGATTAGGAAACATGGGCAATCCAAGAGGCGGAAGAGCTAAAGGTAGTGACCTGAATATACGAGGAGATATTTCTCTTAGAGACAGCCGCACAAGTATTATGAATATTCTACTTGATGATTCTCAGGTGACAGGAGGTCAGAGATTGATGCAGATTAAATTGGCTGCAGATTACAATGTTTCAGAAAATCTAAATTTAAGAGTATTCTATGAGCAGATGACTTCAAAATACAAAATATCAACGGCATTCCCGCTATCAACCATTAGAGCTGGTATTTCAGCAACATTTACTTTTGGTGATTCCGGAGGATTCTAGATAATATAAATGATATAATTTCTAATTTGAGAGGGATTTTTTATGTTTATAAAATTAAAATATCACGTAAGTTTAGACTTTATAAATAATCATTTATTTTTCTTTGAGCATAACCCTATTTTGAATAAATTTGTCACTATTAAATAAAAATTAAAAATGAACACACCATCAGAATTAAAGTACACTAAAGATCACGAGTGGATAAAGATTGAAGGTAACATCGCTACCATCGGGATTACAGACTTTGCACAGGGAGAATTGGGAGACATTGTTTACGTAGATGTGGATACTGTAGACGATGACATCAATGGCGGAGACGTTTTCGGAAGTGTAGAAGCTGTAAAAACAGTTTCAGATTTGTTCTTACCAATTTCAGGAAAAGTGATTGAGTTCAATGCTGCTTTAGAAGACCAGCCAGAATTGTTAAACACAGAACCTTATGGAAACGGTTGGATCATCAAGTTAGAAATTGCTGAAGGTGCAGATCAGTCAGAATTACTTTCTGCAGAAGAATATCAGGCAATCATTGGATAAGATTTCCAACATATTTATAAAGATACTGCCCATTTATTGGGCATTTCTTACATATATGCTCCTCCGTCCTGGAGTAGAAAACCGTGAATATTTCTTCATGTTCGATGGGATCGACAAAGTTTTACACTTAGGAATATTTGCAATGCTTGGTTTCTTATTTATAGCAGCATTTCCGAGAATTAGATTTTCCTATTATTTTCAGATCATCCTTATTTATGCATTTTTCACAGAAATTCTTCAGGAAGAAATGAATCTCGGAAGGTCCATGGAAACCTTAGATATCGTAGCAGATGCCATTGGTTGTTTACTAGGGTATTACATATATAAGGAATTGGTAAAGCGATTTCTATAATTTTATATACTATATAATGTCTCTGAATTTCCAGAGGTGCTACTTATTTTAGTGATAAATATTTTCAGGAGCTTTATCCCGATCGAAACGGCATCCTTTTTTGTGGAGGACGCAGCGAAGCGAAGTACTCCACAAAAAAGGATGCCGTTTCGATCGGGGCTAAGAAGTTGTTCTTCGGCTGACTGTTTTTTTACATAATAACATTTCCACCTCTATAACCCAATTTAAACTCATCCTTGAAAAAGTTTAAAATGAAGTAATGATCCATTCGTAATGGAGTAGTATTATAGAATTTTATATTTCTTATCCTTCTTTACAGCGCATCGTCTAGAGCATTATAAGATTTGCAGTAAATGAGCTCCATCGGAGCGTAATGTTTGTAGTACCACGAGAATTTTAAAATCAGAGCTCCTTTGGGAGCGCGATGTTTGTGTATCAAAGCATGATGATTTGATTTTAATTTTTTTGAAATTGCCTTTGTATACATATCTAAATAGCCGAATTGTCTTTGTATCGCTCCTACGGAGCTCGTTATTCATATATAACTTTGAAACATTAAGCCTCAAAACTTCCCTACGATTACTCATCCATATTTTACTGCGCTCCGCAGGAGCGCAGTTTTCATATCCTTACAAGATTTATAAGGAACTAAGCTCCGTAGGAGCGACATGTTTCAAAATCTTATTGTAACCACCGGCTATCTTCTAAATTTTCACAAGCCCTCATTCCTCCAACCACCACAACAACAACAACAACAACAACAACAACAACAACAATTTTACTTCTATCAGGTACGCTATTGAATTATCATTCCCGCGTCAAGTATAAAGTCCTACTGTCTTATATAGGCGTAGCGGCTCTGTGAATATTACAAGGATAGGAAAAGAATCTTTGTGAACTCGGTGTTCAAAAGATAAAATAGCATATCAAAAAATAAAACAACATATCAAAAAATAATTTCCCAATTTTCTCAAATAAAGCCAACACTCCGTAGGGATCTCCATGTTTGTAGGAAAACATCTCTACGATAATAAAGAACCCTATAGGAGTGACATGTATCATAGTTATTGAAATGTAAATTACCCAGCCATTATTTTTCAAGTAACAAATCTCCGATTCTGGCTCACTAACAACCCTCCACCTTAAATTCCCTTCGACGCTCCAAGCTCCGCTACTCGAACTCAAAACCTCTTACGCTTTTAACCATCATTTGGTTGTGATTACCAAGCATTGGTTTAAATTTTTGCTTCAGTCTATCAGTGTTTTATGTTTGAATATGAATTTAATTTAAATTTTATGTTAAATAAGTTTGGATGGTAAGCATAAAGTTGATACTTTTGCCCCACTGAAAAACGAGAGT
>Ga0114982_1001294_pt1 | contig 12323 bp, 7 predicted proteins | sample Shrwel_input2_FT_FD_87183 | JGI IMG/M metagenome (GOLD analysis project Ga0114982, IMG submission 87183) | Subsurface microbial communities from deep shales in Ohio, USA - Utica-3 well 1 S input2 FT | ecosystem: Environmental > Aquatic > Deep subsurface > Shale gas/oil reservoir > Produced... | reverse complement strand
TAGATCCAGTCATGGCCGCTTAATGGGTTGTTTTGGCGTCATGAGTACAAAAGCAAAAACTGTGTTGCCAGATGAAAAAATATTTATGCAATGGTTGGCAGAAAGTATGTCCACCGATATCCGTGGCAATGAAAATGAGCTGCTATGCCAGCCAAGTGATAGCCAAGTTCATTTACAACAAGAAATTTTACCTTACCTGGATGATATCTATCTTATTGTTGAAAGTGATGGTCGAATTTTATCCTTTGCACAACAACTTCCAAAAGAACTTGAGCAACTGCTGAATGACAATGGTCGTTCTTTGATGTGTTTATTTAGTAAAGAAAACAGCCGCTCTTTAATCGATCTTCTGCAATTGTGTGCCTTGTCAAATAAAAAAAAGACTGACATTTTAAATATTAAAAATCAACGGCGGCAATTTCTGTTCTCAGTCAGTTGCAATCTGTTTAATCAATCCAGTTATATTTTAACCTTTCATGATGTGACTGAGCGCTACCGGCTGAGAGATATTCTTGACGAGCGCAGACATATTCTGGAAAGCATTATTAACGTCGGTAACGTCGGCGTGTTGTTAGTCGACGAGCAGGGAGACATCAGTTATTGCAATAACAGGGTGTTACAGTGGTTTGACATTAAAAGCGCTACTAAAAATGTCCAGATCCCCGCCCAGTATTGGGCCGACAACAAATTTGGCGAGTCACCATTTAAAAAAATATTTGTCACTGGTCAAGATATGAAAGATGTCAGGTATTCCTGTTTTATCAGCAGTGGTGAGCTGAAAACTTTTAGTGTCAATGGGGTGGTCAATCACTCTGCCAAAACAGGCAAAGCCACCGGCACATTCTTTTTGCAGGATGTAACCGAGCGTGCGCTGCTCGAACAAGTGATGATGGAAATGGAGCAGCAGATGCAATTCTTGCTCAATTCCAGCCCGGTTATTATCTATCAGATGATTTCAATACCCTTCCATCAATACACCTATATCAGCCCAAACTGCGAGGCTATTTTAGGCGCCAGCCAACATGATATTTTGAATGAAGGTTTGTTCTGGCAACAACATGTTCATCCTGATGATAAAGCATGTGCGATGAAAGCCGGTTTGCTCGATAGCGTCCAGGTCGTTGAATACCGTTTCTGGCTTGAACAACGCGGTGAATATCGCTGGTTAAAAGATATCCGGCGCATGACCAATGAAGATGAGACGAATTGCAGGATTGGTGCACTGCATGATGTCACAGAGCTGAAAGCTGCCGAGCAGCATCGGCTGGAACTGCAAGAAGAAATAGCCGCCACCCTGGCCAGTTTAGCAGATGCGGTCATTACACTGGACCGTGACGGACTGATCCAGGACGTTAATCCGGCGACTTGCCGCATGTTTGGTTACCAGCGACACCAATTATTGCACCAGCCAATTTCAACCTTGTTAGCTGCTGAGATCCAGGATTATTTATGCCAGGCCAGCTCGGCTGTACCGCCTCATGCTGAGCGGCAACTGAGCACCAGTTACGAAATAAAAGCTGTGCACGCCAATGGTGACAACTTCCCGGTGGCGTTATCGCTGGCTGTGATTGGTGAGCAGGAACAAATTCGCTTTGTCGGTTGTTGTCATGACCTTAGTCAGATCAAAAAACAGCAAGAGCAGTTACTTCATAGCGAAAAACTGGGGGCAGTGGGCAAGTTAACCAGTAGTATTGCGCATGATTTTAATAACATTTTAGGCATTGTGCGTGGTTATGCTGAGATGTTGCAGCATGAGGGTGAGCAAGCGGCAAGGTTATCTTTACCTATTATTGAAGCCAGTGACAGAGCCTCTTTGATGATTAGTCAACTGCTGGATTTTTCTTCCTCAAAAGCGCGTGATGTCACCACCATTGAGTTGGGACAGCACGTCAATGCGCTGCGGTCATTATTGGAAAAATCAGTGTCGCCAGGGGTCGTGTTGGTGCTGCAAGTCCCTGACCAATCTATCGGTGTCAAGGTTGAGCTGACTGCCTTTGATAATTTGCTGATTAATATGGCCGTGAACGCCAATCATGCCATGAATGGCCATGGCACCCTGACTATCTCGCTCAATCAGACCCAGGCCGCAGACTTAGCTGTACCGTTGGATTTAGCTGTCAATCAGTATGCCCATATTGCCATCGCCGATAATGGTTGTGGCATGTCAGAACAAATCCGCAAAAGAATCTTTGAACCCTTTTTCACTACTAAAGGTGAACAAGGCACCGGGCTTGGCTTAGCTCAGGCCTATGGCATGATCCAGCGCTGTGGCGGTGCTATTACGGTAGATTCAGTGCAGGGGCAGGGCAGCTGTTTTCATATTTACCTGCCGACCGCACCAGTGCCAGCGGCGGTCACTGTGCCGGCGTTTGTCAGTGCCCGCCAGCAGAGCTTGGTGAAACCGCGGCCAACCACGGCCGCCAACACCCGCCTACCGCAGACAAAAGCCGCCATTTTGCTGGTCGATGATGAGGAAGAGTTGCTCGAGATGCATGCATTATTGCTGGAGTCTGCCGGATATCAGGTGTGCAAAGCACACAGTGGTGTCGAAGCCTTAGCAGTGTTGCAGGCACAGCCGGTGCAGTTGCTGTTGTCAGATATCATGATGCCGCAGATGAATGGTTTAGAGCTGGCCAGGCAGATTAAAGCTGATTTCCCGGCGGTAAAAATCCAGATGATCAGTGGTTTTGCCGACAGTTCGATGATTTGTGATGAAGATTCAAAGGGATGGTATGAACAGCGTTTAGCAAAACCGGTGCCGATGACCACACTTTTGCAACGAGTTTCGTCTCTGCTGTCGATTGGCTGAAGTCAGGTGTTGCCGAGGGGCTTGTGACGCGATGGCTAAGTTGGCTGCTTGGGTTGACTAAAAATTTGCTGAGAATATTCAATCTTTTACCTCAGATAGTTGCATATATCGACTATCTTTGAATGGCTAGGGTTTGCTGAGTGCGTGTGCACATTCGTGGGGCACATTCGTTGGATTCGTAAACAAGGATAAAGCAATGGAAGATCAATTACTGGTGTTATATTTCGAAGACGAACTGGCCGTTGCGCAATTGGTGATGGAATCTCTTGGTCATCAAGGCTTTCGGTTCTGTCATTTTTCGAAATATCCGGAGCAGGGACTAGACGCGATCCGGCAGCAATGCCAATCCAAGGTCGCGCTCGTCATCCTTGATATCAATATGCCTGGTAAATCGGGCTATGAAATCTGTGAGTTACTCAAAGATGGCTTCCTGACCGACAATGTTCCGGTGTTATTCACCTCAGGTTTGATGGATAACGAAGACATTATGAAAGCATTTGCCGCCGGGGCTGATGATTACTTAATCAAACCGGTCAGGCTCAATGAGCTTGCTATCAAAATTACGAAATTAATTGAACAAAAGCAGCAGCAATTTGATGCCATTGAGCAATCGACGACGGCGATGAAAATTGCCTTTGATGCGATGAAGAATTCATCCGAATTAGGCGCTATTTTGCGTTTTCATGAAGAAGTCCACCAGGTCAATGATTTTGCCCTGCTGGCAGATTTATCTTTTTCGGCACTGCGTAATTTTGACCTTGAGTCGACCATCGTTTTTTTACTCGATGATCAACCGGCTTATTACCGTGATGATTTACAAAAATCCCAGTTAGAATTTGAGTCCATGCTGGCGGCCCGCGCCAAAGGCAGATTGTTTTCCTGGAAAAAATATTCCTTCTTCAGTTATGACCTTTTCACCGTGCTGATTCGAAATATGCCGATTGATGATGAAGAACGTTATGGCATTTTGAAAGATCAGATTTGTTTGTTGCTCAACGGTATTGATGCCCGTTGTCGTAGTATTTTAATTGCACAAAGTGAGCTGGAAAAACAGCAACGCATTGCTTCGGTGAATAAAATTCTGGCTAATCTGGTGATGGAAATTGAACAGGGCAATGTCAATTTGTCGGAAAAGTTCGAACGTATTATCGCCGATATGGAGACCAACATTATTGCCGAAATCACCCAGTTTAGTCTGCTGGAAAATGAAGAAGCACGCTTATTAAGTGTGGTGAAGGATTCCATGTCGGCTGCGACAGCGCTGTTTGAAGATTCGATAGCAACAGAAAAACAGCGCAAGCAGGTGATTGATGTGTTACTGGCAAAACTGAACTGAATGTTTTTTTCAGTTTAGCTTCGCAGTATGACACTTGGATGGCCTTGGGATTACAGGTGCTGGCGGCTTATACAATAGTTCTGGGTTTTAAAATCAATAAAACTATAAATAATCAGGCCGCTCCCCTGATATTTCAACCATCTTAAGCTAAACCTATGGTCACGGCAGTACATATTTCAGGCAAAACAAACAAGGCTCAGTTGCAGCAGGATGAGGCAGGATGATATGCAGCTTACAATAAAATCAAGGTTGATTGTCACTATCGTTTTTCTGGCGATTATTTTAATTGTGATTGGGGCAAAAGGAAACTATGCCCTGTCCGATGTCAATGATGCGCTTAAGACGGTGTATGAAGATCGGGTTGTGCCGTTGCAACAACTGAAGATTATTTCAGATCACTACGCAGTCAGCGTGATTGATGCAGTGAATAAAGCCAATGCGGGTTTAACTTCCGGCCAGGATGCGCTGGAATTGGTGGAGACCGCGTCGCGCTCCATTGACACTGAGTGGCAAAAATATATGTCGACCACTTTGACCGAGCAAGAGCAAAGGCTAGCACAACAGGCGCAGGCGCTGTTTAAACCTGCCAATCAAAATGTGGCAGAATTAGTCAGTTTCTTAAAGCAGCACCCGGGTGATTTGCAAGGGCAACTGACCGCTTTTGACGGGCCACTCTATGCCACCATTGACCCGATAGGGAGTAAAATCGGCGAGTTGATTAATTTGCAGTTAACGGTCGCCAAAACTGAATATGCCAGCGCCCAGCAAAGCTATATTTTTGTCAGAAACTCGTCGCTGGTGTTAATTGGTGTAGGTTTACTGTTGGCAGCTATTTCAGGTTTTCTGCTGATCCGGGCCATTTCTGTGCCATTAAACCGCGCCGTACACATTGCTAAAAACATCGCGAGTGGCAATTTAGATAATGTCATCACCATCGAGCGGCAGGATGAAGCCGGTCAATTGATGCTGGCCATGCAACAAATGCAAAATTCGATTCAGGACTTCGTACAGGCTCAGCAGCAATTAACGCAGTTCCATTCCGCAGGGCAATTAACAGCCCGGCTTGAAGCAGAACGCTATCCTGGCATCTTTGGTGAAATGGCCAAGCAAGTAAATGACTTAATTGAAGAATATATCAGCGTCATTAATCAGACCATTTTTATCATCGGCCACTATTCGCAAGGTAACTTTGATCATGATATGCCAGATCTACCTGGTGAAAAGCAGCAAATCACTCACTCGGTTGCCGATGTGAAAACAGCGCTGTTGGCCATCAGTAATGATATCCAGCGTTTATCTGCCGCTGGGGCGGCCGGTGATTTCAGTGTCAGAACAGATCCGACCCAGCATCAATTTGTGTTCAGAACTATGCTGGAAAACCTGAATTTGTTAATCAAGACTTGTGATGATGGGTTTAGCCATATTTTGCGGGTCTCTGAAGCGCTGGCGCAGGGCGATTTAAGTCAGACCATCGAGCAACATTTCCCCGGCACTTTTGGCCGCACTAAACATGGCGTCAATCAAACGGTGCTCACCTTACGCAATGTAATTGGCGAAGTCGATCATATGGTGTCTGCTGCGGCTGAACACGGTGATTTTTCGGTGCAAATTGCCACCGCCGATAAACAAGGTTTTTCCCTCAAATTAGCCGAAAGCCTGAACCAATTATCGCGGGTCACCGATTCCGGCTTAAGGGATGTGATGCGGGTGGTTTCGGCGCTGGCAGATGGCGACCTGACGCATAGTATTCACAACCGTTATCCGGGAATTTTTGGTGAAACCAGCGCTGCGGTGAATACCACAGTGCATAACCTGCAAAATCTGGTCGGTGATATTCAGAGCGCTAGTCATACCATTTTCCATGTCAGTACCGAAATTGCCCAGGGGAATGCGGATTTATCGCACCGCACCGAATCTCAGGCCGCCAGCCTGGAAGAAACGGCCGCCAGTACTGAGCAACTGACCACCACTGTGCATCAGAATACCGAAAATGCCAAAGCTGCCAGTCAGTTGGCGACGACTTCGGCTGATATCGTCAAAGAAGGCGGCAGTGTGGTACGTAAAGTGGTCGACACTATGGGCGATATTCAGCAGGCTGCGCGTAAGATTGTGGATATTATCAGTGTGATTGACGGAATCGCCTTCCAGACCAACATTCTGGCGCTGAATGCTGCGGTAGAAGCGGCGCGGGCAGGTGAGCAGGGCAGAGGCTTTGCGGTGGTTGCAACTGAAGTCCGTCAGTTGGCGCAGCGTTCGGCAGTGGCGGCGAAAGAGATTAAAGTGTTAATTAACAATTCGGTCGGTTTGGTCGAACACGGTAGTCAGCAAGTCAATCAGGCGGGTCTGACCATGGCCGAAATTGAACGCAGTATTGAAAAAGTCCGGTTGCTAATTAGTGAAATTACTCAGGCATCGATTGAGCAAAGTTCCGGTATTGCCCAGGTGAACCAGACCGTAACCCATATGGATCAGGTCACCCAGCAAAATGCGGCGCTGGTTGAAGAAGCGGCAGCTGCCACTGAGTCGCTGCGGGATCAAGCCGAAGCCATGATGCATGCGGTCAGCGTCTTTAAGACGACAGCCCAAAGCACCAAACCAGTACAAACCTTATTGCAAAAAGCCAGTGGTAAAAGCTTACCCTCGCCATGGTAGCAGTTGAGATAAAATAGCTGGGTTGGGCGTCACACGTTGGGCGTCACACGTTGGGCGCCAAGCGTTGGACGTCACACACCAAGATCGGCCTGGGGTTCATTTCTGATGAACCCGTTGCGGGTTCAAGCATACGTAGCGCTATTGCAAACAGCTTGAGCTGCTTTACTAAGCAGAGGCCGGACAATGAAGGTGCAGCAACAGTCTTGGCAAATAGCAAATGGATATCAGGCAGCTAAAGGGAGACTTAGTCGTAATGGATGTTGCTTTGAACTATCAGGATATTAAACTGATTGGTGCGTCCTAGTGGACTCGAACCACCGACCCCCACCATGTCAAGGTGGTGCTCTAACCAACTGAGCTAAGGACGCATTTTGTACTGTTATCATGTTAACTACCACACTTCTACTGAAGTTTGGTGCGTCCTAGTGGACTCGAACCACCGACCCCCACCATGTCAAGGTGGTGCTCTAACCAACTGAGCTAAGGACGCATTTCATAGTTCACAGTCTGGCTGACTGTGCTGACAACGAGCGCTATAGTATTTTCGTGCCCTTGCTATTGCAAGCCTTTTTTCAATTCTGTTGCTTGCTTGCTGCTATTTTGTGCGAAAGTGCGGCCTTTGGCTGGCGGGTGGTTGCTTATTGCGCTGCTGTGGCCCTGAGCTGTAATTGACATTGCTGTTGCAATTGCTGCCACCAGCCAACATGCGTTGTGAGATGTTGTCGCAGTTCGGCTGCAGGCTGGCTAAAACGCGCGGCAATCACTGGTTGAAAAGGGCTATGCTGATACAAAGCCGCCAAGGCCGGCAGCAAGCTATGATTGAGGCCATCAAGCTCTGCCAGATAGGGTTGCACCCGGCCCAGGTAAATTTGCCGGAACACCGTATGCAAAATTTCAGCCTGACCATTGACCCGCGCTTGACTACACCATTGCTTCAGATCCACCGCCGCCAATTGCTGGTTTAATGCTTTTAACTGGGTGTTACTGTAACGCACACTGTACTGTAAATCCGCCAGTAACTGGCCCTGATACAACAACGCCAGTGTCTGATTGATTTGTTCGCTGCGCCATGAAGTGCTCAGGTTGGGGTTATCTTGCGGCTGCTGTTGGAATAACCGGACCTGCTGTTGCAGTAACTGGAGTTGTTGTAATGCCTGCAAGGTATCACTGCTAACACGGGCGGCGCCTGAGCTCAGGCTACGCTGTGAGCCTTGCAGTTGCTGACGCAGCGTTGCATCGGTCAACAGCAGATTGGACAGCACCAGTGGCAACGCCTGTTGTTTTTGCTGATACATCTGTTGTAACTGTTGTTGCAGTTTACTGCTGAGCTCAGGATGGTGCAGGCATGGTGACAGTTGTTGTAATAACTCAAGTTCATAACCGAGCTGATTGGCGGCAGTCATCACTTTGCCAAGGCTGCTGTTGCGATTGGCCACCAGCTGCTGCAATCCACATTGGCGGATCGCCACTAAATCCAGCAAATCGAGCCTTAGGTCCGGTAACTGCTGCTGCACTTCACGGATGGCGGGCAGTGCGGGTAAAGCGGCAACGGCATGCTCAGTCTGGGCTGGTAGCTGCAGTAATCTGTCAAGCCGGCTGTGGTAATCTTCAAAGATGGACTCAGCCGCCGGGCTGCAGCCAGTCAGCAACAGAGGCCATAACAAAGCAAGCAGCCATGTTGCGCCAAACCGGCTTCGAGAGCAGGACCGCACAGAGCCTAAGCTGGATTGCGGTGTTACTAAACGTGGTCTTAACCGCTGACTAGACTGTGCTTTGTCCCGCCAATGCTTGTGCTGCATAGCTTTTCTCCAGCCGGTTTAATTGCTGTTTTAGCATCGCAGCCAGCAATACCGCGGCCACGGTTAAACCGATGATAATACCGATCCAGAAGCCATGTGCGCCCATCGCCGGGGTCAGCCAGTCGGTTAAGCCTAATACTGTGCCCAGACCAAAGCCGATCGGCCAGTAAGCGATAAAGGTGATAAAAAAGATCGGTTTGGTGTATTTCAGACCACGCAGGGCGCAGCTGGATACCACCTGGATGGCATCAGAAATCTGATAAAAACAGGCCAACACCAAAATCGAACTTGCCATCGCAATCACCGCGCTATCTGTGGTGTATAAAGACGCCACCAGACCACGGCTGAGGTAAGTGAATGCAGCAATCAGTAAGGCGATCCCAATCGACAGCACAATGGCGGTGCTGATGGCGGTTCTGAGTTCCTGCACATCTCTGGCGCCCGCCAGATGCCCGACCCGGATCGTGGTCGCCATGCCCATACTGAGGGGCAACATAAATACCAAGGCACTGTAATTATTGGCGATTTGATGTGACGCCACCACGGCGGGGCCCAGATGCACAATCATCAGCGGAATACAGGCAAATAACGTCACTTCAAAAAACATGGCAAACGCAATCGGGGTACCGAGCGCTATAATTTGCCAGATTTCGCGCATCGAAGCGCGGTAGGACGCCAGTTTCAGCCGGTACGGTGCGGTACGCTGACTGGTCATGGCATAAATACAGATAGCAATCAGCTGTGCCAGAAACACCAGCGATGTCGCCACGCCACAACCTGCACCACCCAGCGCCGGCATGCCGAGTTTGCCGTAAATAAACACATAGTTGGCCGGAATATTCACTAAGATGCCAACGAAGCTAATCCACATGGTGGCTTTGGTATAACCAATACCTTCAAACAGATTGCGCAGCACCATATAACCTGCGGCCGGAAAAATCCCGAAGGCGATGTACCCCATATAATCCAGGGCTTTTTGCCGCAGCATATCGTCCATCTGCATCATGCCAACCGGAATGGCGATAAACTGCATCAGCAGGAAAATCAGCAGCGCCAGTGCACCAGCCAGATAAGCGCCCTGCAGGGTGACCTGGGTCACTTCCCGGCGATGACCCGCCCCAAAATGCTGTGCAATCATTGGGGTTAACGCCAGTAACAAGCCCTGAAAGGTCAGGATAATTGGCAACCACAAGGCTGATGCCACTGCGATACCCGCCATATCAACCGGGCTGACCCGACCGGCCATCAGCGTATCAATCACATACATCATGGTCTGGGTTAACTGCGCCAGTACGATAGGGCCAGACAGTTTCAGAATGGTTTTGGCTTCAAAGCGGGAAAAAGGTAACATGGCAACTCACACAGATCCGGACAGTGGCTACACCGTAACTATCAGTGTCGCCAAATAAAACCCTAATCTAGCACAATCCGAGGTGTAAATGTTTACCGGAATAGTCCAGACCCGCGCCCGCGTCGATGAAATTCAGCACAGACCAGGTTTTTGTACCCTCACACTGGCTGTCGCCAACCGATTCTTACCACAGTTGCAACAAGGGGCCAGTATCGCCATCAATGGGACTTGTCTGACCGTCACCGGTTTTGGTCTGGCTGAGTCTGGCGCAGACGATGGCTGGGTGCGGTTTGATTTAATTGATGAAACGCTGAAGCTGACCAATCTGGGCGCACTCACCCCAGGTGCTGAAGTCAATTTTGAACGTTCTTTAACGGTGGGTAGTGAAATTGGCGGTCATATCTTATCCGGCCACATCCAGACTCAGGCGCAGGTACTGACCATCCAACAGACGGCCGATAACTGGGCCATTGAGTTTGAATTAGCCGCGTTATGGCAGCCTTATCTGTTCAGTAAAGGTTTTATCGCCATCGATGGTATTAGCCTGACGGTCGGGGCTGTGACGGCAGGGCGCTTCTGGTTACATATTATTCCCGAAACCCTGCAGATCACCACTTTAGGCCAGCGTCAGGTCGGTGATTGGGTCAATATTGAAATTGATCAGCAGACCATCACCATAGTGCAAACCGTCAGCCGGACTGTGGAACAATTACTGGCCGGACGCGGCTTGGCACTGCCCGCCGTCTGAACAGAGGTTCTGGCAAGTGTTGGCGGACATTGCCAGCCTGCCAAGCGGATCAGTCAGTAAAATTGTTCGTCATCGGCATCGACAAAAACTTGCACATTGCGGTGCAAGTCGTCTTTGTGGGTGACAATATGAATAGGATTGCAGCAGTTGCTGCAATCTTCAAAATCGTCCTGATCATCACCGCTGACATCCAGCGTGACATGGGTTGGGTGACCGCAAAATGGGCACAAAATCGTTTTATGGATCAAGTCCATGCTGCCTCCTTCCCGCTGCGTGTTGTACCAGCTATGCCTTGCTGGCAGCCCCCAAGCTGCGTCCGCCATCCACCGCCACAATTTGCCCGGTGATATAAGGTGAACTGGCCAGGAACAACACGGTCCGGGCTATATCTTCAGGTTGACCTAAAGCCCCAAGCGGAATTTGCGCCAGAATGCCGGTTTTGTCCTGCTCTGTCAGTGTCGGTAACACGACTTGCTCAGACGAACCTGCATCCGGCCATAAAATAGCGCCCGGAGCCACTGCGTTGACCCTTATTGTAGGCGCTAATTCGCGTGCCAGCGCGCGTGTCATCATCACCAGTGCCGCTTTTGCCATACAATACACCGGATGTTCGGCCAGCGGTTTGTCGGCGTGAATGTCTACCATATTGATAATACAGCCATTGTGCTCCCTCAACGCCGGCAGCAACGCCTGAGATAAAAAAAATGGTGCTTTGGCATTACTGGCAAATAAATCCAGCCATTGTGCTTCGCTGACCGCTCCGATAGGGGTTGGATAAAAACTGGAGGCATTATTCACCAGCAGATCCAGCCGGCCATAAGCGGCCACCGCATCAGTGGCCAGTTGCAACAGTTCGGCCTGGCTGGTTAAATCGGCTGCAAGCAGCCTGACAGAATCCGCTCGTTGCGCGTTCAGTTCAGTGGCCAGCGTCTGCGCGGCCGCAGCGGAGCTACGGTAATGCAGCACAATCTGGTAGCCGGCCTGATGTAATTGCCGGGCTGTCGCCGCGCCAAGCCGGCGGGCGGCTCCGGTGATCAGGGCAACTTTGTGTTCTGTCTGTGCGGGGTTTTGTGTATGTGCCAGGCTCATGCCGTTAAATCCTCCATCTGCAGTTGGGTCAGTGACCGCAGTATTTTATCGGCAATGGCATAACGGCCATCGGCCTGATGCGCGGCATCCGGTACGGCAAAACAGCGCATGCGGGCGGCTTTGGCAGCAATCACGCCGGTGACACTGTCTTCCAGCGCCAGACAATGTTCAGGCGCCACCCCAAGGGCGGCGGCAGCATTCAGATAAACTTGTGGATGTGGTTTGGCATGCGGCAGAAATTCGGCCGAACAGGTGGCCCGGAAGTAGCGTGATAAGCCAAAATGTTCCAGCACCGCCAGCATCATTTTATGATTCGACGAGGTCGCCAGCGCTATCGGCAATCCAGCCGCCTGACACAACTGCAGGGCTTGCTCTGCGCCCGGCAACAATCGGCCACGGTTGATGATGAGTGCAATCACCCGATCGATAATAGTGACAGCCACTTCTGCCTGGGTTGGCGCCAGCCAGGGGGCTTGCTGATACCAGTAGCGCACCACATCGTCACAGCGCCAGCCCAATGTTTTATGAGTATCCCCGGG
>Ga0114982_1001291_pt1 | contig 12346 bp, 18 predicted proteins | sample Shrwel_input2_FT_FD_87183 | JGI IMG/M metagenome (GOLD analysis project Ga0114982, IMG submission 87183) | Subsurface microbial communities from deep shales in Ohio, USA - Utica-3 well 1 S input2 FT | ecosystem: Environmental > Aquatic > Deep subsurface > Shale gas/oil reservoir > Produced... | reverse complement strand
TGATTACTTCTATTTTCCTTACTGGCATTGGGTTTTACGACGTAGTTTCCTGCGTCTCTTGCAGCTCTGTATTTATTCCCGCGTGCTGCGTTACAACCACGGCAGGCACTCCGTAAGTTCTCAAGGCTGTTTACTCCGGGTTGCCCTTGTGGCCACCTGTCAACCTCTATTACATGGTCGGCCTCGGTTGCAGGTTTACCACAATAGAAACAGAACGGGTTTTCTTGTAACAGTATTAGTTTGTTTCGTTTGTATTCTGCTTGGTTGCGTGGCCTACTGCCTTTGTGTTTGCTTGGCATGGCTCACGCGCCTACGGCTTGTGCTAGCGCGTCGCTTACGCGCCTTGCTATTGGTGTTGCTGCGTTACTACTCATGTCGGGTTATGTCCTTGTGCGTTTGTTTGTTATGTATATATCTAATGCTTACACCACGTAAAGCCTAATGCGTTAAAGCCCCACCCACGGGGTTGCCCTAACCCGTACCCACTTATTCATATTGGCTGATTATGTTTACAGCCTGCAGCGCCATTGGCCCGGTCACTTCGTCGCGCATGATTACGGGCATAGCGCACTACCCGCGTTACCGCGTATTATCCAACCGCCTTGCAAAGGGCTTAGGTCTATGGCCAGTCAATGCCGGCACCGCGTCAACGGTTATTTAGCCTTGTTCGTAAAACTCAATGCTTGCTACTTGGCCCGGGCATAACCTCTTGTATTGGTTAAACGCCACTATTGCGTATTCACGTGTGCGCCAATCGTCGCTATACAACGCGCAACCTAAATGCTCAGCCAATTCGTGCAGCATTTCTATTAGTTCCTGTTGTCGTGGTGTAGTCATAATCCCTCTTTACGCGGTGGCTAGAAACTTAATGATTGTTGGCATTTGGTTAGGTCGCCATACCTGCACTATGCAAGCTGACAAGTCCAACCGGTCTAACCATTGTTCTTGCTGTTTGCTTAAACGTCCTATGTCGGTTTTAAGTTCTGCGAAAACTAGCACACCCTTTGGACTCAATAACACCAAATCGGGAAAACCGCTATTACCTTGTATGTGTGTTGCCCATTGGCCGCGCCTATTCATTGCGGGTAGGTCATGGTGTACAAACCAACCGTAACGGGTAGCAATATCTATAACACTGTTTTTAAATGCGGCTTCGTTCATTGCTTACGCTGCCACAAGATAACAAGCAACGTGCCCCAAACGCCAAGCACAACGCCCACGATATTAAACATGACGTACGTCATTAGTCGGCCTTACTGCTAGGTAGTGCTTTTAACGCGTCTATCATTTGCGTAGCCTGTTCGGGGCTTAACGTTTCAAGTGTCACCGCGTCGCTATCCAACGTGGCTGCAATGTAGTCGTGAAGCGCTGACTCATCAAAACCCGCGCCTTTAGCCAATGACTTAATAAAATACACCTGTTTTTGGCTTGCGCCTTTGCTGTGTGTGTTGGTTGGCTGTTCGCGCCTGATAGGTGCTATTTGTGCGTCCGGTTTCTTAGGGTCTTGGCGGGCTTCTATTTCGTTGCGTGAAGCAATGCTTTTGCTAATGCCAAAACCCATGTAGCCAAGGGCACGGCCTAACGCGCTAGTCATACCCACCATAAATTCGCTGTTTTTTGTGTATGGCGTTTTGCCGGGGTATGGTTCGGCTGCGGTGGCAATGCTTGGGATTAGGTCGGCAGCGTCGCGCCAAACGGTAATGGTGCAACGGTAAAAGGTGCTTCCGTCGGGCATGGTTACAACCTCGGCGGCTGTTTCTTGTATGCGTAAATCGGGGTAGCGCTTCAATGCTTCTGCTAGGCGTGTTGGTACGTCTACGTAGTTGTCTATGTTAAATGCCATGTTTGTATGCCGCCTTTTTGCAGGTTCCGGGGTGGAAGTAAAGAGTACGTTTGTGCGTTTTGTTTGCGTTGTAAGCAAAGGTTGCTACGCCGCATTTGGGGCAAGGTCTCATGTCGGGTTTGTCTTTCATTGTCGGGTTTATATTGCTTTTGGTAACGTACTCATTGCGTGTAACAAGGTTTGTGGAGTCTTAAAGCATGGCAACGGCATAAACGGTGCCCAACGGTCAACTTGCATAGTTTCATACAACGTATTCCAACCGCGCAAAACTACCGCCTTGTTTTCTTTGTCTAAAGTTGCTAGCACGTATATTGCGGGCTTGTCAAAATCGCGGGTAAGTAGGCAGCCGTCCGGGCGTGGTGTTGTGCGTACTTCGTAACGGCCTACGTCGTTAGCTTTAGGGTTGTATGGTTCGTAACCCCAATAAAGGTTTAAATGTTTGGCTAACGCAAATTCACCTAACGCGCCTATTTTGTCGGGCAAAGTGTTTTTAAATTCGCCTACAAACCGGTCTTGGTGTTTGTTGCCTTTAGCGTTTTCGTGGCGTAGCGCGGCTACTGCGTATGCGTAGTCTATTTCCGTCGGGCTTAAATAAACAGTTGCCACGGTTAGCCGCCCAATGCCTCTATTGCTTCGCTAACGGCCTGCCATGCGTCCTGTTGGCCGCTTAAATCTAGGTCTACTGCTAAATGCTTTAAACGTGCAATTAGTTCGGCGTGTTTAGGTTTGTACGGAATATGTGCGGGCCTGCATATTTCGTCTATTAAATCAAATACTGCCATTTGGTGCTTGGCCATTGCGTTTGCTGTTGGGTCTAACATACGTCGGGTTTCCTCACTTAGTCCGTATTCGGGGTAGGGCTGTTCTTGCATTATTTACTTGTAGACCATGGTAGCCAACCGGAGTTACTCCAAATAGCAACCATGGCGCGAGTGTTTATTGTTGGGTCGTATAGGTCGTCACAAGTTTGCAATATGTTTTTAGCTTGTAACCAACCGGTAGGCCAATTGCTGTTAGGTAAGCACCAAAAGCCGTTTATTTGGTAAATGCCAAAACTGCCGCTATTTGGGTCGCTTGCGTTATGTGCGTCGCTTGTGCACCGGCTTTCACGTACTGCCACGCGTAGAGCCGTTTCTAATTCGCTAGGCGGTAATCCCTCGGCTAAGGCCAACGTGGCTACCTCTGTGCAGCTAGTGACCAATGCGGCCAATGTAGTAATAGTTGTGGTTGGCGGCAATGACGCCGGTACAACTTGTGCGGTTTCGGTTGGGGCTTGTGCATTACCGGGGCTAAAAACTAATAAAACGCCAATAATTAGCGCTATTGCGCCTGTGGTTATCTTGTGGGTAATCATTTCGCTACTTCCATTTGGTAAGGGTTTCCCCATGTTCCGGTAGCCGGGCTTTTAAACGCTAGTTGGACGTGAAGCACGTCGTTTGTTTGTGGGTCTCTAAAAATTTGTACCATGGCTTTTTGCCCGGTGGCAAGTGAGGTTATAAAACACTCATAGTTAAAAAACTGGATTTCGTTCATGGTAAATGGCTTTCCGTCGGTATAGAAAACCCTACCCAACCATTGTTACGCGGTTGTGGATACCCCAAACACCGCTTGAAATATGGTTTTTACGGCTTCCGGATTATCTGCCATAGCCGGTGAAAGTTCTATATGCCACCAATCGCCACCGGGCGCACCTGAAACGGTTTTAGTTTCGTACGCTTTCCACGCCTGCCGGTCACAACGCCAAGCACGGCCAAAAGGTTGTGGCCAATAGTCAATAATCATTTGTACACCAAGTTTGTTTGCATTGGCTACCACAACATCTATAAACGCTTTAGAGACCTTGCGGCCCTCTGCTACGCCTTTTGTATCCATCTTGCGGTATGACAAGTCCATAGCGCGCCCTGTTGCGTGTACTGACATTGTGCCGGGCTTTCCTTTAACGTCTCGCTGCCCGAATGTGCCATTATTCCAACAGGCACCGTTAGACCATTTTGCAGCTTGTCGTACCCATTCCTCGGTACCGGCACGTTTACCAGTTGCCGGGCCATCGCTGTTACCTATGTAGTCGCGGGCGCCGGGTACTCCGGGTTGGGCTTTAGCCGACATGGTTAACCCTCTGTTTGGTTGCCGGGTTTGCTTTTAAGGCCATTGGAAGCGACAAGGCCGCTAAGTGTGCCGGTAAGAAAAACAAGCAATGTGCTAAGTAAGTCAATTAGTTGCGCGTCTGTTGGGGCCTGTTCGGTTGGTTGGTCTACAAACAAAATGCCGTAAATAAATGCCATAACGGTAAACGTAAAACACAACGCCATAAGGCGGCCTACGAATACAATTAGTGACGCGTGGTGCTGTTCGGGTGTTTTATTCACAAGAGGCCTTTGTAAAACATTGGTACTCAATGTTTGTTTTAGAAACTGTGCAACCACTACAACCCCAAACTACTACCGCTACAAGTAGCGTGTACCCAATCATATAACGCCATTTCATCACTCAAAAGGCACTACAGGCGGTGCTATAAAATCTTTTGTTGTCGGGTTGTATGTGTATCCAATGCCGGCATAAGTTTTGTTTGGCAAGTTGATAAAAGTTTCAACCCAAACACCGGTATAACGTTCTGGGTTTTCTTCTAAAAATTCACGCGTAACAACGTGTACAGCCGTAACTATGTTGTTGTCGTCTAGTTGTGCGAAATACTGGGGAATACTCATGCTTTGAACCTCACATAAACTACACCGCTTCCGCCTGCACCACCGCTTGCGTTAAAACTTGCACCGCCGCCGCCGCCTTTGTTGGCTGTGCCTGCTGTACCTGTGCCACCTGTACCGCTACCACCTGCACCGCCACCGTCTGACGCTGAACCGCCAGTAGTTCCCGAACCACCACCACCACCGCCTAGACGTGTTGTGTTGGCTGCTTGACCTAAAAACGCTGAAACGTCAAGCCCTGCACCACCGGCACCGCCAGTAGTTCCCGAACCTGCAGCACCTACAGCACCTGCACCACCGCCGCCGCCGCCAAAGGCTTTAGTTACTGTTGCTAATCCACCGTTAAAACCAATACCGCCACCGCTAGCAAATCCAACTTGGCCGACGTCGCAAGCGCCACCACCACTACCACCGTCGTTGCCGCTTACTCCTGTAAGACCCGAAATAATAAAGCCGCCGTTTCCGCCACCGGCAGCCGATAAGGCCGTACCAATGAAAGAGCCGGCGCCGTTATGTCGGTTGGCTTGCCAATTACCTGCACCACCCGCGCCCACGGTTACGGCATAAGTTGCCGCGTTTAAATAAATTGTTTGTGTAACGTATCCGCCTGCACCGCCACCGCCTGCGTGTGCGTTGTTTGAACCGTTACCACCGCCACCGCCACCGGCAATCATGGTTACATCAAATAACCCTGTACGCGAAACCACAAGGTTTGCGTCTGTTGTAAAACTTAAAAGCGTATAATTTATGCCGCTTGCTGTAATGCTTGAACTTGTACCGCCTGTTGCTGCACCATAGGCAGCGCCACCGCTAAAAAAAATAGCAGCACTAGCACTTGTAAAATACAAAGTGCCACCTGCCCACGTGCCTAACGCTAGAGATGATGCTGTAGTAACGGTTGCGGTTCCTGCGGTAATTGTGCAAGTTCCAACGCCAATGTTTTGAATAAAGAGAGTGTCACCGGCAGCAAATAAACCGCTATTTACGGTTATTGTTGTTGCGCCTGCATTTGACATAACGACGCGTGTACCTTTGTCGGCTGCCGCAAGTACATAACTTGCAACCTTGTTACTAACCGTTTGGTTGTAATCGTTAGCCTGTAGCGCGTCCATTTGGGCGGCTGTAAGTATTTGCCCGGCGGTGAAATCTTGAATAGCCATAGTGTCCTTATCCTAAAACATTTGTTGTGTCAATTGTGCCATATGTATTGTCGTCTAAAATAAGTTCGTAAACAATGGTTGTAGGGCTTGTAAACAAACGTACCCTATGCCCGGTAAGAGTTATTTCATGCTCTATGCCCTCTACGCTTAATTCTTGGGCAAGTACCGTGGTAGTCGCGCCGGTAATAAAAGTCTTTTCTATGGTTATTGTGTCCGAAATATCTACTACGGCTACTGTGTCGCGTTGGGCGTCAGTCAATGCGCCAAAGACGGTTTCTACGCTGTTGTAGCGGGCTTCCGGGTATGGGTCTAAAAGGTAGGTTGCTGCGTCGGCTAGTTCTGTGTCGTCTAAAAGGCTGTTTGTAATGCTGTTGGTTTGAATAAAAAACAACGCTTGACTTGCTGCGTTGTCGGCTGTTGCTATGGCTTCGCCAAGGTTTTGTACCAAAGCCCTATTGGTTACCGAATCCGCCTCAAAGGTAATGCCAAGATTATCAAAAGGTATTTCTGTACCGTCGTCGTGGAAATCGGCAACGCTGCCGGAAAGGGTAGTACCCACTCTTGGGGTAAAAGTCAATACCCCGGCGCGTGATACGAAAAGGCGGCCAAATTCGGCAGTTTCATTTATTTGGCTTAAATAATTTAAAACGTTGGTACCGGCCGGCACGGTGTATGCGGCGTCGTGACCTAGGTCTACGGTGCCCGGGTCAATGTTTCTAGCTGCACCGGTTGGGTAATCAACTTCGGGCAGGCTTAAAACGGTTTCTATGCGTTGCCCGGACGTTTCAACACCTACGTTTAGTTCGTCCATGTAGGTTTGGCTAAGCAAATAGAAATTGTCTGAACAGTAAACCGTTACCGTATCTATACCGTCTAGGGCAAAGTTGTAGTCATAGTTAACAATTTTGCCACGATACAAATACTCCGGGTTATTGCTTAAGTCGTAGCGGATTAACTCAACGGCACGTAATGGGGCTAAACCCGGTAGAGCTTCCGGACTGTTGTAAAACGGGCTTGTTTCATCAAACGGGTTGAAAATGCCGTCTACGTCGTTAATGGTAAAAGTCATAGTGCCGGCGCTGAATTGGTCTCCTATGTCTTGGCGGCCTCTGCGTACGTTTATTTGGGTTGTGCTATCCGTAACGTCTGCAAAGTCGGTTGTAGGCCCCAACGGATATACACCGTCTAAAAGGCCTTTTACGTCGCTATCCAATTGAAAACTACCTACGTCGTAGCCTGTGTCAATTAGTAGGGAATAGTTGCCGGCTTGGACAATTGCGCTACCGGGCATTAGTACCTACCTGATATTGGCAAATCTAACGGGCCGTTTTGGCGGGCAAAAGCGCGTAGGCCGTCGTTGGTTACGCGTCCTATTTCGGCGCTAGTTGCCATACCGCCACTTACGTTTACGGTGTAGGTGTTTCCGCCTCGGGCGGCTTTAGCTTCAGAAACGCTAGCAATGCTAGCCTTAGTTGGTGCAGGTGTAGCAATAGGTTGGCCTGCGGTTATTTTGGTAAATGAAATGTCTGTTTGTGCTTGCTCTAACAAGTTTTCTAAGCGCTTAGTTGTAAGGTTCGGGTTTTGTAAAATCTTTTCGTACTTGGCTAAAACGCTTTCAAGTCCGGCTACTAGCGCTGTGCCTTGGTCTACACCCGCTTGGTAAAAACGGCTTGCGCTATTTAGGCCTAGTTTGTCTGCTACCTCTTGCACGGTGGAAACAAGGGCATTAACGCCGTTAGGGCCTGTAATTGCTTCCTGCCCGCCTGCTACTAGTTCGGCTGCAATAGCGGCGCCCGCTTCCGCGCCTGCGTTAAGTACTTCGCTAAGAGCTTGTTCACTAAGGCCGCGCTGTAGCAATAAATCCACGTTGGTTGCGTACTGTTTTACCCCGGCTACTTGGTCGCGCAATCCGGCTAGGAAACCGCCGCCAGTTTCTACGCCTGCTTCTTTAGCGTCGGCAAAACTAAAACCCTCTTTAATTCCGTCGGCAACACTTTTGCCAAAATCTGTAAACGCGTCTTGTGCGTCTTTCAATTGGTCTTTAGCGTCGTCTAAAGCGTCTGCCAATTTGTCTTTAATGACGTCGTATAGTTCGCTAACTTTTTTAGAGGCGCCACCTATTTTGTCGTCTAATCCTGCAGCCTCTTTTTTAGCTGCACCGGTTGCGTCGGCTAAACGCATGGTTTGTTGGGCGCTGTATTTTAAGTTTTCGTTATAGGCGCCTATTGTTTTTTCGTCGGTAAAGGCTTCGCGTAATTTTCCAATTCCATACCAAATTTGGCTTAGAGGATTGGACATATTCTTTAAAACGCCAATAAAGCCGGTTAACTCATTACCGCTATTTTTTACCGGTGTTGGTAGTTTTTCAAAAGCCTGCGCCAAAAACGTTACATTTTGTGTAGCAACTTTCGCTTGTTCTAAAAATGCGGCACCAAACTTGGCTTGTAAGTTTTGAAACGTTGCCGACAATGTACGGGTGCTGTTGGCTAGGCCGTCGCTTGTGCGCATAAAGTCGCCTTGCGCGTCGCCTGTTTGTTTATAAATTGCGGCTTGTGCGGCCAAAATCTTTTGCTGTGCTGTTAACGCGCCTTTGCCGTCATAAATTTCTAAGGTCATTGCCTCTTGCTTTAGGGTTGCGTCATTAAGCAAAACACCAAAACGGCGCAAAGGTTCAGCCTCGCCACGCAATGCGGCGCCAATAGCTTGTACGGCTTCCTCGGGTGAGGTGTTGTTAAACGACGCTAGGTCAGTAGCAAGGGTTGTAAAATCGTTGCTAAATGTTGCTAAATCTACGCCGGATAAACCTGCAGCTTTACCAAACGTACCGAAAGCACCGGCAGCGTTTAAAACGGCTTGTTCAGATTGGCCCAATTCTTTGGCGGCGGTACGCGCGAACCGTTCTACGTCTTTGGCACCACGGCCAAATATAACGTTTACTTTGCTTAGGCTCTCTTCCATATTGGAAGCGGCTGTAATAGCCGGGCCTATAACGCTTTTAACGGTGCCAATTGCAAGACTAAAACCGCCTACAGCGCCGGCAACAGTCTTGGCGCTAGTGCCAAACGCTTTAAGTTGTTTGTCGGCTGCCTGTACCCCGGTATTAACAAACGAGGTAATAATAGGTATGTTAATTGCCATTATTTGTACCTCTGTTTAAGTTGCTTATTTGTCTTTGCTTCTACGTTTGCAATAACTAATTGTACTTCAGCTTGCACGGCAGGCTTGTTTTTCTCTACTGCCTTGTCAATAACGCGAGGCTGTTCACCGCCACCGGAAACGTTAAGGTTTGCGACAAATCGTCCGGCTGTATGTCGTCCGGCATGGTCATAGATAGCGCCGGCTGCGTCGCGCTGTTGGACAGTCATTAGGCGATATGGTTTCGCGCCAAACGGTATTTGCTCTGTATGGGTTGCTACGCCGTCTGTAAAGCGCGTGAAATCTACGTACCTTTCCTTGGTGGCACGTGAACCAACTTTTACGTTAAAACCTTTATTTACGGTTGCTGTATTCCATTTAATTTCACGTCCTTTTATTAGGTTGCCACGGTTCATGCCGGATAGCGGGGCGCCTTTAACTCCGCTAATGGTTGTAATCATGCTGCGGGCTTCCGTTACCATGACGTCACCGGCGCGCTTAATTTGTTTAGTTACTTGACGCCTATAGGTTGGGTCTATTTTGTGCAATAGCGCCAAGGTCTCTTGAATACCTTTAATTTCTAGGTTTGCTTGCGCCATTGGTTTACCTTTTGTTTCGTTCTCCCAAAACTTTAGCCACCGTCGCTAAATCTTGTGTGTCAAACGTAGCGCTATACCAATGCGGCGCCCACCCTGTTGCTATTAACAGTTCGGCTAGTTGCCGTCGGTAGGTACCGCTTGGGTAGGGTTTGGGGCCTCTTGCGCGGTTACTTCAATGTTTGTTACCTGTTTGCAAAACGTGTCAAATTCGGACGGTACAACAATTTTGCTTTGCTTGCTTGCTTCCCATGCTAGGTATAGCAAATCCTCTACACCAATGCCGTTAGCCATGTCGGCAGCTTTGCGTTTAAATCGTCGTTCCCATAGCACAATGGTAAAGAGGTTGCTACTTACTTGGTATGTGCCCTCATGGTTGGTTACTTCAAGGGTTAATTGCATTAGTGCCTACTTTCGTGTCGGGCCGATTATTCGGCGCTATTTATGCTGTTGTGTCTACGCTGTAAACGCCACCAACAAAGGTTACGTCTACGGTTGACAATTCGCCAAGGGTTGCGTTTACTACTGGCAATTCGGTGAGGTAGCAACCGGTGAGAGTAAAGCCCGGGTTAGTTGCGCTTTCGCTTCCGGCTGCAGGCTTAACTTCAAGCGTTGTGGTTTCGCCAACATAAAGCGAAAGTGTCGCCCATGTCTCGGCGGCTGCATATGAATTGTAGAGAGTTAGGGTTACTTCGTGGTTGCCCAAACCTGCTTGGTAGGTACGTGCGGTTTTACCAAACGTGGTGTTTTCAAGTTGGTCGTAACGCTGCGTAACTACTGCGGCGGTGCATTGGTCGGTAAGGTCTACTACCGGGCTTCCAATGGATACGACTGGGTTTGAGAGATAAGTTGAAGTTGCCATTTTGTTTTACTCCTCTAGTGTTGCTTTCTTATTTTTAGCACTTTTTTTGGGTGCTGTTGTGGATACTTCGTCGTCGGTCTGTTCTATGAAACCTAACGCAATGAGGGCGGCAAGTTTGTCGGTTGGTTGCGGCTTGTATTCGGTGCCAACTAGGCCTATACGTGGGCTTTTAATAATGTACATAGGCACCTAACTTGTTTGGGCTTGCATTTCTATAGTTAAATCATAGGCGGCCATTTCGCTACCGCCGATTATGGCAATGGTTGGGCGGCCGTCTGTTACAGCTACGTTTTTAGCCAACACTTTGGCGGCCATGTTCATAAGGCTGCGTTGGGCGTCCAAGTTGCCCGGGCCAAGGGTAATGAGGCGTACCGGGAAAGTTAATTTAACTATGTTGTAGTTCCATGCCACAAACGACGGGGCGTCAATAAAAGCACAAGGCGGCACAAGGTTACGCGGGTCGTTTACTACCTGTAGCCCTGTAATGGTCTGTAACGTGGTTGTAAGGTCGTCTAAGGCCTTGTTAAATAGGTCGGTGTATGCAACAGGCACTACGCAACCGCCGGCCTATCTACGCCTAATAGTTGTTTAATCATTGGGCTAAGACCCATAGACCCACCGGCGGCCAACCCGTCAAAACTTGCAAAATCTGTTACTGACCCACGTTGCCTATACAAAAAACCGGCATAGGCAATAGTGCCAAGTAGTACCGACGGGTTAGGTACGGTGCTTAGACTTTCGTTGCGGTACCCTGCCTCGGCTCTACGCCTATACGCAAATTCGTTGGCAGCTTGACGGCATTGGGTTATAAATGTTTGGTCTGACGCGGTGGCCGTTCCTATTCCTAACCAATCTTCTACCTGTGCGTCGGTTGTTACCCACGTGCATTGTGGGGTAGTTGTCAACGTGCCTGTAGCTGCGACAATGTTTACGTTTGCAGCCGTTTTAGCAAATAACACTTGGTTTGCTATTGGGGCTTCAATGTCGTAATGCAAGAAACCTTGTTCGTCTACGCCGGTGTAGTAATACTGTGGCAACTCACGCACCGTATAAGTACCGTTAAAGGTCGCGTCAACACCCGCAATAGTTACGGACTGACCAACCTCTAAAGGGTCTGCGTTAGTTAGTAGTACTACAACCGCGTAGTTATCGGTTAAATACTTTTGTGTGACCGAATAGACGGCCATAAAGGCCTACCTTTCGGTTATCAGACGAATTTTACAAACTTGGTTGCGTCTGCCATAAAGCCGGCAGCGTAACCACGGAAAGCAATCGTACGGCCCATAGTTGCAGGTACCTCAACGCTAATAGCGCCCTTTTGCTGTTCGTAGAATTCAAAGCCTGCGGCAGGGCCTGCAGCGTGACCCATGAAAGAGCCGGGCGCGTTTTTGTCAACGACCAACACCAACCCAAGAGGGTTGCCGTTCCATGAAGTAGCGGCGGAGTTACCTGCGGCGTTTTGGCCCATAAGGTTAGGTGCACCCGTGTACGGGAATACCGGACGGTTTTGGTCGTCTGTGGACGACGCAAGAGCTTGCCAACTGGCAGGCGTGACAACCATGTGGGTAGGCAAGTAGTTAGAGGTTTCCGAAATTTGGCGTGCACCGTCGTAAATTGCTGCTACCCAATCGGCACCTACTGCGGTGTCGGTTACGGTTGCGGTTTGAACAATTGCGGAGTGGCAAAGGTCTACGGCGTAGTTGTCGGTTGCTTGTCCGTATGCGATAGCCAACTGATTAAGAATAATGTCAATTGACGACGGGTCGCTCCAATCAAGGTCTTGTTCGGAGACGGTGACATATGTACCGAAACTTAGTTTAGAAATATCGGAGTTGCTAACGACGACGGTTGAAGCGTTAAGCGGGTCAAACTGTGCTGCCTGCTGTGTTACTACCGGGCGGGTCGTAATCTTTGGACGGCGGAAAGTTGCGCCTGCGGTTGGCATTGCGCGTGTACCAATTGCCGATACGAAAGGGCGAATAGGGTTAAGTCCGTCATAAACGCTACCGGTAATAATTTCCGGCAAGATACCCGGGGTACTCTCGGTG
>Ga0114982_1001290_pt1 | contig 12359 bp, 8 predicted proteins | sample Shrwel_input2_FT_FD_87183 | JGI IMG/M metagenome (GOLD analysis project Ga0114982, IMG submission 87183) | Subsurface microbial communities from deep shales in Ohio, USA - Utica-3 well 1 S input2 FT | ecosystem: Environmental > Aquatic > Deep subsurface > Shale gas/oil reservoir > Produced... | reverse complement strand
TACTTGGCCAAGGCCTTCGCGAGCTCGGCCTCGAGGGCATCGTAGGCCCCGCGCAGGCTGGCGTCAGGCGAGACCTGACCGGGAGCGGGTGCGCAGAAAACGGCCTCTAAATCAGCCATTTTAGCGCCGCAGGCCGCATGGGCCGCCCGCAGGGCCGCGCCCAAGGCGGCGGAGTCGGAGACGGCCAACCGGAGCACGGGGGCCCCGAAGACGTCGGCGAAAATCTTGGCGACGGACGGGTTCTCGGAGGCGCCCCCCGTCAGGAGAAGGTGCGTGGTTGGCGTGCCGACCCAGCGGCTGTGCAGCCGGAGGCTCAAGGCTTGGCCTTCGACCGCGGCGCGCGGCAACGTGGCCGGCGTGGCCGGAGCGCCCAAAGCGATGCGGCCAGCGGCGCGGCGCGGCGTGATCTCGGTCTCCTCCATCGGGAGGACGGACGAGCGGGCGGCGGGTGCGGCGTCGACGGCGGCCGAGAAAGCCGCCCAATCGGCCAAACCGCACTCGCGCCGGATGGCCTCGCGCGCGAGCGAACCGTTGCGGACGCAAATCAGGCTCATGCTGCCGCCCTGCGGGTTGCCGAAGGCATGGCCCAGGCCCGCGCCGTCGGTGCGGATGCCTTCGATGGCGGCGAAGAGCGTATCGCTCGTGCCCAGGCTGATGACGACCTTGCCGGGCTTGGAAGCGCCCATGCCCACGAGGCTGGAAGGGTTGTCGCCCGTGCCGATGACGACCTGACAGCGGGGCGCGAAGCCGTAGCGGTTGACGAAGTAAGCGGAGATGGCACCTGCCACCGTGGCGCCCGGGCGGACCGGCGGCAGTTTATCGGCGAGCCCCGGAGCGGTGGCGTTCAGCGCCTCCGGCGACCAATCACCCTTGCGGATATCCATCAGGTTCATCCCCGCGCCGTCACCGGTATCGATGGCCGCGTCCTTGCCGGCCAAGACCGAGGCGAAGAACGAGGAGACCAAGTGGATGCGGCGCGTCCGGGCCCAAGCGGCCGCATCCGACTTGTAGAAACGACGGATCTGCGGACCCGTGAAGCGCGGCGTCGCGACGCTGCCGGTCAGGTCGCAGACCGCCTGATCGCCCCCCAGGGTCGCCGCGATTTCGGCGCACTCGGCGGTCGTCGAGGAATCCATCCAGATCGGCGAGGTCGCGCGCGAGAGCACCGGCTTGAACTTGGCGGCCAACGTCGTGGCGCGGTCGCCATCCGCCAACGCGGCGGCGTAGCCATCCGCGAGGTAGACGCTGCCGTGCTGCTGGCCCGACACCGAAACGGCGTCGACCTTCGACAGGTCGGTCAGCTTGGACAGACGCTCAAGCGCGAGCTCGAGGCCATCCAGCCACAACAAGGGATCCGCATGGACCACCCCACCCTGCCCGCCGGGCAGGAAGCCCTCGGGATGCCCTCGGCCCGGGAAGTCGGGACCGAAACCCGCGCGGGCGCGGGCCAAGGTCTTGCCGGCTTGCGTGTCGAGCACGAGCGCCGTGGCACTCTGCGTGGACAGGTCCAGACCGAGGACGATCGCCATAGGGGCTTAGCGGATGTACTCGTTGATGAGGTTCTCGAGCAGTTCCTGGCGGCCGGAATCGAGGCGCGGGGCCTTGATGCCTTGGGCGTAGGCGTCGAGCTGGGCGAGGGTGACCTTGCCGGACTCGATCTTCTTGCCGATGCCGGAGTCCCAGGAAGCGTAGCGCTTCTCGACGAATTTATCCATCTTGCCGTCCTTGATGATCGCATGAGCGATCTTGAGGCCGCGGGCGAAGGCGTCCATGCCGCCGATGTGGGCGTGGAAGAGGTCGACCGGCTCGTGCGACTCGCGGCGGCGCTTGGCGTCGAAGTTGAGGCCGCCCGTGGTGAAGCCGCCCATCTTGAGGACGCGCAGCATGATGTTGGTCGTCAGGTAGAGGTCGGTCGGGAACTGGTCGGTATCCCAGCCGAGGAGCGTGTCGCCGCGGTTGGCGTCGATGGAGCCGAGCGCGTTGGCGCCGATCGCGACCTCGAGCTCGTGCTCCATGGTGTGGCCGGCGAGCGTGGCGTGGTTGGTCTCGATGTTCAGCTTGAAGTGCTTGAGCAGGCCGTATTCGCGGAGGAAGTTGAGGCAGGCCGCGGAATCGGAATCGTACTGGTGGGTCGAGGGTTCACGCGGCTTGGGCTCGATGTAGAACTGGCCCTTGAAGCCGATCTTCTTCGCGTGGTCGACGGCGAGGTGCAGGAGCGCGGCCAAGTGGTCGAGCTCGCGCTTCATGTTCGTGTTGAGCAGCGTGGCGTAGCCTTCGCGGCCGCCCCAGAAGACGTAGCCTTCACCGCCGAGGGCCTTGGTGGCCTCGAGGGCGTGGCGCACCTGGCTGGCGCCGTAGGCGAACACGTCGGCGTTGGGCGAGGTGCCGGCGCCCTGCGCGTAGCGCGGGTGCGAGAAGAGGCAGGCCGTGCCCCAGAGCAGGCCCTTGCCGGTGGCCTTCTGGTAAGCCTTCAGTTCCTTGGTGACGCGGGCGAGGTTCGCGTGCGTTTCGGCGAGGGTCGCGCCTTCCGGAGCGATGTCGCGGTCGTGGAAGCAATAGAAGTTGATCTGGCACTTCTCGAGGAACTCGAAGAACACCGGCACGCGGCGCAGCGCGTTGTCGAGGGAGTCGGAACCGTCATCCCAGGGCATGAGGGCCGTCGGGCCGCCGAACGGGTCGGAGAGGCCGTTGCGCATCACGTGCCAATAGGCCGCGGCGAAGCGCATGTGGGCCTTCATCTTCTGGCCGCCGACTTTCTCGTCGGGGTTGTAGTGCTTGAAGGCGAAAGGATTCTTGGACTTCGGTCCTTCGAACTGAATGACCGGAACGTTAGGGAAGTGCGACATGGCGTTAATGAGCGATTTCCGACTTTGGGATTCGGGGGACGACTGCCAAGAGGGTATTTTCGATAAAAGAATAAAAGTGGGCGTCTGGTATTAAAACGACCATGGGCGGCGCGGGGCGGGGCCGAAGCAACTGCGCCTTGCGCCCCCTGCCCGGCGCCCTAGCCTGCATCCCCTGATGCAGGTCGTCCAAACCATCCCAGCGCTCCGGGCCGCCTTGGCCCAAGCCCGCGCCGCCGGCCAGACCGTCGGGTTCGTCCCGACCATGGGTTGCCTGCACGCGGGCCACCTCGCTCTGATCACGCGCGCCCGGCAGGAAGCGACCTTCACGGTGGTGTCGATTTTCGTGAACCCGACCCAGTTCGGGCCCACCGAGGACTTCTCCCGCTACCCGCGCACCTTCGAAGCGGACCGCGATGCCTGCGCGAGCGCCGGGGCCGACTTGATCTTCGCCCCGAGCCCCGCCGACTTCTATCCCGCCGGCGCCTCCACCTGGGTCGACGTCGAGGGGCTTTCCACCGGCCTTTGCGGGGAATTCCGACCCGGACACTTCCGGGGCGTCGCCACCGTCGTGGCCATGCTCTTCAACGCGGTCCAAGCGGACGTCGCCGTCTTCGGGCAAAAGGACCTGCAACAACTCGCCGTGATCCGCCGGATGGTCCGCGACCTCCATTTCCCCGTGCGCATCATCGCCCATGAGACGGTGCGCGAAAGCAACGGCGTGGCCATGAGCTCGCGCAACCGTTACCTGACGCCCGAAGACTTCCACCGGGCGACGGCCATCCCCGCCGCCCTCGCTGAAGCCCGCCGGCTGGTCGCCGCGGGCGAGACGGATGCCGCCCGCATCCGCACCGCCGCCGTGGCGTGCCTGACGAAGGAGCCAACCATCCGCCCCCAGTACGTCACGCTCGTGGATCAAGAGACCATGGCCCCGGTCACGCAGGTGACCCCGGGGCGCTGCGCCTTGGCGATCGCCTGCCACCTCGGGAACACGCGCCTCATCGACAATACCCTGCTCTGAGCCGGCTGGGTGGAAAAAGCGCGGCTGGACCGGGCGGGCTCTTGCCCCCGACCGCCGTTCGGGCAATCTGTGGGCATGGGACAATACGCGTACAAGAACGACCTCGTCACCCCTTGCCGCAAGACGCTCTCCGAACAGCTCGTCCACGACCTCGCCTTCGTCCCGCCCGGCCCGCTGCTTGCGCTAGCCAAGAAAACCCCCGGAGGCTGGAGCCATCGCACACCTTTCCTGAAGAACGCGCGCCGGCTCTTCCAAGCCCGGCATCATCTGATCGCGGCGGATTTCGATGCCATCGCCGACGAACTGCCCTGGATGCCCGCCCTGCTGAAGCTGGAGAAGGCGACCTTGCTGACGCATCTCGACGAGTTGGCGACCATCCTCGGCGGGCCGCGCACGGCCCTCCTCTGCTTGGTGCGTTCCGCCCGCGCGGAGGACAAGGAGGCGGCCATCGCGGCGGAACACTTCACCAAGCACGCAGGCTCGGGCAAACCCAGCGCCAACCAGCCGGACGCCAAAGCCTTACGCCTCTGGCTCCAGAAGGTCGGCGCCCCGACCGGCGAGGCGCCCGCCGAAGCGGAAACCACCCCCACCACCGATCCCTCCATCCGCAAACTGAAGGAAGAAATCGACCGGATGGCGACGGCCCGCGAAAACGAGTTGCGGGCCGAACGCCGCCACAACGCCCATGTGCTGGGCGAACGCGATACGCGCATCGCGGAACTGGAAGCCGCCGCGAAAGCCCATCTCGAAGCCCAAGCCTTGCAGCACGCGACCCACGAGGCCGCCCTCCAAGCCTTGCTGACCCGCGCGACCAAAGCGGACACGGAAGTCGCGCGGCTCAAAGACGAACTCGCGCAGGCCCGGGAGCACGTGGCGAAGAAAGCGCGCGAGATCGCGGAACACCTCCTCTCGGAAGAGCTGCGGCCCTGGTTCACGGACGCGCGCAAGCTCCGCGCAGCCTCGGACGAAGTCGCCCAACTTCGCCACCTGACCGCCGAGACGGTGGAGGCGATCCGGAAGGCGCAACGCGACGCCGACCCCTTCTTGGCCAAAGAACACGAGCTCCGTCAGGCCATCCCGCAGATGGAGGACATGCTCAAGTTGCTCCGGCGCTACCAACGAACGGCGGGCAACGTGCTGCCGGCGATCGTGACCTTGGAAAAACGCGTCACCGAACACATCGAAAAAGTCCGCTACGAACTCGAGCGACGCGACCTCCCTTCCGACCCCTTCCTCGAACGGATCGCCGCGAAGATCAACGTGGCGGAGACCGCCGAACTGAAGGCCATCGAAGCCGCCCTCGCCGCCGCCGAACAGTCGGGCCTCGTCGACTCTCGGCACGCCGACCTTTACCGTGGCGACATCCATCGGCGCCGGTCGTTCATGGCGGACCAACGCTTCCACGACCAGAAGCCCTCCGGCCCCGTCGCGCTGCTCGAACGCGCCGTGGCGCTGGGCGAACCCGCCCGCCTCGGCGTCGACGCCAACAACTTCGCCTGCCTGCAACAAGCCTACCTCGGCTTGAAGCTCGCCGCGAAGCGCAACGCCCAAGGCGACCTGCGCTTGCTCCTCGATACGCCCGCCCGCCAGAAGGTCCTGAACCTCTTGGAGAAACTGGCCGACGAAGGGACCGGCCTGCTCATCTGGGCGAGCTTCGACGGGCAGGCCTCGAACCTCCGGCTCGACCATCCGCGGCTCAAGGCGACCTACAGCCGAGCGGGCGCCAAAGCGGACCACGACCTCATGGATCTCGTCGGCAAGGACAAGTCCTCGGAAGGCCCTTGGTTCATCGTCTCCGATGACGCGGAAGTCCGCGACGCATGCACGCGGCAAGGGGCGTTCATCCTCAGCAACGAAGCCTTCGTGCGCCTGCTGGCGGGCCGCGGGCTCCGCTGCTAAAACCGCAGAGGCGTCCCGCACGGGACGCCTCCTTGCCGACCATCCGCGAGCCTTACTTGGCGGCGGGCTTCTTCGGCGCGGGGGCCGGCGCGGCCACCGGATCGGGCAAGACGCCCGCGAAATCGGCCGCCTGCAATCCCTTGTGGAAAACGTTGAAGGAGTACTTGCTCGGCTTCCACTCCACGAGCGGAGTGACGTCGGCCTTGGTCGGCACCTCGAGCTGGAGTCCCCAGAAGACGCCGTTCACCAAAAGGCGGCGCAAGGATTCGTCCTTCAGGTCGCTGGCGGAAGCCATCGTGGTGCAGAGGATGCGGTTGACCTTGCCGGACTCGCCCTTGAGTTCGCGCGTCCAAGCCACGGCCATGGCGGGGTCGTTGATGCCCTGCTCCTGCTTGTCCGTCGCGCGCTTCTTGCGGCGTTCGCTGGGCGGGCTCTTCGGATCCATGTCCTTCAGGACGACCCCACGCAACAGGACCTTGGCGTCCGCCGGCGGGTAGGCCTCATAGACGTCGGTGTCGCCGTAGGCGATGTCGACGCCGTTGAGGAGGGGATTCTTTTCGGCGCCGGGCTCGACGGCGGTACGCGTGGCTTCGCCCTTATGGTTGCCCCAGTGGCTCACCCAGGTCTCACCGAGGACGTTCTTCCCGAAGCCGCCCTTGGCGTTCCAATTATAACCCACGAAAGCGCTGTCCTTCGGGATGCCGGCGAAGGCGTGCGTGCTGGTGCGGGTGCCGATGATGGGCACGCCGCGCTTCACGGCGGCGTCGAACTTGGCGAGGGTCGCCTCGTTCCACTTCCGGAAGCGGAGACCCAGCACAAGCGCATCGGCGCCGTCGAGGGCCTCAGGCTTGCCGAGCGACGCTCCATTGTTCGGGTTGATCACGCCATTGTCGTGCGAAAACAGGACGATGGCGCGGAAGCCGTGGCGCTCCGCCAGGATGCGGGCGAGCATCGGCATCGACTCTTCCGAACGGTATTCCTCGTCGCCGGCCAACAGGACGACGGTCTTGCCGGCGCCAGGGCCCTTGCCGCCGGGGAAGTCGAGCCAACCGGGACCGGAAGTGAACGTGTCGGCCGCCAGCAGGAGCGGAGCCGCGAGGAGGAGGGCGGCGGTGGCGGCCCAGCGGGTGAGGGTATGCGTCATGGGGTGATGGGAAGGAGACTGCCGATGGCCGCGCAAGTTGCAAGCGACCTGTCGGCCGAGGCGGTTTCTTTTTCGGTCATTTTTTGCCGGCGGGGGGCCGCGGAGCAAAGGGGTCCGGGCGAATCGTTTCGGTCCGACCATCGCTGTAGGTCGTGACCTGATTGCCGAACGGATCCACCCGGGTCGTCGAGCGGGTGCCATCGCTGTAGACCGTATCGGTGTTGCCGAGGGCGTCTTTCCGCGAATTCGCCGTCAACCCGTTCGAGTAGCGCGTGGTCGTGCCGCCCAACGCGTCGGTCTGCGTCGAAGCCGTCACGCCGTTGCTGAAGCGCGTCGTGCTCCCGCCCAAGGCATCCGTGGAAGTCGTCGCCGTCACGCCATTGTCCAAACGCACCTCGCGATTGCCCAAGGCATCCCGACGGACTTGACCGCTGGTGGGGAGCCGCCCGGCGGCATCCGCCTTCACCCGGGCGGCGGAAGCCGAGGCGGGCTGCATGTCGCCCGAATGCCCACCGACGACACCACCCTGGAGCGGTGCCGCAATGGCGACCGGCCGCGGCCCGCCGGAAGCGGGGGCCAAACCACCACCGACCACCGCGCCTGCGGATGCCCTCGGGGCGCCGTCCACGACGGAAGGGATCGCGACCGCCGGCGCCGGGCGCACCGCCGCGGTGGCCGGGTGCGGCGCACGCTCCCGCGGCCACGTCAAGCAGACCACCGCCGCGCCGGACGCCAGCAAGACCATGAGGAAACGAGGCGGCATCGGGCAGGGGCTTCTAAGATACGTTCAGAATAAAATCCTGCAAGCCTGGGCGCAAAAAAGGGCGGACATCCGGAGACGTCCGCCCTTTCGGGGCCAGCCGAAGGCGCGGCTTAGGCGATGACCTTGTTGACCACCTTGCCGAAGTTGTCGGTCAGGCGGAAGTCACGGCCGTTGTAGCGGTAGGTGAGCTTCGTGTGGTCGAAACCGAGGAGCCGGAGGATGGTCGCGTGCAGGTCATGGATGTCGACGCCGTCGGCGGCCACTTGGCTGCCGATCTCGTCGGTTTCGCCGTAGTGCATGCCGCCCTTGACGCCGCCACCGGCCATCCAGCAGCAGAAGGCCTTCGCATGGTGGTCGCGGCCGGAATTGGCGTTCACGCGGCCCGGGGTCGTCGGGGTGCGGCCGAATTCGCCGCCCCAGATGATGAGGGTCTCGTTGAGCAGGCCGCGCTGCTTGAGGTCGGCGATGAGCGCAGCCGCGGGGGTGTCGATGGCGGCACCGGTGCGGCCGGCCGAGGTGAAGATGTTCGTGTGGTGGTCCCAACCGCCGGCATCGACCTGGACGAAGCGGACGCCCCGCTCGACGAGGCGGCGGGCGCAGAGGAGCTTGGCGCCGAGGTCGCTCTTGCCGTACATGTCGCGGGTCTTCTGGGACTCCTTGGAGATGTCGAAGGCGTCGGTCGCCGCGGTCTGCATGCGGAAGGCGAGTTCGAAGGATTCGATGCGCGCCTCGAGCTGCTCGTCCTTCTGGACGGTCTGCATGTGGCGGCTGTTGAGCTGGTGCACGAGGTCGAGCTGCTTGCGCTGGGCTTCTTCGGTCGTGAACTCACTCTGGAGGTTGGCGATCACCTTGTTGGATGGAGCACCCGGACGGAAGGAGGTCTTCGCGCCTTGGAAGATGCTCGGCAAGAAGGCGGACTGGCGACCTTCGGCGCCGCCACCGAGGCTGACGAAACCGGGGAGGTCCTGGCTCTCGGTGCCGAGGCCGTAGAGGACCCAGGAACCCAAGCAAGGCTTGGTGAGGATGGCCGAACCGGTGTGCATCAGCTTGGCGGCCGGACCGTGGGCGGGGAGGTCGGAATGCAACGAGCGGATGACGCACATCTCGTCCGCCTGCTCCTGGAGCTTCGGGAAGATCTCGGAGATCTCGAGGCCGGACTTGCCGCACTTCTTGAACTCGAACGGCGTGGGGAAGAGGACGCCGCCACCGCCGCCCTGCGACTTCTCGGCGTAGGCCTTCATGCCCGGCTTGTAGTCGAAGGTGTCGAGGTGCGAAGGCGCGCCACCGGCGAAGATGTGGATGACGTGCTTGGCCTTGGCCGGCAACGGAGCCTGGCGCGGCTTCAAGGTGGCGGTGATCTCGGCGCTCGCCGGATTCACCATGTAGTCGGCGACCATGGTGCCGAAAGCGATGGTGCCCATGCTCATGCCGGTCTGACGCAGGAAGTCGCGGCGGGAGGTGGGCGTCGGGAGGCTGTTATGGCAGTTTTGGATTTCCATAGGGGGCTTGGTTATATGTTTAGTATGAAGAGTGGCGGGGGTTAGTCGAGGTAAACGAATTCGTTCGAGCAAATCATGGCTTGGGCCAGCATTTCCCAGGGGGAGCTCGGGGTCTTGCGGGAGATTTTCTCCCCGACATTGACGATGACGCCGCCGGCGATCGTGGTGGCCCCGTTGGTGGCCGCTTGGCCCGGCGCCTGGGTGGAGGGCACGAGCGGCTTGTTCATCATCGCCCGCGCCTCTTCCTTGGTGACCTTCTTGGTGGCCACGGGGGTCTTGGGCTTCGCCGCCGGCGCCGGCTCGTCGATGTAGCCGGAGACCTTCTTGACGAACTCCTTCGCGAGGCGGACTTCCTCCGGCTTGGGCACGCGCTGGAACATCACGCGGTAAAGGACCGCGATGCGCCCCTCATCGCTGGAGGCGCTGAGGAATTCCGGGCGGGCGGCGACCGCGCGGGCCACCTCGACCGACAGCGGGTTGTTCATGAAGAACAACGCCTGCTGGGGCACGATCGTGGAATTGCGCTTCGAGTTGGCCATCGACGGATCGGCGAAGTCGAACTGCGACTGCAGGTCGCTGAGACGGTCGCGGTCGATGTAACCGTAGATGCTGCGTCGGTAGCTGATCGGTTCCTCGGTGATGTTGACGGGGCGACCACCGACGGAGAGGTCCATCTTGCCGGTGAGCATGATCATGGCGTCCCGGATGCACTCGAAGTCGAGGCGCCGGAGGTTGGCGCGCCACAGGAACTTGTTGCCGGCATCGACCTTCAGGGGGTCGACCGCGCCCTTCTGGGCGACCAGCGGGTTGAGCAGCGGATTGGCGGACTGCCGATAGGTCTGCGACGTGAGGATCTTGCGGTGGAGCTTCTTGAGCGACCAGCCCGCGTCGATGAAGTTGGCGGACATCCAATCCAGCAGTTCGGGGTGCGTAGGCTTCTCGGCCATGTTGCCGAAGTCGTCCGGCGAGGAAACGATGCCCGCCCCGAAGTGATGCATCCAGACGCGGTTGACGAGCACGCGGGCGGTCAGCGGGTTGGTGCGGCTGGCGATGGCCACGGCCAGTTCGCGGCGGCCGCTGCCGTCGAAGAAGGGCTGGCGGTCGGGGCCGGCGAGGATTTCCAGGAACTGCCGCGGGGCCGCGGGGCCCTGCTTGTTGCGATCGCCGCGGAGGTAGACGTTGGTGTTCCGGGGACGCTCGCTGTCGGCGACGACCATCGCCGTGCCCGGGCCGCCCGGGTGCGTCAGCTCGAGTTTGTTGATGTCGTCGAAGCGGAAGTACTTGGCCGGGATGTTGCCGTTGCGGAAGCTCGGCGCGGATTGCCACGGCTCGCAGAAACTGCGCGTCGAGATCAGCACGGTCACGAGCGGGACGGAGGCGACCTCCTCGTAGTTGGGCAGGGGCCAAGGCCAGGCGGCCAACTGGGCGAGGGCCTTGTCGTCCCGATCGCCGGCGCCACCCGGCGTGCCGCGTAGCCCGATATGGGCGACGATGCGGGAGTGATGCTTCTGGAACATGGCCTGATAGGCCAAGGCGACGTCATCGAGGGTCTTCGGCTTGAGGTTGGCCAAGGCTTCGACGACCAGCGGATTGACCGGGCTCTTCTTGTCCGTGAGGGCGGCGGCGAGGACCTCGGGGGCGCGCGCGGCGAACTCGGCGTCGGTCAGACGGCGGAGGCGGGCCAACGGGCCGGTGATCGGCGAGTTGGTCGCGATGTTGATGGAACCATCGACTTCCCGCACGGGCTCGAACTTGTACTGCTTCTGGATGTCGAAGCCCTTTTCCGAACGCTGGCCGGCCATCTGGAACAAGGCCCGACCGGCGAAATCCTTGTGCAGGATGCCCAACTGGGCCGCGATGTAACGGTAATACCCGCGCGTATTCGACTCCACGAGCTCGCGCATCTTCCGGTCGTAATCGGCGCGCTCCGCCGCGTTGCCGATGCGCGTGCCGCGAATCACCGGCTCCTGCATCGGCTCGATCGTCGAAGCGAAGATGCCGTGCAGCGAATAGTAGTCGGCCGCCGGGATCGGGTCGAACTTATGGTCATGGCAACGCGCGCAGGAGACCGTCAGCCCGAGGAAGGCCTTCGTGGTCGTGTCGATGCGTTCGTCGATGGTGTCGTCGTTGTTGTCGAACCGCTTGCCGACCGTGATGAAACCGAGGGCCGCCAGGCGCGGGTCGTCCTTGGCGAGGTCCGGCAGGCGGTCGGCGGCGAGCTGTTCGATGATGAACTGGTCGTACGGCTTGTCGGTGTTCAGGGCTTCGATGACGTAGTCGCGGTAGGTCCAGGCGCTGGGGAAGCGTTCGCCTTCGATGTCCCGGCGGTTGCCGCGCGTGTCGGAATAGCGGGCGGTGTCGAGCCAGTGGCGGGCCCAGCGCTCGCCGTACCGCGGCGAAGCCAGGAGACGGTCGACGACGCGCTCCACGACGACGGTAGCGGCGCGGGCGGGCTGCCCGTTGCGCAGGGCGAAGACGTCGCGGGCGACCGCGGCGTCGTACTCGCGGGCGAAGGCATCGGACTCCGCCGGGGTGGGCGGCATGCCGTGCAGGTCGTAGGTCAGGCGGCGCAGCAAGGAATCACCGTCCGTGGCGGGATTGGGCTTCAGGCCGTTCTGCTCCAGCTTCTGCATGACGAAGACGTCGATTTCGTTTTGCGCCCAGGCCTGGTTGCGAACGCTGGGGACTTCCGGGGTGGCGATCGGCTTGAAGGCCCAGTGGTCGCGGGCCTTCTGGGAGAGGCCGGTGAGCTTGCCCACGCCCGAACCGACGGGGGCGGGCGCCCCCATCATCACCCACTTCTCCAGGATCTTGATCTGCTCGTCGCTGAGCTTGGGGCCGCCCTTGTTGAGCGGCGGCATCGAGAGCTCGGGGTCGGTCTGATGGACCGAGAGGATCAGCAGGGACTTCTTCAGGTTGTTCGGGACGACCGCGGGGCCTTGGTCGCCGCCCTCGAGCATCGCGGCGCGCGAATCCAGCACGAGCCCGCCCTTCGAGGAACTCTCGGCGGCGGAGTGGCACTTGTAGCAACGCTCGGACAGGATCGGGCGCACGTTCTTCTCGAAGAACTCCAAGCCCGCCGGATCCATCTTTTCTTCCACCTTGGCGGGGGCGGCGGCGGCCTTCATCGCCATCTCCTGCATCTCTTGTCCAGAGGCATTCGATGCAAGGAGCACGCCGAGAAGCAGGG
>Ga0114982_1001287_pt1 | contig 12384 bp, 10 predicted proteins | sample Shrwel_input2_FT_FD_87183 | JGI IMG/M metagenome (GOLD analysis project Ga0114982, IMG submission 87183) | Subsurface microbial communities from deep shales in Ohio, USA - Utica-3 well 1 S input2 FT | ecosystem: Environmental > Aquatic > Deep subsurface > Shale gas/oil reservoir > Produced... | reverse complement strand
CCCTTAGATGGACTGGTGAGCCCATTTGAGACACCAGGGGCCAAGCCATGGCCTTAGAAGGGCTAATCCGCTCAGGAAGCTCCAATCGTCCACAGAGGGGATTTGGCGCGCCTGATGGGAGCATCGGTATTCATGGCGCCGACATGCTGCGCAGCGCCCTTCCCCACCCTCAATCCAAACGCCAGTCGCTCATTCCTCAGCGCAGGCCGTGGTGATCACCCTAAGGGGCCAACTAGTTTCAGGCAGAAAATAAAACGGCATCAAGCGACTTGCCGTAAAAGTCGCTTGAACATTTTCATCAGCACCTAGATCAAGATTTGCTTTAGGAAAAGTCCTTAGAGCTTGGCTTCTTAAATCTGATTTGAAGCGAAAGCCTTATGTAATACTTACCAGTAGTTGCTTTGTGAAGCGTGCAAAGCCGCTCTTCTCCTTTTCCTGACTTCGGGGTCTCAAACCGACTATTTCCGTAAAGATAGTCCCTGAAATCCGAATCTCTGTCGGTACATAAGCAGACCAACTTACCATCGTCACGAACGATCAAAGCTCCGCCAGTAACTTCGTTGGTCCCTGTCCACAGTTTGCTAGGCTGCATACCTAAAGCAGACTGCTTCAAAAAATCCTTCATTTTATGAATAAAGAAGGAGGTATTGTCAGACCTTCCGCAGATTTTTTCTAACTCTACAATAAAAAGTTGCTCCTTGGTAACTGCATCAAAATGACCTCCGGGAACACGGTAAGAACAAAAAAGTGCCGCCGCAAGCATGCGCTCGAAAAGCGAGTCAATCATACGTAAGTTATCGCCAAAAACCTTGCTGCTCACCCCGCAAAAGAGGAATTGAAAATCCTGCAGCGAAAACAGCTTTTTCACTAAACCTTTTCCAGAAAGACCTTCAGCACATATAGCATCTAGCGCCTCATTTTGAGCAGACACTTCATAAGTAAAAACAGTTGCACCTGCGTTCACTAAGCTCGGGGCACTGCCCAGCATCGACTTTATTGTAAATCCAGCCCGTCGGGTCCCCTTAAGAGACAGCGGATCAACAATATCCACCTCAAGGTCTGACTTCTCTAAAGATTTCGCCTTTAGAACCGAAAAGTATAACCGCTCGAGTAAGCGCTTAGCCGATGGACACACAAACGTCAGCGGAGTCACCATTCGATGCTTCTCGACTTTAATAGTTTGCATCTCAACAAGAAGGGCATCAGCGAGCTGGCGGAGATCTCCGTACTGCTGTGGAGGCTGCCGCTCTTCGTTAACCTCGCAGTGATAAGAGTCCTCACCTCGCTGGATGTAGACCGTATTAGCAGTTTCGCTTCGGCGCACGCCAAGGACAGACAACAAAGACCCAGTCTCGGCACCACGCCCGTCGACAACAGGCACTACGCCATCCACAAGAAGCCTGGCGACGACGTATGGTTCGCTAAACTCCCCTATGTTTCCCGTAAATTCCGACGTGTCTTTAGGCATTCGCCAAAGATAGCATCGGGGCGGGATTATCCAATGCTTTTATAATAGCTTCACCCCAAGCCTGCACAGCCGTGACCGCGACAGAGTTACCCAGCTGCTTCATTCGAGCAATTTTTGAGGGGACCGATGAAGGGAACTCAAAGTCGTTAGGGAAGCCGTTAAGAAGAAGCCCATGCTTCTCATGGATTTTAACAACCTCAGGCCTAGAAGCTCCGCGCTTCTTGACGAAGTAGTGCTCCCAATTACGCCGATCATCGATGGGCGAACCCTTGCCGCCGCATCGCAGCGTAAACCCAATCGCTTTGGGCTTGGTACAAGCCTCGTCAAAGAATACCTCCCCGCCGAGAATCTTACCTAGGCGGAATTCATCTAGTTTCTGAGACTTCGGAACAAGGAAAGCGTCCGCATCCTTCTTACTCCTAAAGCCGATGATGAAAACACGTGGGCGGTGTTGCGGAACGCCAAAGTCACTGGCTTTGACATAGAAAAAGCCCGTGGTTCCTTTGGGCTTATGGTAGCCGAGACCACCGGACTGCTTATCACCATAAAGGTGGTTAAGGATAGTCTCCATCGTCTTCCCGATTCCAGGAACAGTCTCGCTTGGGCCACCGTGGGTGATTAAGCCACGGACGTTCTCAAGAAAGAAGGCTCGAGGACGCTTGGCGCGTATGATCTCTTCGACGTTAAAGAAGAGCGTACCGCGAGTATCCGAAAACCCCTTCTTCTGACCCGCCTGGCTGAACGGCTGACAGGGAAAGCCTCCGCAAAGGATGTCGAAATCGGGTATACCCCTCTTGGGGTCTACCTTGGTGATATCGCCAGCGAAGTATTTATAGTCGTTGGCAAACAGTTGCGGGTCCTCTTTGCAGAAATTATGCTCGTAGGTCCTTCGCGCCGCAGGGTCCCATTCGCTGGCAAACACACACTTGGCCCGATTGGTATTGTTGAACGCGACATGAAAACCGCCGATGCCGGCGAAAAGATCGATGAACTTGTAGGTGGGCTTCTTTGCCATGGCTCACACAAGCACATTGGAGCCCAACTTGAAAGCCATAAGTGGACACCTGTTCACCCCGGAGAATTGCCTCCTTCGAGGCTTTTCAGGGGAAGTTGGGGGCTTGAGGGCAGTTGCGTACATGACGCCGAAATGCTGCGCAGCGCCCTTCCCTGCCCTCAAACCAAACCCTAGTCGCCTATTCCTCAGCGCAGGACGTGGTGATTACCCTAAAATGGTTAATGGATAATACTTGAGAGCTTCTTCATTAGAGTAGTGGCAAGCTCTTCTCTATTTTGAGCATGGTGACATGCACGGTGGCAATTAGGGCAAAGCGCTACAACGTTATCAACCGTGTCAGGACCTCCAGCGGACAATGCCAAAACGTGATGAACCTCAAGGTACAGGTATCCCTCTTCATCTTGAAATGGCCCTGGGCGTTCGCAAAGCTCACAAAGGCCCGTGGCGCGCTGCAACGCCCAAGCTACTACGCTTAGATCGCGGGCGAACGAATATGCGCCGTTCTCAGATTTTCGACGCTCAGGATGCAAGTTTCCTTCAGGCCTCTTAAGCACCTTGGGCAAACGACCAGACGCAACCCTAGCGGCAACATCAGCACTGCTAAAAGCCACGCCTATTTCAGACTTACCCAGATATGGGGTTACTAGCCCGTCCATATAAGTAGGGCCAAAACGGTCGTCCTTAGCGATATCGAGAATCGCCTTAATTAATGCGACAAAGTCCGCCTCAGGCAAAAGTTCGAATTCCGCGAACATGCGATCACGAGACTCCCGAGTCATGCCTTCCTCACGAGGCCGTCCTTTTAAGTCACTAGCTACCCAGCTAGGCTCAATCGAAGAACGTCGTGATTTGGCCCAGTAGGGCAAGAACTCCTGATACCAATTCTTAACAGACTCTCGTGCAACCCCGAGGACTTCCGCTGCCCTATCTTTGACCTCATCTTCATGCTTCATCCCCAACAAGGCAGGCCCACGCTCGTCTTTCTTAAAAGCAGCGAGGTAACACCCCACAGCCATACCGAGCACATTGTGCCTTTTCATAATGTTAATATGAAAATAAATTCATCCGGGTCAATAGAACCTAACGCCTGAAGACAATACCATGCAGTGAGATTGCCTCTTTAACTGCCGCAACATCGCAATCTTCGTGCTTATGGACGGCGCGGTGGCAGGTTGGGCAAAGGATCGCGAAGTCCTTGGGTGCCGTCTCAATCTTTCCGGCAGCCGCGTACTTACTCAGAGGTAAGCGATGGTGCGCGTCGACCAAGGGGTGACCATAGGTCGGCACCGGACGAAGGCCGCAAGCCTCGCAGAAGAGCTCTCCATGCTTTTTCACGAAGGCTTCCTTGGCCTTGATCGGCAAAGAGGAATCCCGCTCGAGATACCAATGCTGCCGCAGCTTACGGATGCCTTCAGGGGAAGCCTGTTCCAAAGCCTGAACGTCACCAGGAGACAGATAGCTGGCGGCAGGGACACCCTCTGAAGCTTCAAATATTGCCTGCTCGATGGCCGCCGGCAGCGGCGCATCGAGCGCCTTCCTGGCCATCTCTACGCACAACGTGAAATCGTGCAGGAAGAACCTCAAAGCGTTTTCGCGGATGTTCTTCTGAACCCCTTCACCGCTCTCAGCACCGCCCTTGGTCGTCTCGGATAGACGACGACCGCGAACTTCCGACCCCTCCATCTTCTTGAATGCAAAGTGGATGTTATCGAACTTGAACTTCCACCACCCTTCCCGGCTACCTTTGGTGGGCTCATCGAGACGAGTCGCAAGCGCGAAGGCCGTGACCAAGTCTTTCCGCTCGGCACGACCAGTTCGATAGGCGAAGAAGCCCAAACAAGCCAGGCATTCATCTTCGATCAGCGAGACGTCACGGACCTTTTGTTTACGTTTCATATCTGAAATATGAATCGTCGCACCCGGCCTAGCTAGCTTCGTCTACGGGGTGACCGCCCATACCCGAAAAGATAATTTGATTATCCAACACCCCACCTGTGAATAACCCCTGCCCTGCCCGAGGCGGTGGGGGTTGCAGAGGGTCTGGGGTTGGGTAATTAGGAGGGACGCCCATGGCAGACAAGTCCGCACGTTCCTCGTCCCCGATTTTCCTCCCTTGGGAGCAGCCGCTTGCCGAGGGCATCGCCGAGCTGCTGCTCCGTGAAGCGACGGCAGGGGCGGCCTTGGATCTTTCGGACCACATGGTGATCGTGCCCTCGCAGTTTGCTTCGCGTCTGCTGACCGAAAAGCTGGCCGAGACCGCCGGTACCCGCGGGGTCTTCCTTCCGCGGATCACCACGCCCAGCAGGTTCCTGAACTGGGGCGACGAACAGCATGCGGTGGCTTCGGAAGAGCACTCGCTGCTCACCTGGGTCAAGATCCTGACTTCCGTCGACCGCGCGGATTTCCCCGCCCTTTTCGCCGGCGGCCAAACCGGCCCTTTCCGGTATGAGGCAGCCTTGGACTTCGCCCGTGAGCTCATCCAGCTCCGCGACGAACTCGCCGGCTCTAAGGAGGGCCTTAACTTTGCCGAGATGGCCGAGAAAGCCGTTGGGCTGAACGCCGAGCCTGAACGCTGGAGCGATCTTTCGAAGCTAGAGGATCTCTACGACGCCGAACTCAAGTCAGCCGGAAAGACCGACCACAATACGCTGCGCAGGGAGCTCGCACTGGGAGACGGGCACCCCGAGGGAATCAAGACGATCTGGTTAGCCGGCGTGCTCGCTCCTCAACCGCTGCTCCTCAGAGCCCTCGCGGGAATTCGCCAAAGGGAGCAGGCGGCAGTGAAAGTCGTGGTCGGCGGTGGGTCCGCGGAACTGTTCGACGAATGGGGCCAACCCCTAGCCGACGTCTGGAAGAACCGCCGCGTCCCGTGGGATGGCTTCTCCGAATGCGTCCACGTGGTCCCGAAGCTAGCCGATGCCCATGCGCGGCTCGTCTCCATCCTCCGACGAGGCTCCCCAAGCGCCACCCCGGTCACGCCTGGCACCGTATCGATCGTCCCCTGCGACCGGGAGAACGAACCGAAGGAGCTCGAATACACGGTCCGCCGAGCCACCGGCGGGCCTGCCGGCGCCACCGCCAACGCCCTCGGCGAACCGCACAAGAACCATGAGACCCACTACGCGCTGCGCCTCTGGCTGGACTTCCTTCCTTCGCCTTCCTTCCACTCGCTCAGGAAAGTCACGCTGCACCCGACGCTCGCCCGAGCGCTTTGCGGCGGCAAAAACGATTTCCAGACCTGCAACCTAGCCCTAGACGGCTTGAGCGCCCTGCACCCGCCCAGCGACCTCAACGCCGCGGCGGACTTCTGTGAGCTGCAGATCCACAATTTCCGGGAGGAGGCGGCCAAGGGCTCCCATGAAGCGAAGCATCGGATCACCGACGATGAGGCCATAGACGCCACGACCGAAGAACCCGAAGCAGCGGCGCAAACCAAGAAGGATCCCGCCTGGAAACTCGTCTTGGCCCGAGCAATCCTTGGCGAAGCCATCGAGCTTCACCGCAAGCATGTCCGGATGCGCTGGGATGACCTGGCCAAGGAGATGGCCGACCTATGTAGCGACGACGTGCCGAACGACACCTTCGGCGCAGCCGTCGTGGAGAACTTCATCGACATCGTCGAGCGCCTGGAGGCGAGCGCGGGCAAAACGACCGCCGAAGACGAGGCCCGGCTGCTGCGGTTGGCGGTCGAGACCGCCGGAGAGGCCCGCTTCCGCGGAGACATCAACCCCGCGGCCGTGAACCTACCGGGCTGGCAAGACGCACCCTGGGAACCGGCACCACACCTCATCGTGTTCGGGATGAACGATAACTTCGTCCCCGGCGGCAAGTCAGCCCACCCCTACCTCCCCGCCAGCCTACGGCGCGCCCTCGGACTCCAATCCCCCGAGCAGACCTTCGCCAACGCAGCGTTCGTGCTCGAGCAGCTTCGACGTCGACGCAGCAACCCCGAGGCCGGCCGACTGGATATCATCGTACCGCAATTCAGCGACGAAGGGGAAGGCCTCAAGCCCTCCCGACTGCTTTTCCTGGCGCCCATCGACCCAGAGGACGCTTCAGCGGATGCCTTGCTTGGTCCCAAAGGACGGATCAACAAACTGTTCAGAGAGCTCCCCCAAGAACGCTCCCTGCCCTACTGGGAAATCCCCCTTGGTTGCCGCTTCGACCCAGCTGCGCCCTTGGAAAAAGTCGGAAAAATCAAGGCCCGGGCGGCCGCCACGGACCTGCGCTTATTCATGAAAAACGCGCAGGAATACTGGCTGAAGAAAGCACTGGGCACCCGCGAAAACGACCACGACGCGTTGGAGCTCTCAGCCGCCGAATTCGGCGTCCTCATCCACTCCGCCATGGAGGCATTCAAAGCGGACAAAGCCAAGGCGGATAACCTGCAGGCCGGCCGCATCTCTGCCGAACTGACCAAGTACCTCGAGGCCATCGCTGCCAAACGACTCGGAAGCACCCCCTCGCCTGCCCTGCGCAACCAAGTGGCCGCGGCGGCCGAACGCATGGCTTGGCTGGCGGAGGTCGAGGCAGAGATCTCCCAAGAATGGGAAACGGTCGCCGTCGAAGCCGCCCTGCCGGAACTGGACATAGGCGGCTTCACCCTGCACGGCCGATTCGACCGCTTGGACCGACACAGGACCGAACGCCACCGCTGGCGCGTCTATGACTACAAGACCACCAACAACCCCGAGACTCCCAAGGAAGCGCACGTTTCCAAGTACGCCATCAACCATAAGGCCGACGGCGCATTTGTCATCGGAACCGAAGGCACCAAGTACAGATGGAAGGACGTCCAGCTGGTCGTCTACGACTGGTGCCTCCAAGAGGGGGTCATCGAAGATCCGGCGCTCAAGCAGGCCATCCAAGAACTACGCACGGAGGGGTCGATCGTCGAAGTAGCCTACATCAACATCTCCAACAATAAGCAGGAGACACGCCTAGAAGCATGGGAAGACTTTCACCTGTTCAGGCAGGCTGGTCGCGACGCCATCCAAGCCGCCGCCCAAAAGCTGCTGTCCGGCGACCACAAGGTCTTCACCGAGGCCGTCATCACGGGCGATGGGGCCAAATACCCCCTACTCCCAGGGCTAAAGGAACGTAAAACCACCGACTACATGATCGGTGAAAACTTCGGCAAAGTCCGCTGAGCGCACCCCCATGCTTTCACCAAACCAGACCCCTAGCCAGCTCATCAAGGCTTCCGCTGGCACCGGCAAGACCCATCGCCTGTCGCTCCGCATCCTGAGGTTGCTCGCCCTAGGCTCGGCCCCCCATGAGATCGTCGCGCTCACCTTCACGCGGTCCGCCGCCGCCGAATTCGTGCGGCGCGCCATCAAGCTAATCAAGGATGCAGCCGAGGACCCCAAGAAGCACCAGGAAATCTGCGGGGCCGATCGCGGAGCAGACTTGGACCCCCGCACCTACACCCAAGGGTTCTTCAAAGAGCTCTTGGTCAAGACGCTGCTCCAATACGACCAGATGCTGCTCGGCACGCTCGACAGTTACTTCGCTCGTCTGGTGAACAACTTCCCCCTGGAGGTCGGGCTGGAGCCGGGCAAAGCTTCGACGATACCTGAACACGAGGAAGACGAGCACCGCCAGCGGGTCATCGCCCAAATCATGGCCGAAGCCGAGGTCGACCCAGAGCTGAACCAGCGCCTTCTCGCCAGCATCCAAGTGTACCGGGATGAAGAGGTGGCTTCCTCGCCGTTGGCCATCTTCGACAAAGCAGTCAAAAGCTACCTGCGGTTCTACACGCTCTGCCCAGATGCCAAACTCTGGGGTGAACCCACGGCCATCTGGGGGGACGCCGTCCCGGAATGGATGGAGGAGGACTACTGCGACCGGCACTTGGCGGCCGCTTGGGCACCCGTCGAGGACTGGGGGAAGAAAACGTTCGGCAAAGAACCTGCAGACCTGAGAGACCTTGGCGTTGCCCTTAGAGAGACGCCAGAACCAGACTACAAAGAAGCCCTGCGCGCACTCTACGGCTTCTTTGAAGGCTACCTGACGACTGGCGATAAGAGCACCGACTTCGATGGAAAGGATTACGACATCGCAGACATCGCCGAGCATGTGACGATCCTGCACCGCTGCCTGGGCGGCCAACACATCCTGGCCAAGATGAGGTCCACCAAGGGCCTCTTCAACCTGCTGGAAATCTACCGTCACCGCTATGACGCCATCGCCATCCAGACTGGTAGGCTGACCTTCGCCGACTACGTCAACCTCCTGCAGTCAAACTTCATGCCTGGGGAAAGAAAGGAAGAAGTCGAAGCCTGGATTGACCAGATCCATTTCCGTTTGGACTGCCAGATCCAGCACTGGATGCTGGACGAGTTCCAGGACACCAGCACGACGCAGTACGCGGTGCTAAGCCGCAATATCCTCGAGATCCTCGGCCAGAAATTCAACGGACGCAGCGTGTTCGTGGTCGGCGACCTCAAGCAATCGCTCTACGAATGGCGCGAGGGCAACCGCCGGCTGCTGACTCAAGTCGAGGATTCCTTCAAGACCCAGAACGCCGCGGAACCGGGCACGGCCCTGACCGATGAGCTCACCAAGACTTGGCGATGCGCTCCGGCTGTCCTGGCGATGGTCAATGCAGATCTCGGCGGCCTGACGCCTGCCCACGTGGGGGCGACCTTCCCCTCCGAAGCCCTCTCCGATTGGTCGCAGGTCTTCAAGATGCAGGAGGCGATGGACACCAAGAAGAAGGGCGAAGCCCTCTGGGTGAAACTCACCACCGGGGAGCAAAGCGGCTCGACCGACGTCGGCATCAAAGCCCAGGCAAAATGGATCGCCCATCACTTACGCTCGACGCCCGGCTTGATGCACGAAGGCAAACTGAACGTAGGCCTGTCGTGCGCCATCCTCGTCAGCCAAAACGATGACGCGCGTGTGTTCGCCGAAGAGCTGCGCAACCTCGGCGTACGGGCGACCGATGAGACCAAAGCCTTGGTCAGCCAGGACAATCCCGTGACGCTGGCGCTGATTGGAGTCCTGCAACGGACCATCCACCCCGACAACCAGAAGGCCAAGGCCCTAGCCGAGATGTGCCCACCCGTGCGCGCCGCATTGGCAAGCTTCGACCCCGAGCTCAAAGCCGCCTGGAAAATAGCGTGCGCGCACGTCGCCTCAACCTTCGCCGCAAAGGGAGCCCGGGCCGTCATGGACGACCTCATCCACCGCACGAAGCTGGACGTGACCGGCCTGGACGGCGGCAATGGAGCTGCCTTCATCATGCAGCGACTCGGCCAGCTCCGGCAGATGGCCTCGGACTTCGACAAGCTCGGCCAACGCGACCTGTCAGGCTTCGAGGCCTTCGCCAGCAAGGCCTCGCTCCGCGACGCCCCCTCCCCCGACTCGGTGCAAGTGATCACGATACACAAGTCCAAGGGCCTCGAATACGACGCCGTCTATATGCCCTTGCTGGAGGATTCGAAGACGATGGGCGAAATCCCGCACGACGCGATGATCTACGCTCCCTTGGGCCCAAACGCCGCTTCGCCTGCCGACAGGTTCAATCCTGCATGGATGCTGAAGAACGTCCCGAAATCGGTCAACTTGCTGGCCCCCGCAATCAGCGGCGGTGTCGAAAACATGCGGGCAGAAGCCGCCTACGGCGCCCTCTGCAGGCTTTACGTAGGCATGACCCGAGCCAAGCATCGGCTCGTCCTCGTGCACGAGAGGAAACAACGGCTGACCAAGCCAACGAAGAAGAAGCCAGCCGAAGTCGCCCCGGACACACGCGACGAAAAGTCAGGGAACTTCAATTTCCTCGACCTCACCAGCAGGAAACTGATCGGCCGCTCGCCCCTTGGCGAAAGCGTCAATGAAGACGTCGGAATCAAAGATGAGGTAACAGCCCATTGCCTCTGGAAAGCCAGCGGTTCTTCCGCCGATTGGGTGGAAGACCGCCTGAAGGAAGAACTATCCAAAGCCGCGATAGTGGACGACTCCCATGTCTGCACGCGTGATTTCAGTGAACAGGCCGTCCGGAGACAGGTTCGCATCAAGCCATCCAAGGGCGAGCATAGACCCAAGACGGGGAAGCGCAGCGGCCAGCATGCGGGCAAGGCATTCGGAACGCTGGTGCATGCGCTGTTCGAAGGGCTGAAGTGGGACATCGATGGCTTCCTCGCCAAAAGCCGGGAAGCCCTGCCGCAGGACGACGCCACCTTGGTCAAAGCGTTCACTCGTGTTGAGAACTGCCTCTCCTCCCCCGACATCCGGGAATTGCTACTACGCAATAAGGACGGGGAACTCTGGACCGAAAAGCATGCCGTGCTCCAAGACAAGCCGGGCGAATACGTCTCCGCCGTCTTTGACCGTGTCCAAGTATCCCCAGGAAAGTCTGCGGTCATCGTAGATTACAAAACCAACGCCTGCAGCCGCGGAGAACTCATTGAAATGTACCAGGGCCAGATGGACCTCTACCGGAGCTCCGTCGCGAAGATGTGCGGGCTCCCCGAATCGCGTGTCGAGACCTGGCTCGTCCACGTCCGTCTGGACGGCAGCGAAGCCATCAAAGTCGACCCAAAGCCATGAGCAAACACGAGACCCCCATGACCCGATGGTACTGGCGCACGGTGAATAAGCGCCAAGGGCTGTTGATCGAGGAGTTCGCGGCTTTGAAGGGTGACAAGGAAAAGGGGCATAGCAAACGGCACATCGACGGGGTCATCCTCCTCGACGAACCGGCCGAGAGACGCGGTCCACGCAAGGGCGATCGCGACTTGGTGAAGGGCAAGCGGGTCATCGTGATCCAGTCGAAGAACCGTCGCCTCGGCATGGGCCTCATCGGCCAGGTCGTGGTCTCGCGCCACCTGCTCAAGGACCTTGAAGCCGACGTGGTGAAATCGGTCGGGGTGTGCAAAGGGAACGACCCGGCGATGCATCGCATCCTTCTGACGTTTGAGGGGTGCGAGGCCGCCTTCTACCGCCGGAGCCGACGGACGAAGAAGCCGGCGACGAAGTCACGAAGGGTTTAGGGGAGTGAGGCTAGGTTGGCACGCAGAGCCAACCCTACCCGGCACAACTAGGACTGCACGCGGTGCGGTCCCACCCTCACCCCACGCGGCTAGGCTGCGTATTATATTCGTGTCATCAGCCCGGGATGGCGTTGCCAGAGCGGCGGGGTTGGGCAGGATGAGGTCATGAGCAAAAGAGCGACGTTGCGGGGCGAGAAGATGTACAAGCTGGCCTATGAGCTGGCGGAGGCGGCCCACCGGGGCGATTTCCGGAAGGATGGGAAGACGCCCTACTTCGAGCATGTGAAGGAAGTGGCCTCGCGCGTCAGCGGTTGGGACGTGAAGACGGTGGCGATCCTGCACGACACGATCGAGGATACGGTCATCACGGCCGACGACTTGCTGAGCGTGGGCTTCCCGAAGCGGATCGTGGATGCGGTCAAGGCGCTGACGAAGCCCAAGGACTGCCGGGACTACATCGGCGAAATCCGCCGCAAGGTGCGGCCCAACAAGCTGGCGACGTTGGTCAAAATCTCCGACAACTACGCGAATATGCGCGACCGCGTGAGCGAGTGGCCGAAAAGCGCCAAGGCCCGGCGCAAACTGCACGAGTACGCCAGCTCGATCGCCCTCCTGACGAAACCGAAAGGCAAGAAGAAGGCCAAATGAGCGGCAAAACCAGCGTCAAGTATTACGTCAGCTGGGAAGACTGGGCGGAGACCATCCCGCTTTCGCTTTTCCGGACCATCGTGGACGAACAAGGGTTCCCGGAGGAGGAACAGGTCTGGAACAGGAATGCGCTCACTTGGCGGCCCACCACACGGGTGACCGAGAGCATGTTCCGAGGCGGAGATGTCACGCCGGTTCCCCTCGAATTCGCCCAGCAACACTTCCCCGCGGCCTTCAAAGAGTGAGCGGGGATGGGG
>Ga0114982_1001284_pt1 | contig 12423 bp, 8 predicted proteins | sample Shrwel_input2_FT_FD_87183 | JGI IMG/M metagenome (GOLD analysis project Ga0114982, IMG submission 87183) | Subsurface microbial communities from deep shales in Ohio, USA - Utica-3 well 1 S input2 FT | ecosystem: Environmental > Aquatic > Deep subsurface > Shale gas/oil reservoir > Produced... | reverse complement strand
TGGAATGCCAAAGATGAAATCCACCCCATAAAATTGATGCTCTACCTCTAACAAATAAATAAACTCGTCAGCTTGACTGTACAAAATGGGCACGGCTGTTTCAGGCATCACAATCAGTTGTGCATCACGGTTGGCACGCGCGAGTTGCAAATAACGCCGCATGCTCGGAATTTGGTAATCAGAATTCCATTTAAATTCTTGCGGGATATTGCCTTGTAATAAAGCCACTTTTATGGGATCAGAACTGGGTTTTGTCCAAGCGATTTCGCCCAAACCATAACCCCCCCCCCATAATACGACCAGCACGGGCACGGCAAACCACGCACGTTGACGCTGTTGCAGCAAGGCAACCACTGCGCCAGCACTCAACATAATCACCCACGAAACCCCATACACCCCAAACACGGGCGCGTAACCATTCAAGGGCGAGTCAATTTGACTGTAGCCTAAACTAAACCACGGAAAACCACTTAAAAACCAGCCACGAACCGCTTCCAATACTGTCCATAAACTGGGCATCAATAACCACAAGCCCAAGCCGCGTGATGTGGTGAAATGTTTTGCCAAAAACCAAGTAAACAAGCTGATATAGCTCGCCATAATCAACACAAAAGTGCCTGTGACTGCCGCCGCCCCTATCGGAGGCATGCCGCCAAATTGGCTAAAACTGACATAAACCCAAGATGTGCCCAAGCCAAACATTCCCAAACCAAATAATAAGCCGCGCCATGCAGCTTTTTTACTAGAAATTGGCTGGAAAATACTGAGTAATAACAAGGCGGGGGCAAGAATGGCGATTGGAAACCATCCAAAGGGCGCAAATGCCAAAGGCATAGTTGCACCCGCGATGAAGGCGAGACAATCCCATAAAAAAACTTTAGAACGTGACATAGTGTGAAGTATCAAGCGTCGTGAATAAGGCTTGCATTATAAGAGTTGCCTAGGCAAATTGGCATGAAATTTTTTAGCATAGCATTTTTCGTATAAAACTGCCTTAATTCAACACGTTCCAATTTTTACTGAACAGGCTATGATGTTGACTCATTTCGACCTCATTTGTCAGATAAAACCTGCCAATGGATAGAGGACGATGGGTTATTCCTTCGGAAAGGCGGTCATGAATTACATTTATTTAATTATCGTTTTATGGATCACCAATGCGCTTGCCGCAGAATCAGAAACTCCCCCACCTGATGCTGCAAAGCTTTACAGCGAACACTGCGCTCAATGCCATCATCCACAACGCCTAGGCAGTATTGCACCTGCGTTATTGCCTGAAAATTTGGGACGTTTACCCAAAACGGAGGCAGCGGCAGTGATTACTAAAGGGCGCGTTGCCACGCAAATGCCTGCTTTTGGGGAAAAATTATCCCCCGAAGAAATTCAAGCATTAGTTGCCTATGTTTACACGCCCTTGGCAACCCCCCCGAATTTTTCCCATGAAGACCTGCTTGCCACCCATAAAGTGCATTTGCGGCTGGCTGATTTGCCCGTAAAACCCGTGCACCAAGCTGATCCCTTAAATCTATTTTTCGTGGTGGAATTGGGCGATCATCATGCCACGATTTTGGACGGTGACAAACTAGAAGCGATTCATCGTTTTCCAACGCCGTTCGCGCTGCATGGTGGTCCTAAATATTCCCCAACAGGGCGTTTTGTGTATTACGCTTCCCGCGATGGTTGGATTGGCATGTTTGATATGTATAGTTTGCAGGTAGTGGCAGAAATTCGAGCAGGAATTAATACGCGTAACTTAGCGATTTCTGATGATGGCAAATATGTGATTGTTGCCAACTATTTACCGCATAACTTGGTGATTTTAAGCGGGGAAGATTTAAGTCCTGTGCACACAATTCAGGTGCAAAATGATTTAGGCAAAACTTCGCGGGTCAGTGGAGTTTACAGCGCGCCGCCGCGCCACAGCTTCATTGTGGCATTAAAAGATATTCCTGAAGTTTGGGAAATTCCTTACAGTGACAAGGCGGAGGCGTTGCCAGTGTACACGGGAACGATGCACGATTATCGTCAAGATTCTGGGGAAAAACCGCTGATTGATACGCAAAAGTTCCCAATTCGGCGGATTAAACTGGATAATTATTTAGATGATTTTGTGTTTGACCAAAATTATTTACATTTGATTGGCACGGCGCGTGATGGTAATCAAGCCCAAGTCGTCAATTTGGTGGTGGGGCGCAAAATTTCGGAAATTCCGCTGACAGGTTTGCCGCATTTGGGTTCGGGAATTACTTGGGAATATCAGGGAAAAACGGTGCTGGCAACACCGAATTTAAAAGAAGGCAGCGTGAGCATTATTGACATGCAAAGCTGGAAAACCATCAAGCGGATTGAAACCTTGGGCGCGGGATTTTTCATGCGTAGCCACGAAAATAGTCCTTATGCGTGGACAGATGTGTTCATGGGTAAACAAAAAGATTCTGTGCAAATCATCGACAAGCGCAGTTTAGAAATCGTGAAAACTTTGCGTCCGATGCCGAATAAAACCGCTGCACATGTGGAGTTTGACCGCTATGGAAAATATGTCTTGCTGAGCATTTGGGATATGGACGGTGCTATTATCGTTTACGATGCCAAAACGCTGGAAGAAGTGAAACGCATTCCGATGAAAAAGCCATCGGGAAAGTATAATGTTTACAACAAGATTCACTTTTCGAGTGGCACAAGTCATTAATGGATGCTTTATCGGGGCGGGGGAGGAGAGTCCCAAAGTCGCTTTAAAGAAAGCCCCCAACCCCCTAAAGGGGGCTAAAGATAAAGATTAAAACGCTTTTAAGTCCCCTTTAGGGGATTTAGGGGCTTCTTTAAGCAGTTTTCTCTCGTTCCCACACTCTGTTTTGGAATGCCTGTCGGTCAAGCTTTGCTTGACAATCTAGTACAGTTATCTTGCTCTCACATTTGGAAATGATAAGTCATGAATGCGGAGTGTATTTATGACTGCATCATTTATTGGATATTTTGTGAATCCTCAAGCAGAACTTGAGAACGATGAAAAAACCACATTTATCCCAATATATCATTGTTAGGTTGGCTCATCACCAACCCAGAGCACACATGATTTACTTTCCCCCAATACAGCATTTAACACACCCATCGGTTTACCCATATCATTGCCAATAAGCTCGCTTAAGCTGTGCGGAACTTCCCGATTTGAAAAAAGAGTGGCAAGAGAGAAGCTTGAGAATATAACAAGTTACAGCTTAACTTAATGGCAACGACGCTCTGATATAAAATGAGATAAAATAATCATAACTTTGTGTACAGACCTATCGCTTTTTTGAAGGAAGTGACAGGCTAAAATCACTAATTATTAGCCATTGAGCACTTCCATAGGGATAAATTTTCGAGTTTCGCACCATGAAAAAAATAGTTTTTTTAGTATTGAGTTGTTTACTCACAACTCAATTTTGCTGGGCAGAATCCACAAACAGCGCGTTATTGCTCGCTAAAACCCGTGATAAATTAATCATCGGTGTGAAGTACGACACCCATTTATTTGGACTAAAAGACCCTAAAGACGGACAAGTCAAAGGCTTTGATATTGACCTCGCGCGGGCTATAACCAAACAAATATTAGGTCATTCTAATAAGCTCGAATTTAAAGCAGTGACAGCAAGTAGCCGCATTCCAAGCTTACAAAATTCTGAAGTAGACTTGGTGATTGCCACCATGACGATCACGGAAGAACGTAAAAAATTAGTGGATTTTTCCGATATTTATTTTGAAGTGGGACAATCTTTATTAGTGGCGAAAGACTCTAATATTTCAGGCTTGGATGATTTGAAAGGCAAAAATGTGATTGTCCTGAAAAATAGCACTTCCGCCAAAAATATTCGGCAACTTGCACCCGAAGCCCATGTTTTAGAATATGAAAATTATAAAGAGGCTTTCAAAGCCTTACAGGCAAAAGTAGGAGAGGTATTGAGCACTGATAATTCTATTTTATTGGGAATGCAGCGTGAAAATCCCAATTTCAAATTAGTGGGTGGCGTTTTTACCTATGAACCTTATGGTATTGCGGTACGAAAAGGCGATCATTTAATGTTAGCCAACATTAACCAAGCTTTGAAAAATTTACGTGCCTCAGGCAAATATCAAGAAATTTATCAACATTGGTTTGGGGAAATTATTGAAGAGGAATATGATAAATTTTATCAAAAACAATTCGGGGAACTGCTGAAAAAATAATACGCCCACCTGAGTTTGACGAAAAAGGATTTAAAAAATAATAAAATAGGTGATGTCGCCCAATCCCTCAAATTAAGGTTCAAACGCAAGTCCAATAATGGTTTATCAACACAAAAGGATGTGCCGACGATTAGGGGGCGTATTAATCAAGGCTAACTATTTGATAACCAAAAAGACCAGCGAGATTTTAAAAACCTAGCCGGTCTCATATACGGTTGACGCGGTAAAATTAGGCAGTTGTCTTTGTCAATAGCTTATGAATGGTTTGTAATAACAAACGCGGCTCCACAGGTTTGGCTAAATATGCACTACAACCAATTTGTCGCGCAAAATGTTTATCTTCTTCCAAGTTTGAAGCAGACAAGGCGATAATTGGTTTTTCATAATTTTTAGCCCGTAATTGTTTAACAAAATCATAGCCATTCAACACCGGCATTAACATGTCCGTAATGATAATATCGGGCTGTCTTTCGTCAATTAATTGTAAGGCTTCTTCACCATTATAGGCACTGATCACTTCATAACCTGATTCTGAGAGACAAATCTCAAACAGCTTGTGTAAAAATAGTGCATCTTCCACTAATAAAACTTTGCTGCCTTTGCTACTCCCCACATCGGGATATGTTTGTTCATGATTACGTTCAGTGACGGCTTCAGAGCGATTTGTATAAATCGAAGGGGCTTGAACTGTTGCAAAAAATTGCGAACCTTTCCCCAATTTAGACAGCACCCGCAGTGTCCCCCCCATGATTTTGATGAGGTGATAACTGATTGCCAAGCCTAAACCAGCCCCTTGCGTCCCTTGGGTCTTGGTTTCACGATGAAAGGCTTGGAAAATTTTCTGCTGACCTTCTTCAGAAATTCCGAGTCCTGTGTCGATGACCGATAAATCAAGCTGGTCTGCGTGCCAATTTAGTGTAAGCGTTACTGTCCCTTTTTCCGTAAATTTCAAGGCATTAGTCACTAAGTTGATAAGAATTTGCCGCAGGCGTAATTCATCAATCATGACTTGTACGGGAATATTTTCAGCTTTCACTTCTAAAGTTAAGCCTTTTTCATCGGCGTGTGGCAGAAATAAAGCCTTCAAATCTTTGAGTAATTTCTTCAAATCACAGGCACGCGGAGCTAAAACCACTTGCCCCATTTCAATCTTGGATTGCTCTAAAATATTATCAATCAGGCTCAGCAAGTGCTGGGTGCTGCTTTGAATGGTATTTAGATAATCGCTGGTATGTTCATCGTTTTTACGTTCTGCATTATCGAGCAGACGGGTATAGCCTGCGATAGATGCCAGTGGTGTGCGCAACTCGTGCGACAAATCCGCAATGAAGCGGGTTTTCAATTGACTGCTATCTTCAAGTTGTTGCTTTTCTGCAATCAGCATTTGGCGGGCATGTTCAAGCTCTTGAATCAGTTGGCTTTGTCGATAAGTGAGTAAACTTAATTCATTGGCTTGTTGCTGGATTTTTTGCTGACGATCATGTTCAGTGGAGGCATCAAAAAATAAGACCCAAGTGCCACCGCGAAATGGGAGCAGGTGCACATGCGCACTACGCCCCGAACTGGTGCTGACAAATTCTAAAATTTCGGTGTGATCAATCGGCAATAAGCCTTCTAAAAAACTCACTTGTTCTGAGGCGAGTTTTCCCGTGGCAAGCGAGCCTAAACCATAATGGTTAGGGTAGCCCCCCCATGAAACTAGAATGCCATTTCTATCGACGTGCAGATAGGTGAGCACCATTTCCGCCATCCATAAGGAACGCACATATTTTGCAATACTGATGGGAATTAAAATCATGATACGGTTTTTCCGTGCAAAATCTTCAAGATGTTAGCGTATTAGAGCAATTGCCACGCCAACCAAGTGAATGCTTCTTCAACACCCATGCCTGTTTGCGCACTACTTTCGATAAGTTTCCAGCCTTGTTCTGCTTGGGGCGCGACCAGATCAGGTGTCACTTCCCATTGTTCACGAAGATCGGCTTTATTCAATAAGCAGGCAAAGGGTTTGTTACCTGTTTGTGCGGTGACGGCTGCCTGTAATTGAATTGCCGATTGCCAAGTGGGTTTTCGCGTGCCATCGACCACAAGAATATACCCCGCAGCTCCTCGTAAATAGGAAGTGGTGGTGGTGGTCAGTGCGTCGTTGCCTGCAATATCCCATAAAATTAGTTTGACTTCTTGCTCTTCAGATAACTTAATAAGTTTAGTATCAATTTTAACGCCTACGGTGGTGAGATATTTTTCTGAAAAGCTTTGGCGCACGAAACGCCCCACTAAGCTGGTCTTGCCCACAGCGAAGTCACCAATCATACAAATCTTTTTTTGTAAGGTTACCACTTAATTCAAGCCTCTTACGGTGGTAAAACTCAAACAAATTTTGCTAAATTCCCGCAAAAATTGCCTTAATTCTATTCATTAAGTTGATTGTTAGGAATAATTATACAAGTTTTGCTTGTGTAGAGAATGCTCTTTTATGTATTTCACGACAGAGTGTGCAGTTTAATTTACGATTATGACAGACAATTAATTCCATAGCTTTAAACTGCGATATTATTTTGCCGATTTGAATCATAAAACTTGCCTTGCTATCTCAGCATTCCAAGCATCGTAGATGCTAATGTATCCCTATGCAAGCAAATAGTTATGGTAACCTGAGTTCGACGAATATACTCATATATTTCAGTTTATTACCGTATAAAGCTGCAACTACATGAATACTCAATAAGTTAATGTTGGTGCAAATAATTAAAGTAGGTTGGGTTGGCCTAAGCTAACCCAACGAAAGGAGTTCAGTTGGGTTGCCGTTGGCAGCCCAAGCTACGAGGCTATCTTGTCTCTCCAAGGTACAACCTAACTTCAACTGCGTAACTCCTAAGTATAGTTATTAAGTTGATTTACTATTTATAGACATATCAGCGTTTAACAACTCGCAACAATTTCTAAAACGCCAGCGCATTTAAGACCTTCTACATTTTCCCCCATAGAAGGTCTTTTTGTTTTCGCAATTTTATTTTTTAAAAACCTTAAAACATTATAGACAACATGTGTATTTATGTTTATCTTATGATGATTAACCATGCTAAATATATGATATTAGTTGCAGCAATCTAATTGATTGATTTGGTTAAAATTAGCCTAGAAACATAGGCGTAATCATAAAAATCACCAAAGGTAGGCATTAATATGTTTCCAATTCGACCGACGCATGTCCATGTTGTCGCAAAATGGCTGCTGTGTAAAATCCTGTTTCCCAGCTTGCTCAGCCTTCTGTTTATGTCTCATAGTTTTGCAGCCGCCCCCAAATTGCTGATTGCAGGCTACATGGCAAATCCCAGCAGCCTTGATAATCAATATGAATATATTCAATTATTTGCCCTTGAAAACATCGATTTTTCTGCCACGCCTTATGCAGTGATTTTTACCAACAATGGCATCGCAAAAAGCAGCGGTTGGACAGCGGGCGCGGGGCTAACTTACGGTTTTAATATTACCTCGGGCGCAATACAGGCGGGAGAATTTGCCTATGTGGGCGGCGCGGGAAAATTAATGAATGGCAGCGGCAGCACCGATATTTCGGGCGCGAAATGGTTACGCACGATTGATAACAGCAGCAATGCAGGCGACCGTTTTGGAAACAAAGATACGAGTGGCGTATTGGGCAATGGCGGCACCAATGCAGACGGTTTTGCGGTGTTCGACATGGACATCAATCATATTACCGACAGCACCATTCCTGTCGATGCGGTTTTCTTTGGTTCAGCGGTGGGCACGGCAAAACCCGACAGCGGCGGTTACACTTTGCCCAGCAACGATCATTATGACAACGCACAAGGCACTTTCGGCAACGGCAAAAATACCTACTTGTTTCCCGTACCAAAACAAGGATATTTCGTCAAACTGCTCGGCAACTATAATCAAGCCACCGCGACTTGGACAACGCCCCGCAGTGACACAGAACAAATTATTTCAAGCACTGCCGCATTAAGCGAATTAAGCCCCAATTTACAAGTCGATTTTGCCCCAACTTTATTGAGCAGTTCGCCCAGCAATACCGCTATTGATGTTTCTGGCAAAATTACTTTAAATTTTAGCGAAGCCGTAAATTTAACTGCCAATGCGGTGACACTGGAATGTCCCAATACGCTCAGTTTCACGGGCTTACCCGCCACGAATTTAAGCACAATTGTGTTAACACCTACAACAAATTATCCCAGCGGGGCAACATGCACGGTCAAAATTTTCGCCAATAAAATCAGCGATAACGGCGGTGCAGCAAATCCCATGAATGCGGACGTAAGTTTCAGTTTTACCACATTGACGCTAAATTCAGCACCAATAGCTTCAAATTTAACATTAAATGGCAATTTGAACGTGGGGCAAAATCTCAGCGTGACTTATGTATATGAAGATGCTGAGCAGGATTTAGAAGGAACAACGCGTTTCAAATGGTATGCGGCAAAAGACCGTGCATGCTTGGATAAAAGTTTAATTATTAATGCAAATTCATCAAGTTATATACCGACAGCGGATGAGATGGGTTTGTATTTGTGTGTTGAAATCATCCCCATTGCCAGCACGGGCACATTAACTGGGGCGGCTAAAATGCTCGTAAGCAATGCCGTGGTGAGTAAAATCAGTCAAAACATCAGCACATTCAATCCACCGAGCAGCGCAACGTATGGCGACAAGCTCATCAATTTGAGCGCGACAGGCGGCGGCTCAAATAATCCTTTAATTTTTGCGAGCAGCACGCCAGAAGTTTGCAGTGTGACCGATACCAGTTTAAAAATTTTGGCGGCGGGCGACTGCAAGCTTAGCGTGAATCAAGCAGGCAATCCCAGCTACGAAGCTGCCCCCGAATTAAGCAAAACTATCCTTGTTCATAAAAAATCGATTAGCGCAAAAATTGACAATAAAAGTCGTACTTTTGGTGAAGAAAATCCCATTTTTACAATCAGTTATACAGGTATAATTGATGGAAGTATTGAAACACCACCCACATTTAGCAGCTCCGCTAATACGAGCAGTCCCGTGGGTAATTATCTGATTAATTGTGATAATTCTGGCAGCAGTGCAAAAAATTATGTGATTGAAACCTGCGAAAATGGCATATTAACCGTGGGAAAAGTCAGCCCTGTGATTAGTTTAAGTCAAACTGCGAATTATGTGATTTTTGGGAACGCGCTCGCGGTTAAATTCACCGCAACAGGCTCACCAACGGGTGAAATCACGGTCAGTGATGGGGTGAATAGTTGTCATGCCAGCCTTGCCGTGGGGACGTGTAAGCTGATGCTGAGCAGTTCGGGGGTGAAAATTTTGACCGCGACGTATGCGGGCGATGGCAATTATACTGCTGCCAGTCAAACCCAAGAACTCAAAGTAACGCAAGTTATTTTTAATCGCGATAACTTAACACTGATGGAAGGCGCAGGTGACAGTTATAGCGTAAAATTAGCAACTCAACCTACTGAAAATATTACACTTAGTATCACACAAAACTCTCAAATTACGAGCCATCCCACCAGTTTGCTATTTACCCCAACAAATTGGAATACGCCGCAAACCGTCAAGCTCAGTGCGCTTGATGACACGCAAACGCAAGGCAATCGCACGCTGAATCTTGAACATAAAATCAGTGCAGGCGATGGCGCGGGTTATCCTGAAAATTTGGTGATTTCTAGCCTAAAAATTACAATTATCGATAATGACACGCCAGCCGTGACTTATGTCGCGCCCTCTTATAAATTGACGCTACAAAATTCAGGGACAGGAAAAGGCGTTTTTACAGGCACACAAGCGGGAATTTATCCACAAGCCACGACCATTAACTTAACTGTAACTCCTGATAAAGATTCAGAATTTAAAGGATGGACTCCTGCAAGTTGTGCCCAAAATTTCACTTTGAATGCGGACACCATTTGCACTGCGCAATTCGATTTGAAACCTGTACCCCTTGTCGCAAAATCACAACTTATCCCGCAAGTGACTTATTATCAATTTACCGTGCAAACTTCAGGCACAGGAAAAGGAACAATTTCGGGAACAGCCACGGGAAAATATGCCGCAGGTTTAGCTATTCAATTAAGCGTAACCCCTGAAATTAATTCAATTTTTAGCGGCTGGACTCCTGCAACTTGCGCCCAAAACTTCAGTTTAAATACGGACACAATGTGCACTGCGCAATTCGATTTAAAACCGTCTCCTGTGGTGATAAAGACTGATCTCATTGTAGAAAAACCGATAATTTCAAAGCCTGTTTTGAAATCTGAAAATAGCGTGCCTGTTGTGCAAACTAAACTCGAAGTTAGTAATATTAATGCGGACAATAATCCCTGTTTTTTCAATATGATATTAAACATAACTTGCTATGGCGCACAAGTCAAAACTCACATTACTGAAATTACCGCGAATGGAGAACTTTCTAATGCAATTATTGATGCGCCGCTGCTTAATCAAGGCTGGATTTCTGACAGTTATGTCACTGCACGTGGGGAAATTACGGGCGGTATAATTACAGGTTACATTGAAAATCAAGGAATTATCCGCAATATTGAATTTAAAGGGCGTTATATCAAAGGGGGTATTTTAGCGGGCAAGATTCGCAATAGCAGTGCTGAAGGCTATTTGGAAAACGTCACGTTTGCCGCCGACAGCAGCTTAAATGGGGGGATTTTACAAGGCATTATCCGAGGCAATCCCAATGCGCCCGCGCTTTTGGAAAATGTGATTCTGAAAAAAGGCAGTGTGGTTTCTGGGGTGCGTTTTGGGAAAAATGTACTTTTAGAAGCGGGTGTCATCTTGCAGGAATACCCCTACTTACCTGTTTTAGAAAAGCTTTTAGGAGTTGATGCTACAGGAAAAACTAAAACCACGCGCAGCCGTTTTTACGGTGGCATCTCGGTGAGCGGTAAAGCTTACGTTCAAAAAACCACCCAATGGCTGGCTGAACCCGTGTCAGTGCGTGGCAGAATTATCCCAGAACCTGAGCATATTGGGAAAAAAGTGGATTTATTCGTGTATTCACCTTATTTTGAGATTTTGCCAAATATGGGCAATAATCCACAGTATTACATGGCAGACCAACAAAGCCATATTTTATTGTGGAATCAAAAGCCTGCAAGTTTAATTGCTTTTAAAACTGGGATGGTTTTGGAATCGGTGCATGAGTTGGAAATGTTTGTAGGGCATTTTATTGCAACGGGTGGGTTGAATATCGTGTTTGGCTATCGTTTGGAAGATGGCACGCTGTTCGTGACCGAGTTGCAAAATGGAATTGAAGTGACGATTCAATAAGTTGAATCTAATTGTGTTTTTGAGTTTAGAGCCATTCCCCCTTTGAAAAAAGGGGGGGAGCTAAACACGCTATCTAACCTGAGTTCGGGATAAGGAAGAGTAGAAAGTTTAGTCGTAGGGTGGAATAGCGTAGCGTATTCCACCCAGAAAGGTGATAGCTCTAGGCATGACACAGTTGAATCGATAAGAGTCTCATTGTACGGCAGAAGCTTGTAAAATCCTCGCCGCTGGAGCGACGAGGTAGGCATTCCAACGCTGGAGCATTGGAACGAGACAATTAAAAAAATAACAGTATCATTGAGTTATTATTACCTAAAAACTTTTTTTATCCCGAACTCAGGTTATCTAGCCTTGTTCTACGTTTAGTTTAATGGATAGCTTAGCCTACTTACGCTTTCAAAAATCCCAATTCAAACACCAAGGGCTGTAATTTTTCGCTTAAGGTTTTGTAAGCGGTTTCAAAATCGGCAAAGCTGACAGGGATAAAATCGCCGCTTTCATTGCGTTTTTTGAGGGCGTTGCGAATTTGATACCAGCCGACATCGGGGCGATTTAATTTGAGTTCATCGCGCACGCGGCGCACATCGATGTGGGCGAAATAGGCTTTCCACAATTCACGCCCCGCATTTAACACCGCTTTGGCTTCTGGCGAGAGTTTCTTTTTCTTCAAATACTGCACCATAAAATCAGATTCAAAACGGGCAGGCGCATTGACTTCGGTTTCTGTGAATGGAATAAAGTGATTGACAATACTCCATTTTTTACCATTCCACTCCAAATTATTTGCGCTGGCGGTGAGATTGCTGCCGTTAAATAACATCCAGATTAAACAGTCATTTTTAAATTCATCGCTGAGTTCGCCCGTGGGTTGTAAAAATTGGTCACGGTCGTTTATCCATGTGGGTTTTACCAAACGGCGCACTG
>Ga0114982_1001283_pt1 | contig 12425 bp, 21 predicted proteins | sample Shrwel_input2_FT_FD_87183 | JGI IMG/M metagenome (GOLD analysis project Ga0114982, IMG submission 87183) | Subsurface microbial communities from deep shales in Ohio, USA - Utica-3 well 1 S input2 FT | ecosystem: Environmental > Aquatic > Deep subsurface > Shale gas/oil reservoir > Produced... | reverse complement strand
GCAATATCTATCATATTAGTATCAATACTTTGGAAATAAAAATATGGAATCATTAAAATCAGTAAGTACAGCGGCATATCTTCAACAATTTAATTTGATGTATTTTACATTAAAAAAAGACACTACTAAATTAATAATTACATCAGCTAAATGTGGAACCAGGTACTTATCTGATTTATGTGAAAATAATACAGAGTTTATTAGAACACATCCCGCAGAATTTTCGAAAGCTGCAAATAATTATTATTTTGAAAATATGTTAGAAATATATTGGGTAGTAAGACCACCAATGGAACATTTAATATCTGCTATTATAACAGAGCATTCATCTAATATGCATTCAATCGAAAATCCAAACAAAATATCATCTAAGTTAAAAATTAAAAAAAATGATGAAGATTGGAAAATTAATGTATTAGAAAACTTATTGAAAGACATATTAACTGAACCTAAATTTACAATTAATAGTAATAATTTCAATAATGATAATACTAAATTTCATCACTATGAACCTAAATATGAAATTTTATACAATGATATACCAGCTAAAATTGAATTATTTTCAAAAATAAAATTTGTTGAACTAATAAATTTATCGGAGTTAATTAAATCTGAATTTGAAATATCCACCGATATTAAAAATCACAATTATTCATTCAATGAGTTTTTTACAAAAGATACTATAATAGATGTAATTCAAAATAATTTTGCAGATATGTGGTATGAATTAAAAACAATAGCTGATAATGAAGAACGTTATTATAATAAAATATTAAAATATGATTATGATGAATTATTCACTGAAAAAATAAATGAATCATATAAAGAATTAGATGTGGTATATGCAAAATTAAAAAAACTTATACCAAGTTATTCAAACTATAAAGTAAAAAACATAAAAAATAATATAAATAATATAAAAAAACAACTGATTATTAGATAGTTAGAACAAATTATCTTAATTATTTGGAAATAACAAAAATTAATCGTATCTTTAAGTATAATTAAGATTATGGCAAAAACAGAAACGGACATTTATTTAGGTGGCGGGAGTAATATTAATATTAAGACCGCTAGTATAGTAAGTGTACACAATAGTTTAAAGTTAATTACACCAAATGATGGGGCTATTAGTTTAGATATAAAGATTGAAGCGGACTTTGATACTATACCCAAACAGTATCATGAAGTATTTTTAAATATGATATCGGCAAAGTATATAGATTCAGTATCATTTGGAGATAATCCATTCAGTTTGTGTACACCGGCACCAAAAAAGAAATGGTTCCAATTTTGGAAATCTAAATAATAATATATGAGTAAATTACAAATTTTTGGAATAGTGTTTGTATTATATTGGATTTGGGTCCTATATGAAGGATGGCGAGCACCTTTAATGGAAGAACAACCGGATGGGTCATGGAAAACAATCAAACCAACAAAAACATTAAAAGATTTATTTAAAAGAAAATAATATGGGATTAAGAGAAGCTACAGCAGAACTACATAGTAAGGCAGAAAAAATGATGTTTAATCAAAGAATGTTTAGAGGTGAGTTAAGTCAATTTGAATATTTAAATTATCTTATTCAACAATCTTACATTTTTCAAGAAATAGAAAATAGAAATTTACCACATCCAAATTTGAAAAGATTAAGTTCAATCAATGAAGATATAAATGAATTGGGTGGATATACATTTAAGATAAGTAAACCTACAACCGATTATGTGGTGTACTTAGGTGATTTAAATCAAACACAATTAAACGCACATATTTATTTAAACTATTTGGCATTGGCATATGGTGGGCAAATGATGAAATCAAAAGTTCCAGGTAGTGGTAAAATGTATGACTTTGAAAATATGCAAGAATGTGTGGGTAGTATTAGAGCAATTCAAAATGATGAAATGTCAGATGAGGTTAATAAAGGATTTCAGTATATTATAAACATATTAGATGAATTACAAACAAACGCTGGATAATACAGCAGAATCTCTACAAACCATTATAGAATATGTGGGTACATCAAACATATTACCAACTGAAAATTATGGTTGGCAAAATGTAAGATTTACTTCTGATTTTTTTAGATATGCACATATTGAAAGATATAGTGATAAAAACTTAGAGGTGTTACACTTTACCTGTTTTCCAAATGAATGGTGCAGTGACCCTATTTTTGGATTTGATATTATTACTACGGATAAAAAATGTTTAGCTGCATTTATGGATATGAGTCCGGTAGATAACAAAAAAACATTTAGTATAAGTACACAATTCACAACACCTTACAAATTACCTGATTGGGCAAAGTTGATATTTTCAGAAAATGTATTAGCCGTAGTTCCAACCGATGATGAGTTTGAAATGATATGTGATATGGTACAGCATATATTTACGGAATATCTAAATGATTTGGCTTCTTGTAAAGAAAAATCATTAAGAGTTGAATATATAAAAGCGGCACAAAACCGATATTGTGATAACCAACAAAAGAACGAAAGAACTTATAATGTGTTGAAAGCTAAATTAGGAGCAGATAAAGCGAAATACTTTATGGAAAATATATTATTCCCAAAAATAAAATAAATATGAAAGAATTTATACAAAAATATCAAAAAGCAATTGTAGGTGTAGGAGCGGTATCTGTATTATTAATATGTTATTTTCAACAAAAAGAGTTAGCAAAATTAAGAGCAGAAACTAGCAGACCACATATTATAGTGGGTGCAGATTCTTTAAATAAAAAAACAATTGATTCATTATTAATTATAAATGATAGTTTATATACTGAGAATTTTTTTAATAAAAATGTAGTGGGTAGATATGAATTAAGTATTCAGTTTTTATATGAAAAAAATCCATCGGCAGCAAAGCAATTTGAAGATTATTTTAATAACGAAACCGAATAATATGAATGGTGTAGTTTGGTGTAGAGGTTGTTCATTTTCGTTTGGTGAGGGGTTACAATACTTTTCAAACTTACCAAGTGTTGTAATTCCAAAGATACATCAATTTGATTACTTTGAATTAAGACATTCACAATATAGATTTATTCAAAACAACCGATATTCAAAATTATTAGCAGATAAGTTAGGTACAATAGATGTTAATTCATCGAGTAATGGTGGAACTAATAATGATATTTACAATGCATTATTAGAATTATATAATACTAAAAATGAAGCTAAAAAAGATAGAATGGCATATCAAAGTGAAACATTCGTTCCATTATGTGATGTGAGTTTAATTGTAATTCAGTTTACTAATATTTTTAGAGATGTAATTAAACTAGATGGTCTTACTTATCCATTACAAAATATGGCACCTACCTTTGATGATTATGTAGAAATGTTTATAAAGAAAAATATGACATTAGAACAATTTTGTGAAAGAGTTGCTAAACAAATATTAGATAAATTTAAAGTTCTTTTACAACAAATAGAAGCAGCAAATCCAACCATAAAAATAAGAGTAATTTCTTGGGAAAATGATATAGATTCAGTTATGAGAAATGATGAATATTATAAAGATAAAATTGTAACATTTGATTATAAAGACAATAAATTTAATACATTAAGAGATATTATATATTCATATTCAAAATTAACAATAGCAGAAATGTTTACTCGTAAATGTATAGATGACCAGCATATGAATATAGCAGGACACGAACTAATAGCAGAATCAATTTATAAAACACTACAATAAAACAAAGATTATGGGACAACAACATGTATCACTAAACATAGGTGATGATGGTTTAGTAAAATCGGTAGGACACGATATGGGTGGTTCATACGAAATAGAAACACCTAAATATGAACAATTAGAATTTAATTTTCCAAAAGTAGATGGACAAGGTCAATCTATTTATGAAACATGTATTCAATGTGGTAAAGAAACTACTACATTAAAATCAGCACATGTGGATTTTAGAATAGGGTATGTAGAAGGAGCAGGACAATTATGTTGGATGTGTTATACAGGTAAATCTAGGAGTCTTATTACAATAGATGAAAGAACTATCATTGATACATCAAACGATGCAGAATTAGGTGCAAAGGTACGACAAGCATATTGGGATAGCAAGAAATAATTTCAATGTTATTTTTTGGTAAACTGAAAAATTGTCAGTATATTTGTTAAAGATTTGTGAATATATATTATAATTATTCACATAATAGGTTACATATTTTTTTAATTAAAACAAAGTTTATGGCTAGTAAGAAACAAGAAATTTTTGAAACAATGAAAGCATTGTTCGTAAAATTTGAAGAAGAACACAACAAGACAACAAAAGTATCTCAAAAGAATGCACGAACTGCAATCGGTGATTTAAAAAAGTTAATCACAGATTATAGACAGGCTTCGGTAGAAGAAACGAAAACGGCAAAGTAAATCCAAAAGGGTGGTGACTCATAATCTCTACCCTTTTTTTATTTTTTAACAAAAACAACAAAACAACAAACATGAAAAAAGCGATTTTATCGTTGTTCCTTTCAGTATCAGTTTTAATGGGATTCGGTCAAGTTACCACTTCCACTATTTCAGGTGTAGTTAAGAACGAAAAACAAGAAGTGTTAGTAGGTGCAACAATTCACGCTACTCACACACCAACCGGTACTCAGTATAAATCTGTTTCAAACAAGAATGGTGTTTATGTATTACCTGCGGTAAGAGTAGGTGGCCCATATACAATCCACGCTTCGTATGTAGGATTTAGAAAAGGTGAAGAGAAAGATGTAAACACTCAATTGGGTGTAACATCAAATGTGGATTTTAAATTAGTAAGTGAAGCAACTGCATTAAAAGAAGTGGTTGTAACGGGTACTAAATCTGGTTTATTCTCAAAAGAAAAAACAGGAGCAGCTCAGCAATTCACTCGTAGAGAATTACAAAGTATTCCAATTACAGGTGCAAGAACAATTGAAAGTATTACAAAATACAATCCTTTCGGAAATGGTAGTTCATTCGGAGCACAAGATTCTCGTTTAAACAATTTCACTATTGATGGTTCTCAATTTAATAACAACTTCGGTTTAGGTTCATCTGCATCAGCAGGTGGTAGAACTGGTGCAAGTGCTATTTCATTAGATGCTATTGAACAATTACAAGTGAATGTTGCTCCATTCGATATCCGTCAATCTGGTTTCACAGGTGCCGGTATCAACGCAGTAACAAGAAGTGGTTCAAACGAAATTGAAGGTTCTTATTACCAAACTGAAAGAGATAATAGTTCTCGTTATGTTGGTGATAATGCAAGAGGAACAAAAGTAACTGCATCTAAGTTTGATGAGAAAGTTAAAGGTTTCCGTTTAGGTGCACCAATCATTAAGAACAAATTGTTCATTTTTGGTAACTATGAAGAAATCGTAAAAACTGAACCAGGTACAACTTGGATTTCAACAGGTTCTCCATTGACAGGTTCACAAGTAAGTAGACCAACTTTCCAACAATTAACTGACCTTTCTAAATTTATGAAAGATAAGTTCAATTATGAAACAGGTCCATTTGAAGGATATTCTAACGCAAACACATCTAAGAAATACTTAGTTCGTTTGGATTGGAATATCAATGATAAAAACAAATTAACTGCTCGTTATGTAAACCATAACTCATCAGCAGAGATTAACATTTCTAACTCACAATCTGCAGGTTTTGGTAATAGAACACAAAACATTAACGCAATGTCTTTCCAAAATAGTGGTTATATTATTATGGATAACACACGTTCGGCAGTATTAGAATTAAACTCTAAAATCTCTAACACTTTACACAATAGTTTAATCGTTTCTTACGATAAACAAATTGAAGATAGAGCTTATAGAAGTCAGTTCTTCCCAACAATTGACATTAAAGAGGGTTCAACAACATTAACATCAGTAGGTTTTGACCCATTCACTCCATCAAATAAATTAGATTACACTACTTTTAATGTAACTAATAATTTGACAAAGTATTTGGATAAACACACTTTAGTTGGTGGTTTTAACTTTCAACAATATCAATCAAATAACAATTTCTTCCCTGCATCAAATGGTGTTTATATCTTTAATAGTTTAAATGATTTCTACACTGCAGCTAATCAATCAATTGCAAATGGTGGTAAACCATCTACATTTGTTCCGGCTCGTTTCCAATTCCGTTATTCGGCATTAGCAGGAGCAGCTGAACCGATGCAAGTATTAAAATCAAATAGATTGGATTTATACTTACAAGATGAGTATAACGCAACCAAAGATTTGAAATTGACATTTGGTGTTAGAGCAAACATTATCGGATTTGAAAATACAGCATTAGAAAATCCTGCAATCGCTGCAATGACTTTTAGAAATGGTGAAAAATGGAACACAGGTGTAATGCCTAAAACACAAGTTTTACTTGAACCAAGATTAGGTTTTAATTATGATTTGAAGGGTGAAAAGAAAACACAATTTAGAGGTGGTACTGGTGTATTCACAGGTAGACCTCCTTATGTATTCTTATCTAACCAAATCGGTAACAATGGTGTGTTGAGTGGATTTATTGATGTAAGTGGTTCAGCAGCTGCACAATATGGTTTCACTGCAGACCCTAACAAATACTTTATTCCATCTACACCACAATTACCATCTACATTTGATTTGGCATTGACTGACCCTAACTACAAATTCCCACAAGTTTGGAAAACCAATTTGGCAGTAGACCAAAAGTTACCATTCTTTGGATTAGTAGCAACGGCGGAATACTTATACAACAAAACTATTAACAATGTTCATTATTACGAAGCTAACTTACAAAATCCAGTTGGAACATTGGGTGGTGTAGATAATAGACCTCGCTTCGGTGGTACTGATGCAACTGTTAGAGTAAACAATAATGTAAGTAGAGCAGCAGTTCTTACAACTAAGGATGGTGCTTACCACGAATCATTGACATTGAAATTAGAGAAACCATACCAAAAAGGTTTATGGGGTTCATTCGCTTGGACAACTGCTAACTCAAAAGACTTTATGAGTGCAGGTTCAATCGCTAGTGGTAGTTGGCAATCGGCATTATCAGTTAATGGTAATAATGATTTAGGATTATCATTTGCAGATGCATTTGTTAAAAACAGATTCGTCGGTTTATTAGGATATAGAATTGAATATGGTTCTAAATATGGTGGAGCAACTACAATCACTTTAGGTTATGTAGGACAACAAGGTAATCCATATTCATATATCGCAGCAGGTGATTTGAATGGTGATAGAGTAAACAACAACGATTTAATTTTCGTTCCGTTGAAAGGTTCTGACATTAAATTCTCATCATTGACAGTTGGAACTAAAGTTTATACTGAAGCAGAACAACAAGCTGCATTTGATAAGTTCATCGGACAAGATAAATACTTATCAACTCGTAGAGGTCAATATGCAGAAAGAAATGGTGGTTTATTACCTTACTTACATAGATTCGATTTATCAGTAGCACAAGATGTATTCGTTAAGATTGGTGGTAAGAGAAATTCTTTCCAAATCAGAATGGATATCTTAAACTTTGGTAATATGGTTGATAATGAATTTGGTGTATCACAAAGAGCTACGGCACCGCAATTGTTGAACTTTGTAAGCAGAGATGCAAACAATGTACCAACATATAGATTGGCAACACAAAGATTGACAGATGGTTCTACCATTTTAGCTAGAGATAGTTATCAGTATAACTCATCAGTATTTGATGTGTGGAGTGCTCAATTAGGTATCCGTTACATCTTCGGTAAATAAGATTACGCAGTCAAATATATACTCAAATCCCTCACCTTAAAAAGTGGGGGATTTTTTATATTCGTATATATTTATATGTATGAAAAAATTACTTACATTAATTACATTTACACTAATACTGGTTGGTAGTAAAGCACAAGACATCGTAGTTCTAAAACATACAAACTACACATCACATTTCAGTAAATCAAAAAAGTATCCTGTAATGGTAGAGTGGTGGATTACGAAAGCAAAGGTGGCATGCGAAAAACCATTAGCTAGAAAAGATAATTTTAAACCAGATCCGTTATTACCAAACGAAACAAACATAGCTAAAGATTATGTAGGAAGTGGAACTGATAGAGGACATATGATGCCGGCAGCACAAAATCTTTGTCAAACGCCAGCAATACAAGATGAGTGTTTCTATTTCAGTAATATGGCAGCTCAATACCATAGTTTAAATGCGGGTGATTGGAAGTCCGTTGAGACTTTAGAAAGAAAACTAGCAGCAGAGCAAGATAGTGTTAGAGTATGGTGTGGTAACATTGGTGAAGCAAAGAGAATAGGTTCCGTAGCAGTACCTACACAATGTTGGAAAGTAATATACATAGTAAAATCAAAAGAGTGGATGGCATTCCTATTTGATAATAATACATCTAAACCAGATGGTATTCATAATAATCAAGTAGATAAAATAGATATAGAAAAACTAACTGGATTTAAGTTCAGTTTAAATTAAGTTTATGGAAAATGAAGGTTTCTTTCCCAATTTAGATGAAAAAACAAATGTAGACAATTCATCTAAGGGAACATTAAAAAGAGGATTAGGTAGTAGACAATTATTAGAATCGGAGATTAGAGAAGCACAAAAAATATCTCCATCAGCCAAAGGTACTGCAAGAACATTAGGAGTATCATACAACACATATAAAAAATATGCAAAGCTGTATGGTATTTTTGATATTGATTATAATCCTACCAATGTACCAATAGAACGTAGATTAAAACTGACGGTTGGTAAATACCCTTTAAGTGAGATTCTACAAGGTATGCATCCTAACTACCCTATCTATAAGCTAAAGAGGAGATTGATTAAAAATGATGTGTTTCCTGAACAATGTAGCTGTTGTGGGTTTGAAGAAGTAAGAGTAACGGATGGCAAAGCACCATTGTTATTAGATTTCTTTGATGGTAATTGGCAGAACCATAAATTAGAAAATTTAAGATTCCTATGTTACAATTGTTTCTTTCTACTAATCGGTAAAAGAAAGATACCAAAAGATGGTCAATATGTAGAGCAAGGTATTGTGGGTGATGAGGATGATGAAGAAAATATAGAAGAAGATTTGGAAGATTCAGAAATTTAACGTATCTTTAATTATAACAAAAAATTAAAATTATGGCAAAGTATTATGAGGTTCAAGTAACAATGCATCACGAAGTAGATAACGGAAAGGGCATTTCTAAAATTAAGAAAACAAAAGAAAATTATTTAGTAGATGCAATGAGTGTAACTGAAGCAGAAGCTAGAGTAGTTAAATTATTTACCGATTCGGCAATCAATGTAGATTACGAAGTGACTGGAGCAAAAGAAAGTAAAATTATTGAAGTAGTAACAGCTGAATAATGGAAACAGAAATCAAAGAACAAAAAATACAAGTTCTTAAAAGAGTTCCACCAGGAGATAGATGGGTATTTACTGACCTAAAAAATAGTGCAGTATACCCATCTCTCACCGATGCATTAGAGGCTTGGTATCAAACAAAAGGTGATACCCAATTCTATATGGATGCTCGTAAAGGGACGATTGAAATTATCAAACAAGAACAAATAGAAAAACCTACAAAGAAATTCTCACTATATGGCGAAGAATAATAGAAAAACAATATTTTGTGATATAGATGGTACATTGGTATATCAGTTTCCGTTTGATGAATTTGATGAAAACAAAGTAGAAGTTCTACCGGGTGTTGCAGAAAAAGTAAAAGAATGGAAAGAAGCAGACCATTATATTGTTTTAACTACGGCAAGACCTGAGGATATGAGAGAGGGAACTATTAAACAACTGCAATTAGCCGGTATTCACTTTAATCAATTAGTAATGGGTATTGGTAGAGAAGAACGTTATTTGATTAACAATAGTGAAAAATTAACTCCTGATGTTAGTAGAGCAATAGGAATATCAGTAAAGAGAGATGGTGGATTTACGGATGTAGATTTCAAATCAATTGGGTTATGAGTTTTATAATTACATCTGGTTGTATTAGCTGTATCGATGGTGGGTGTTTAAAAGTATGCCCGATGGATTGTATACATGGACCGATAAACCCCAAAGGAATGGGATTAGAATCGATTGGAATGAGTATTGATGATAAAAAAGGGAAACAATTATATATAGACCCTACGGAATGTATCGATTGTAGTGCTTGTTTACCCGAATGTCCCGTTGATGCCATTGTTTCTAGTGAACAAATAGCTATACAAATGGGTGAGCGTCAATCAGTTATAGATAATTACGCATTTTTTGGGCTAAAATATTTGGAAAATCAATAAATCTTTCGTATCTTTACTATATATTTATAATTAATAACTAAAATTAAAAAAAAAATGGGATTATTCAAATTCATTAAAAACTTATTCTCTAAAGTAGAAAAAGTAGAAACAGCGGTTGAAGAATTAGTAATTGAAGCAACACCTGTATTACCAAAAGAAACAGCAACTAATTTAAGAAACGAAGTTGCTAAGGTTAAGAAAACAACAAAAGAAGTTAAAGCTAAAGTTGAAGCAGTAGAAGTTAAAGTAAAAAAAGCAACTACAAAGAAGCCTAAAACATCAGCTGAAAAGAAAACCACTAAATAATTTGGTAGTTTCAAAAATAAAGTATATCTTTGACTTATAACAATTTAAAAATTAAAAACAAACAAAAATGAAAAAAGTGTTAGCAATTTTCGCTATCTCAGCTTTAGTAGCTTGTGGTGGTGCAACATCAACGGAAGTAGTAACTGATTCAACATCAGTTCAAACAGATTCAACAACAGCAGTAGTTGATTCAACTAAAACTGACTCAGTAGAAGTTAAGTAATTTATAAAGGGGATAAGAAATTATCCCCTTTTTTATTTATGTTAGATAATATGGAGTAACTTAATGATTAAATGGAAACGAGAAATGCAAGAGAGTTACAATTTATATTTAGATGATATTAGAGAACCCAAACAATCTTATAAAAAGACTGGGGATAGTAGATATATTGATTTAAAATGGCGAGTGGTTAAATGTTATAGTGAATTTGTAGAAACAATAGCATTAAATGGTATTCCTTATATTATATCATTTGACCACGATTTAGGTGAGGAACATATTAACTACTATTTTGATAATGGTGGTAGAGAAAATCCACCTGACCCGTTAAAAGCTAATTTTAGTGAAAAGACGGGATATGATTGTGCAAAATGGTTAATTGAATATTGTACCGAAAATGGTTTACCAATGCCTACATATTTAATACATTCAGCAAATCCGGTGGGTAGTGAAAACATTAGGGCAATACTACAAAGATACACCGAATTACACCCATTTTCATAACTAACTGATTATCAATGAGTTACGTTTATTAGAATAATATCTAATATGTAACTAATTGAGTGTCAATAACTTGTGAAAAACTTTACCAAAAGTTTGGCGGTTTGGATATTTTTTCGTAACTTTGGGTATAACCAAACATCAAAAAATATGTGTACTAAAAAATACGTTAAATTAAAGATGATTAAGTGTATCAAATGTAATGGCCCAATGCCTGAACTTAGATTGATAAAATTTGGTTATCGTAATTGTGTTAATTGTAGCACGGTTGAGCGTGTGGGTGGTGTAGCAATCGCAAATCATAAAACTGGAAATGAAATACAAATAATGCCTGCTAAAGATGCAGCACGATTATATAAATTGTCACAAAGACAAGGGTATGGTGTGTGTAAAGGTATGAAACATAATTAAACTTTTTAATTCTAAAACAAATTGGAGTCACCAATTCAAAAACTGAAAACAACAAAATGGTTACTTTAAAATCAAAATTCGAGTTTATTACAAACCAATTAACTGAAGCTTTAACTAACGCAAACACTACAACAAGTGAACAAAAGCGTACTTACTACACAAGTAGAGCTTTATATTATTCACAAAGATTGAAGCAATTAGCGAGTAGAGCTAAGATTTCTGCTTAATTCGCAGATAAACTAAGATAGTTTGGAACATGTAGGGGTTCAATTCCCCTACTATCTTCTACATAATATTTATTCACATATAAACTTAAAGAGTATGAGTTGGTATGACAATTTCAAAACAGGTACATTAGACTATCTAACAAAAGGTAGTTATTCAAAACAAAAGAAAAAATCAGCGAGTTCTTTTTGGGCAGATGAGTGGGCTCAGTATGATGCACCTACAACGTATTGGAGTGGTGGTGCATGGAAAACAACAGAAGCAAACAAAGTAGAAACATCTACGGCTGATATGATTAAGTTGAATGCACACAAAAGAGCAATTGCTAACTTTGTAAACATTTTAACTAACCGACCTATTCCTGTTAAGTTCGCCCTTAAAGGTGACTCTTATACGGATGGTAAATCGGTAACATTATCAGCTGAGGTTAAACCTGAGAAGTTTGATATTGCAGTAGGTTTAGCATTGCACGAAGCATC
>Ga0114982_1001282_pt1 | contig 12436 bp, 11 predicted proteins | sample Shrwel_input2_FT_FD_87183 | JGI IMG/M metagenome (GOLD analysis project Ga0114982, IMG submission 87183) | Subsurface microbial communities from deep shales in Ohio, USA - Utica-3 well 1 S input2 FT | ecosystem: Environmental > Aquatic > Deep subsurface > Shale gas/oil reservoir > Produced... | reverse complement strand
TTGTTCGCCTTAAATTTGCCTTTGTGTTTTACCGCCATCTCATACGGAGAGATTTTCTTAAAGCGCGCCCAGAATGTTTGAATTGAAGGCGCCCTAAGTTTTAGGCCAGTCTTTTGGTTCAATTGGAACACTAAATGCTGGAGATAACTGTATGCACTGGAGACCGCGCCTGATTTGGAATCCTTGATTCTGTCCAGCGATTGCTGAATTAGTTCTTCTATTTCAGGATTTAGTCTTTTGCTTTTGTTACCGCGCCCCGAGCTACTGGGCGCTAACGCTTTAATTGACCTTCCTGACTCTTGGTAAACTTTAGCCCAGCGCCGAATAGTAGATACTGATGGCGTTTTTGCCGCAAACTCAGACTCAAGTTCAGGGACAATCGCTTTCAGACGCTGCTCGGAAAAAACACCATTACACAGCTCGGTAACTTTGCTGAGCACTCTCCAGCGAAATACCGCTTGTTCACGCTCCCGCTCTGGTAAAGCATCAAGATGTTCATATGATTCGGTTTCATCCATGCACTGTTTAACTTCAGCAAGAAGCGCTTCTTTAACTGTGTCATGTGTCACATCTGCGGGTACAGGGAAAAGATGCTCGAACACGTTAGCCATGGTTTACCCTCGCAAATACAGTGTCAGAGTTCAACTCAGCATAAATTGGAAACGACACCACTTTCTTAGCTACCAGATTCAGCAGTAACTCTTTTGTGAAGCTTTCTGCTATTTGAACTCTCATAGATATGTCATTCAGTGACTGCGGGCCACCGATAAGGAGCGATAGAATTAGCGCCTGCACCTCGGTTACGTCATCACGTGTCATATATCTGTGAATCAACTTCAGGTTCTCAGCCATTTGACCACGCATCAATTGCCTGTCAGTTACCAGCTCTAAGCAAAGATCTCTTTCGCCAAATGCCTTTTGTAACAACTGCCACTTCAGTCTAAACTTATCGGTGAGAGTTATGCTGTGGGGCTTGATTTCGAAATACACTTCCCGCTGGTCGCGCAGACGAACTAAAAAGTCAGGAGTGTAGATAAGTGGTCGATTGCTGTTTTCTTGCGGAAAGGCAAAACGCTGAGGTTGGGCTTCAAAATTGACGACCCCAGGCGAGAATTCAAAGTAGTGGCAAGCGATAAATTCGTTGTAACCTTCGACGGTGACAGGGTCGGGCTTGTGGCAAGACACAAACCTAAAGATATTGGTAACTGCAGACTTAGTAATTTTTCGTTTCTGCACGCCCAGTCACTTCCGTAACAAAGTTACATAAGCGTGGCAGATAATGACAAAAGCGCAAGTTATGGTTAAAAAAGTTCAACTTATGCTTAAAACGACATAAATGCAAAAACCACCGCAAGGGTGGTTTTGACATTTATGGCGCACACATCAGGATTCGAACCTGAGACCTCTGCCTCCGGAGGGCAGCGCTCTATCCAGCTGAGCTATGCGTGCGCGACGGTTGGCATTGTATGGTGCCGGGCGGCGCTTGTCCAGTTGCAAAAGCGTTGCTTTGCTTACTTTATCAATCGATTAGTCAAATTTTAACGAATCCGGGCTGTTGCGGGGCTTGGCTTGGTTGTTATCTGTTTGCCGTTGCTGAAATTATCGTCAATAGCTGCCGCGGTCAGCCGCGACATCTGCGCCATGGCGTCAGGTTTGCAGCAACTGGCTGATTTTTTGGTAATCCGGCAGGCTACTTGCTGGGATCCATTGCGGCTGAATTTGTTGCAACAGTTGGCGGGCTTGTTGCAGTTGACCGAGTCGGTACTGGCATTCGGCCAGATATAAAGCGGACAGATTTTGCAGGGCGATATCGGCAATGTGCTGGTAGCCTTGTTGTGCTTGCCGGAAATGTTGTTGTGCCAGCAGCCAGTGGCTGGCGGCATAATAATTTCGCGCCAGATTATAATGGGCTTCTGCCAACTTAGCCGGATGTTCAATCTGGCTAATCATTGCCAGCGCCTGTTGCCGATAAAATCTTTCTTGCTCGCGCTGTTCCAGCCGTAAGGCAAAATGCCCCAGATTATTGTACAAATCATATTTTAAGATCAGGTCGCGGCTATGGTGTAACTGATGCTCCAGCGTACGTAATTGCTGGTAACCCAAGTCATATTGCTGCATATAAAGCAGTAAATTGGCCAGCCTTAACTGAGTGACAAACTGCGGCGAGGCTTGTTGCAGCTGGTCGAGCAGTGTGATCGCTTGTTGGACAAACAGCTGGCTTTGGCTGTGATCATTGAATAAATACAATAACTTGGCATGATAGATATAAAGCCGGGCCCGGAACGCTGGCGGCGCGTCTTTGGCGCTTAACAGAGCCGTGGTTTCGCTCAATAAGGCTTTTTCTTGCCTCAGGGTAAACATGCTGTCGAGCTTCAATAACATCAATTCATACCACAATAAACTTTGTGGCCGGCTTTGCTCTAGTTGTAGTTCAACCTGTGCCAGACAGCGGGTACCGCTGAAATTACAGGCTTGTTGTACTTTGCTGCTGATTTGCTGCAACTGTTCAGCCGGACTGCTCACAGTATCGTTGTTGAACTGTGCAGTCGCGGCGCCGGACAGCAATAACAACGGCATTATCTGAGGTAATTTACTATGTTTCAGCATCAAGCAGCCTTGTTGTGCCAAGGTGATTGTCCGTTACAGTGCAGGCTGCCGGGATGGCCGGCAGCCTGCTGGCACCTTAGACTTTTAACATCCAGTTTAATGATTGTTCAGCATAAAAGGGCACAATAGGGCTGCCATCCGGCAGGGTGATTTCAGCCGGTACTTGCCAGGGTTGCCGTACCAGCGTGATAGTGCCTTCATTCCGGGGTAACCCATAGAAGTCAGCGCCATAATGGCTGGCAAAGGCTTCCAGTTTATCCAGTACGCCAAGTTCTTCAAACACCTGGGCGTAAAGTTCAATCGCACTCCAGGCACTATAGCAGCCAGCACAACCACAGGCGGCTTCTTTGCGATGCTTAGCATGCGGCGCCGAATCAGTCCCGAGGAAAAACCTCGGATGACCACTTTGCACCACAGCCCTTAACGCCTGCTGGTGAGTGCTGCGTTTGAGCACCGGCAAACAATAATTATGCGGCCGGATGCCGCCCACCAACATATCATTGCGATTGAGCATTAAATGTTGTGGCGTAATAGTGGCTGCCACATTGGCTGAACTGTTGCGGACAAACTCCACCGCATTGGCAGTGGTGATATGCTCCAGTACCACTTTTAATTCAGGAAAACGTGCCACTATTTGCGTCAGATGCTGGTCAATAAACACTTGTTCGCGGTCAAAAATATCGACATGCGCATCTGTCACTTCGCCATGCACTAATAACAACATCTGGTGTTGTTGTAAAGCTTCCAGTACCGGGTATAAGCTAGCCAGACTAGAGACTCCTGAATGCGAATTGGTGGTGGCGCCAGCAGGGTACATTTTAGCAGCCAGCACGCCTGCTGCTTTTGCCTCTGCGATATCCTGGACTGTGGTTTGATCAGTCAGATAAATGGTCATCACTGGAGCAAAATTGCTACCCGCAGGCCGGGCGTCGAGGATACGCTGGCGGTAGGCGGCAGCCAGTGCACCTGTGGTCACTGGTGGAACTAAATTTGGCATCACCACAGCACGGGCAAAACAACGGGCAGTGGCTGGCACTGTTTCCCGCAGCATATCGCCGTCGCGGAAATGTAAATGCCAGTCGTCTGGGGTCTGAATGGTCAGTTCGGTCACGGAATGCTCCTCGCGCTTGCTAAATTAATCTGCCGGATAAACCGGCTAAGTGTATCATTAAGCTTGGTGCGGATGGCACAGGAATGTCAGTCCAAGCTGGCTTATGCTGATATTTTCAGACAAGTTTTTGGCCGCTGTTGCCCGGCAATCATAGGATGCTGCATCTTAGGCTGCAACAGATCAGACAAAAGAGGTGGTATGAAGCAAAACTCCGGGCAATTGCGGCGCTGGCAGTGGTTATTATTACTGCTGTTGCTGCTGGTGTTTGTTGCTGTGACAGAGTTGCTGTTGTTTCAGGAACGTGAGCGGCGGCAACATGTGGCGCAATTGCAGGTTGGTGCTGTGGCGGGACAGTTGCGGGCTTTGCTGGAAACGGAAATCAATGCGCCTTTATATTTAACCAGCGGTTTGGTGGCTTATATTCAGGCAGCGCAGGGTAAGGTCAGTGCTGCTGAATTTGCACTGTTGCTGCCGGCATTACATCAGCAGGCCCGTCATTTGCGCAATCTGGGCATAGCGCCTGGCAACAGATTAACTTATATCTACCCTCTGCAGGGCAATGAGGCTGCCGTGGGGATCTATTACCCGGATCTGGCGGAACAATGGCCAGATATTGCCAATCTGATCCAACAACGCAAACCTTTACTCAGCGGGCCTTTGTTATTGGCGCAAGGCGGCATGGGTTTTGTGCACCGGACGCCGATCTATCTGGCGGATGGCGAGTACTGGGGGATTGTCAGTACAGTATTGAATATTGATTCCATCTGGCAACTGCTGGCAGCGCAGGCGCAAAGCCACCAGATGCAGGTGGCATTAAGGCGCAATGGTCCGTCGAACTGGAGTGATGTGCTGTTTGGTGAGCGGGCTTTATTTAACGATGACAATGCTATTTTAGATTTAAATATTTCTGGTGCCCGCTGGCAATTGGCGGTGGCTGATGATCATTTGACGGCGCATAGCTCCGACTGGCCACTGCGGCTGGCAGGCTGGACGCTCAGTTTACTGTTACTGAGTCTGTTTGCCGCCATGCAAAAAGCCAATCGGCGTTGGATCATTACCGCCAGGGCGCTGCAGCAAAGTGAAAAATATTATCGCACTGTGCTTGATCATGTGGCAGATGCCATCATTGTGCTGGATGCGCAGGGCCGGATCGAAAATCTGAACCGGGCGGCGCTGAGTCTGCTCGGTTATCAGCCAGCGCAACTGTTGGGGCAATCTTATCAGCTGTTATTCGCTGAACCGCTGCAATTGCAACTGACATTACAACCGCAGGAATTATCGGTCCGGCATCAATCTGGTTCGGCCTTGCTGGTAGAGCTGATGCTGACCCGCATCAACGAGCCACGGCAAGTGTTGACGCTGTTGTTGTTGCATGACATCACTGAGCGTAAAAGAGTTGAACGGCTGAAAAATGAGTTTGTCTCGACGGTCAGCCACGAATTACGTACCCCGCTGACCGCCATTAACGGCGCTTTGGGGTTATTAACCGGTGGTGTGGTCGGCAGTCTGGTGCCTGCCCAGCAGCAACTGCTGGATATTGCCTGGCAGAATAGTCAGCAATTGGCCAATCTGATTAATGATCTGTTGGATATTGAGAAATTGGCTGCAGGTAAAATGCAGTTGTATCTGCAGTTGTTGCCGGTTTTTGCTCAGGTGCTGCAGGCTAAAAATCGCAATGCGCCGCTGGCGGAACAAGCTGGCGTCAAAATCAGCATCCGCTCTGATGTGGCAGATGAAGTCAGAATTCTGATTGATGAAAGCCGCTTGCAGCAAGTGTTTGCTAATTTGTTGGCCAATGCCATCCGTTTTTCTCCAGCTGGTGGTGTGGTGTTGCTGGAAGTCAGGTTAATTGGCGTGCAGGTTCGGATTTCGGTCAGTGATCAGGGGCCAGGGGTGCCGGATGATTTTGTGCCCAGGCTGTTTCAAAAGTTTTCCCAGGCCGACAGTTCAGATAGTCGCCGGTTAAATGGCACCGGGCTCGGGCTGGCGATTTGCCGGGAATTGATGGACCGGATGAATGGCAGCATTGGCTATCAGCCGCGAGAGGGCGGTGGGGCTTGTTTTTATTTTGATTTACCTGTGCAGTAACAGACTGATACAGCAGCAGTGTTCATTGTTACATTTCCCCCACCGCCTCGCGGTGGTTTTTTACGAATCGATGGAGTTGACATGCAGTATGCGTTTCCCTGGCTAGACATTATCGCCGTGCTCTGGTTTCTTGGAGCCTGGATTGGTTATACCTTGTTCGCGAAAAAACGGGCCAGAACCGTCAGTTGTTTATCCTATGAATTAAGGCGCAAAAGAACCGACTGGATGCAGCAAATGCTGACGCGGGATATCCGGCTGGCGGATGTATCGCTGATCAGTGCGTTGGAGCGTAATGTCAGCTTTTTTGCTTCCAGCTCAATGCTGATCCTGGCCGGTATTCTGACCGCGATAGCATCCAGCGATACCATCGCCAAAGTGTTGCATCTGGTGATGCCCTGGCAGCAATATCCGGACGGTTTGTTACAGGTGAAGTTATTGTTTCTCGGACTCATTTATGTGTTCACTTTTTTCCAGTTTACCTGGGCACTGCGTCAGTATGGGTTTGGCGGTGTGCTGATTGGCGCGGCGCCGGATGGCAAAGGCCTGCCAGAAGCTGAATTGATGCAATATGCCAATAAAGCCGCCAAAGTGATTGATCAGGCTGCACATTCTTTTAACTATGGCTTAAGGGCGATTTATTTCTCGCTGGCGACCCTGGCATGGTTTATCGATAGCTGGTTGTTTATGTTATCGACGGTGGTGGTGCTGCTGGTGATGAAACATCGTGAATTCCATTCCAAAGCGTTAAAAGCGCTGCAACAGGTTTGATGTGATTGACGTCAATTTACGGATTTATAAGTAATTTAAAGTAGGTTGTGACTCACCACGAAGTGCGACGTGTGACGCCCAACGCTTGGCGTGCAACATGCTTTATCGCAAATTTATCCGTAGCGATTGTCGGACTGCCCAGGCAAAGCCAGGTCGCACTTCATGGTGAGTTCTACCTGCGTTAATGTATTTAAAATCAGTAGGTTATGCTTATGTGTGCGTAGGTCGGACCCGACCCGGCGAAAAAGCCGGGGCAGTCCGACAATCCTGGTGGATAATTTTTTCCACTAGCCATGTTGGACTGCCGCTGCGCGTTGCACTTCGTGGTGAGTCACAACCTACTCATTTTTAGTTTCAACTTCGATTTTTTAAACATACAAGGTCGGACTCGACATGACGCGCAGCGTCAGGGCAGTCCGACAGGTACCACGACAATATCTATCCTTAATCACTGTCGGACTGCCCGGCAAGCATTCAAGGCTCAACTGCTGACGCTTACTCCGTGCTCAGCCAACTAAAGCTAAATGCACGCCGGACTGGCACTGTGCGACTTTCCGGCAATAGTTGACCTGGTAAATCGGCCAGATAAGGCGGATGCCAGTGCTGCAGCTCCATCACCGGCACTTCGATCACCGGATCCAGTAATTGTGGTTGTGGCGGTGCGCTGTTACTGGCTTTGTCCCTGGTCTGGCTTGCCGTGGCAGGGGCGTTGGTAGTAGCAATAGCAACTGCTGCCACTGCTGGCTGCTTGCTGATAGTGTCGGTTTGGTTGTGGTGCGCCGTAGCAGGCGTCTTGTGCTGCTCAGCGGCAATTGTCGCCGGCTGAGGGGCAGGCGTTAACGCCAGTAAGCGAGATGCCGGCACCAGCTCAATGCCTTCAGCGGCCAGCCTTGGCAGATTTTTTTTCAGATAGGCATAAGTTTCCGGGTACGGATGGCCGATGGCAATAGCGCTACCCTGACGTTTGGCCAGGCTAATCAATTGGTTAAATTGCTGATCAATAGCGGCATAAGCTTTGTTGTTATCCAGAAAAATATCGCGACTGCGACTGGCAATGCCATGGCGGGCCGCAGCAGCCGGGACTGCGCTACGACTGGTGGTTTTACTGTCGATAAAATACAGCCGGTGCTCCGCCACCAGTTGCATGGTCCAGTCCATCGGCTCTGCCAGACTGGTGTACAAGCTACCCATATGATTGTTGATGCCAACGGCCTGCGGCACTTGTGCCAATGCCTGTTGCAAGGCGGCCCGCACTTGTTGTTGCGTCATCGGCTGGCGTAAAGCACCTTTACCCAGCAGATGATTTTGTGCCACAGCTTCCATCGGCATATGCAGCATCACTTCTTTACGCCGGCTGGCGGCCAGCGCGGCCATTTGCTGACCTTGCGGGGTAAAAGGCATCACGGCAAAAGTCAGTGCATAAGGCAGTTTGATCAGTTGCGGATCGGCTTTCTGGTAACCAATATCATCGATAATAATCGCCACTTTAGCGGGCATCGACTGAGCCGCAACGGCAAAACTCAGACTCAACAGAACAACAGCAAACAATTTAGCCACAGCAGCATACTTCACTGACAAAAATGAGAACCAAAGCCCTGCAATTGCGGGCCGCAAAAAAATCGCGCCATTATGCCTGACGCAGAGGCGCCTGACTATTGGGCGCGCAGCCAGCGACGCGGATCAACCGCACTGCCTTTTTGCCGGATCTCAAAATACAAGCCGGGCTGATTCTGACCACCGCTCTGACCGACCAGTGCCACCGCATCACCGGCTTGCACTGTATCGCCAGGGGCTTTCAGTAAAGTCTGATTATGGCCATATAAACTCATCAGGCCGCTGCCGTGATCCAGCACTGTGACCCAGCCATAACCTTTTAACCAGTCGGCATAAATCACCTGGCCACTGGCGACAGCTTTCACTGCAGTGCCGGCGTTGGCCTGAATAATCAAACCGCTGGCAGAAGTGCCGCCGCCCTGGCGGCTGCCAAAGCTCTGGCTGACATGACCTTGCACTGGCCAGGGTAATTGACCGGCTTTGGCCACTGCGGCCTGGCTTTTGCGCTTGGCCGCTTCGGCTTTTAATTTATTCAGCGTGCTTTGCAGGCTTTGTTCATTACTTTTCAGATAAGCCAGTTGTTGCTGCTGATCGCTCAGTAAGGCCTGAATTTTCTGCACCGATTGTTGCTGTTCAGCGCGGGCAGTCGCCAGTTGTTGCTGCTGTTGGGTCAGGTCAGTCAATTGTTGTTGCTGCTGCGCTGTGGCCGCCGCCGCATCCAGCTTGACCTGCTCCAGCTCAGTCACCGTTTGTTTCAGTGCCTGTAATTGCTGCATTCTGGCGTTGTTGAAGTATTGATAATACGTCAGCAACCTTTCCAGTTTGGCTGCATCCTGCTGATTAAGCAGCATCTGGGTATAGTCATGACCACCGACCTGATAAGCCGCTTTGACCTGAGCTGCCAGCAACTGTTGTTGTTGCTGCCGTTGTTGCTCCAGTTGCTGTTGTTGTTGTGCTAACGCCAATAACTGCTGTTGTAACTGCGCCAGTTGTTGCTGTTGCGTCCGCACCGCGGCCGCCGCAGTGGCGAGTGCGGCATCGGCTTGCTGTAAGCTGGCTTCGGCTTTTTTCAACAACTGCCGCTGGTCGCGACGCTGGCGGTCCGTTTGCTGAATTTCTGCTTTTAAGGTCGCCAGTTCAGCGGCGGTTTTATCCGCCGACTGCGCAGCACAAAGCTGTGCTGGCCAGGCGCTCAGCAGCAGGGCCGAGGCCAATGGCCAGTATTTCAGGGGGAACAATAGCGCCATCAGTCGACTTTAAATAACAGTTTACCTGTCATTTCCGCCGGCACCGGCAGCCCCATCAGTTGTAACATGGTCGGCGCTATATCACTGAGAATGCCACCTTTGATGGCTGTCGCCGGCCGGCCGACATAGATTAGCGGCACCGGACCGCTGGTGTGAGCGGTATGGGCCTGGCCAGATTCATGATCAATCATTTGTTCGGCATTACCGTGATCGGCGGTGATCAGACATTCGCCACCGACAGCAGCCAGTGCTTCAACCACCCGGCCAATACAATGATCGACCGCTTCCACCGCTTTGATAGCCGCTGACATAATGCCGGTGTGGCCCACCATATCGCCATTTGGATAGTTACAGATGATGACGTCGTAACTGCCGCTGTGAATCGCTTCCACCAGCTTATCTGTCAGCAGGGTGGAATTCATTTCCGGTTGTAAGTCGTAAGTCGCTACCGCTGGTGATGGGATCAAAATCCGTTCTTCGCCCGGGAATACATCTTCACGGCCGCCACTAAAGAAAAAGGTGACGTGCGCGTATTTTTCGGTTTCCGAGATCCGCAGCTGGGTTTTTTGATGTTTGGCCAACCATTCACCCAGCACATTATTCAGGCTGGTCGGTGGATAGGCGACTGGCGCTTGAATATCCGCAGCATATTCAGTCAGTTGAACAAAGGCACCCAACTGTGGCTGACGGCAGCGGACAAAACCACTGAAGCTGGCTTCGGTAAAAGTCTTGCTGAACTGACGGGCACGGTCGGCACGGAAATTCATAAAAATCAGTGCATCACCGTCTTGTAATGTTACTGGCTGGCCGGCGCTGTTGAGGATAGCTGTCGCTTTAACAAATTCGTCATTTTCATCGCGCTGGTAAGCGGCATGTAACGCAGCAACTGCGTCAGTGGCCTGAAATTGGCCGCGGCCATCCACAATTAATTCATACGCCTGTTGCACCCGATCCCAGCGTTTATCGCGGTCCATGGCAAAATAACGACCAATCAGGCTGGCGATCTGGCCATGACCAAGCTCGGCAAATTTTTGTTGCACCCGCACTAAAGACGCCTCGGCACTGCGTGGTGGGGTATCACGGCCATCTAAGAAAGCGTGCAGGTAAATGGCACTGGCGCCTTCGCGGTGCGCCAGCTCAATCATTGCTAATAAGTGATCTTCATGACTATGGACGCCGCCTGGTGACAACAGCCCCATCAAATGGACGGCTTTGCCGGCCTGCGCAGCGGTGCGTACCGCATTGACCAGTACCGGGTTCTGATAAAAGTCGCCATCCCCAATGGCCTTGGTGATCCGGGTAAAATCCTGATACACCACCCGGCCTGAACCTAAATTGACATGGCCTACTTCTGAGTTGCCCATCTGGCCTTCAGGTAAACCAACATCCATGCCTGAACCTGAAATCAGGCTGTGTGGATACTGTTGCCATAATCTATCCATCACCGGAGTGTTGGCCTGGAGAATGGCATTATCAGCCGGATCTTCACGATAGCCCCAGCCATCTAAAATCAGGAGTACTAAAGGTTTGCTGGACTTTGTCATGACTGCTCCGCGTCTTGTTGCTTGATCATCATTTTGCCTGCGGCCATCTTACCGAAATTTCCGTTCGACTCCAATCGCTGTCGGCGGACAAAATTACAGCAACTGCCGCTGCTTGCCAGGCAAGTACGGCTGATCGGCACGCTTTTTCCACCACTTTGCTGCATCGCAAGGCCTGGCAGGGCTGTTTTTGACCCTGAAAGCCGTTATACTCGGCGCCAATTGAACGAATGATGGAAGCAGAAGTAATGCAACAATATATTGAATTTGCCACCAACCATCCTTATCTGAGCCTGGCTTGGGCCGGTATTTTTATTGCTATCCTGGTGACCTGGGTGCAATCACTGCTGTCAAAAATTACTTTTGTCAGCCCGGGTGAGCTTACGCTGAAAGTAAACCGCGAAGATGCCAGCCTGCTGGATATCCGTGCTATCGATGACTTTAAGAAAGGTCATATCACCGGCGCGAAAAATATTCCATTGGCTGATCTGAAGCAAAAACTCTCCAGCCTTGAAAAGGCCAAAGACGCACCCATTATTGTGATCTGTCAAATGGGCATGTCAGCGCAAGGGGCCGCAAAACAGCTGGTCGCGGCTGGTTTTTCTCAAGTTGCAGTGCTGCGTGGTGGCATGACCAAGTGGCAGGAAGCAAATTTACCTGTGGTAAAAAAATAACCGGAGAGCGTGATGAGTCAGGTCAGCGTTACTATTTACACTAAAGCTTATTGCCCGTATTGTGTTCGCGCGAAAGCCTTATTGACAGCAAAGGCTGTGCAGTTTTCTGAAATCAAAATTGATGAACAGCCTGAACTGCGCCCTGAGATGATCAATAAAGCAGGTGGCAGAACCACAGTGCCGCAGATTTTTATCAATGAACAACATATTGGTGGCTGTGACGATCTTCATGCGTTGGAAGCGCAAGGAAAGCTGGACACTCTGCTGTTTATATAACAATTTTTATTCAGGTTAGGATTATCATGGCTGACGAACAAATCAACGCAGTTGCCGACGAGCAACAGGTACAATTCGCAATTCAACGCATTTACGTCAAAGACATTTCTTTTGAAGCGCCAAATTCACCGGCTATTTTCCGTAAAGAATGGACACCGGAAGTGAAATTGGATCTGGATACCCGCAGTGAAAAGCTGGATGACTTCTCTTATGAAGTGGTGTTATCTCTGACAGTGACCACCTCCATCGGTGCTGAAACGGCTTTCCTGTGTGAAGTACAACAAGCCGGTATCTTCACTGTGCCAGTGTTATCTGATGCTCAGATGGCGCATATGCTGGCCGCATTCTGCCCGAACATTCTGTTCCCTTATGCCCGTGAAGCGGTTTCTTGCCTGGTCAATCGTGGTACTTTCCCACAACTGAATCTGGCACCAGTCAATTTTGACGCTCTGTTTGCGCAATATGTGCAGCAGCGCCAGGCTGAAGCGCAAGCTCAGCTGCCAAACTAAGTCTGCGTTGTCTGCCATGTCTGCGGCTATCACAGTTTTAGGTGCCGGTTCTTACGGCACC
>Ga0114982_1001279_pt1 | contig 12443 bp, 4 predicted proteins | sample Shrwel_input2_FT_FD_87183 | JGI IMG/M metagenome (GOLD analysis project Ga0114982, IMG submission 87183) | Subsurface microbial communities from deep shales in Ohio, USA - Utica-3 well 1 S input2 FT | ecosystem: Environmental > Aquatic > Deep subsurface > Shale gas/oil reservoir > Produced... | reverse complement strand
TGCCATCCAGTTGGATTATTCCAAAATTTAGATTGTGCAGTACCAAATACACCAATACAAACTTGTTTAAGATTTGGGTCTATATATGGATTTCTTTTTTTTATTTTTGGTTTTATTTCTGTATATTCTAATCCCAAAATATCCGTACACATCTTTTGCATGGTTTGATGTTTTGGGTCTATTGGATTTTTTAAACCATTTACAGTACCATCTTCATTATAAAATAACCCAATACTATACATAGCATATAAATCAGTAACGTTTGTACCAGGAGTTACAAATTCAATTTCTTTATAGTTTTCCGCAAACATATCATTCATAAATGTAGATGTTACTACTTTACAATTATGCTTCTTTCTAAACTCATCGACATATGCAACCCAAGATAATGAATCACCCAATGCTCTTGAATCTAATGAAATGTAAACTCTCGCATCTTTTGCATTGTAAATGTACTCATACCATAATTTATCATTTTCATAAATTAAAATTTTCCATTCTACAAAATATTCAATATTACACTTACACCAACAATTGTTTCCTATTGTAGTAGAAAATTTAATTTGCCCAGTTTTATTATCAATAAATTGAACTTTATATTCTGATTTTTTACTTCCTTTTATTTCTAAAAAAGCGCCTTTTACAAAATTAACAATTACTTTGTTATCTATGTTTACAATTGGATTTGTATTCTTTTTTAAATTATCGTATATCATGTATTCCAAGTTTTAACTGTTAAATCTAAAAGAGAATATCCTTCAGCTTGTTTACTATACATTTTGTTTGTTGTATAACGAGGTCTTGGATGATTATAGAAAACGTGATTGAACCAAAGGTCACCCACATCCCAACCACAATCTACCAATCTGTCCATCCACCATTGCTTCTCTCTATTTGGAATTAAATAACAATGTGCTAAATCCTGATTGAATGCTGTCTTTGAAAACAATTCATCAATTCTTTCTTTTTCTCTAGATGGGTTATCGGCAAATGATATGAATGGTACATTATCTCTTTCTGAAATAAAACAAGCTCTATGTACAATTTCCACAAATTCTTCTAATCCAGTGTAGATAAATGCATCAGCTTCAAATATTAAAGTGTAATCAAAGTTTTCAGTATCCATTGTTTCCAATGCTCCCCTATGTGCTAAATAACATCCATAGTGTCTACCAGTCATCCAACCCAAACCAGCACCAGGGTATAACTCACCCGGCTTATTATCTTTACTTATATGTTCAGGCCTTCTACAATTTTCAGCAGGTGCTAATCCTTCATATACTTCATTTACAATTTGTTCATACACAATTCCGTATTTCTCCAATTGCTTAAGAGATTGGATACTAACCATCTCTCTCATATCATCAGGTCTAGTTAATAAATGTTTTACCTGAATACGAGGTTTCTTACGTCTCCAATTTCTAAATCCAAGAGTACATTGATTATAAAAGAATTCATCTACTGCTCTAGTAACGCCAGGAAAAAAACTTCCACCATAATCATCACCACTAATAGTTCCACCAGGTTTTATTTTGTTGTACCAATAATTAATATCTGCCTTAACATCATCATAGCTATGACCGGCATCTAGCATTAAATAATCAACACTACTATTACTAAATTGATTAGCTGCATTATGTGATGTATCTTTTATTATTTCAAATGAACCATAGTTTTGTGAAAGTGCTGTGTTATCTATAAATTCATAAAATATATCTCCATTAAATGCCCCAACTATATTTTGATGCAATTCTTCATCATCAGTTCCTTTGAAAGTATCAACAGTTATAAATTTAATATCTTTTTTAGATTCTTTTATTTTGTTTACTAAATAATTTGTAGATTTGCCAAACCACGTACCAACTTCCACAAACGTATCTCCATCTTTTGCTTCTTCAACAAATTGATTATATAATTCATCAAATGCAAACCAACCGGGAATATAATTAAATTCAGGCATAAGTGTATCTAATATAACTTTCTTTGTTGCCTTTAAATCATCATCAATATAAGTTACCAACGGATTATTATCGTATGTATCTAAGTAAGTGTGAAGTTTTCTAAATATAGATGGAAGTTTATAACTCAATGCCTCCTTAATTGAAAGGGGATTTAATTCTAATTTAGAACTAAAATAAAACATATCACTTGCTGCATAGAATGTATCCACATCATCACGCTCTCCCCATATAATACAATTTTCAGGCTTATGCTTCATTAATGGTGCCCAATAATGTTCAAAGTTTCCAGCCTGATTTCCTACGAAGTGAAATTTGATTTTGTATTTTTCCAATTGAGTTGCTAATGCAAATATTTCACCTTGATTTTTACCTGGTGCAAATAACCCAACATTAAGAATATGTTTCCAATCAGATTCAAATCCTAATTCTTTTTGTGCAGCTTCCTTATCAAATTTATATTCTTCGATTGGATATTCCCACAATTGGGTTTCAACTCCAGTATGTTCAAATCTCTGTCTACTCCACTCCGATACTAAAATATATCTATCAGGGTGATAATTTATTTCAGATGGATTTGTGAATGAACCATGCGTTGATGCTACTATAAAATAGTTTCTATCTTTTGTAAAGATTTGGTCTAAAATAAAAGGAGCTAAATCAAATTGTGGTATTTCCTGAAAATGTATAATATCAGGTTTAAACTGACTTATTACATTGAGTATTTGGGATTTATCATCTCCTAATGTATGAACCTCTACCAATGATTTTATTCTATTTTTTTGAACTACAAATGCATTTCCGCCACTATTGTTTATTTCAACAACTTGAATATCAAAATCTTTAATAAAATGCTTTACCTGTTTATATAGGTATTGTGGTTGTCCTCCCGTAGATAAGTGAGGTGCGATATAAAGTAACTTCTTTTTAGACATGTTTTATTAATTGTAACAAATATACAAAATAATTCTCAAACTACCAAATTTATTTTAGTCAGCTGATTCAAAATAAACCATCCCTTCATTTAGGTCTATTTCTCCTTTTGGATATTTTACTTCTAATTCTGCTAAAATTCCTTTAACTTCTTCATTTACCGCATCAAATCTATTTTCCATAGATATTTTAATTTGGTCTAAGTTTACTAATTCATTTCTAAGTTCTCTAGTTCTTAAGCTAATTTGACCTAATTCCATTACTAAATTAGATACTTCATCTCTTTTTTCTTTAATGTTATTCAAAACATCAGCGCTTAATGATTCTTTTAATTGTGCCATAATATATTATTGTTTATATATATAAATATATAGATTTTAAATTTTCGAACTACTTATTTCAGCTTCCAGTCTATCAACTTTTGATGATAATTCTTGAATTGCTTTAATCATAGGTGATATAAATTCCTCATATCGTAATCCCAAATCAGTATGCTCAATTGGGTCAGCTGCCATATATCCAGCAAAATCAGTTGTGCTTAATCCAATTTCATCTAAAACTACTTTTACATCTTGTGCAATTAAACCATAGTGAGTTCTTTTACCAGGAAGTATTTCTATAATTTCAGGTGTTTGTGGGTTTGGTATTTCTTTATATTTTGCTTGTTTTATAAGATATCCATTATCATATTCTTCTTCTTCATCCAATACAGTAATAGTTGATGGTATTTCTTCCCAAACTTTACTACCAGTTATCATAGTGTATGAAACAGGAGTTAATTTATTTATAAAATCTAATCCTAAAGCAGATGGTGTTATATTTGTTTTTTTAGTTCTATCGGATGTAGTTGTTACAGCTCCATTTGTAAAAATATCTCTCCATCTACCACTACTAGCTTTACCCAAATCAAATGTATCATCTGCATATGGTAATATATTTGACATAAAAGTTGCATACCATTGATTGGCTATTGTGCTTGTATATAATCCATCTACTTTTAATACTTCATATGCTGTTCCTGATATCGTGCTTCCAGCTCCTCCTATTTGTAACTTACCAACGATATATTGACCTCCCCATAAACTCAATCCGGTAGCTCCCCATATGTCACCCAATGTAGCACCACCAGGAGTAATATCCGCACGTCCACCATTTACTTGGAATAGTAAAGAAGAATATGAATACGCACCCGGATCAACTCTAAGCATTCTAACGTATGATGCTTCGTTTGTTACAACTTGAACACCACCACCACTAATTTCCGTTTTATTTACGTTGGTTTTAAATCTAATATCACTATAAGTGGTTAATGCTCCAGTAGAACTATGAGATGCATCTGCTGTATTTGCATAGTATGTGCTAGTGTAATCAGTATAATCGTATATAACTCCAGATTGTGCATTTACTCTTAAACATAATGCAACTTTATATATCGCAGTTGCGGGTACATTTATAGTGGTTGTTCTAGTTCCCGCTGTAATATTACCTGTATAATAACCTGCGTTGTTAACTGTGTTTGGGCCATTCCAATAGTATGGCGGGTAACCAGTATAACTATATGCAGTATAGTATTGATAACTACTTGGTCCATATCTATATGTTGTTGCAGTTGGTAATTGTTGTTCCGTTATTAACGTAGTTCCAGCAGCATCATATAATTGAATAAACCAAGTTGCCGTTGAATATCTACCACCAGCATATGTTGATGAATATGAATCATATTGATATTCAGGGTCCCCAGGTGGATATGTGGATGTTGTTGTTATAGTCCCAGCTGTTTGAGTTAGTGCAGTTTCAGGTATATATACCGTTACATCCAATGCTCCCGCTGCTAAAGCTGTTGAAGTACCAGCTCCATCTGTTGTAGTACCTTTAACACTAACACCATTTGTTACAATATATGTATCTACTCCTTGAGTTGTTCCAGCTACAGCTGATACAGGAGTAGTACCCGTCCATTCCGCTCCAGAATCACCATACAATGGGTCAGCTGCTGGGTTTGATAAAGTTTGACTTGGATTTAATACAACTTTAGCAGATGATAAATCACCTTTTCTAAAAAATGATATTTGAGGAATTTGTGTATCTATTTGTAATAAACTTCCAGATGCAGCTAATACATTATTAGCAATCGTAAATCCTCCAATATTTCCTTCGGTAGCTGTAATTTTACCAGATATATCCAACAAAGTACCATTCCAATATACATAGTTATTTCCTGGTGCAACGGCTTCTCCAAATCTAAAATTACCATTCACATCAAGAAAAAATCCAGTACCGTTCTGAAGTGTGGATGCATTTGCACTTCTAAGGAATCCTGAAAAAGAACCTTCAGTACCTAATACCAATCCTCTAGTAACAGTTGCATCCTGTGCTAATAATAAATTCGTAGCTACTGAACTAAATGTTGCCCCAAATGATTGCCAATATGTAGTATAAGAACCACCATCAACAGGTCTTGTCGATGTACCACTTGGAGTATGTGTTGATTTAGCTATGTAGAATTGGTTATCACTACCTCTTACAACATCAGTTCTTTCTGTTGTTTTAAAATATTCAACGCCATCTGCCCAAGGCCCTCTATAAACTACGCCAGGACCAGGAGCTCCTGCTGCTCCGTTTACACCAGCAGTACCACCACTACCAGCAGTTCCAGATGTTCCAGCTGCGGCGGCTATTGCCCAAGGGCCTGAACCCGGATATCCAGTTAATGCAGCTGTATCATTTGTTGCAACGTGCTGATAACTTTGTGCTTGTGCAGATGTACATCTCCAACTTTGTCCCGCGTATGAAACTATATCATTTGTGTAATAAGTAAACCCACTAGTCCATCCTCCTCTCAAAGAACCCTCACTAACACCTGGCTCAACTTGTCTAATAGAACCAACAATAGTTAAGGTATCACCATCCCAAGACATTCCTTTTCCAGAAGTTCCAGTTGTTTTTATTGAGAATCTACCCGTAGTTCCAGAAGTTCCATTTTCGTATATTCCTAAAAATATACCAGGTTTATTATATCCAATTACTCCCGTTGTATTGGTTGTACCAGATGTTCCAGCAGTACCAACTGTTGAGTTTTGTCCAATAGCAATATATGGGTCAGGCCTTCCACCAGCTAACACAATATTTGCAAATCCGCTTGTACCATCTTTAGTACCAACATTAATTGTATTCTTAACATACGATTCTTCAAATATTGCTAATTTAGCTGCTACAAAAAATTGCTCACTTCCTAAAAATTCCCAATATTCATTATTACTATCAGGTGTTGGTGCTTGATAATTAATTAAATTATATCCAGCAGCTGGTGAAGCTCCTACATAATAACCATCCTTACCCGGAACTATTGTTGGTTTATTATATGTGTTAGGTCCACTTCCACTAATTGCTCCGTAGTATTTTGTTGTACCAGGAACAGGACTATAAATTACCGCATCTCTACGAGAATTGCTTGTTTGATGAGAACCTATGTAATCAGTAAGTGGTGACCATCCACCTCTCATTACTATACCAGGTCCTACATTACCTTCATATTGAATTGATAAAGATTGAGTTTTAAAGAAAGTTTCTCTACCCTCACATTGTATTTGATATACAATACTTGCAACTGAATTATTTTCGGGATTTGTCCAACTTGTTATTGCCGGCATTGTTGCTGGAGATCCACTAACCCATTGCCCTACTGTCAAACCACCTGCTAATGTAATTACACCAACAGGAGATATTGCAGAAATACTAACTCTACATTTATCCTTTGATAATCCAGTTGTACCATATGCATCAGTATCGGTAGCTGGTAATGGGTTTGTATTTACCAATTCAGTCCCACCTCTATAAACTCTAATTACATTTGATGTTGAACCAAAATCCAATTCACCAGATACTCTATAAACTGCTGATGAATTTTCATTTTCCATCTTAATATCATATGGAGCAGGTGGTGTGAATTGTACTGATATTGATTGAGTTACAAATTGAGTCTGTCTAGCCAATGGCCTTACCAATGTATTTGTTGATGATGAATCTCCTTCAAAATCAACTCTATATACAATTTGTCCAGATGTATTTGTAGCTGGTGCAGTCCAACTAATTATATTTCCAATTTCAGCAGGATTTGATGATGGGAACTTTGGTGGAGTTCCCCCAGTTAATCCAATCCAAGCAGATTTTGAAAATATAGATGCGGATGAATATCCCAATACTCCAATCGGGTCATTATTAAAATCCAAATCATTTGGGTCATTTGGTAATGGTAACGGATTTGCATTTATTAATTGTTGATTACCATTAAATGTGGTAATCTTCATACCAGTTCCTGCAAATTGAGTTGTCCACAAATCAGCAGTTATAGAAGTACTTTCATTTGATGCTACTAACTTATATGCATCAGCCCCAGCCTTCATACCGGATATTGTTAATTGAGCTTCTGCTCTATATGGATTTAATGTTGGAGATGAATACGGATTACCATCAGTCAATTTAACTTTATATGTTTTTATTGTATCAGGTCCAATATCATTATAGTTTACATCTGGAAGTGTAAATGTTACCGGATTTGTACCACTATCCCCCTGAAATGTAACTTCTCCAGATTCAGAACCATCAGGAGCAATATCAGATATTGTAAGAAATACTCTATCAGCAGATGCCGTTGTATTAAATGCTGTTGCAGATAATATAATTGGCGATTGTGATGCTGCCGATACTCTACCATTCCTATCATAATTTACCGTATACGAAGATGCTTTAAAATCAATACTACGAGCTTTTGGCGGAGTTACATTTTTTGTAAATGTTTGTGTACGAGTAAAAATAGATGAAGTTGGTAAATGCCCAGCTCCCAATGCGTAAGGATATACTTGAATTGTATAAACTGCACTTGCTGAAACATATGGATAATCAAATCTATTATAATTGATTGTTCCAGTCAATCCAGATAAAGATGAAGATGCTAATGAACCAGTTCTTATATTCCAAATACTACCACCTCTTGTTTCAATTGAATTAATTGTGTATGTACCTTTTCTAGCATCAGCATTTGCAAAAGATTCAGTTGTTACTAATTTTAAAAAATCATCTCCCTCCTTTACTTGTATAGTAGTATTTGCTGCAGAATATCCAACCGGAGTAATGTACCCAACTTCATCTGCTGTTAATGCTACTGATGTTGGTGAGATTACTATTTGAATTGGCGGCGCTCCTTCTAATATCTTTGTATAATTTACAACTACACTTGCCGTATAAATTGATGATGTATAGTATGGATGAATTATTAATGGGTATGTTATACTTCCACTTAATTGTGTAAAGTTTGAAGATTGGGATACAATTAAAGATGCGGTATATGGTACTCCAAATGATGATGTAAAATGTACGTTACCTGCTTTAATTTCCTTTTCAATTATAGATGCAGTTGCTATATGGAATGTACCATGTGTATCCAAATTATTAGGAACACCAGCACTAGCACTAAAAGCAAGATACCTAGAACCTTGCTTTAATTTAATATCAGTAATGGATGGTGTATAATCATTAACTATACCTCTCGAATTTGCACCAAGTGTAATTGCTATTGGACTTACTTCAAATACAATACTTTCATCTCCCTGCTTACCTTCAGGTACAATTGTAAATGTTTTATCTAAACTAACCGATGCCGATGTCCAAGGTTCAGTATATGTAAATGTTAGAGTTAAATTTTTAGTTTGATTTAAAGGACTTCTAACATTACCATCTACTATTTGGGATGGTATTATATTTTTATTATCATCCTTTGCAACAACTGTGATTGTTGGATTTAAACTTTGTGTATGATAATACATCCAATATTCAGGAACCCAATCTTTGTTAATTGACATCGATGGATATATCTGAAATGATGCGGTTACCGATTCAATATCAGATGCAGCTGTTCCTCTTTTTGCAAAAGATGCGGTAGCAAATCCAAATGCTGGTTTAAATATAGTTTCCGTTCTTGGATTTATTGTAAATGAATCTGCATTATATGTTACAATACCACTATCCAATCCATCTTGCAAATCCTCTAATATAATAGATGCTACAACCGAACCAGATGTTTCATATGCAGGTCCAGATGCTGCGGAGCCTGATGATATTATGTATATTGTTCTTCTAAAATCAATTGAATCTCTATTAAAAGTTGCGTTATAATTTATCTCACCAGTTCCCAGAGAACCCGTAGTTAATCCGTATATATATTTGCTAGATGATGCATATTCTAAGTTTACAAACTTCTCAGCTCCATCAGCAGAACGTGATATAATATGAAGTTGTTTATCAGGCCATCCCTTTTCAGGTTTAGTTGTACTACTTAATTCAATATCGTTTACACCATCAATACGAATAGCTTGAATTTCTAATGAAGCAGTACTACTATTTCGTATTTGAGTTCCTCTATAAGGTCTAATCAAATAATTAACACCACCAAATCCATCTAATACTCTGGTGAATATTACACTATCGGTAAACCCTTCAACTTCTCCTGTAATTTTAACTAATTGAACAGTCTTGTCAAGTCTAGAACCCGTAAAGTTACCAACTGTCATTGTTGGTGCATCTGATAATAAATCACTTAGTAATCCAGGATATCTTCGGCCGGTGAATGATGCAGTATAGTTATCTGAAAATAATTCGTTACCATCAAAATCAAAAGATTGTGATGTATATGTAACAGACCCCGTTAGTAGATTTTTAGTTACCGTAAACCCAACAACTGTTGGTGGTATTGGTTGTGAACCAGAATCAAATTGAAATGATAATGACCTAGGATTAAATACTAATCCTTTTCGTATTGTTTGTAAGTTACCACCATTAAATGTTTTAGTTTCTTCAACCAAAACAGGAACATAATTGTTATTTATATCGTAAAATTCAAATCTATATACAAATGTTTCTACGGGTAAAATTCTAGGAACAGATTGTATAAATGTAATTTCGTCTGGAGAAAATGCGGTTTCTTGTGATGCTTTCAAACTAACATCGGATATATGCCAATCACTTCCGTTTACATCAAAATACAATCTAGCATTATCTATTTGCTCAGCTTTTATATTTTCGGTAATAATTTGTTTTTCAAGTAAAGCGTTTTGAGTATTTATTGTTGCTATACTTTGTTTAACCTGAAGTGTAGTTGGAGAACCATTTACAGTTGTTTGTTTAGAACCACTTAAATATGCTTCAATAAAATTATTAGTATTACCTAAAGTTTGCTTTCTAACATTAAAATTTAAAGTGTATTCAATACCTTCACTTATATTTAATGATTTTGTTGTAAAGAATTTTTGAGTCCCAACAGTACTATTTAATTTTATAGAATCAAATAAAAATGTTTGATTAAATGAAGTTACTAAATTGTTTGATGATGTTAGCCAATATTCTTTAAAATTAGTATTATCAAATAATCCATAATTCTCTTGATTTTTTGTAGTAGATTCTAAATCAACTAAAAGTTCATTTGATTCCAATTGTATTTCTTGAACAAATTGAAAATCAGATAAATCAGTTGTTGATTTTCTAAATATTTTAACTCTAGCACAATCACCAACAAAAGTAGTTAAATCGGATAATGTTATTTTTGCAAAAGAACCAGTCAATGCTGTTTTTAAATTATCAACACCCTCCGTATAATTAAATGTAGCTGTATATGGTTGGGATTCTATGTTTGAAACTATTCCATTTTCTGTGTATGGTGGTTGTACTAATACTTCTCTAGAATTAACTATTTGTGTAATTAATGGAGAATAATTTAAACCAGGAATTTCTAAATATGTACCAACAACAGAACCTGTCCAAAACGAATTATCCGTAGTTTCTAAAAGATATGTGGTTGGTGATGTGTAATTTGATAGTAAAGTTCCAGCAATTGGATTTTGTGCAATACCAGTTATAATACCACTTTGAGTTTTTGGTGCAACTACATTTGAAAATATAGGTTTAACTATTTCAGTAATACTAACTTGAGGTCTGCGATAAAATCTTACTTTATCTTCATTTGAAAGTAATCTATTAACTTTAAATTCCCTTTCCCACTTAACATTATAAATACCAGCCCACTCATCAGGAATTGGTTGTACTATACCATCAGCATCTATATAAGTTTTTAATTCACCTAATATAGTAATTTTTGCGTTACCAATTGGTGTATCTTCATATATGTAAACAGCAATAACTTTTGATAATCCCTCATAATATTCAGGCACACCATTACCTGGCTCAAAATAAATCGGATTACCATCTACATCTAATATTTCTATTTTTATATCAGTACTCTCTTTTAAATGCTCAGAACCTTCAATTAAAAATCCGTTCTTACCACCAGTAAAAGATTCTTTAAATTCAGTAATTCTAAAATACTGCGAATTTGGATTCGAATCCAAAACAAATGTTTGATATATTGTTAATGGTTGCGTTAAGGTATCTGCGTATTTTTTTATTCTTGCCATAAGAGTTTCTGTTATTGTTATTAATAAATATTGGTAAAAAATAATTACTTTACTATTTATATTAGAAAACTAAAGAAATCTAAAGAAACGTTATGAAGAAATACGCAATGATACAAATCGATGCTGAAATACATCAAGCATTAAAAGAATTTTGTAAAGAAAAAGGATATAAGATAAATGGGTTAGTAGAAACCCTTATAAAAGAAAAGGTGCAGTCTTTGAACAAGACCACACCTAAAAATGTATTACCAGTGGTTAAAAGTTAATCTTACTAAAACCATCTATTTTTTTGATTTCAATAAGTCCATCTACGATATCTCTCATTTGTTCTAAGTGAGAAATTACCCAAATAAAATCGAATTGAGTTTTAAGATACTGCATCATCATAAATAAAGATGATAGATTATCCGCATCCAATGTACCAAACCCTTCATCGATAACTAAGAAGTTTGGTCTAGGTAGGTTGCATATGTTAATTAGAGCCACTCTAATCGCTAATCCCGATATGAACTTCTCCATACCACTACACATTTCCAAAGCCCATTCCTGGTCCTCATAAACGATTCTAGCGTTAATGTTCTTTCCATCGGTATCCATTGAGATTGAGAAATCTACTACTTGTCCTAATATGTTGTTCACTTCGTTTTCGATTGCTGGAAGTGCTTTAGATATTAGTTCGTAAGGTACACCATCTTTTTTAACTGCATCTAAGTAGAATGTATATAATTGGTTTTTAGTTTCCAATTCTTTCACTTCTTCCATCTTAGCTACCATATTATCAATATAGGTTTTGGTTGCACCCACCTCTGACATCAATCGTAACATTTGTTTGTTTACATCTGATATTTGTAGTTCTACACCTTGCTTTAATCTACGAACATTTTGAATTTGAATATCTAATGCCTGATTCTTTGTAATGGTTTCTTCGTTATCGTTATATCTTTGAATATCAGCGTTTACACTTTCTTTTTGAGTTTGTAATAATTCAATTTTAGAATCTGCAGTTCTAATATCACCTTCCAATCTTTCTCTAATAGTAATTAATCTCTTATGTTCATCAGTCCACTCTTTCCATTGTTTGAATTGTTCT
>Ga0114982_1001278_pt1 | contig 12448 bp, 18 predicted proteins | sample Shrwel_input2_FT_FD_87183 | JGI IMG/M metagenome (GOLD analysis project Ga0114982, IMG submission 87183) | Subsurface microbial communities from deep shales in Ohio, USA - Utica-3 well 1 S input2 FT | ecosystem: Environmental > Aquatic > Deep subsurface > Shale gas/oil reservoir > Produced... | reverse complement strand
GTTTTTATGAGGATAACTATATATTAACCCTGAACGGTTTGGGGTTAGTAAGCAGCAGGCTTTTAACGCACAAGGAGATGTATCGAAGCCATATAAAGACGGAACTAGCAATTCCTATTCCCGCGTAAAGGAGAAATAACATGATACGCATCATAAAATTTGTAATATTTGCCCTAGCCCTGCTAGCGGTATCGTATGTAGGATATAACGTAGTTGAACATAAACTAGCGGTCCTAAAAGAAGCTCACGCACAAGTGAGTCCAGTCACAGCACAAATGAGACAGAAGCAATTAGACTGTCTAGCCCGTAACATCTATCACGAAGCTGGCTCAGAGCCGTTCGAGGGCAAAGTTGCTGTAGCACAAGTTACCATTAACAGAACGGAAAACGGACAGTTTCCAAGTGATATCTGCCAAGTGGTTTATCAAAAGAACATTATCTATGAAAAGGTACTATGCCAGTTCAGCTGGTATTGCGATAGTGCAAGCCTAAAGAAGCCAATGAATGGTCCTATCTATACAGAAAGTATGGAAGTGGCAAAGAAGGTTCTATTAGAAGGATTCCGTTTACCATCCGTTAAAGATGCTATGTATTTCCATGGTGATTACATTAATCCGGGTTGGAAACGGGAACGAGTGGCTAAAATTGGCCGACATATTTTTTACAAGTAAGGACTAGCATGAACACACAACAAATTAAACAAAGTGTAACGGATCTCTTTAATCTAGATCTTTGGGTTAAAAATGTTAAAGAACACGCACCCCACGTAAGTGCAGAAACAATGGGCTGGATTGCTGTAATTCTTATGCATCTAGCTACAATCCCTACAATGGTTGCTGTAATGACTGGGCTAACCGAAAAAATGCCGCCCGTCGACATGGTATTGTTCAGCTGGGTTGGACTATTCTGCTTTTTTATGAAAGCAACCATTCAAAAGGACATTTTAAACATTGTTACCATTGGTTTTGGCTTTTTTATCCAGGCTTGCTTGATGGCTTTGATCATATTCAAATAAATACACTATAAGATTAGGAATCGAAAAATGGCACAATATTTGGTAACAATAAACATGGATAACTCTACTTCTGTAGGATTTTATCCAGAAGTAGACGATGATATTCCTGACGCAGATTTTAGGGCATTGGGCGGAGTTAATCCGTTGGAATGGACTGACTTACAGCATCCTCCAACAACTGAAGATTATGCACTTGCATTAACGCAAGGCAATCTACGTTGGAATAATGTTTTACAAGAATTATGCAGAGCAGGAACTTATAGACACCACGATGAAGCATGCGAAGGTATAACTATCTCCGATCATCAACCATCCAAGGTATCTTTTGAAATTTCTTGGAAAATAGACCCACTAGAAATATATCAGTATTACATGGAAACTGCATTTGGCAACACAACAGCCTTTGATGGTGGCGATGTTGATACTACAGAGCGAGCTATTAAACAAATGGTCACTGCTGGAATTTGCACCGGTGGCACAACTGGTTGGACAATGTTATACAGAGTCCACAACCATAGACGTTACTGCGATGTAACGCAACCGGTTACTATCATTCAGCCTGAAGTACCTGCAAAGGTCTTTCAAGATATTACTGTAACAGTTGTTGCAGAAGATTAAAAATAATAATTAGGAGCATAAAATGCCATCAGGATTTCAACAAGACAGCAATCAACTATCACCTGACTTCTACAGAGTTGTAGTTGATATGACCAGCGGTACATATTACCCAACAGCGGACGCTACTACAAACGGCGCAGTAACACCAAATTCGACAGATAGCTTTGCTATTGCCGACTTTCCAACAACTTACGCAAAAGGAAAAGCTCGTGCTCGCGGCAATATGCGTTTCCGAAATGTTGTGAATCGTTTGACTAACTTGGCAGATTGCCAAATCATTGACATTGAAGTTGGTGCAGAAACTAACGGCGATGCACAAGCAACTAGTCTAGCATTTACTGCAAGATTTGATAGAAATGATGGCATTCCATTGACTGGTACGTATCAAGGTGCTACAGTTGTTGGCAATGACATTGCAGGCAATGCTATGGATACAGTTGCAAAGGCAATTAAAGATGCAGTAACACGCGGCATCATGGATGCTACAACAGCTACTGCCAGAGTATATAATCCAGCAGCCTACGGTTCAGGCGGACAAGAATCTATTACAGTAGCTTCACCGAATGCAACTATTGCTAATATCTACGGAACAGTTACAGTCACATTGATCGACGGCACTGAATTAATTACTGCGGACAACGCAGGTACTGCCGAATAAGGATACAATGATTTTAGCTTGGTTACTCCTTCTAACTGGTTTAACAATTTCAGCGGTCGCAATCTACTACTCTGTAGTAGGTTTGGCCGCTATTTTCTCTGCGGCAGTAATTCCTATCATCGTGATGGGTTCTGCTTTAGAGGTTGCTAAACTTGTCTGCGCCTCTTGGTTAAAAGCCAATTGGAGTCGAGCACCAGCACTAATGAAAGTTTACATGACCACTGCGGTGATCGTGTTAATGCTCGTTACTTCAATGGGTATCTTTGGATTCCTGTCAAAAGCACATAGCGATCAAAGTTTAGTCTCCGGCGATGTAATGTCAAAGATTTCAATCTATGACGAGAAGATTAAAACAGCAAAGGATAATATCGATGCAAATCGCAAGGCGCTCAAACAGATGGATGAGTCTGTGGACCAAGTTATGGGTCGAAGTCAAGATGAAAAAGGTGCGGACAAGGCAGTTGCGCTCCGTAGAGGCCAGGCCAAAGAACGCACTAGATTACTTTCTGAAATTGCAGCCGAACAGAAAACTATTGCCCAGCTTAGTGAAGCGAGGGCACCCATCGCCGCTGAAGTACGCAAGGTGGAAGCAGAAGTTGGTCCGTTAAAATATATTGCGGCATTTGTATATGGCGAAACAGACGAAACTGTTTTGGAGAAGGCTGTAACTTGGGTTATCATTACAATTATTGTAGTGTTCGATCCATTAGCAGTTATCATGTTGCTAGCCGCACAAATGACATTTGGTTGGAAGAAAGAAGACAAAGAGTATACTCCGGATCCGTACATTGCCGATGTCGGTGAAAAGCCAACAGTAGAAGAAATTTCAGCTAACGAGCCAATGTACGAACAAGACGATGGTCCGTTAACTGACGAACAAGTTACTCAACTTAAAAACAAAACAACTCTATTTGTAGACTCTGGAGAGCATCCAAGAGATACATATGAACACGAACACACACAGGAAGAAGATTCCGTACGCGAAACGCCGGTGACAGCACTAGGGGGTGATATAACTGCACCAGAGCCGCAAGACGATACCAAAGCCGTAGAAGTCTGGAATGAAATGATTGCTGAAGTTGAGAAGATAGCAGAACAAGAAGCTATTGAAAAAGAAGCTAGCCGATATCATCCTGTAGAAGTACAGGATGATATTCCATCTCCAGAAGAATCAAAAAAAAAGACTTACATGACCAAGGACACGACGGGATTGATACAAGTCAAGAATCGGGAAACGTAGGGTATATACAAAATTCAGAACAAAATAGCGGAACACTTTGGTCCAGGGTTATTAACAGATCCGGAGCCAGAGCTAAAGATGAATTATATAAATTGTATAGTGCAAAAGTTTTTGACACATTAGAAGTAGATGCTATGACAGATCCAGAATTATTTAAATTTGTCAAAGAAACTCAAACTAAAGGTCCAAAATTTAGTAACTATAACATAGAAAAAATAGAACACTTTGTAAGTAGGATTTATGAACTTAGGGAAAATAACAGTAATAACACCGCCGGATAAGTTATTCAATTTGACATTGGGTTACTTATTGGTAAAGCCATCTGTCACCACTAAACAACAATTCCAAACCATTCTAAGTAAAAGCATTGACGATGTGAATGTTTTCATTTATGATCAAGAAGAATCGGATATTAGTTGGTTACTGGGCGTAGCGCATCAAGCTGATGTTGTTATCATTGACATTGACAATTGCGACCCTACAACCAAGCAGTTTGTCAGTTTTATGATAGCACAGCCCAACGCACACTATATAACTAACGACGAGATAACTCCGTATAATTTAATATCTAAAAATAGAATTTATAATTTGGATCAGTTAGTCGAACAACTACAAGATGATGAGGAAGAAGATGATGAATCAGAAGAGTAAAGGAACTGGTATTCTAGTTCGCGATGGCGAGAACATCAACCAGGGCATTACGCCGTTTCAAGCGTAAAATGGAAGAAGCCGGTACTTTGGACGTATTACGTGAAAAAGAGTTTTATGAAAAACCAACTACCAAACGTAAACGTAAAGCTGGCGCTGCCAAAGCACGTTGGAATAAAAAACTAAGAGATCAACAACTTCCACCAAAATTGTATTGACATATCATATTGTATCTGTTATAATGTAAGCTCACAATAAAGAAAGAGCTTAATGAATTCAGATATAATGATTGACTTAGAAACATTGGCAACATCTACGGATGCTGCCATTCTTACGATTGGCGCCGTAAAATTTGATCCGTTTGGCAAAGAGTTGTCAGAACCAAAAATGGATAGTTTCTATGTCAAAGTCGACCAAGACAGTTGCGATAAACATGGGCTTGTTGTCAACGACGACACAGTTGCATGGTGGGCAAGCCAAAGCAAAGAAGCACAGGATGCGGCATTCGACCCAACCAACCGCATATCATTAGAAGATGCATTTGCACAACTATATAAATTTTGCTGGGGAGCAAAGCGTGTATGGAGCAACGGTGCAACATTCGACATCGTCATATGCGAACACGTATTCCGTAAAATTGGTCGTGCAGTTCCTTGGAAGTTCTGGGAAATTCGAGATGTACGTACGGCATTCGACTTAGGTATCAACCCACATCGCCCGCCAGTAACTGCTCACCACGCACTGGAAGATGCTTGGAATCAAGCAGTAGGTATCCAAAACGTTTACGGTACACTACGCACCAGCACGACTAGTCAAGGTGCTTATATTACACCGTTTGCAAAAGAAAGGTAAATCATGGACAGTCAAACAAAAGAAGTAATGGACATTCTACAAGAAGAGTGTGCAGAAGTTATTGTAGCAGTAAGTAAAATTAGTCGCTTTGGCTTGGATAATTATAAGCCTGGTAAAGCTAAAACTAACAGGCAGCATTTAGAAGAAGAGCTCGGAGATTTATATGAAATGATTGTAATCTTACAAGAATTAGATATAGTAAGCTGGGCCAATATTGAAAAGGCTGCAAATGCTAAACGCGAAAAGTTAAAAATCTGGTCAACTATTTTTAAAGATCAGAAAGAACAGGCATAAATAAATTTGTAGAGCGCCGTAAGGGCTTTACATATTCTTGCTTAATTAAAGGAGAAAATTATGAGCAAAATCATCGGTATCGACTTAGGTACAACAAATAGCTGTGTGGCAGTCCTAGAAAACGGAGTTGCTAAAGTAATTGAAAACAGCGAAGGTGCTAGAACAACACCATCAATCGTAGCTTACACCAAGGATGACATCCTTGTAGGTGCAACAGCTAAACGACAAGCAGTTACAAATCCAAAAAATACAATCTACGCAAGTAAGCGTCTTATTGGCCGCAAGTTCGAAGAACAAGCAGTCCAAAAAGATATCGACTTGATGCCTTACAATATTATCCGTGCGGATAATGGCGATGCATGGATTGAAGCAAACGGCGAAAAGCTAGCACCTCCACAAGTAAGTGCAGAAGTTCTACGCAAAATGAAAAAGACAGCAGAAGACTATCTGGGTCACGAAGTAACTCAAGCAGTTATCACAGTGCCTGCATACTTTAATGACAGTCAGCGTCAAGCTACCAAAGACGCAGGTAAGATTGCAGGCTTAGAAGTATTGCGTATTATCAACGAGCCAACAGCAGCCGCATTGAGCTACGGTGTTGACAAGGCAGATAAGAAAGATCGCAAGATTGCAGTATATGACCTGGGTGGTGGTACATTTGACGTAAGCATTATTGAAATTGCCAACGTAGATGGCGACAAACAAATCGAAGTGTTGTCAACAAATGGCGATACATTCCTTGGCGGTGAAGACTTTGACCAACGCATCATGGACTATTTGGTTGACGAGTTTAAGAAAGAGTCTGGCATTGATTTAAAAACTGACATGCTTGCCTTACAGCGTTTGAAAGACAGTGCTGAGAAAGCAAAGATTGAATTGTCTAGTACAACTAGCACAAGTGTTAACTTGCCATACATCACAGCAGATGCAAGTGGTCCTAAGCACATGAATGTAACTATTAGCCGCGCCAAGTTTGAAGCAATGGTTGAAACATTGATCCAACGTTCGATTGAGCCGTGTAAAGTTGCCATGAAGGATGCTGGCGTAACAGCAGATGACATCGACGAAGTTATTCTTGTTGGTGGACAAACACGTATGCCTAAAGTACAAGAAGCAGTTGAGAAACTATTCGGTAAGGCTCCACGTAAAGATGTTAACCCAGACGAAGCAGTTGCCGCAGGTGCTGCCATTCAAGGTGCTGTGTTAGCAGGCGACAAAACAGACGTATTATTGCTGGACGTAACTCCGTTGACATTGGGCATTGAAACAATGGGCGGCGTGTTTACCAAGTTAATCAACAAGAACACAACTATCCCAACTAAGCACTCACAGACATTCTCAACAGCAGAAGACAATCAACCAGCAGTTACTATTAAGGTAGCACAAGGTGAACGTGAGTTGTTCCGTTACAATAAGTTGCTAGGCGAGTTTAACTTAGAAGGTATCGCTCCAGCAATGCGTGGTATGCCACAAATTGAAGTTACACTAGACATCGATGCAAACGGTATCTTGAATGTAAGTGCTAAGGATAAGAACACTGGCAAAGAAAACAAGATTACTATTAAATCTGATAGCGGCTTGACTGATGCAGAGATCCAACGCATGGTTCGTGAAGCTGAGGAAAATGCAGAGTCTGATAAGAAAGCCAAAGAGCTAATCGAAGCACGTAACAGTGCCGAAGGCCAAACACATAACGTTAAGAAAGACTTTGAAGAATACAAAGATCAATTGTCTGAAGAAGAACGCACAAGTATTGAAGATGCATTGAAAAATGTATCCGAAGCATCAACTGGTGAAGATCCTGAAGCTATCAGCAAGTCAGTATCTGCACTATTTGAATCAGCAGGTCCATTGTTTGCTAAAAAGCAGGCAGCTGAATCTGCTAAACAAACCCCTCCAACAGGCAATGACGGAGAACAAACTGTTAACGCAGAGTTCAAAGAAGTTGACCCAACAGAGAAAAAGTAATATAATGTAAACATGCAGGATGCCTTCGGGGTCCTGCTAAGTTCTTGCTTAATAAAGGAGATCATAAAATGACACAACTAAGAACTGTAAACACGGCAGACCTTGCCAACCTAAGTAGAGCCCTAGTAGGCTTTGATCGTTACTTCACAACCCAATTGCAAAACAGTAACTATCCTCCACATAACATTGTGAAGTATAGTGATGATACATATGGTATTGAAGTAGCAGTAGCAGGCTTCACTAAAGAAGAAGTTACTGTGGAAGTGGATCAAGACCAATTAACAATTCGCGGTATTAAGAATCGTCCAAATCAAGATACTGGACAGATTGAATACTTGCATCGTGGATTGGCAGCTCGTGACTTTGAACAGACATTTACTCTCGCAGAGTATATGGAAGTTCGTGGTGCTAAGGTTGCGGATGGGATGTTACAAATTGATATTCAACGTATCGTTCCAGATGCTCTCAAGCCTCGACGAATCGAAGTTAAATAAATGTAAATACACGGGGGAAGAAATTCCCCCTCTTAAGAAAGAGAATAAGATGCCAACTACAGATATCCAACTAGAAGAAAAAATTAAAATTACTGCTTCCGAACCTAAAAACTGGAAGGTAATTTTCCTTAACGACGATACTACTCCTATGCACTTTGTAGTATCTGTGTTAATTGAAATCTTTAGGCATACTGACGAGACAGCAGAAGATATTACAGTACAAGTTCACGAAACTGGTTCTGGAGTAGCTGGAATTTATAGTTTTGAAATTGCAGAAGCAAAAGCTGTTGAATCAACTAACCTTGCTAGAGGCAATGGTTTCCCACTACAAATTAAATTGGAAGAAGAATGAGTTTACGCGATTTAACACACGAAGCACATCAAAATGCAGAAAGACAAGAATTTGTAAAAATCATGTTTTCAGGCAAGATCAATCCTAAATTGTATGCTGCCTATTTAAAAAATCAACATCCGCAATATGAAATTTTAGAAGTATGTGCAATGCCGCTTGGACTGTTGAACGGACTTCCTGACATGCGCAGAGCACCTGCCATCCTAGAAGACTTTGTTGAACTATGGGGCAAGGATACAGTCGAGCAACCTACTATATTGCCAGTTGTACAAGAGTACATCAAATACATTCTTAGTATCAAAGACGATCCAAGACGACTTATGGCACATTTGTATGTACGTCATATGGGTGACTTAGCAGGTGGCCAAATGATTGCTAAACGTGTTCCCGGCTCTGGTAAAATGTATCAATTTGAAGACCCGGATGCACTTAAAGCAGCTATCAGATTAAAAATCGATGACGACATGGCAGAGGAAGCAAAAGTTTGTTTCGAATTTGCTACTAAGTTTTTCAAAGAAATGATGGACTTGGTGGAATATGTCGACGAGTAAAGTCTGGGACACGCTGATTGAAATTCAGCATCTATTAGAAAGTAGTTTCGATGAAACAGGTAGAGAAATCAGTGAACCGGGTATGGATCGCTTTAACCAGCCTGGTTGGGTTAATCGCGTTTGGACCTCTGACAGGTATCGTCGTGCTCACGTTGATGTGGTGGATGCTAGAGCGACGAAAGGGCTGTGGATGATGCACTGTTGCATTTTTCCGCATACACATAACCCTGCTCCAATATACGGCTTTGATGTAGTGGCCGGCAAGAATAAAATGACAGGCTGCTTCCATGATTACAGCCGTGCCGGAGATCCTAATCATCCTATGATGGATTGGTTCGAAGGTGAGATTAGCAAGCTAGAATGGCGCAAGCCAAGAGCACTTCCAGAGTGGGCTACTAACATCTTTAGTCCTAGCATGGTAGCTGCCGGAAACGTTAGCGATGAAGAAGAATTAGAACAAATATGTAATATGGCTAAAACTACATTAGCCCATTATTTGGAGTCTGTAGCAGAAACTAACAACACAGCAGTTGATACTACAGAAGCACAGAACTACTATGCCCAAAATCAGAAGAAAAACCCACATACACCGCGTGTAATGGTTAGTTTGGGATTAAGTGAAGCCGATGTGCAAGTTTTCATCCAGGAATGTTTGTTCCCTGAGATTCGATAAATAATAAACTATGAGATTTTCTGATTTTAAAAACGCTATTATTGAGTCGATCCAGCTAGATGAAACATCTTTAAAGGTCGACGGCTTACATAGAAATTATGTAGAAAACCTAATCGCTTTGATTAAAGCAAGAGTGCCGGTTAAACTTACAACAGATGCAGCCAAAACATATGGTAGCCCGACTATTGAAATCAAACACGAAGAATGGAAAAGATTACAAGGGCTGCTAGATGATTTAAAGCAGGGCGATAATTCTGATAGACTGAATAAGAAGAAATATTTAGATATCGACCGTTCAATTGGTAAGTTAGCAACTAATGATGCACAGCGACCGATGATTGCGTTAGGATGGATTGACAAATCTACTGAGATCAAAGGCAAGGCTGAGAACGAAGATTATAATATCGGTGACATGGGTGAAATAGCGTTAGCAATTGCAGCCACAGCTAAGTTCTTAAAATTGGGTAAAGATTGCAATGTAATCGAGTTTGTCGAATTGGCAAAACAATTAGTTCCTGAAACAGTTGTATCTCCAAAGACTGGCAAAGCTCTAAGTTCTTTAAAACTAGCGTGGACTGGTCCTTTAGTACACGAGTCTGGTAAAGAAGATATATTAAAATTAGTGATAATGGCGCCGGGTAGAAGCGTTAAAAGTTTTGTTGGGTTGATGAATTCCATTGAAACAAATGAGAAATTCCCTAACAATCTAAAAGGCACTATTTTATCTGCAATCCAATATGCACACGACAATCCAAAGATTAAGTACGGTGTTGAAAAGACTGCGGCAGATCCTAATACAAATACAATCGAAGTTATCTGCGACGGTGTTAGTGATCAAAAAGGCACTAAAGCAGACTTACTAATGGACATTGACGGCGAGCGCATTAACATTCTTAGTGCTAAAACTGGCCCAAGTCAATTAGGACAAGCTAGCGGACACAGCTGGGAAAAGCAAGAAGAATTCTTCAAAGTCGTATTCGGTGTTGATATAAAATCACATAAGAAATTATGGGGCAACACTAACGAAGATCACATTGCAGCCCTTTATCAAATTTGGCAAAAATCTGTTATTCCTAAAGTACTTAGATTAACAGGCGGCGATAGTGTAAAGAAAGAAATTGAATTGGTAAGAAGTATTGGACAAGGATTGATCCGCTATTCCAATAACTACGACGAGAAAACTGGCAAATCGGATACTATTGATATTGTTAAATTGGTGGTAGATCCTGGTAGTCCTGGATATAGTCTAATGCATGTCAATAGTGCATTGGCTGCTAAACTCGAAACTACCGACTTAAGATCATCTGAAACTGCGGCAGGCCATGGCATAAAAGTAGTGGGCAATGTTAACGGGCGCGAGTCGTTACTGTTTAAAGCTCGAAGTTATTATAGTAAGGCCGGCGGCGTAATTCGCACTATTATAGAAGGCGGAGAATTGCTAGATGAATTAGCAACCGTTCCGATGGATGAGTACAGACCACTTGCTAAACCTACACAAGCTGTTAAACCAATAGCAACAACTGTGCCAGTTGCAGCGGCAGCTCCTGTACCGACTAAACCGGCACCCGTTGCAAATGTGCAACCTACGCCCGCACCAATTGCTCCGACACAAGTACCTGCTGACAACGAAGAAGAAGTTGCAGAAGAGATGGGCAATAAAGATCTGGAAAGAATACGACACTTGTCCGGGATACTATCCCAGATGTCTAAGAATTTCTAAGTTTAGCTAGGCCTACTAGTTTAAATATTGTAAGCCACATCCATCCTATATCAAACTCAAACCAGCGACGACTGAGTTTTGGGTTTGCTGGATCTAAGTGATGGTTATTGTGCAGTTCTTCTCCACCAATAACAATACCAAGTGGGCTAATGTTACAACTATGATCCTTTGTAGTTCCATTTTTGTATCCTAGCCAATGTGCTAATCCGTTAACAACTCCAGCAGCCCAGAATGGAATCCAAAGCATCTGTATACCCCACACGATTAAGCCCCAAGGTCCAAAGAACAATAGATCTATGATCAGCATTAGAAGAATACCGAGGCGGCTATGTGGGGTATACAAATTCTGTTCGATCCAATCATCTGGCGTACCTACGCCGTATTGTTGTACCATTTCTGCATCCTTGCTAGCAGTATGATATAATACAGCACCTTTAAATAATACACGCCAGATGCCGTATACGTGCGGAGTATGTGGATCACCTTCTTGGTCACTAAATCTATGGTGTTTACGATGTATAGCTACCCATTGTTTTGTAATTTGGCCTGTAGTTAACCACAGCCAAAGACGCATAAAATGCTCTAAAATTGGGTGAAATATAATGCCTTTATGCGCTTGTCCACGATGTAGGTATAGTGTAACGCAAATAATAGTAATATGTGTTGCTATAAGGGTGTATATAATTATGTTCATCATATATTTACCCATAAAAAAGTGCTCACTTCTGGGTTCCGGTAGCGAATCGGATTACCAGGCCAGCAGCCGGCCCACCTCGGTAACTAGTACCGGTCCTAAGGTGATAACGTATTTAACCGTTTCATTTGATCTTTACATTAACTTATGCTATTATAAATAACATACATGGAAATTCTACTATTATTACTACTGCTACAAATCAAGCATTGCTATGCTGATTTTGTGTTGCAGACATATATGCAGACCGTTAAAAAAGGAGTCTGGTTAGATCCAATCGGCATTAGCCATACCGTGGATCATATGTATTGTACATTGATAGCATTGTTAATTTTCTCTTTTGTAGTACCACTCGGCGTCGGTGCAATTTTATTAACTGCATTGGTCGAAGCTGTTATCCATTATTTGGTAGACTTTACAAAAGTAAAATATGGTAGTAAGGATAATACCAAACCTATCTTCTGGACACAGTTCGGCCTAGATCAACTAGCGCATCAAGCAACCTACCTAGCTATGGTAGCGTATCTTATTTGTTAATTCACAACGTTATCTAGTAGTTTAATTCGCTGTCGGTGTCGCTAAATATATAGTAACCGGGAGCGAACCGATGAAAAAAACCTTAGTAACACTAAGTCTATTACTATCTGTGACTTTATCACAGGCAGAATTAG
>Ga0114982_1001277_pt1 | contig 12452 bp, 10 predicted proteins | sample Shrwel_input2_FT_FD_87183 | JGI IMG/M metagenome (GOLD analysis project Ga0114982, IMG submission 87183) | Subsurface microbial communities from deep shales in Ohio, USA - Utica-3 well 1 S input2 FT | ecosystem: Environmental > Aquatic > Deep subsurface > Shale gas/oil reservoir > Produced... | reverse complement strand
GCCTTCGGCGGCATGGACCTCGTCTTCGGCGGCGACATCCCAATCGGCAGCGGCATGTCCAGTTCGGCGGCCCTCACCTGCGCCTTCGCCTTCGCCCTGAACGAGGTCTTCCATCTCGGCCTGGACCGTCCCGCCCTGGCGCGCCTGGCCCAGCGTGCGGAGAACCGCTTCGTGGGCGTGGCCTGCGGAATCATGGACCAGATGGCCAGCCTGCTGGGCCGGGAAGGACACCTGCTGCAGGTGGACTGCCGCACCCTCGACGTGCGCCACATCCCCTTCGAGGCCCCGGACCTGCGCCTGGTGCTCTGCGACACCCAGGTGCGCCGCAGCCTCGCCGCCAGCGAATACAACGTGCGCCGCGCCCAGTGCGAGGCCGGGGTGGCCGTGATGGCCCGCCACCAGCCGGGCCTCGCCAGCCTGCGGGAGGTCGGGGCCGATCTGCTGGAGGCCGCGCGCCCCGAGCTGGATCCCGTGGTGTACCGCCGCTGCGCCTACGTGGTGGCGGAGAACCAGCGCGTGCTGGACGCCTGCACCGCCCTGGAAGCCGGACACCCCCACGCCCTGGGACCCCTCATGAACGCCAGCCACGCGGGCCTTCGCGACGCGTACGAAGTCAGCTGCACGGAACTGGACGTGCTCGCGGAAGCCGCCCAGGCCCTGCCCGGCGTGCGGGGCAGCCGCATGATGGGCGCGGGTTTCGGGGGCTGCACCCTGAGCCTCGTCCAGGCCGACGCCCTGGAGACCTTCCGGGAGGGCATGGCCCCCGCCTTCCAGCGCCTGGGCAAGCCCGCCCTTCTCCACATCTGCCGCCTCACCGGCGGCACCGCACAGGTGTCCTGATGTTCCAGCAGTCCCACCGTCGCCTGAACCTGCTCACGGGCGAATGGATCCTCGTCAGCCCCCACCGCACCCAGCGCCCCTGGCAGGGCCGGGTGGAGGACGCGCCCCCTTCCGGGCGTCCCGCCCACGATCCTTCCTGCTACCTCTGCCCCGGCAACACCCGGGCCGGCGGCCACCAGAACCCGGACTACCCGGGCACCTTCGCCTTCGACAACGATTTCAGCGCCCTGGGTGCGCCGACTGCCCCGGCCTCTGCAACGCCCACGGACAGCCTGCTGCAGGCCGAACCCTTGGGCGGCGTGTGCCGCGTCCTCTGCTTTTCGCCCCGCCACGACCTGAGCCTGCCGGACCTCACGGTGGCGGAGCTGGAAGGGGTGATCGACGCCTGGACCGAGGAATCCCGCACCCTGGGCGCGCGCCCAGACATCGCCGCCGTGCAGGTCTTCGAGAACAAGGGCGAGCTGATGGGCTGCTCCAATCCCCATCCCCACAGCCAGGTCTGGGCCACCAGCGCCCTGCCCAACGAGCACGTGAAGGAGCTGGCCTGCCAGCAGGCCCACCACCAGCGCACCGGCAGGGTCCTGCTGGACGACGTGCTCGCCGAGGAGCTGCGCGAGGGCAGCCGCCTCGTGCTGTCCAATGACACCTGGGTGGTGCTCGTGCCCTTCTGGGCCGCCTGGCCCTTCGAGACCCTGGTGCTGCCCCGGGATCCGGTCGCCCGCCTCACGGACCTCAGCCCCGCCCAGCGCACCGGCCTCGCCGACGTCCTGCAGCGCCTCACCCGGCGCTACGACCACCTCTTCGGCGTCTCCTTCCCCTACAGCATGGGCTTCCACCAGGCCCCCTTCGACGGCCAGGACCACCCCGAGTGGCGCCTCCACGCCCACTTCTACCCGCCCCTCCTGCGCGGTGCCACCGTGCGCAAATTCATGGTGGGCTTCGAGATGCTCGGCATGCCCGGGCGCGACATCACGCCTGAGGACGCCGCCGCACGCCTGCGGGAGCTGCCGGAGACACGGTCGGAGCGCACGCCCCTGGCACCGGAACATCCGTGAAGGCCCGCGAACCACGCACCTGCTTCCACTGCCTCCGGCCCCTGCCCCCCGCCCCGTGCGCCTCCAAGTGGCTGTTCTCCCTGTCCGGTCTCGGGGTGGGTCTGCTCGTCGCCCTCCCCCTGCTCGCCATCGTCATCGCCGCGCACGGAAACCAGGAAGTCCTGGCCTGGGTGATGATCGCCCTGCTCTTCAGCGCCCCGCTCCTCATTTCACTCGCCCTATCCTCGGTGCTCCTGCTCCTGATTGCCCTTGTGGCGAGGCTCACGGAACGCAACGCAATCCTGACCTGTGCCTGTGGCCAGATACACCGGAAATACCCCCGTTAGCTGTCCGGCCTCACCCAGAGGCCTCCGACTCGCAAGACCCGCCCCATCCAGGCCGCACCCACGCTCGGGCACGGGCTCGATGTGCTGATTCGTCATCAGCATTTGGGGCAAGGATATACCGTAACCAACAGAAGTATTAATTTGGGTTGTAAAACAGGAGGCCGCATTGTCGGCCTCCTAGCTACATCAAAGCTACGTACTTTGTGTCCTCGACCAAGGCCCGCCCCCCCCCAGAGGTGAGCATGAGTGCCCACCCGAGAGCACGGTTTCAAACAGGACCAATGTTTAGAGAGGTTTACGATTTTTCCTAGAATAGAATATAGGAACAAATCCAATCTTTTCTTCACTTAATCAATTTTGACGCTTGACGCCCAAAGACACCCTTCGGATGCTATGAGCATCCATCCGGCTCCTAACGGCGCCCGGCCCAAAAGACAAAGGCCTTGGAAGTTCCTCACTGCTGGTCAAGACGGCAATCACGCCCAGCAGCGAGACCTCCAAGGCCTCCCAAGCCCTCGTTGCCTTGCGGCAGCGAGCTTCAGCCATTGTGTGGCGGAAGCAAAACTGTCGCAAGAAGGGCATCCAGAACAGGAAGACGGTCGCAACCCCGACTCCCTCACATTCAGGACCCTCCCATGGCCAAGGAACGCCTTCCCAAACCGACCCCACCAGTCGTCAACACCCCGTACTTGAGCCCAGCCCAGGCTGCGGCCTTTCTGAATATCAGCCCCGAGACCCTCCAGCGGAGCCGCACCCGAGGCGATGGTCCTCCTTTTCTGCGCATCTCCCCCCGCCGCGTGGCCTATCTCCAAAAGGATCTGGAAGCGTGGGCCGAGTCAATGCGCCGCACCAGCACCGTTGACCCTGGCCCCGGCAACCGCCGGTAGCGATACGCCTACGTAGAGGCCCGCTGGCACGCCGCCAGCGGTGAAGCCTCGCGTATGTATCCATGCAGCACACCAGCGCCCTCCCCAAGGGCCGCTCGGCGTCTCTCTGCCCAGAGACAGGCCCTGCGGTGCCTCCGAAACGCTCTTACAAGCCCCGGCGCCGGAAGGATGCCACGCACTCCACCCAGACGAAATCAGAGCAGCGCCACATCACCCCCCGAAATGGCCAATCTGTCTCCGCACACCAAGTTGCGAGCACTACGGTCAACCCGAAACGCCCGTACAAAGCACGGCGCCACAGGGACGCCAGCAGCCCCGCAGGGGCTGGCTCGAAAACCTATGAGATTGATTGGCAGACTCCAGCTACCGACATCGATATCTCTAAGCCCCCCAAGGTCATAGGCCATGGACATCAGGCACGCGCCACTCTCGTGAATGCACTCATTGCGGTTGGAGAAAACGAGGTGGCCAGCCAGGTTTCCCGATGCTGCTCGGCACCATTGCCAGGTGCCCACTTCCTCAGTGTCCGGGAACACAAGGAGAACAAGCGTCATATCAGCGGCCTCTGCCACTGCGGACGAAACATGCTATGCCCCATATGTGCGCCTTACTTAATGGGAAGGCGGATGGAAGCCCTCAACGAGGTCGCGACCAAGCTTGTGAAGGATCCATCTATCCGACACTTTATGGTTGCAGTGACCTTGAGGCATCGCATGGGCGTGAAAGCCAAGGCATTACTTGATGTGTTAAAGAAAATCATTTCAGGCCTACAACAGGGCCATACGTGGCGCAAATATGTAAAGGGTTTCATTCGTATTTATGAATCCACATTTGGCAAAAATGGCCACCATCCACACGCGCATTTGATCCTAACCCTCGATGCTGACGCCGAATGGGATCCAGAACCATTTTTTGAATGGATAGAGCGGTACTGTAATCGCAGAGCTCGGAAACAGAACCGCACAGCCGAATGGATGCCGGGATGGTGGGAAGAAATCAGTCCGGACCAACTGGGTGTCAAAATTGGATATCTAGGGAAGGCCGATAAAATGGGAACGGCGCTGCGGGAGGTCGCTAGTGCCAGCTCAAAACATCAACCAATGTGGTGCATGCCACCGAAGGCCTACGCAGAGCTTTATCGAGAAACCAAAGGAATGCATTGGTTCAGAGTTGGCGGATGCTGGAGTACACCAAAAACTGGCAAATCAGATGAAGAACTCGATCAGGAACGGGAGGTAATGGGTGAAGAGATTGCCCACATCCCCTCTAGGGTATTTGAAAGGATGACACGCGCAGAGCAGAGAGACGCATTAAGTGTAATTTGCGACCGGGATTTAACCCGAGATCAAGTAATTTCCTTTGTCATCGCACTGGGGGGAGGAATCGGGGCCCCACCAGACCCATGGGGCGGAGCAGAAGAGGAGGAGCCGCCTCCATAATCAACGCTAACCAACAGATAAAACCCGACCGAGGTGCATTCCCAATGGAGTGGCCTCCGGTTTCCGTTGCCGAGCATGTCGTTCAGTCCATGCAGGGCATGGCCCTTTTTCAAAGCCAGACGAACCCATCACCCTGCTCACCAATTAGGATCCGAGCATTACCGAAATAGCCTACTTTTGGATGGACATGTTACCCACCGCCCCTTTGGGGTGGTGGGTAGCCATTTCCCACGGGGGCAGAGCCCCTCGCGGAAAACCAACCGCCAACTATCGAAGAGCCGCACCCCAGGATTACCGAAACCAAAGACACCGATTTTGCTAACTCCCGCCCGGTCCGGGGCTCCGAGCCTCCACCGCTCCGTGCGCGCCGGCCCCGCTCCCTGCGAGTCCCCCCAGCCTGTCCCTGCGGGAACGGCTTCGCCTCAGCCCGGGACCCTGGCCTCTCCGGTCGCTTCCCGCTTCGCTCGCCAGCCAGGGGAAATCCCCTGGCCGGGAGGCAAAACGTGGGGCCGGTGCTCCTCCGCAGTTCCGGTTCTCCCCCCTACCCGAGCGCCAGCACCCTTGCACCAAATTCAGCACTGAGCAGAACGGGAGAGGAGGTGCGATACTAGCGACTCTCCGCGATAACACCAATAAGCGACTCTCGGACCAGCCTAATAAATTCAGGCTCGGCTTCAAAGGTCGATGCATATGTCGCGTTTGAGGTAAACACGCCGCCCCTTGTCGCAGTTAAATCCGGAAATGATACTTGTATTTTTTTAATCTGAGCTAGACCTAGACCTGGTATTTCATCGATTCTATCGAGCAAATTTTTGGATGACTTTGCGACCAGATCACCAACAATCCCATCGGTGAGCGGGACTCCGCTTGCCTGAATTGCTTTCACGATGATCGGTGACATATCACCAACTCTCTGAACCCATTTGAGAACATCAAGCTGAATCGGCAAAAGAATCATATCAAAATCAAGCACATCGGAAAGTAGAGCATTTAGCCCGAGGATGCTTCGGGGAGCATCAAATACTTCTAGTCCTGGAAATGTTGAATACAAGACAAAATCAATCGTTTTATACGAAATCCGATCTTGTATAAATTCATCGCCAAATGGATCAAGGAGCGTTTCACGGTATGAGTTGCGCTCAACATACGTCGCAGTCAGGGAATCATCGCGAAGCGAGCGAACGATAAATCCATCTGTAACATCACCGCCAAAGGATCGTTCAGCGAGCTTTTTAGCGATTCGATCTAAATCCATGCTCGTTTTGAAGTCAAACCAACGGACACGCCTCATGCCTCCACCTCACTTTTCCCGGAGCACAATACTGAGTCTGCAATCCTCTTTGCCGCCGCTTCAATTTTTGGGTACAACTCATTTTTTTGTTCTTGAGACATGGCTTTCCAACACTTCACGACCTCTCCTGGAGTTTTTGGAGACAGCGGTCGGTGCCCACGAATAAAATAACGAAAGCCTGCCCCTGCTTGAGCATCTTCAAAACCAGCTTCTAACTCAATCCATGTACCAGATCCCTTTTCAAGCATGGTCCAAACAATCGAGGAGATAAAAAAGCCCTTATCCTTCAACTGATGAAATACTTCAGAAGAAAGTAATCCACTACCCTTCAATGACACACGATCAACAGAAGATATGGTCGCCAGAACTTCACCCTCTGCACGCTCCATATCGGCCTCAAGATCAGCTGCCATATTAGGATCAACTTCCGCCCCAGCGCGCAATGCAGGATCGGCATCGATCCGGACACTAGTGACGTTCAGATATCTATACCCATCAATACTACGAACAAGTTTCATAAAGAACTGAGTCTTAGCTGAATGATCTTCAGCACCAGAAAGCTCAATAGCCTCTACAGCCAACGCTACACCAGGTTGTGTTGCCAGTTCTTTCTGAATAATGCCTGCAATTTCGGTCGTTTTATCATTCATAGGCATCCGAAATCTGTACCCAGAAACATCCTTAATTATCTCAATTTCTGATTCCCGAATTCGACGCTGATTGAGAGTATTTTTTCCATAATCCCATTCAGAATATTCCACACGCAAAACCGAGTTACCAGCCCGATTCAGAAGTGTGATTTTGCCATAATCAGTCATATCCCGAAGCTTGTTTAGTACGCTTTGTAGCGAGTCACTCTCCGGAATCCCAGAAAGATGAAACGAAGTAATCCTCTCGCCACGCACCGAACTATGCCCGTATGTCATATAACTTTGAAGAGAGTAGAAATCCTGGGGCATTGCAGCTAGGTATTCAGCAAGTTTATTTCTCGACTCGCTCGTCGACATAAAAATGCATCGGTCTTTTACCAACTCCAGCATGACATTCGAAGTCACACGCTGACGAGAGCTAACAAGAAAATCATATATCTCTCGGTCTGTAACGCAATAAAGTGCCGTATTTACGCTCATGCCATCCCCACTTCAATAGAGGAAAACTTAGTTACGATATCAGTCATACCTTCAACAACAACACCGTCCAACAATTCCTTCAAATCATCACTTTGACCATAGGAATCTAGGTATCGCTGTTTTGCCTTCAAAAAGAATGATGCTGCCAATTCATCGGTATTATACAAGCGAATCAATACACTCACACCCGCCTGAAGCATCTGGTAATGCATCAAATAGTCAATAAGATACAAAAACTCATCTTCACACACGCCCTTGCCACGATAGTAAATTACATATCCCGCACTTCGTTGCCCAATTTCTCCGTGCTGCATAATGATCCACGGCGAACACAACATTTCAATAGTTGCGGCCTTCGCCCGGATTGGTTGCACATTTTTACTTCTGACGAGATTCGGATAGAAAAATTTACACCGAGCTCTCGCCGGAATACGTGCTGGCGTCCCCCCGCGCAGAGCCCTAATGTCATATCGCACGTTATTCAACCAATTAATTTCGTCCGGCCCGTATACGACGATACGTTGACCCTGCGGAATTTTTAGTTTTTCGATTTTAATTTTATCCATTTCTTGTGCAAATTTACCCGCAGGGTATTCACCATCATGATTATAGATAAACAACATTCCACACACTTCATACGAATACCCATCATGGATATACAAATCGCGCCAATCTTGGCTCTGATTTGCACATTCAATAGCCTGAGCCAAACTAACAAGCGCCGCCTCAATCGCGCCCTTGCTAATCGAGGCAGAAGCAAAGCTCTTTACATCAACATTTATGTATGTACGAACTTTACGGTATGGCTCATCATAATAATATACACAATCGGTGGGATGCGTTTTTCGTCCGCCATGAACCTTATTGGCACAACACGGCCAGCTCTGGTTTCGACTGCCAGACTCTTCCCACAAAAATTCATCAAACATCAGCTTCGAAATGATCTCTGCCTTCTTGGCAATATTAGCAGTCTCACCACCACTCATGGATCCCTCGCAATCAAAAGCCCAACGGCCTCATGCCCGATCAAAACCGAAACGAATCGTGCCGCTCACTCGCACACATCCAGCAACGCACGCTCCACACGCACGCACCAATTTCGACATCAGCCACCGATGAATGGCCAACCAACCATATATCCAGGTTCCAACAATCAATCCATACATTTAAAGCACCTCCTGACACCTTGTGACCTCAATTGACCGAAAGAACGCTTCTGTCACAACTGCTGGGTGTTCGGCCTGGAGCCCCCTCAACATATGCAGATCACGGGAAGGGCAACGCCCTTCCCGTGATCTGTCTGCTGCTGGTCTGTCCCGGCCCGTCGCCCCCTCACAAAAAAGGGGGCGACGGGACGGGACGGCGCGCGAAGCGCATCCATTTCCTGCTTTCGCGGGGCCGCACACGGAGGGACCGGAGGGGAGAGCCGGGGGCGTGACAAATGCGCTTTTCCATTTGGCGCGTCCGTGGTCCTCCCCCCGGCAGTCAGCCCAGGTTCGGCCAAAACAAATCCACCGGTGGACGATATTCGCGCAAGGCGGCAGGTCCGCCGCAGACGCGCCGGATGGAGATTTTTTTAATTCAGAGCGACCGCTCGTCTTCGCCACCTTCAGCATCGTTCACTGAATGCCCCAAGGCCTCAGACAAGGCCTTCGCGACCACCTCACTGTTCGTCCGGTGCTGCTTTGCTGCAAGGTGGGCATATCGCTTCGTCGTGCTGGCTTGGCTATGACCGAGCAATGCCCCAATCATCTCAAGGCTCATGCCCCCCTGGATCGCATAGCTTGCGAAGGTATGGCGCAGGTCATGGACCCGCACCCCTTCCAGGCCCGCCTGGGCCCGCACCGCTTCCCATGGCTTTTCCAGGTTCACCAGGTGGCTCCCATCCCGATCTCCAGCGATCACATAGGGGTTGTCCAGCATGGTTGGGAGGGACTGGAGTACGTCTACCGCAGGCTTGTTGAGGAAGATTGCCTTTGCACCAGTCTTCGAGTCCTCTAGCCTCAGCAGCCCATTTCCCAGGTCGACCTCCTCCCAGCGCAGGCACAGAATCTCGTTCAGCCGGGCACCGGTAAACATCAAGAGCCGGATTGCCGCCACGGCAAAAATGGACTGCTCCCGAGTCACATCCATCCGGTCCAGGACTTCAGCAAGCCGCCGCAGCTCGGGACCTGTCAAATACCGCTCCCGCGACTTCTCCTTGTATCGCTGGATGTAGAAGCACGGATTGCTTGCCTGGGGGCGATACCCCCAGAGTTCCGCCAGCTTGAACATCTTGGACATGACAGCCAACACGCGGTTGGCTTGGTATGGCGTGATCCTCAGCTTGTGGTGGATCTTGGATACATCGTCGGGCTCGACGTCCTTCACCAACCGCTTCCCAAGCCCCGGAAGGATGAAGCGATTCACAGCCTCCCGATACTGCCTCTGTGTCGTGGCCTTCGTCTTCGGTTCGACATGCTCCTCAAGGAAGCGCTTGGCCAGTTCCTCCACAGTGGGTGCATCCCGTTGCGCCTTGAGCTTCTTGTAGGGGTCCTCCCCTTCCAACACCTGGAGGCGGATTTTCTGGGCCATCTTGCGAGCCTGATCGAGGGTAAGAACGCCGTAGCGCCCCAGAGTGATCCAGTTCTGCACGGCCCTGCGCGTGTATTTGTAGGTAAAGACTTTCGTGCCCGAGGTCCACACCCGCACGCCGAACCCAGGCAACTCGGGATCCCATACGGTGTATGCCTTCTCCTCTGCCTTCAGGGAGTCCACGTAGGTCTTGGTCAGGCGGGTGGGCGTCTCACGCGGCATGGTTCCCCCTTGCAGCCGTGTCCTGGGTAGCTATCCTGTCAGCTATCGGCTCGTGTGTTCCACATGATAGCTAGTGACGTCCCCAAGCGCTCACACTCTTTGACAACCAGTGCATTTCCAATATTTCAAATCAGTCTCCCCAAACGCGTCCGCCTCCATTCTGATAATTCGTCATCAGCACCTCCCTCCTTCCCCACCACCGCCCGGTACGTCCAAAGCCGGGACCCTTGGGGGATCCCGGCCTTGGGGGGAGGGCATGGGTTCAGAAGTCGCCGGCGTTGAGGCGGCCTCCGGTGCTGGTCTTGCCACTGAGGGAGGGGGTGGCCAGGGTCTTGGACAGGATCAGCGACCGCAGCATTTCGCCCCGCATGCCGGTGACGGCGGCGGCCAGGGCGGCCGTCCCTGTCACGTGGGGGGTGGCCATGGAGGTGCCGCTGTAGGTGCCGTAGGTGCCCGGGGGCAGGGTCGAAAGGATGCTGGACCCGGGGGCTCCCAGCGCCACCTTGGTGGCTCCGAAGTTGGAGAAGCTGGACAGGGCTCCCGTGCTGGTGATGGAGGCCACGGGCAGCACCGCGTTCCAGCCCAGGACGGCGCTCGTATCGTAGTTGGCGGGATAGCGGGCCGTGGTGTCGTTGTTGCTGGAATCGTTGCCGGCAGCCGCGATGAAGAGGATGCCCTGGCGCCCCCCTTCGGTGATGGCGTCCAGCAGGGCCTGGGAGAAGCCGCCCCCGCCCCAGCTGTTGTTGGTGGCCACGATGTCGTAGCCGTGCCTGGCCTTCAGGTCCGTGGCATAGGCCACGGCCTTGATGGCGTTGGCGGTGGTGCCCCCGGAGCGGCCCAGGAACTTCGCGCTGATGAGCTTCATCTGCCAGCAGACCCCTGCCACGCCGAGCCCATTGCCCCCCACCGCCCCGATGGTGCCCGCCACATGGGTGCCGTGCTGGTCCGCATTGCCCTTGCGACCGCCATCGTAGACCCCGTTGTCGTTGCCCACGAAGTCCCACCCGTGGATGTCATCGATGTAGCCGTTGCCATCGTTGTCCACCCCGTCCGGCGGATCCAGCGGATTCACCCAGATATTGGCCGCCAGGTCGGGGTGATCCACCTGGATGCCCTCATCGATCACCACCACATGGATGAAGGTCGCGCCCGTCTGCCCCTTGGCCCAGGCCTCGGCCGCCTGGCTGCCGTAGGGGTTCGTCTTCAGGGGCGAGGTGTCCCCGTACATGCCCCACAGGCTTCCACTCATGTACTGGGGGTCGTTGGAAATCGCCTGATGGGTGTAGATCCAGTTGGGTTCGGCGAATTCCACCTCCGGGAAGCGGGCCAGGAGTCCCCGCGCCTCCTCAGGACCCAGCCCCGGCGGCATCCGCAGGAGTTCCAGGTCCCCCTTGCCGTCCCGTCGCTGGCTGGCCGCAAGCACCGTGTCCTCCAGCTCCGCACCCATCCGGGCCCGCACAAAGGCCCGGTGCATGGGCCCCGCCTGGGCCCGGAACTGCACCAGCATCTCCGAGGGCACCGACGGGGGTGCCGCATGCAGCGCCCCGACCACCAGCAGCACTCCCAGACCGATCCGCCCCAGGTGTCGCATGGTCCCTCCTGCCGCCTCCACGGGTGGTGACCAATGATGAGTGCGAGTCTCAATGAAGCAAGGGGCCGGGGTTGCCGGGCCACCGTGCCCCACTGGCACCTGCATCGGCATCGACTGCCCGCCCCAGGGAAGCCAGGGAAGATGGGAACCACCGCCCTGGAGGCCGCCGTCTTCCTTGGCCTCATGCAACGCAGATCCGCCGCCGCGCAGGGCGATGGCGCGCCCCAGCCGGAAGGTCGCAGAGCTCCACCACCGCCGGGAATGATCCGCGCCCACGGCCCCGCGCCCCAAGGGCCCCTTCCCCAGACCCGGCCCAGGGTTCCTCGCGTCCGCCCACCCGCGTCCAGCGACCAGCCCCCACGTGTGCGCCTTCCACCCGGGGCCAGCAAGGATGATTGATTCAATAAGCCAATCCTGCAATCCTTTGGCATCCCTTCCCATAGGAGTCTTCGATGCGCATTCCCCGTGCCGCAGGTCTGCCTGCATGGGCTTTCGGGCTCATGAGTCTTTTCCCCGCGTCCCTTGAGGCCGGATCGGGCTGCCGGATCTGCACCTCCGATATCCACGGGCGCTACTGCGCAGCGGTCTATTGCATCGGTGGATCTTGCGCCTATTGCATCTACAAATATGAGGAAGGCTATGTGCAGTCCTACAACTGCACCCAGCAGGAGGCCCGGCTCATGTGCGCCGGCATGGCTTCGGATGTCTAGGCCAGGCATGACCGGATTGCGGGCCCTGTTCCTGGGAGCCTTCTGCCTGCTGCCCCTCGCCGCCCAGACCTTCCCGGCGCCCCAGGACAACCTGTTCTGGTTCGACCGCCGCACCGTCCGGGCGCCCTATCAGGGCACCCACCTCATCGAAGAAGCCGCCGGCGAACCGCTTCGCACCCGACATTTCGGGCAGGTGGCCAACCTGGAGGACCTGCACCTGTCGGGCGGGCGCTTCCATGGCATGCGCCGCATCTCCGCCGGACCCCAGCCCCGCCTGGAACTGCACGCGAGCCCCGATGGCCAGGCCTGGCAGCGGGTGGCCTGGGCCCCCTTGTCCCTGGGACCCGGCCAGGCGCACCCCGTGGCCCTGTACGCCCTGGAGGGGGG
>Ga0114982_1001274_pt1 | contig 12478 bp, 7 predicted proteins | sample Shrwel_input2_FT_FD_87183 | JGI IMG/M metagenome (GOLD analysis project Ga0114982, IMG submission 87183) | Subsurface microbial communities from deep shales in Ohio, USA - Utica-3 well 1 S input2 FT | ecosystem: Environmental > Aquatic > Deep subsurface > Shale gas/oil reservoir > Produced... | reverse complement strand
TTACGGAATTGATATTTCAGGATTTATTGTTGGCTGTAATGAGTCTGGATATGAATCTAAAAAAGTTGGAATGATGATTTCACCGAAACATTATGTATTCTCTTATCACTTTGGCTCTCCTATAGGTACAACTTTATATTTTTTGACTAATGATAATAAAGTTTTGACTAGAACTATTTCGAATTTTATAGAAATAGATGGTCTTACGGGCACAGATCAATCAGATATAGGACTAGGTTTACTAAATGAGGAGTTGCCTAATACTGTTAAATTTTTTAGAATACTTTCTAAAAATTATAATATATTTGGAAACAATCTTTTGCAAAGTTATATATTTATTAAAGATCAAAGAGATATAATAGATGACCCAAATAATTATCAGAAAGCTAATATACAGCAAATTACAGGATCTGATATTTCAACAGGAGTGCTTACATATGCCGATCCTCCGAGTAATCCTGAATTATATTTTAAAAATATACAAACTGCTGAAAACCATGACAGCGGAAATAATATATGTTTAATAACACCAAGTGATGAAATGATAGCAGTGGGTATAAATATAGCGCAAGCAAGCTTTAAATTTCTTTCGTATTATATAGATAGCATTAATAAAGCAATGACTGAATTAGGCGGAGAATACTCTGTTACTGAATATTATCCAGAAGATTTTTCTCCATTGTATAGAACCCCTACTAATTTCTCTCTTCAAAGAGATTTTTCTAATAATAGCGTAGGCTTTTCTTTAGAATTTTCAAATAAACAAGATAATAAAATATACTTAGTAGATCAAACTGAAATCACTCATGATTTGATAACATCAAGAAAATGTATACAAGCCGACTTAACCATAAGATCCGAAATAAAATGCAAAAAAGAAAGATGGGACAATATTTTAAAATATTATAATCAATTAGATTTTGTAGATTATGTACAAAAAAAATGGACTAAATTTGGAAATACAGAAAGATTGAATTTTAATGAAAAAGACAACTCTTATTCAGAAAATCAATTCGAAGGCACTATCCAAATAGGAGCTAATTTTTGTAATAGTTTAGGTTCTGATTGCGGGTGTTTGCAAAACTTTACTTATGAATATTCTTTTACTCCAGCTCTAAGTGAAATAAAAGCCTCATTGCCTATCAATAGTAATGGCTGCCATTTTATTGAAAATATGAATACAGTAAAAAGAGCATTTTTTAGTATAAAGGGTTCTTTAATTAATCCAGTTTGCTGCTCTTATGATAAGACAGTAGCTCAATTAAGAAATAGAGTGAACCAAATTTCTAACTCTCTTTTTTATGGTAAAGATAAGATTATAGAATCTTCTCAAATTTCTAAGGTGTCTCCTGCTGGTACTATATCTTTTGATTTTTCTTGGTCAGCTGAAAAAGCAATTATAATTCCAGAGAATCTTCTTTAGATAGGTTTTAAAGTGTACTCTGTTTAAAGGTTTAAGGATAATGGAATTAAATTATTTTATATCACAGTCAGAAGCAGCATCTCGATTAGAGAGAGATAAATGGCTGGATACCAGTTCTGTTTCATCTAGGAGTTTTATGAAAACTCGATCTTCTGGTTTAACAGGAATAAGTGGGGATTGTGATTTTTCATTATTTTTTACTTTAGATAAAAAAACTAATGATGCAGCGACTTTGCTTTCCAATAATAAATTGCAATCAAATAATGGATTTTCTTTGAATTTTAATAGCAATAATGAATTATTTTTGTATTCAAACTCTTCTGCTTCTGATTCTTACACTTTTTCAAAAATTCGTTTAGCTAAAAAAAATTGCATAGGCGTAATAAAATCCTCTAAAAATGTAACAATATTAAATTATGATTTAGATGCCAAATCTATTTATAATAATGAATCATTTATATTTTCAGATACTACTAATTTATCAGGAGGTCAATTTTTTATAGGATATAATTCTTTTAATAAGATTGCATTATCTGGTATATCTGGATCATTTGATCAATTAGTATGTTTTTCAGGGGCTTTGCCGAAAGAAGACTATGAATATGTTTTCTCAGGTTTCCTGCCATTGCAAGGTACTTATACTAATACATATACAAAAACTTCTGAAATTAAACAACTTGAAAGAAAAAATAATTCGAGTTTATCTCAAGCAAATGCTGAAAAATTTATCCCTTTTTTAGAAGATGTAGCTCAAAATTATATACCTACAAATACAGGTAATTATGTATCTTATATATTCGGAACAGGTTCTGTAAGTCAAAATAAAATTATTTGGTCTGGAGATTATAGTGAAACTCAAGATTTGTTATGTTATTATACAGGGTCTTTATATCAAATAGGAGGGCAATTTACTCAGACTGCTATAGGTTCTAACGATATAATATTCAACGATCAAATATATTATTCAATGAATGACAATTCTGAAAGAACAGTTAGTCATTTATTTTCTTTTTATACTGGAGCCAATATTAATGTAGAAGACTTTTTTACTTATAATAAATTAGAAAAATATACATATGTTACAACATCTTCTTTAGTAGATATTGCTACAGCGGCAGACTATAGAGCATCTTCTTATATGGAGGGAATTATAAATGAAAAAGCTTTTACTTCTTTAGAAGGTACAGTATTGGAAAAACCTTTTATATTGTTGCAGACTCAACAAAACAAATCTTTTAAAGATATAGGAATAGAACTAAATTATGATTCGATTAATTCTTTATTTTTGAAAGGCAAAGATTTTGTAAATGGATACAATGTTTACTGGGGTTACTCAGGCAAAGTCAATAATTACACAGTAACAAATAACCATATATCTTTTCCTGAAATAGATGAGCATGGAATATACCCATGTTTTTATGATAAAACATCAAATAATGCAAATCAATTATTTTCTAGTTTTACATTTTCAACTGGCTATTTTCCAAGAGGAGCAAGCATTGTATTTATAGGAGAAAATTTATCTAAAGCTGATTATAGACAAAGAAAAGTAGATTATTATGAAACATCATCTTATCATTTAGCTCATGGAAAAAGAGATAGAATAACATTAAGCCCTCTATACAGTATTTACAATAATGAAGGTAATTACTGGACGAATACCAAAACAGTTTACGGTGTTTAATTTTTAAATTATGAAAGTAAATTTTCCAGAAATTAGAATAGCTGAATCACGTAAAAAAGTTTATGCAGCAGATTTATCAGGTGGGGGTCAAGAGCCTTATTCTTTAAGATTAAATTATATAGATAGTAAAGATTCTTTAGATTTTGAATTAAATACAACTGTTCCAATAACCGTTACAATCGGCAGTTTCTTCACTTTTAGAGGATATGCGGTTTCTTCTACAAAAAAACAAAGTGTATCTTCAGGATTTACCCGTGAGCTTAATCTAGTAGATACTAGTATAATTTTAGACAAATTTTTTGTGGGTCTCAAGGGGAAATATGGTGGAGTGGCTCAGCCATTTATTAGAAGATCATCTAATTTAGCAGCTACGAATGTTCCTTCTAATATAAATTTAAATAATTTATATAGTACTCCAAAAGTGGACCCTAATACTAATGATCTTGCAGTTTTTCTTTCAGACCCTAGTGATTCAAATTTAATTTTAGTAGGATCTTATATTGATCCATGTTTAAATGAAGATGGAGATTTAGTAAAAGATCAGTGTGATCCATGTTCTCCAGAACCTCAGTCTAATATAGATTGTGCTAAATCTAGGAATTTTGAAATACTAGATGTTGACTATTCATTTAGTGAATTGCTAACAGCTATAAAAGAAAAAAACATTAACTTTCTTGGAATTTCAAATTATCCTAATGATTATAGAAATCAATACACAGGATCTTTAAGGGAAGTTTTGAATAACTGGTGTCAAGATTTTGGATGGACTTTTTACTGGGATGGGGATAATCTTAATTTTTTTAGTTTATCTCAAGGTATAAATATAGATAATATAAATTTGGAAAATAGTCTGAATTGCAAAATAGAAGAATTCTCAGAATCTAAAAGTATTGAAGGTGTTAAAAAAACTGTTAATATAGCATATTTCGGAAAAGCAGGGGAAGTAAAAAATTATACATGCAGTACAAGTAGTCCGAGTACAGGTGGATCTTCTGGAAAATCATTCCAATGTACACCTATAACTACAAATTTTTTATGGGAAGGGAATGAAGTTTTACAAAAAGCTTATGGTGAAGATATAGATACTTTTGAAAAAATATTAGCAGCTTCTCGTTTAAGCGAGACTATTAGGAGAATTGCAGTTTTTTATGATTTGTATGGGCTTGGAATACCTAGTGATATAATACCCGGAAAAATAAAATACTTAGGATGGGATATAAAAGCTGTAGTCGATAGCAGCCCATCAGAGGAAAGAGTAGCGGAAGGATATAATGTTACGAATATGAAGGCATTATACGCTTTACTTTCTAAAAGTTATGATTTATTTGATAAAGCATTTTTAGATGGGGATTTTATAAATGATAATTATTTTTTCTTAATAGTGAAACCTTTTAGTGATGGAGGGTATTCTTTTGAAAAAATTATATGTGAAAAATTTACAGGAGCATATTCTTATAATAATCTGCTTGGTGATCCGACGAGATTGATACTTTCGAGTGAAGATGGAGAAGTTATTCCTGCTCCTCCAGATTTAAATGCAACTCACCATTTAATAAGAAGTAATAAAAAAATTGCTGGAAAACGCAATCAAAATGAGGGCGGACAAAACGGTATCCATTATGATAAAACCATAATTACTGTAAAAGGTACTGTCAATTGGCCATCAAATCCTGATGATCAGAATGTTGAAGAGTTTTTACAAGAATGGTCTAAAAAAATGAGGAAAATAGATATCCCAGCAGGTGGTCAAATTACAATTAAAGAAGGAGATGAGGTCTGGATGATGCCTCAATTTCCAAAGGGTGCCATTACATATAACGGTATAAAGTTCGATATGCCTCCTGAAAATAATGATTTAGGAACAAAAAGAAAATATACTAGAGCTGAGGCAGATGGAGGAGGAGGCAGTAATAGTCAAGGTTCAACAACTTTGATTATGCCAAAAATTGAAATAATAAAATTAAATTCAAGTGCGAATAATAATCAATTTACTTCTGTACAAGTTAATTATCAAAATATAACAAATAATAATTTATCTAATATTATAAGGGGAACTCAAAGCTGCTATATAGATGAAGGTAAAATTATTAATTATGCATTATCCATAATTGGAAATTTAAATACAAGCTTTCCTGTAGAGAAAGTAACTAAAAATTATTCTATTTTAGGTTTACCTGATCAGAGATATACTTTTGCTGATGGTTTAACTTCCTTTTCAATAAGATTAGATCAATCAGGAACAAGAACTTCTTTGTCTTTTTCTAATTTGATTCCTTCGGAAGTTTCTGATACTATAAAGAAAAATCAATTGAATTACCTTATTAAAAATAATTCAAATAATAAGTATATTAACAATACATTTAAATGAAAATTATAGGAAATAAATTCAGATCTTTCTATCCTCAAACTTCTTTAAATTTTAATTTTACTGTTAGTAATTATACTACTAATGATTTTGAGATAGGAGTTTCTGGCACAGATTATATTCATTTCAAATTTAAATCAGGGATAATAAGAGATCATTACGATAATATAATAGGCACTTTTAATAAAGAACCTATAAATATAGACGCATATATTAAAGCTCCTTTTGTTGCAGGCGCTTATACTACCAATGTTCCAATATATAAAAGTTATTTAAATGGAAATCCTGTAGTAAGGAATTCTGTTTTAGCAAATGCGAGTTCTATATTTGATTCTATAGTAGCTAAAATACTAAGCTCTGCAAGCGATAGTTTAGATCTAGATTTTACTTTAAAAGGTCAAGACTTGCCTGTTATAGAATTTACAAAATTTTATTCTGACACAGTATCTTTAAGAGGAACTATAACTAACAAAGGTAATAAATATGTAGAAATTTTTTCGATAACATCTGAATCAATTGATGGGACATGGACTGTAGATCAAAAATTATCTCCCGGAATTCCCTATATTTTTACAAATACGATTGCCAATTCATTACCAATTAATACTAAAGTAATTTTAAATTTAAAAACAAATTTTGGAAATGTATCTTACGAATTGTATTTAGGAGATTCTCAAAGAGAAGAGCTTTCTACAATTCCTGTTACAGTTATACCAGATTCAAATTTGAATTTTATACCATCTATGGATTTGGTAGAAGGTTCTTTATCTAATGCAGGAACATCACAAGTTACTTATAGAATAGACTATTTATTATCGAACGCTTCAGACAAAATAGATTTACTTTTTGAATATAACGATGGTGTACCAAATCCATCTATAGCCCAAACAATAACAGCTGTTAAAGATATTTATTTTTCTGGAATTTTGCCTTGCACATTAGGGAAGGGGAATGGAACACTTTATAATGATGATTTTTCAACTATAATTGAAAATTATAAAATAGACTCATTCCCAGATAATACTCAAGATGTTCTTTTCTCTTCTACGCGAGAATTAGAGCAATCTTTTTCAAATTTAAATGCAACAGGGGAAGTTGTTTATGTTGTAACAAATGATACTCAAAATTTAATTAATATATCTTTAAATGATGTAAATTTAAATTCTAATTTTTACATGGATTTAGGAGGCAAGACTGGTATACCTCCTATTTTAGAGTCTAAAGAAAGAACTTATACAAAAATAGATACTTATAAAAATTTATCTGTAAAAAGTGATTTTGTTGAATTCTCTATAACAGGAACTGTTACAGATCAAGCTGCTGGAGGCGCTTATTATTTTGATAATGTAGAAATACCTATAAAATCTGGAGTTTTACAAAACACTATTTTATATCCATCTATAACGATGGGAAATACTGCTCCAACTACGACTACTATTTATCCATATAGAGGTGTTGGTTATGCAACCTTAATAGATCAATATATTATTTTAAGAGGAGAAACTAAAAATTCAAAAACTCCATTTTTATTCATAGACTCTACTGATAAGAATAGTATTTTATTTAAAAATCTAAATAATATAGATTACAATGGACAATATACATTAAGCGCAACGGATTTGATAAAAGGTAAAGTTTTTAATAATGAATCTTTTTACAGAAAAGAGGGTGATAATTTTAACTCTAACAATTCAAGATTGAATTCTGTTTCAATTATTAATAATATAATTTTTGACGGAATACAGTCTTATTATGAATTAAGTCCATTTGAAAATTTAAACAATTCAGAAAATAAATTTTATAGAATAGATGATGAATCTGAATTTGCAATGAGTCCTAACATAAATTGGGATGATAATAATCTTGCATTTTTAAATAATAGAAAAGGAGTTTTCTATTCAGATTCTCCTGTTCTAAAACTTGGATTACAATTTTCTGCTAACGAATTTACATATAACAGAACCTCATCTCTTAGTAAAAATAGAGTTGATTATATTTCACATAGTGTAGTAGCCTCGCCTATTCAACCACTTATCTCATAATGACATTTGAAAAACTTGTATACGCAGATGAAACTTTTAGTTTTGACGATCTTCAAAATATTAAATTTGATTTATATAGAACAGATAGTGACAATGCATATGGATTTTATGATATAGAGTTAAAGTTGCTGCCATTAACAAAAGATAAAGAGTATATATTTTCTTTTTACCGTTATTTTAAAGATGAAGGAACTCAAACTAAAAAATTTGGACTTAGGATCTCTTTTGGAGAAACGTGTATTTTTCAAATATCTCCCGGTAGTTTATATGATAAAAATTCAAACCCGTATCCAGAAGGAGTATTAAGATATTCTACTGTAATTAGAGTAGATAATCCTTTTGATAAAATTAAAATAAGATTAATTGAACCGCAATTTGTAAATAATAGTTTCGGATGTAAAACATTAAATGGGGAAGAACCTTATTTACATCCAAACGGTGAACAAGCATATTTTTATGTTTATGGTTTTCAATTAGAAGAATATAAAGAGACATCCTTACCTTCTGATTATGCTCCCGCTACTTTCGACGAGATAAAAGTTGCAGAGGCAATTTCTTCTCAAAGTTTTCAGTATTTTATTTATAAACTTTATGGTTTAAAAGGCTCTTTTGTGGAGCAAGGAGATTTTAAATTTTTTAAAGAAGAGGATACTTCTTTAAAGGAAAAAAGAAGACTCGACTGTGGATCTACTCCATGTTTTCAAAGTTACTTAGATACTAATCCCAATTATTTTGCTCCTAATAAATTTAATATTTATAAATATAAAAATGTAATATATAATCAATCTAATATTTTTAAATTTTTTATATCTGAAATACAACCTTTTTTATCGAATATTCAAGAGTCAGATTTTCCTTTTCTATATACAGATTTTGAAAAATTATATTTTATTGGACAGATGTACAATACAGACGGTACTAAGAGAGGACCTTTACAAAAACTGACTTATGAAAATACACAGCATCCAATATTTGGAGACGCTGTTATAGAAATCATAAGATTACTAAACAGGTATAAGAATTTTGATAACAAAACAGTTGTAGATGGAGAGAAACGATATGTTTTACCTATTTCTTTTCCAGATGTTTCTCACACCCCGATTAAAGATGAAGATTTTGATAATATTCTTTTCACAGGATATTTAAATAAACCTGTAGATTTAAATATTCAAGCTGGATTTTGTAGACATTATTTAAATCCCGAAAATCCTAAACCTACAATTTCTGGATATTTTTATGAAACTTCAGATTTTTTTGATGTGAAAAACACAGATTTAATAAATGAGTTTGATCAAATATTAAATATTTTCCCATCTCAAGTAGAACAAATAAATAAAAGACCTTCTGTTTATATAAACGATATAAGAAAATTAAATTTTTCAAGATTAATAAAAAATGATTCAAGTGTAAATTTCGTAAAAATATTAAATTACACAGGTTATGTAGATGAGTGTTATTTTAAAGAATTGAAAACAGGTGTTTCTGTAGAATTAACAGGCAACTATATAACTAGTAGAAGATTATCTGATGTATGGGAAATACAAATTAAAAATGCTATAGATAGCACTATTAATGATGTACAATTAGGTGTAACAAATATAGGTGTAAAATCATGGACATTTCAAGATTTTGGGCCTTTAAAGAATAGCATAACTAACTCAAAGTATTTAAAAATTATTCACAAGAATATACAATTAGGCAATATTATTCCAGTCGATATAGCGAATGTTAAATTAACTAGTACTGTGAATGGGCAAACTTATGTTTATTCGGTCAAAGTTTTATAAATGAAAACCGAAATTTATCATCCTTTTGAAGTAGATGTTTTACCAATTTTAAACGAAGGTATAGAATCTTTATATTTTTCTGTTAATTCTGGAAAGGTTTTTAATTTTTATAACCCTTTGAATTATAGAATGGCTACCTGTGATAGAGACGGTCCAGAACTTCCAAGGTTACCATTCAGTTTAACTTCAGATTTTAATTCTATAAAAGATAAAATATTTCCTATAGAAGGAGGGGCAAGCAAAATTTATGTATATTTATTTTGCTCTTTTTTACCTCCTAATAATTGGGTTCCGGGTCCGTCTTTTATACCATTTATAGATAAAGCTTGGATAGTTTATAAAACTGGTACGGTAATTAAAGGGCAAATAAATAATAAACAAAAAACTCATATAAGATATCAGACTTATAAATCTGGAGGAGGGGGGAGTATAGGGAATGCTATTAATTATAGTCCGATAGCATCTATAGAAAAAATAGAAAACAAATGGGTAGTTAATCAATTCTTAAAAGACGATTTGCCTGTAACAACATTATTCGATTCTAGTTCTTTCGAACTGCACAATACTGATTTATATAAATTGAATAAAGAGGGGGATGAGGGTGGAGTCCCTAGTTTTGCTTTAATGAAACAACAGGTTTCTGAAATTTTTGATATTCCAACAATCAATACATTAAAAGGATATATAAGAGCGGATATAAAACTGAAAACTCCATTAGTCGAACCTTTTGATGGTAAAATTGATATTAAAAATAGATTAGGTTTTGTGAATATCGCTACTTTTATTCCTTTATCAGCTCCACAATCTAATGGACACCCAAAAATTGATGACCCTCCCCCTCCTTCTACGGGTAGATATCCTATGCCAACAGGTTGGAAAATATATAATTAATTAAAAAAATGCCCGGATTTAAATTTAAAAATTATAAACCTTTTGAATGCGATATTATAGAAAGTGATAGCATTATTGTAAAAAAAGTTTTGATTAATTTTGGAACTGTTTTTTGTACAGCTTCCAATTCATTAACGAATTATTTTATACCGAAAGTGGAGGGAAAGCCATTAATTAGGTCAAATGAAGATAATTTTTTACAAAATAATACATTAATAGTTGAAGAAACTAGAGGAACTATTTGCCTTGAAATAACTTTAAACACTTTTAACCAAGGAGCTATAAAAAAAGAATGGTTAGATGCTTTTTCTCTTTTTTCTGTAGCAGATACCAGATTCAAAACTTATATTAATAAATACGTTCCGCCTTCTATAATTGCAAGGAATATAACATCATCAGCTTTAGATAATTATAAATTTTCAGATCCGGGAACAGGTTTAACAAAAAAAGTTTTAGTGCAAATAGATCCCGGCACAGCTAAAACTAACAATGGAATAGCTAAAGAAAAAGATGACATAAGCAAATTGCCAGTCGGGACTGCCTCATGGACAGAGGCTAATTCTGCATTCTATAAATTAGTGGATGCTGATGACAGTGGCGAAGTACCTCTTTCTGGACCTCAACCCTATAATGCAAGACCATTAGATATTTGTTTCGATCATAATCTTTTTCCTTTAGTAAATATATCTAATATAATTTCTGATGTTACTATAAATTTTATTAAAACTACAAATACAAGAGAGGTGGAAGAGAAACTAGATAAATATAATTTTATATTAAATAATGTTAAATATATTCCTATAGCTTGGATAGATGCAGGTCGAATAGAGCAAATAGTAAACTTTGATTATATTTACTCATTTCCATATTATTTTTCAACGGAAAATTTAAAAACTTTTAAAACAACCTCATGATAAATAGCACTTCTCCATTTTATATTTCTTTAGTCGATACAGTGAGCGCAACTAAAGGCTTCATTGTAAATGCTGGAGATGTAAATTCTTTTATACTTGGAACTTATAAAGCAAAATATGATGAAATTAAAGGTAAAAATACTATAGAAGAAAGAGATTATTATGCAAGAGTAGGAGAAGGGGGAAGTATTTCTAAAACTTTTAAATTTGGGAGTGATTGGACTCCTACTTTTTATACATCTACTAATTGCGATGTTTACCTAACTATACCTAAAATACCCGCAGCTTTCAATTCTATACCTTCGGAAGGAGAAGGTTTAAGAAAAGATTGGTGGTTAAAACCTTCTGTAGGTAATGTGAATTTTTTAAATCAATTTAAAATAGTAAAAAATAACGACGAAGGTTTCGAAGAAGAAAAAACGAAAAATATAGATTCTATAAATAAAGATGATAAAGATTGGAATAAATCTTTACCCAATAAAACTCAATTTCTTACAGATAGTGAGTATTCAGGTAAAATGTATATAAAATTAGCAAATATAGAATCTTCTAATGTGAATTATTTTTTCAGATCTAATGTTGTAAGTCCAACAAGATATATAAGATATGGATCTTTAGGATTAAGGAATTTAAGATTATTTGTAGATGTTTTTGGATTGATATCTGAAAGCGTAGATATTGGTAATGGATCTGGTTATAATAATAATAATTGGAAAATTACAGATTTTTTCCATGAAAGATCATATGATAATTTTAGATTTCCGGGAATTTTTGATTTTAGAGAGTCTGATCTAGGAGATCAAACTATAGTAAACGCAGTGCAATCTATTATAGATTTGTTTATTCCAAAATGGTATTATTCATATTTGAGAGGAGAAACTACTGATCGTAATAGAGGAGTTTATTTGAAAATGTCTACAAGCACTTCTGGCCCAGTCTCTTTTCAATGTAGAATTTTAGCAGTTTATAAAAATAAATTAGGCGAAAAATTAAATATTATAAAATTAAAAGAAGATGTAACCGCAATTAACCAACTTGTAGAAGACGCTAATAGAAGTATAGGAGGTCATAAAGGTGTTCTAGGAACAATATCAAAATTCAAAGCTATGACAAAAAAAGAAGCTATAGACAGAATTTTTGGTTGGCCTGAATCAGCTCTTACGAGGGCAGAACAACTTATTACTTTCACTAATTTTGCAGAGTAAATTTAAAAAAGTATTTGACAAGTCAAAATTTTGCTATTATACAAGGAAAGTTAATTTTACATAGCGGCCTCATTTGCCGTATGGGTCCGGGACTCCCAAAGCCGGATGTCATTCAAGAAAAATCGCACGGTGCTCTGACTAAGGGACTTGTCAACACCAGCATCCGA
>Ga0114982_1001270_pt1 | contig 12511 bp, 14 predicted proteins | sample Shrwel_input2_FT_FD_87183 | JGI IMG/M metagenome (GOLD analysis project Ga0114982, IMG submission 87183) | Subsurface microbial communities from deep shales in Ohio, USA - Utica-3 well 1 S input2 FT | ecosystem: Environmental > Aquatic > Deep subsurface > Shale gas/oil reservoir > Produced... | reverse complement strand
TGTCAAAGGAACGTAAATGGGTAAAAACCCGCAACATTATGCATGATGATTATAATAGCTTTTACTAGAAGAAACCTACGGTTTCCCAAAGGCTATAAGCCAGCTTCGCGGGCATTAAGAGCTGGCTCTCCAATCCTCCCTACGGGAGGATATAAGGCCAGTCCTTGCGTCATTGCAACTTCCCTTTATTAGTATGGGATTATAAGGGCCATATGACCTCCTGCGGAGGTCTGGAAGGCCAGCTATCCAGTCCGCGAAGCGGACATATGGCTGGCTGAATCGACGAGTTCCCTTATCGGCCACTAGAACCAATCCCGCCTTCACCGCGCACAGTGGAAGCTCCAAGTTCTTCTTCTTTTTCCACCAATTCAACAAAAATAGGCACAAGTCCAGGAGCACAAACTTGCACCAGTCTGTCAAATTTAATTACTTTATAACTATCAGTCAAACAATCCATCATTCCCATCAAGTGGCCTCTATATCCCGAATCAATAATGCCTGTGCAATTAGCAAGACGCAGTGGAGTTTTTGAAATGGACGACCGGGGATACATATAGTATCCAGTGTTGTGAATATAAATGCTTTCGTCTTTGTTCATTTTTACCATTTGTGCAGAGCATTTAACAAGGTGGTCAAGCTTATTAATGGTAGTTGAAGTCATCTCTTGAAGCGCTGGTGCATACAAATCAAACCCAGCATCAATATGTTCTGGATTGGAATAGAGCTTACCGTTATGCGCATGAACAGCCTCTATGTATTTGAGCTTCAATTCATTGGAACCATCGACAAAAAGGCGCAAATGCATATAGCGGGGATAGTATTGCAACAAAGTTTTATTAATATACATTGATGCATATTAATAAGAATAATCTCTATATTCCTTTTAAGGAAACCTACGTTTTTCCGCGCTACGCGCTTACGCCCTATGACCCCCTTCCTTTATTATAGTATGGGATTATAAGGGAACGACGAGTTCCCTTATTTGCAGTAAGATTTACTATACTTGTAATAAACAAAAAACAGAGGACCAATAAAAATAGCAAGCAAAAACCCAAGAACCTTTTGTTCTGTAGAACCTGATTTTTTAATGCAATACAATGACCAAAAAAAGGCAATAATTCCAAGAGCAGTCCATGCAAATATAAAAATGGCTACTACTTGTAGTGTAGACGTTGTTTGTAATGCATTAGAAGTATTAGTAGTATTAGTAGTATTAGTAGTATCATTTGTAGTAGATGTATTGTCGTTGTTAATCCATTTTTGGCGTACAGTTTGGTTTTCGGTTTCTCTGTAATTTGTTGTCCACATTCTTTTATCTGTATCATGTTTTTGCGACTCGGGATTAGAGTCCGGGGCTTTTTGCGATTCTTCGTTCGACATTTATATATTATATTTATATTAATAAGTTAACCGCCTCTAATATGGTTGGTTGGACAGCTTTGTATAGTATTATTTTTGGCTACTGGAACTAAAGGTTGTGAAACCCCAATCTTGTCCTTGAGTGTGTATCCAGGTCCCGGGACTCCATATGCTAGCGCATCAGCAGTGGCGCGTCCATAGGCAGTCATAAAAGTATTTGCAGATGTGGTAACAGTGTCATACTTTAAACGCGCAAGCCTGGCACTTGCATCTACGCCACCTTGTACAGCAAACTTGCTATTACTTGGTTTATAATACAATGGCACATATGGGGTTCCAATACCTGGTTTCACAGAGCCTGTAAAGAACTGATTGGCTTGTCCATACCCACTGATACTACTGTACAAAGCGCCTCCAGAACCATAGACGTTATAAGACGGATTTTCAGGACTCTCTAATCTGGTGGCCGGTTGCAACTGGTTTCGAGCACTGCTCAAGTTGCCACTAATATCAGCTACAGGATAGTTTCCAGCCACAATTCCTAAAGCGGTTTGGAATTCGTTCGCCAATATACGAATTTGAGGAACAATTGTAAAGTTAGGGGTTAACCATGCATTTCCCGTAACAGTGTATCGAGAGGTTGGATAAATGTCGGTGTTTGTTCCAAAGCACTGGATTTGCACTTTATCGGACAATGTATCATAAACAAACTTGAATAAAAACACCTTACCACCATTTAACGTGTCGTTGTAACAGTGATTGCGACTGCTTAGTGTAGTGTAAAATAAGTTTTGTAATTCTCCCAGGTCATATTCTCCAGGTGACACTGAAAAGTCATTCACAGTTCCATCAACCCATTGATATTGGAACAGAGGATTCGATGCCAAATAAAACTTGGCGCAATGATTGATACCAGAGGCTCTGTACACATTTGGAATACTATTGGGCGAACCAGGCTTGTAACTGGGGTCTCCAGTGCGAATGTAATTGTATTCGTTTTGCTTCACAGTGCGATTGCGACTGTTTAAGTATTGAGTCGTTGAAGTAAAATACTTGGTGTTATTAGATTTGCCAGCACTGCGAACCCGACGTCGTGCATCTGCCTGTTTACTGCATGCAACTTTGTCGCACAATCCATCAGGATTATTTGATTTGTCGGTTGATTGAGAGAAATCGATAGTGTATGTAGACAGACTTTGAGATGCCGATGCAGTATTGGTGACAGTTCCACCCGGTTGCAAAAATGCCTCGCCTGAGTGGGAATCACATGTACCAAGCTCTCTGCGATAATGTTTTATAGGAGGAGCTAAAAAAAAAGACTGATTGGATGATGTGCTAAATGTTCGTGTATTCATTTTGAGTCCAGCCACAACTTGATTGAATGTTTGTCCTTTCCAAGATAGAATGCGTTGTTGATTAAAATTTAAAGTTGCCGACATTATGTATACATTATGTGTGGAATATTTGGAATTGCATCGAAGACAAAATCGAATATTTGTGCAAAGATTTTAGATGGGCTTCGATTATTGCAAAACCGCGGGTACGATTCATCTGGGCTCTGTACTATTGCTAATAATAATGCATTTCAACTGGCGAAACATGCATCCACGCAACAAGAATGTTCGTTGCAAAAATTGGCAAAATCTGTTCAACACTTTACGCCAGCTTATGTTGGTATTGGTCACAATCGCTGGGCTACGCACGGAATTAAAAACGACACAAATGCACACCCACACGTCTCCAATAATAATAAAATAGTGATAGTGCACAATGGCATTATTGAAAACTACGCCACGTTGAAACAAGGTTTAGTTGAACGTGGATACACGTTTTATTCTCAAACCGATACAGAGGTAATAGCTAACTTGATTGAATATTATTCAAACACATGTAATACATTTGACGCATTGGCCAAAACAATAAGTGAGCTGCAAGGCACATATGGAATATTGTTGCTTCACGTGGATGAACCTGAAACTATGTATTGTGTTCGTAATGGCTCGCCACTGCTGGTTGGAAAAAACGATGAATGCATTATGGTAACCTCTGAACAAAGTGGATTTAACGGGCAAGTGGCCAGTTACATAACACTTCATAACGACGATATATGCACAATTAAAGAAAATTGCGTTTTAACGTTGAATACATATGTGTCTAAACAAGTGACTACAATGCACCGTGATTTAACACCAGCTCCATATGAACATTGGACATTGAAGGAAATATACGACCAACCAAAATCGGTGTTGAATGCCATTAATCAAGGTGGACGTATTTTAAATGCTAATATGGTAAAATTGGGGGGTCTCGAAATGCACGCAAATGTGTTGTTAAATGTGGATAACGTGGTATTATTGGGTTGCGGAACGTCGTATTATGCGGGGCTGTATGGAATGCATTTTTTTAAACGTTTGTGCAAGTTTAATACGGTGCAAGTATTTGATGGAGCCGAATTTGGGGAGCATGATATTCCCAGACACGGAAAAACTGCAATGATATTAATATCGCAGTCAGGTGAAACCAAGGATTTATACCGATGTATGCACATTGGCGAAAACGTGGTTCGAATTGGTGTAATTAATGTGGTGGATTCATTGATTGCGCGTGAGGTGGATTGCGGTGTTTATTGCAATGCAGGAACAGAGGTGGGAGTTGCATCCACTAAGGCATTTACAAGCCAAGTTGTGTGTTTATCGTTGATGGCATTATGGTTTGCACAAATCCATAATTGGAATGCGTCGTTGCGCCAAAAAACAATTCAAGATTTGCACAATTTGTCAAATGATATTCAAACTACGTTAACACATGTTGCAAATAATGTTACCTCTATTGTTTCCAAATTAAATTGCAACAATATATTTATATTGGGTAAAGAGAGCGATGCAATAGTTGCATATGAAGGGTCGTTAAAAATTAAGGAAATCTCTTACATTCACTCAGAGGGATACTCAGCCAGCTCATTAAAACATGGTCCGTTTGCATTATTGAACACGGACTTTCCAGTGATTGTGTTGAACAGCGACCCCAAACATGACGCTAAAATTATGAATTGTGTGGAGGAAATAAAGTCGAGAGATGCTCCAGTAATTTTAATTGGAACGCGTAATGCTGATATATGTGTATCGTATAACAACTCATATTCATCGCTATTGGCTTTATTACCACTGCAATTGATTGCTTATTATTTATCGGTATCGAGAGGATACAATCCCGACAAACCAAAAAATTTGGCCAAAGTAGTTACCGTCGAGTAGGGGAACTACGTTCTCCGCCACTGCGTGGCTTACGCCTATGACCCCTCCTTTTTATTTTTTACACATCAACAAACTGAATATACAAAAATAAAAGGAGGGATTATAAGGCGTAAGCCGACGCAGTCGGCGGAAACCATGGGTTTCCTTTAATTGACTTTATGAAATAGCTTAAATAAAATAACCGTTATTTGGTATCCAATGTCTGGAAAACCCAGAGCTAAGCCTAAGGCCGTAAGTGCCACTAACATTAAAATTGAAGTCGTCGAGGTTGATAAAAAATCGCGCAAAACTAAAACCGGAAAGGTGGTTGTTCAACCAGTGGAAACTGCCGAACCATTGTTGAACGTTATATTGCATTTAAAATGTTCATCCAAGGATTTGAATGAATATATGCAAAAAAATAACTCGATTGCCTCTATTAACTATGTGCCTGAAGTACCAAATATTATGACTTATAATGCCATTAAAGAAGACCATTATGCTAGTTATGGTGATTCAAAACACGTTGATAATGCTTACGATACTAATGATTATGTTTGTAAGGTATGTAAACAAACTGACGATGAAGAGATTTCAATCAAGGATATTAATACAAAGTTAAAACGTCTGAAGGTGCAATTGTTTAAAAACAGCTTGCTCGATAAGAAGTCCGCATGTTTTTGGTGCACCTATGAATACGACAGCCCAGCGTGTTATATTCCCAAGTATGAAACAGATAGTAATATTATGGCGTATGGGTCGTTTTGTAGACCCGAGTGTGCAGTAGCGTATTTAATTGAAGAGAACTTGGACGATTCTACTAAGTTTGAGCGTTACCAACTGTTGAACCAAATTTATGGCAAGATTTACGATTATAAGCGCAACATTAAACCCGCACCCAATCCTTATTATACGTTGGAGAAGTTTTATGGTTCGCTTACGATTCAGGAATACCGGAAATTGTTGAAAACCGACCATATGCTGTTGACAATTGAAAAACCTATGACGCGAATGTTACCTGAACTGCATGAAGAAACGGATGAGACAATTTTGAATGTGGGGAAGACGACAACTGGCACATACAAAGTGAAACGTCAGAGCGAGAAAGTGGCTGGACCTACTAAGGCAAGTATGTTGTTGTCGGCGTTCGGAATAGAGTAAGGAAACCAAGGTTTCCTTATAATCCTTCCTTTTATTTGAGAAAAATAAAGTTTAAAGCCAGACTCAGTATAATAACCAATGTATTATACTGCGTATTTGATGGGAGGGTTGGGAAACCAATTGTTTCAAATATTTGTAACTATTGCATTGGCGCTCAGAAACAACAAAGAATTTAAGTTTGAATATTCTGATGTGCTTACCGCTGGTGTAGAAAGACCCACATATTGGAATAATTTGTTAACAAGGCTGAAACCATATACGACAAATGGAATATATAATCGCAATGACATGATTATAGCCAGAGAAAGGGGGTTTGAATACAACGAGTTTTTACCTATTGAAGTATCCATGTCTAATAAACCCGCGTGTTTGTATGGATATTTTCAAACCGATAAGTATTTTTCGGACTATTATGCGCAGATTATAGAAATGATTGGATTGGCACGGTTGCAACAAGACATTCGAGTAAAAACTAAAGTCTTGAGTCCAATGAAAGTGAATGTATCACTGCATTTTCGATTGGGTGATTATGTGCATAAACAGGGCCATCATCCAGTAATGCCTGTCAGCTATTACATAAAAGCTCTTAGAAATGTGCCCGAAAAGTGTCGCGTTATTTATTTTTGTGAAGACGCTGACATTGACCGAGTAAATATTAGTGTGCAAGTGCTGGCGAAAAGCTTTCCCTCAATGGAGTTTATTCGCGCCGACGTGACTGACGACTGGGAACAAATGCTGTTGATGAGTGTGTGCGACCATAATATTATTGCAAATAGCAGTTTCAGTTGGTGGGGCGCGTATTTTAACTCTAATACTGTAAAACAAGTGTATTATCCGAGCATATGGTTTGGTCCACTGTTAGCAAATAATAATACCAAGGATTTATGCCCGGCATCGTGGACTAAAATTAATATAAGCGCATAACACTAATACATATATATGTCAAGATCGCTTTTTTATTTATTTTTACAAAAACGACCATAAAGTAACAGTTATTTAGTTGTTGCGAACGGAGAATGGAAATCTGTTGAAGATAGTAAGTTTGTGTAGTAGTAAGGAGGGATTTAAAGGGAACTACGTTCCCTTTATTATATATGAAAATAGCATATTATACGTGTTTTTTTGGAGCGGATAACAATGACCGCAATTGCATACCAGAGGCGCCTGCACCACGTGATAGTTATTATTATACAAATAATATTGCAACCTATAATAAACTGGAAGGCACACAATGGAACCGAGTGTTTGTTGATATTCCTATAAAAAACGATTTGACACTGGATGCAATGGACGCCAAATTGTTGAAAGCGTGTCCTTATTTATTTAAAGAGCTTCGCTCGAATTACGATGCTACGTGTTATTTTGATAGCGCATTACAAGTAAATGCAAAAGAAGTACAAGAGTTTTTTTATCATGTATTTACATTGAGTAACTATTCGATTATTATGGCGCGACATCCATTTTTAAGCCCTACGTGGCTTCCGTCTGCGCACAATGAATACAAAAACGCAATGTTGCAACCCCGTTACGCAACGCAAAAAGACCAAATCGAGGCATATATGCACGAACAAGTGGAGTCAGGATTATTGGATACAGATTGCATTCATTATGCCACTGGATTTATTGTGCGTAAATGCAACCAGGTGGCAAGACAACTTGGTGAAGTGTGGTATTCACATATAAAAAAATGCGGAATCGAGTGCCAAATCAGTTTTTTCTTTGTGCAACAAATGTTTAAAGGGCACATTTACGATGTGGAATTTAATAATAACTTGTTTAAACGCATTGGACCTTGCTAGGTGAAACTACGTTTCCCCTATAACCCCTTCCTTACAATAGGTATATATTATAGTATTTAAACTTTTATTTTATTGTCGTATATAAATCGACAAGTTTTCTTATTATAATATAAAACAATTTGTGTATATTATAATATTAATGTTTTCAAGAAACAAACGTTTATTTACCACTGCAACTTCAAATAAAGAACCTCTTGTTCGAATAATGGAACGCATTTATGATAATTTGTTTGTTATTAGCACTACCACTACATTAAATACTGTATTGCTGTTTTGGATTGCAATAAAAAATAGTGAAATCGATACTCGAAAACAAAGTTTGATTGTAAAAAATAACACTATGCCACCACTTGGTCCTCTTTAAATGAAACCTACGGTTTCAACTTCCCTTTTTAATTGAACACTGGCTTACCATTGACGTACTTACCGGCTTCAATTGTAATCTCGCCTTCGTCGTCTGCAGCATAAATTATACTGTCAACTTCGTTGCTCACGTAGTAAGTGTTGCCATTAATTTCAACTTCATATACGTCTTGGTCTTCTTCCGAGGGAACTACGTTCTCTCCGGCACCCTCCTTATCTTCTTCTACTTCTTCCTCCTCGACTACTTCCTCTTCCTCAATCACTTCCTCCTCGACTACTTCTTCCTCCTCAATCACTTCCTCCTCGACTACTTCTTCCTCCTCAATCACTTCCTCCTCGACTACTTCCTCCTCGACTACTTCCTCCTCGACTACTTCCTCTTCCTCAATCACTTCCTCCTCGACTACTTCCTCTTCCTCAATCACTTCCTCCTCGACTACTTCCTCTTCAACTACTTCCTCTTCAACTACTTCTTCCTCAACTACTTCTTCCTCGACTACTTTCTCTTCAATCACTTCCTCCTCGACTACTTCCTCTTCTTCAACCACTTCTTCCTCAATTACTTCTTCTTCAATCACTTCTTCTTCAACAACTTCTTCTTCAACCACTTCCTCAACTACTTCTTCTTCAACCACTTCCTCAACTACTTCTTCTTCAACAACTTCTTCTTCAACTACTTCTTCAACAACTTCTTCTTCAACTTCCTTTAAAGGTTCGGGTTGACACGTTTTAATTTGACCCTTAAGAATTACATTATTGTATAGTGCAATATCAACTTGTTGACTGATATTTACTGGTTCCCATATCTGAGAATTGTCGTTGTCTTCTTCATCGTCTACATCAATTTCTTCGTCCCATTCGCACGAAGGAGGAGGAAAATCGGGTTCTGGTGGAACAGTTAGTTCATCCAGTGTCATAAGTCCCTTATCTTGAACCACAAGACGAATATTATTCGACTTTTGTTTTTTCAACTTTTTTTCGCACTTGGCTAGTTTTGCAGTTAACTTTTCATTTTTCTTTTCCAAATACTTGTTTGCATATTCCACAGTCTTGACATAGTTTAGTAATTTTTCGTATTCTTCTGCTAGCGCTTTCATTTCTATCATCGAGGATTCGATGATATTGGAAGTGGTTTGCATTTGACTTAAAATATTACTGAACATGGTTGGGTTATTATTAATTGTTGGTTTATCTTTATGCTATTTGTTTATTTATTCGGCCAAAAGTTCAATTTTTTATGTATAATATTTATATAATGACTGAACCCACCAAAGACAAAGAAGATGATACCAAAACCATTGAAGATGAGCCCAAAGACAAAGAACCAAAGGACACAAAAGAAGAACCAGTTAAAGTAGAATCCATTGATGTAAAACCAAAGAAAAATAATTGTATAAGGTGCATTCGTTGCGTTTGGCGAACCGTATTGAACACAATTGAAGTTATCATTGATGGTATTGTTTGTTGTTGTCAATGCACCAAAACTTGCTTAGAAAGCATTGATTGTGATAGCGACGATGAATAAAATATAAACCTTTGTTTTTATTTATGCTAATGATAACTTCTTATATATATCAACTAGATGGCACAATAGAGCCTTTTATTTACAATTACCCAGTGTTTCGTAAAATGACAAATTGCAAAGTGGAATTGCAAATAGCAAAAAAGCTGATGGAAAATAAATATTGTCAAAAAAACATAGTCAAAATATACGACGTAACACCAACATATTATACAATGGAACTATTGAAAACCAATTACACATTGGATGCATCAATCATCGAAAAAATGCATGAAGCAAAAACGTATATGCAAAGTATAAATATTGCATATATTGACTGGAAGCCAGATAATATTGGTATAGACATTAATGGTGAACCCAAACTGTTTGATTTTGACGGATGTGGAATATATGACAATGATAAATGGATTATAACCCCGTTTCGAGGATATGCATACAATGAAGTCTCGAAAACCGTGTCAGACCCAGTCAAAATAGACGATGCTTGTTTCAAAAAATACCTTCAAACAATTACACAAGAAAGGAAGGGGGTTATAGGGGGAAACGCAGTTTCCCCTATGTGAATGTCATAGTCATTGTTGCTCCGCGTTTTTTTAACGGCAGATTGCCTTTTGTTAAATCGTGTATAAAAGACGCCTCTTTTTTTTCGTCATAGTTTGTTTTAAAATGCGTAACATTTACAAAGCTGGTTTTAATATCGTAATTGTATTCCAGCTCTAATATAGTGTAAAGTCCATCACCCAGTTTTTTTGAAAATCGCTCAAAGTCATATTTATTCATTGTACGATGAACTCCGTGATTATGGTGAATAATATTGCCAGAATCATTAATAGGAAAAAATACGCTTCGGTCGATGGTGATGCCAGCTTTTAATACACGTTCTTGAAGTGCATTATCTTCGTAACCCCATCCCCAATAATTTGGAAATCCTGCCACACGTTCGTAGTCAGCACCCGTTATTGACACTATTCCTCCCAGTGTGTAATTGTACCCATAAAAGTGCTTTACAACACCTCTAACTGTTTCATAGTGCAACAATCCTTTTTTCGCCGGCATATTATCCACATCATTAAAAACAAATGTTATGTCTTTGTATTCGTGCGGATACATTCTTGTGGCAGTAATAAATCCAATGTTTTTCATTGCACCTCGATTAAAAGACCGCGTATCGCACTGATGCACAAATAAATACTGGTAATCGTCTTGACTATAGTCTTCCATAATTGTTTGCATATGCGAACGAAAATGCTCTAAATGTTGTTCCCGATTGCGATATGGAACAATAAAAATGAGTTTTGGCGCCACCATTACCCTAATAATAATACAATATTATTTATTGTGTTCTTATTTACGCGCTAAGGTCTTTTATGCATTGGAAAATTTTTGCATCAGTGATGGTGGAACAAGCTCTTGTTTCATAGTCTCAAGTTTCTTAGCACATTTACTAATTGTAACTTCACTTACCTTGCACACATTGGCAATATCAGCTTTCGATGGATTCAGCAAGAACGTTTGACACACAAAATAAATAATTCCCGCAGCAATCGAGTGAGGCGTGTTGTCCGGAATAGAGTTTGCCCTTTCTATTTTGTTTGCAATAAAACGACACAGTGTTGTAAAGTCTTTATTTATATTTAACTTTGAACAATATCTTTCAATAAATGCACTGGGAAGCGTGATTGCCATTTCAGTTACTTCTTGTCCTTGGTTTCTGTACACATTGTTAAGAATTTCAAGCGCTAAACTGCATCCGTGTGTGGCACTGGCTTTATCTAAGTTGAAGATTTCGGCAATTTCATGAGGTGTTCGAGTACACTCATTTAAGCGACATGATATATATATGGAAGCCGCCTTAATACCGTCGCGATTGCACCCGCGAAACATTTTTTGTTCGGATATATCTTTGTGAATAGAAAGCGCATCATCCACAAATATTTTGGGGATACCCGCGTTTTGAGCCATTGTGCTAATATATTGAAATTCATTGTACAACGATTTTTCTCTGTGTGGCACCGACTGCCATTCCGTCCATTTACCAATTTTGCGCATTTCATATGACGATTTATTGGTATACAACACTTTGCAACCAAGCGATGATTCTTGCAATAATGGATTTACTGGATTACCACATCGGGTTGGATCGTTAGCATTTTTATCATCGGCTCCATAAAACCGCCATTCTGGACTAAAATCGAGCATATCTTTGCATAAAGCACCACAACCATTATTGGTGCATATAGGAAACCCTTCTTCCATAACCATCATTGGCGAACTGCATTTTAAACATATTTCTAAACAATCAACTTCTTGTATTTCGGCGGGCTTTTGCTGAGGGATTTCGCTGTCCAATATTTCCCATATTTTAGCCTTGGCTAAATGCGATAGTTGAGCCTTGTTTTTCTTGGTTTTAGAGCTCTTTTTCGCACATAGTTGTTGCTGTTCGTGTTCCATTATTAACTCTTGAAAGTATTTTGACTGTAATTAAACGCACTATAATTTTATATGCTTTTTGTTTATTTATACGCATTTGTAGTCAATTTTACGAGGGAACCAAGGTTTCCGCCGACCGTAGGTCGGCTTACGCCTCCGGCACCCTCCTTACAATTTTACGAGGGCATAGGAGCCGACCTACGGTCGGTTTACGCATCCGGTACCCTCCTTACAATAATATTAATTTATATTATATAATGAACGTGCCTGATTTATTGAATACTGCATCTAGTGTTATTGAAACTGCAAATAAGGTATCTGGCAGTGTTGTTGACACCACAAATAATGTTGTTAACACTGCAAATAAAGTCTCTGATAAGGTGTCTAATACAAACCAGGTATCATTAGAAGATAGTGTTCGCGAGTATATGCTGGTAGCTGTTAATAATCCTGAATTTATTAACAAATTGTCAGAAAAAATAGGTGCAATCATAGAGCCTATTTTAAAAAATAAACTTGAATCTTATGCATCTTCGGCAACAACGGCTCCTTCGGTAACAACGGCTCCTTCGGTAACAACGGCTCCTTCGGTAACAACGGCTCCTTCGGTAACAACGGCTCCTTCGGTAACAACGGCTCCTTCG
>Ga0114982_1001268_pt1 | contig 12539 bp, 8 predicted proteins | sample Shrwel_input2_FT_FD_87183 | JGI IMG/M metagenome (GOLD analysis project Ga0114982, IMG submission 87183) | Subsurface microbial communities from deep shales in Ohio, USA - Utica-3 well 1 S input2 FT | ecosystem: Environmental > Aquatic > Deep subsurface > Shale gas/oil reservoir > Produced... | reverse complement strand
CTCATAAGTGCTCGGTTATATGCGGGCCAATTGGTTGTGCGGTAGATTTTGTGTGCAGGCTTCTTCATTTGAAAATTATATCGCTGAAAAAGCCTTTACAGATAGGTTTGTGCAACAAAGCCTATTGTTCATCAAGATGAAGATGATTTATTGTCCTTTGAGGGTTTTCATGAATTACATTCAAGTCATTGGAAAATAGAACAATATCACCGAGTGATTAAACAGGTTTGTCATATTGAAAAGTTTCAAGTAAGACGATCTAAACTGATTTCGAATCATATTTTTTCAGCCTTGATGGCCTACGTTGAGATACAAAAGAACCAGTTTGAGCGGATCTTTGAAAATGTATATCGTTGGCAGAAGAAGTTATTTAGACCAATGATCAAAAACTTCATTGATGACTTTATTCTCGATAAAAATCATCTGCTACCACAGAGAATCTATAAATAATAGTGCGTAAGTCCTATTTAATTTAATTTTATTATTTTTTGACCTTTTTTTATTTTATGTATATATTATTATTTAGAAAAAAGTTGTTGCTAACAATATTTTTTTATTTGTCTTTAGGGGGCGATAAATTGGGCTTTGAAAATTCAAGTATTTTGGAAAAAAGTAAAAAATCTGAGCAGATTTTTATTAATAAAAAAATACAGGCAAGGGCTGTTGAGTCAGATCTTAAAATGGTTAAGCAGACTATTAAGCTTTTGTCGGAAGGTGGGGTAAGTGCAGTTACTTTAGAAGCTGTTGGAGTGAATGCAGGATATAGCCGAGGCTTAGTCACACGTCGTTATGGCTCTAAAGATAAATTGTTAATTCGTGTTTTGGATTATTTGGAAAATTGGCTTAATGAGAAATCTAAATTATCTACTAAAAATAAATATGGTTTGGATGCGATTAATAGTTTGCTTTTAAATGTGGCAGATGATGTTTATGTCTATCGTGAAAAATATCGTGCTTATTTTTGGTTGAGATTTTATGGGTTGGAATCAAATAAAGCTTTAAATGAATATCTTGTTAATTCACAGAGTGTGCGTGAATCAGATAATATTAAATGGTTGAAAGAAGCTTTGGTTTTGGAGCAGTTGTCTCGAAATGTTGATATTGAAATGGTCGCAGATTTTATTATGACTTCTTTAATGGGGCTGGTACATAAATGGATGGTCGATCAAAATTTTAATATTGAACTGAGATTAAGGCAGTTGGTTCATGTGCATTTAAAAAATATGTTCAACCATTCACATTTATATCATGCTGTAAATTATTGGGGGGAATGAGGTTATGCAATTCACTTCTTTAAAATGGATGTGTGTCGTATTGACATCAAGTCTTGTGGGTTGTTCTCAAATAACGCCTCTCCCAGAACATCAAGTGGCTCTGTCTCAAACATATCCATTGCAAACTCAAGGTAACTACCAAGTCTTATCTTGGGACAATTATGTTAATGATCAGCAGCTAATTAATCTTGTTGATTTGGCATTAGTGTCCAATCAAGATTTAAAAATTGCTTCATTACGGATACATGAAGCACAAGCAGCATATGGTATCCAACGTGCGGAGCTTTTCCCCAATATTGGCGGGAATGCAGGTATGGAACGTAATCATGTGCCTGCCGATTTATCTTATGTTGGCCGAGAAATGACGACCAACCAGTATTCTGTTGGTTTGGGTATGAACCAATGGGAGCTGGACTTATGGGGGCGTATACGCAGCTTGAATGAAGCAGCTTTACAGCAGTTCTTTGCAGTAGAGAGTAATGTGCAAGCGGTACGCAACAGTCTTATTCAGCAGACAGTTCTAAGTTATTTAACACTTTCTGAACTAGACAAACGCATTTATTTTGCTCAGCGCTCTGTTCAGAATTATGAGAAATCAGTACGCCTGTTTAAACGCCGCTATGAAGTTGGTGCTAGTTCCAAAGTGGAATATATGCAAGCAAAAACAATGCTCAGCAATGGTCAGGCCTTAGTGACACAACTGGAGAAGTCGCGTGCATTGACTGCAAACTATTTAGTGCAGCTGGTAGGGCAGCCGACTTCTTTGCATCAAACAGATTTGGATCAAGTGACTTTTAAAACAGGTGTACTGCATACAGGCCTGCCTTCAGATTTATTGCTGAATCGTGCTGATATACGTGCATCTGAAGCTATGCTCAAATCTAAGCATGCCAATATTAATGCAGCAAGGGCGGCATTTTTCCCGCGAATTACACTGACGGGCAGTTTGGGTACAGCCAGTGCAGATTTAGATGGATTATTTAAATCTGGCAGCAGTGTTTGGTCATTTGCCCCGAGTATCAGTGTCCCGATTTTTACTGCAGGTCGCCTAAAAAATAATTTGATTTTGGCAGAAGTGCGTAAAGATATAGGCGTAGCAGAATATGAAAAAACTGTACAGAACGCTTTTCGTGAAGTCTCTGATGCTTTGGCACAGCAAAAGTATTTAGATCAGCAATTACAGATTCAACAGCAAGGTTTAAATGCCTTCAAAGAAACTGAACGTCTGGCGCAGCTGAGGTATGACAATGGTGCTGTGGGATATTTAGAGGTTTTGGATGCACAGCGCAATTTGCTGGGTGCCGAGCAGCAATGGATAGAAACACAAAGCAACTTAATGCAGTCCTATGTCAATCTCTATTTTGCTTTAGGCGGAGATACCACATTGGCGAACAAAATTTAAAATATTGAGTAATCAGACATGAATCTTAAAAAACTAACCATTGCTGGGGCCATTGTTGTATTAGGACTTTTAGCTTATTTGGTCTGGAAAAATATGCATAAGCCAGACACCGAAGCCTTAGTCAGTGGTAATGGGCGTATTGAAGCGACTGAGATTAATGTATCAAGTAAATTATCAGGTCAATTGCAAGAAATCTTGGTTAAAGAAGGAGATTTCGTAGAACTAGGTCAAGTTTTGGCACGGGTTAAAATCTCTACTCTAGAGGCACAATTGCGTGAATTAGAAGCGCAGCAACGTCAAGCTCAAGATGCCATTGCTACGGCTGAAGCACAAGTTGCGATGAGGATGAGTGAAAAAGCCGCGGCGGTGGCGATGGTTCAGCAGCGTGAAACTGAATTGATGGCAGCTAAAAACCGTCTGGGTCGTACTGAGGTATTAGCGAAAGAAGGGGCATCATCAAAGCAGCAGCTAGATGATGAGCGTGCGGCGGCGCAACAGGCAGTGGCTGTATTAAGTGCTGCGAAAGCACAGGTGCAAAGTGCGGAAGGTGCGATAGTGGCATCTAAAAGTCAAGTTTCAGCAGCACATTCTCAAGTTGATGCCATTAAAGCATCGGTTGAACGGATTAAATTCGATATGGATGATGCACAATTGCGTGCGCCACTAAAAGCGCGTGTTCAATTCCGTGTTGCCCAACCAGGAGAGCTAGTGGCAGCAGGCGGACGCGTTTTAAATTTGATTGATCTTTCAGATGTATATATGACTTTCTTTTTACCTGAAACAGTAGCGGGTCATATTGCGATTGGTACAGAGGTTCGTATTGTATTGGATGCTGCAAAAAATGTAGTGATTCCGGCCAAGGTGTCATTTGTTGCAGATACAGCACAGTTCACACCAAAATCTGTGGAAACTGAAAGTGAACGCCAGAAATTGATGTTTCGCGTGAAGGCAAAGATTGATCCAGCCTTACTGAAAAATAATATAGAACAAGTCAAAACTGGTTTGCCTGGTGTGGCATACATCAAAGTCGATAATCAGGCAGCTTGGCCCGCGTTTTTAGAGAAAAAAGTTAAATGATGACACAACATTCTGAAAAAGGATCGTTTGTTGCAGAAATTGAAAATGTCAGCCTGAAATATGGGAAAACAGCAGCGCTCAATCAAGTGTCGTTAAAGTTACCTGCAGGCTGCATGATTGGTTTGATTGGTCCTGATGGCGTGGGGAAATCCAGCTTATTAGCTTTGCTGTCAGGTGCTAAAATTGTGCAGCAAGGAAAATTAACTGTCTTGGGCGGGGATATTGCTGATAAGCATCATCGCATTCAAGTTTGCCCTTATATTGCCTATATGCCACAGGGATTAGGTAAAAGCCTTTATAAAACGTTGTCTGTTGAGGAAAATTTGCAGTTTGTCGCACGTTTATTTGGGCACGATGCCGTAGAACGACGTAAGCGGATTGATGAATTAACTCAAAGTACAGGCTTATCTGGTTTTCTAGATCGCCCTGCAGGTAAACTTTCTGGTGGAATGAAGCAGAAACTGAGTCTTTGCTGCTCGTTAATTCACGACCCAGATTTTTTAATTCTCGATGAGCCTACGACAGGGGTTGATCCTTTAGCGCGGGCGCAATTTTGGGAATTAATCAACCGTATCCGTAAAGTCCGTCCACATATGAGCGTCATTGTTGCTACGGCGTATATGGATGAAGCGCAAGGCTTCGATTGGCTGGCTATGATGGATGATGGTCGTATTTTAAAAACAGGCACACCACAGCAATTGCTCAGTGAAACTCAAAGCGCAAGTTTAGAAGATGCATTTATTAAGCTGTTGCCGGAAGAAAAAAAAGTGGGTTATGAACCCGTTGTGATTCCGCCTTTGGCAAATTATGGTTCTGATACCTATGCATTGGAAGCAAAAGATTTAACAGTTCAATTTGGTGATTTTACTGCGGTAGATCATGTCAATTTTCAGATTAAACGTGGTGAAATTTTTGGTTTCTTGGGATCAAATGGGTGTGGTAAATCCACCACGATGAAAGTGCTCACAGGTTTGTTAGAAGCTTCAGAAGGTCAGGCATGGCTGTTTTGGCCAGCCAGTTGAAGGCAATAACATTGAAACTCGCCACCGTGTTGGTTATATGTCGCAGTCATTTTCTCTATACAGTGAATTGACGATTGTGCAGAATTTGGTTCTTCATGCCAAATTATTTCATGTGCCGCAAGAAAAAATTGAGCAGCGTGTAAAGCTGATGCTTGAACGTTTTGAACTAGAAGATCTGAAAGAAAAAATGCCTGACGATTTGCCTTTGGGGATCCGTCAGCGCTTATCACTGGCGGTGGCATTGGTACATAATCCTGAAATTTTAATTCTAGATGAACCAACGTCTGGCGTTGACCCTATTGCGCGGGATAATTTCTGGCGGTATTTGATAAATTTATCGCGTAATGATGGTGTGACCATTTTCATTTCAACACATTTTATGAATGAAGCGTTGCGTTGCGATCGTATGTCAATGATGCATGCGGGGCGGGTACTTGACAGTGCATCGCCTGCACAGTTGATTGAAAACCGCCATGCAGAAACTTTGGAAGAAGCTTTTATTGGGTATTTGATTGATGCAGGCGCAGGCACTAAGGATAAGCCAAATGAGATAGCGCAAAGTATTGCAGAAACTGATGATCATCAAGAGTTGAATGCTAAACCCAAAAAATTCAGTTTTCGCCGATTATTTAGTTTTGCTTGGCGTGAATCTTTGGAATTAGCACGTGATCCTATTCGAGCCACAATGGCTTTAGTGGGTTCACTGCTTTTACTGCTGGTCATGGGTTATGGCATCACCATGGATGTAGAAGACCTCAAATTTGCAGTTTTGGATCATGATCAAACGAGTCTGAGTCAGAATTACAGTATGAGCATTGCTGGATCACGCTACTTTATCGAACGGCCAGCACTTCAAAGTTATGATGATATCGATCAGCGTATGCGAAGCGGTGATATTTCCTTAGCGATTGAAATTCCGCCAAATTTTGCGCGTGATGTGGCGCGCGGTGAACAGGTGCAAGTGGCGGCATGGATCGATGGGGCGATGCCGCAACGTGCAGAAACGGTGCAAGGTTATGTACAGGGAATTCATACTTATTGGCTGATGCAAAAGGCTTTGGAACAAAGCGGTTATAAAACTTCTAGTACAGTGAATGTTGAAACACGTTACCGCTATAACCCTGATATTAAAAGTTTGCCAGCAATGGCTCCAGCAGTTATGCCTTTGTTGCTGTTACTGATTCCCGCCATGCTGACAGCGCTATCCGTTGTACGGGAAAAAGAACTGGGTTCGATTGTGAATTTATATGTTACGCCAGTGACACGGACCGAGTTTTTAATAGGAAAACAGTTTCCGTATATTGTGCTGGCCATGCTGAACTATTTCCTTATGTGTTTAGTCATCGTGACTTTATTTGATGTTCCTATAAAGGGTAGTTTCTTTACTTTAACTTTGGCCACTTTTCTGTTTGTAATCTTTGCTACAGGCATGGGGCTGTTAGCATCGACAATTACTAAAAGCCAAATTGCATCCATGTTTTTGGTGATGATCGGCACATTGATTCCTGTTATGCAGTTTGCAGGCATTGTCAATCCCGTTTCTTCTTTGGAAGGTTTTGGGCGTTGGTTTGGGGAGATATATCCTGCAACACATATGGTGAATATCAGCCGTGGAATTTTTAATAAAGGTTTGGACTTTGCAGATCTCAAGCAGGCTATCTGGATAATGGCTCTCGCTGTTCCGGTGATTATGTTTGCGGCCATTGTTTTGTTGAAAAAACAGGAGCAATAAGATGTTCACAAAATTACAGAATATCTATCAGCTCGGCTGTAAAGAGCTTTGGAGCTTGTGGCGAGATCCGATAATGTTAGTGTTGATTATTTACACGTTTACCTTATCGATTTACACCTCATCAACTGCAGTGAAAGACACGCTAAATATGGCCCCTATTGCAATTGTTGATGAGGATCACTCGATTTTGTCTGAGCGGATTTCCTCAGCTTTTTATCCACCAAATTTCACCAGTAAAACGGCTATGCTCAGTACGATGGATTCGGGGATGGATGCTGGTGAGTTTACTTTTGCTGTAAATATTCCAGCAAATTTTCAGCTAGATGTATTATCTGGCGACAGCGCTGAGATTCAGGTCAATGTCGATGCGACCCGCATGAGTCAGGCTATGTCTGGTGCAGGCTATATTCAGCAAATTATTCAGGCTGAAGTGAATGAATATGTATTGCGTAACCGCGAAATCACAATTTTACCTATAGATTTGGCTATGCGTTCGCGCTTCAACCCGACACTGGAAAATCAATGGTTTATCAGTGTGATGCAGATTATTAATAATGTGGCGATGCTTTCAATTATTCTCACTGGTGCCGCGCTAATTCGTGAGCGCGAGCATGGCACCATTGAACATCTAATGGTGATGCCTGTAACAGTATTTGAAATCATGATGTCTAAAGTTTGGGCGATGAGTCTGGTTGTGTTGATTGCAGCATTTGTCGGCTTAAAAGTAGTGGTACAGGGGGTATTGAATGTACCGATTGACGGTAGTTTACCTCTATTTTTCTTAGGCGCCTTACTCACACTGTTTGCAACAACTTCAATGGGTATTTACATGGCAACTGTATCTAAATCTATGCCGCAGTTTGGTTTGCTCATGATGCTCGTATTGATTCCGATGCAAATGCTATCAGGCGGCTCAACTCCACGTGAAAGTATGCCGGAAATTGTACAGCACGTGATGATGATTGCCCCAACGACGCATTTTGTTTCCTTAGCTCAAGCCATTTTATACCGCAATGCTGGATTTGATGTGGTATGGCCATCTTTTGTATGGCTGTTAGGTATTGCAGTGGTATTTTTCTATATATCGTGGAAACGCTTTAAAGACACCATTCATACCATGGCTTAACAATTTCCTTTTGGCAGGCAGTGTCCATCCCTTAAAAGACTGCCTGCTTTTTTTATTCAGTAATGAAAACATGATATTCATTGCATATTCTGGGGGTGCTCTGGTGGGCGAACTTTTACTCAATTTATCTTTGTCGCAATTGTTGACTATTATGGCGTCTGCTCTAGGCAGCGGTATATTAATTGGCTTAGAGCGCGAACGTCATAATAATGCAGCCGGTGAACCAAGCTTTGCAGGATTACGCTCATTTACAATCGCGGCTTTGTTAGGAGCATTGTGCTTTTTAATTCACCTTGCTGTAGGGATTGTGGGAGCAGCAGCCGTCACTGCTTTTTGTTTATACAGCTTGTACAAACAGCAAAAAGATATAGGCAGTACCACGGAGCTTGCTTTTTTAATGACCTACTTAATAGGTGCATTGTGTGTATTCAATCCCTTGTTTGCAGCAGGTCTGGCCGTATTGCTCACCATTGTTTTAAGGGCAAAAGGCGTAATGCATCGTTTTGCAGGGCAAACCATTCGAGATTTTGAATTGCGTGATGGCTTGTTTCTGTTGGCATTAATCTTAATTGCTTTGCCATTGATGCCAAATCAGCCGTATTGGGACTCTGTGCTGAATCCCTATGTCATTCTGAAATTAGTGATTTTAATTCTGATTGTACAGTCTTTGGCGCATGTGGCGAAAAGGCTTTTCTCACAAGATAAAGCACTTATTTTATCGTCTTTCGCTTCAGGTTTTGTATCCAGTACAGCAACGGTTGCAAGTTATGGCATGCAAGTGCGTGCAGGAAAGGCGGATGCAAAAATAAGTGCAGGCGCAGCCTTGCTTTCCTGTGTTTCAACCTTGGTGCAATTGTTGATTGTCGTTGCAGGAGTCAGCCTAGGGTGGCTGAAATTTTTACTGTTGCCATGTATTGCAGGCATTGTGATGTTAACTGTGACCGCTTTATTTTTACTCCATAAAATGCCTATGTCTTCACAGCAGAAAAATGTGTCATCAGAAACAAGCAATATGGCTGAAGATTCCCGCATGTTCAGTATCAAAGAAGCCGTGATTATTGCACTAACACTTACGGTGATTCAGGCCTTAGTTTATGGACTGAGCGTACTGTTGGGGGATAAAGGTTTAATCATAGGCACCCTATTGGCTTCACTTTTTGAAGTACATGCTGCGATGACTGCTGTCGTCGTACAGGGTGATATTCATAACAGTATTTTGGTTTATGCAATGGTACTCGGTTTGGCAACTCATTCAGGTTCAAAATGCGTAAATGCCTTTATGACAGGTGGCTGGAGATATGGCATTTATTTCGCTCCAGTACAGATCGTGCATGTGTTATGTGTAGGCGGATTACTGCTGCTTCAAGTTTAAATAGCGATGAAGGATTGTGGTGATGAAATTTTTAAAAAAAGAAATCAGGTACTTATATTGAAAACCAAGAAGTATAGGGGAAACGATGCATCAAGTTTTTGCAGAATTATTCGGTGGTGTTGGCTTATTTTTGCTGGGCATGACTTTAATGACCAATGGGTTAAAGGATGCAACAGGTGAAACGCTTAAAAAGTTATTAACTAAATTTACCGAAACGCAGTTTAAAGCCATGCTGTCAGGTATAGGCCTAACTTTATTGGTTCAATCTTCAACTGCAACGACAATGGCCACAATTGGCTTCGTAAATGCAGGGATCATGAGTTTTGCTCAAGCCATTGGTGTTATGATTGGGGCCAATATCGGAACCACAAGCACGGGATGGATGGTTGCGCTATTAGGCTTGAAATTTTCAATTTCAATGATCGCACTGCCTTTGATTGGATTTGGCGCTGTCATCAATTTATTAGGTAAAGACCGAATTGCAGTATTGGGTTTAATTATTGCAGGTTTTGGCCTGATTTTTTTTGGTATCAGTGTATTGCAAGAAGCCATGAATGGGTTTTCAAAACAAGGTGATTTATCATTTTTAAATGCCAATGAGTTTTTGGGACAAATAATTTTAGTACTGATTGGTCTTGTCATGGCTTTACTTTTGCAATCGTCCAGTGCTGCGATTACGACGACTTTGGCAGCATTAGCGACAGGAGCGATAGATTTATCTGAAGCTATTTATATGGTGATTGGTCAGAACGTTGGTGCAGTGGGGATTACTGTTATTTCTGTGATTGGTGCTTCAGTCAGTGCGAAACGAACAGTTGCGGTAAATGTGGTTTTTAATCTTGTCACTGCGATATTAGCTTTTTTTATATTGGCTCCTTTATTTATCTATTTTTATCAGCAATATACTTTTTTTACTCAATGGGATGTCTTGATTATTTTGGCCTTATTCCATACTGCATTTAGTGTTATGGGGGCCTTGGTTTTTATGCCTGCGACAAAACAGCTGGAAAAGTGGCTGCTGCGTATTTTACCCAATGACTTGCCTGCGATTATGAAATTTCTGGATGAGGCTAATCTTGAGTTTTCTGCTATTGCTGTTCAGTCTGCACAGACCGTTCAATATTATATTTTATTCGAAATATTCAGTTTTTTGAGTGCAGCATTTCAGGAAGGTGCTATGCCTTCTCAGCGGAAAATAAAACAATTAGATGAAATAATTTTACAGCTGGAAGCATATCTAGAAAAAATCAATGTGCCTTATTCACATGAAAGTAATCATGATTTTGTCAGCTTATTGCGAGTGATGGTTTATGTACGTGTATTACGCAGTGATCTTGAAAATATTGATTACGCAATTTTATTACGTACTCAGCCAGCAGTTTTACAAACAGCTTTGGACTATAAGCATATTGTTGAGAGCTATATACAACAACGAGAGCAGCTAGGAAATCCTAAAAATATAGAGCCAATGCGCAATGAATTAAATAGTTTAAAGAAGTGGACCAGTCAGCATCGTGCCGAAATACGCCAAAAAATTCTGCAGCATACTGAAGTGAATCAACTTAATGCAGCAAAGGGGATTGAGTTACTTGCTGCGCAACGTTGGCTAGATCGTTTAGTTGCACATACTTACCGTTTTTCTAATGTGCTGTATGAAAGTATTCTCAAAAATGAAGAAAGGAAATTTAAAAATGGCTGTTAAATTGACACGCCGTACAAAGTATTCATTCAGGGTGTTGAACTTGGCGATGCTGTCTATATTGTGTACAGAAGCAGGCTATGCTTATCAACCTGCAAGTGCTTCTGCTTGTGTAGCACTTGAGTCAAATGCAGAGCGTTTAAATTGTTATGACGGTTTATTTTCAGTAAAGCTCAGCGACGTAACAGTGGCATCGGTATTAGTTGCAGAAGGCGCTGGATCTGCTGAGGCCATGCCGTTACAAACATTAAAACGGCCGAGCAGCCGAGATAACAAGCAGGGCAATCCGAACCATTTTTTTGCTTTAGAACATCATCAATCGGATTTAAAAGCATCATTAATCGACCAGCGTTGGGAATTAACACCAGAACAAAAACTAGGAACATGGAATTTACGGGCTTACCAGCCTATTTATTTGCTACCTGCACTGTGGACAAGTGAAAAAAATGAAGTTCCGCATACGCCAAACAAGACACTGGCAGAACAGCAAAATTTGAATTCGATGGAAGCTAAACTGCAGTTATCTTTAAAGACCAAAGCACTTGAGAATCTCTTTGAAGACAATGGGGATATGTGGGTTGGCTATACGCAGACTGCGCATTGGCAAGTCTATAATGAAGATGAATCGAGGCCTTTTCGTGAAACAAATTATGAGCCTGAAGCCAGTTTAATTTTTAGAACAGACTATAGCATTTTGGGCTTAAATGGGCGCTTATTGGGATTAACTTATAATCATCAATCTAATGGTCGTTCTGGTCCCTTATCTCGCAGCTGGGACCGTATTATGCTGAATATTGGTTTAGAAAAAGATAATTTTGCGCTTATGTTGCGACCTTGGTATCGCCTAGATGAAGATGCCGGAAAAGATGATAATCCTGACATTAAAAACTATGTAGGACGGGGAGATTTAACAGCATTTTACCGTCGTAATGATAATGAGTTTTCATTGCTTTTACGACATTCTTTAAGAGGGGGAGATGATTCTCGCGGCGCTATGCAATTTGATTGGGCATTTCCGATCGCAGGCAAGTTAAGAGGATATTTTCAATTGTTTGACGGTTATGGGGAGAGTTTGATTGATTACAATCATCGAGCAACTTACGTGGGGTTAGGCGTTTCTTTAATGAATAGGTATTAGATAGAGCTGCTCTAGAAACAAAGATTGGCGCACTAAATATTAAATCTATTTGAAATCATAATCATGGTTTTTTCGCAATAATATTCTGTGGGTTATAAAATTTTATTGTTGGCTAAATATGCTATGAATGGGTATTTTTTTATTTAAACACATGATTTTTCATGTAAAAATTAATTGTAAGTCGAGGGGGCTTTGTTGCACAAACCTAGCCTATAAGGTTTATTCAGTCCTATAATTTCAAAATGAATAAACCTACTCCTAAAACTTATCGTACAACCAACTGGTCTTCCTATAATCGCGCTCTCATTAATCGGGGCAACATTTCCATTTGGTTTGATCCAAACACTCAGTGGTATGCACAACCACAAAACAAGCAAGGTCGAAATCAAACTTACTCCGATACGGCTATTCAATGCTGTTTAATGATCAAATCTTTATTTAGACTCTCTTTACGCATGGTCACGGGTTTTGTTCAAAGTCTGATTAAACTTTGTGGATTAAATTGGACCGCACCAGATTACAGTACGCTTTGTCGAAGACAAAAACATATTGATATTGCGATTAGCTATCAAAAAAGGGCACTGTTGCAAATAACCACGAATGGTAAGCTGAAGACTGTTTTAGCTAAAGGTGCAGCATATGAATCCTTTCCATGGTCGGCATTTTCAGGGCGAAATCATTCTTTGGGCTGTGCGCT
>Ga0114982_1001261_pt1 | contig 12593 bp, 18 predicted proteins | sample Shrwel_input2_FT_FD_87183 | JGI IMG/M metagenome (GOLD analysis project Ga0114982, IMG submission 87183) | Subsurface microbial communities from deep shales in Ohio, USA - Utica-3 well 1 S input2 FT | ecosystem: Environmental > Aquatic > Deep subsurface > Shale gas/oil reservoir > Produced... | reverse complement strand
GGTGTAGGCTGGGGCGTTGGGGTGTGATGATTTGAGGGTGGGAGCGCGGGGTTTTAGCGCGATGCTGGGAAAATACTGGCACCGGATTCGGGGTCGGATACATAGTTAGCTGGCAATCATGGCTTCAGTCTGGGCAGTAATTGAGAAAGATAAAAAGGTCCTGCTGGTGCAGCGTAGCCTCAAATCCAGCAGGCCCTCTCAATGGTGTTTTCCCGGCGGCGGAATTCACATCGGCGAGAGTCCCGAGTCTGCTTGCATTCGTGAGGTGGCAGAGGAAGTTGGCCTGAGAGTGGCAATTCTTGAAAGCCTGCTGGTTGCGCCTGAGCAGCAGTTCTTTCTTTGCAAAGCTGAGCCGGGGCAAATTCAGCTCAAACCCAATGAGTGCCAAGCCTTTGCTTGGGTAGAGCCAGGCTCTATTCTCGGCACAGGTGAAATCATGGATTTGCGGCGCGTCATCGAGGTACTGAAAATGCTGGGTTACAAGCCTGAGGTTCCTGAGAACTTCAGGGGTAGTGCCAGCTGAAAACTCTACAAGGAGCCTCCCCGTCAAGCCTTCGTTCAAATAGTTCGCTACGCTCTCTGGGACGGACTAAAGCCCGCCCCTTAATCAAACGTTGAGCACCGCAAAACGGGAGTTCGCTTGAAATCAAAAGCATTTTTTGCAGTATTGTTGCTGCTAACTGGGACGCAAAAAGCTATGGCAGTCGAAGAAGCGAGCTACATCGTCCTGAAAAGTGAAGGCAAGTTCGAGGTTCGCCAGTACGCTCCGCACGTCCTCGCCGAAACCCTTGTGGCTGGTGATCTGGAAAACGCAGGAGGCCAGGCATTCCAGAAACTGTTTCGATATATCTCTGGCAACAACGTATCGCGCTCAAAGGTGGCCATGACGGCTCCTGTTTCCCAAGCACCGGCGAGTGAGAAAATTCAGATGACTGCCCCCGTGGGACAACAACGTGTCCAGGAGCAGTGGGCGGTAAGTTTCATGATGCCGCAGTCGTACACGCTCAGTTCACTACCGCAGCCAAAGGACCCAAGCGTCGTTTTGCGGCAGGTACCTGTGCAGAAGATGGCGGTAGTTCGGTACTCCGGGACATGGAGTGAAAAGAACTATTCGCGCCACAAATCGGAACTTGAGTCATGGGTGCGTAAGACCGGTTTGACCACGTCAGGCAGCGAAATATGGGCTCGGTACAATGCGCCTTTCACGCCTTGGTTCCTGAGACGCAACGAAGTTCTGATCCCGGTGAAATAGGGATGCCAGTGAAATTGGTGTCAGCAATAGAATAAAGAAGTGATTGATGCCGGTCCGGGACTGGAAGCAGGCCATGAACCGGTTCAGCATCGAGTTTGAAGACCGCATGCCGGATCAACTGTGAAATCCGCAGTTGCACAGAGTCGTTTACAGGCTCCCCATGCTGGGAAAATACAGGTTCCGGATTCGGGGTCGGATACAAAGTTAGCGAGCAAAAAATGGTTCCTTTCGGACTCACAGAATCGCAGTTCGTCTCGCGTTATCGGCGCGAGCTTGATCGAGTCTCATCTGCCATCATAGCAATACTGCGCGAGCTATTTGCTCGCGCCGTCAACGACGACGTGAAAGCCGCGCACGTTGAAGTATTTCTAGACGAATATGGTGGCGAACCTGCCGTATGGATTTACTATCGTGGAGAAAACAACAAGATAGATCACAAGGACACGTCATTGTTTGCAGGCCGTTCGCTCGAACTATTGCTACCGCTCGCTGCTCTCGCTGAGTTTGATGAAAGATACTTTGTTTCGCTGGAAGATGGTGAAGTGGAGTTTCCAGGCCTAACCTTGGCAGGAAACACCATAAAATCATGGTTTGCTGAGTGCTGGTGGAAGGCTGGTGGGTGGGCATACTCATTGCCCACAACCTTAGCCGTCCATGATGACAGAGGCGATGGCAATGTTGTTAACCTTACGGAAACTGCACGCTAACAAGTCTATCCAGCGGACGCCGTACCGGTCCCACTGATTTCCAACGTTGGGCCAGGACATGGAATTTCAAACTTTCAAAGCGAAATGTAGTGATTGCAGGTCCGAATTCGCAAGGCCTGAACTTGGTGATATGGCTTATGGTGAGTTCATATTTACGGGGGGTGAGGGCACCGTTTTTTGCTATTTCAGAGCAATTGGGAACCCGGTAGTCGATGCGGTTGAGAGATTGGTTAAACTCAATTCTAATTTTAGTAGTGTGTTTGCCTTTCTGGCTGATGCTGTTGACGGGCAAAAGATGAAAGCCACGCATATTTGCCCGGTTTGTCGGTCAACCAATTTTGACTACTGGTCCGGTGAGCGTGTCGGAAGCATGACAGTTCAAGATGCTTCGTTTACACGTTATTTGTCACTACAAGAGCCAGATCAAATTGCAGCCATCAAAATTGCAATTTCAGGCAGAGTAGCCTAACCAGTCAATCAACGCGGACGCCATGACATTTGCATAAAATCCGCAAATGTCATGACGCCGATTAGCTCCAAGTTGGGCCGCACAATATGGCAGTACCAGAGGCACACAAAGAATGGGCGAGTTTCCTCCGCAACCGACTCGGTGGAACTGCGTCCGTCACGATGTATGACGATGATGCACGAACAACGCGAATCCCTATCTTCACAAGCGAGAGTACTGATGGCGTGGTGGCTGCTACGATCGGAATCATGGACATGAATCAGAGCAAAAAGCCCTTGCTAGAACTTCGTGCCGAGTTGATGGTGCGAAGCCGCAGCAACGATCCGGTTGTCTGTAATGTGCTTTCTACTCTCGCGTTCTATCTTCTCAAAGATAAATGGCAAGCAAACCCAGGAACGATCTTCGAGAATATGGTTTCGATGTACCTTCCCGAAACTGACCTTCCACACATCTTTTTTACGGCACCATTTGAGTGGGAGGAATGGGGCAAAGTTACCCTCAGTGATCGGGTTATTCATCCTCTCTTAGCCATACCGGTGTCCAATGCAGAGGCCGATCTGGTAACGAAAAATTCTGGTCAGGACCTTGAGGCTCTTTGGAATAGTTGTAGAACTGATGTTTTCAACTGGAGTCGAGCAAGTGCAGTCTAAGGACGATTGCATGTCCACCTTCTTCTGACCTGGCAGCGTTAAATCTGCAGGTATCAACAGGCTTGTAGCATGCCATGAGGCAAGGCATCATCAGAGGAAGGTGGCGTGTAGCTTGTAGGCTGGAACGCCGACGACCAACAGGGAACAAAGGGCTTTTTCTACAGCCTCGTAAGGCCACTAAGCATGTCCACTACGCTCCGTGCACTTCGATCTGACATAACCAAGCTCCAAGTCGAGGCAATCGTCAACGCTGCAAATACGTCCTTGCTTGGCGGCGGCGGTGTTGACGGGGCCATTCATAGAGCAGCGGGCCCTGAGCTGGTCCACGAGTGTCGGCTCTTGGGAGGCTGCAAAACCGGTGATGCCAAAGTCACAAAGGGCTATCAGCTGCCGGCGAAATTCATCATTCACACGGTCGGCCCGGTTTGGCGCGGTGGCACGCACGGTGAGCCCGATTTGCTGGCAAGCTGTTACCGTCGGTCGGTTGAGTTGGCTACGGAACGAGGCATCACCTCCCTGGCTTTTCCCAGCATTAGCACGGGCATTTATGGGTACCCCATTGCACTCGCTGCCAAAGTGGCTGTCAGCACTGTCCGCGCCAGCCTCACACAAAGTTCATCCATTCAAGAGGTTGTCTTCTGCTGCTTTTCATCTGAAGATCTGCTGCACTACGAAAGCGCACTTAGTGAAACAGCGGCCTAATCTTTCAGTCGAGAGGACTGGAGGCGTTGGGGTGTGGTGTTTTTAGGTTAAGAGCGCGGGTTTTTGACGCGATGCTGGAAAATACAGGCACTGGATTCGGTGCGAATAGAAAGTTAGGAGTAATTAAGTGGAGTGCCACTTTTTTTTTGAGATCGTAGCTCCAAAGGGGCTGATCGGGATTGAAGATGCATTGTCTAAATCCGGACTGGGGCTATCCATTTATCTATCTCACTTCAACAATAAAAATATCCTGAAAAGTGATGGTGAAGCAATTGAACTTGGGATGGATACAAGCACAACAGATATCATGCATGGGAGTGGGATCATCTACCGTAGCTTTCCTGAATCGGTCGTGTTGATGGGGAGTCTGAGCAAGGTTTTTATATCTATGGACTATCGTCACAAGATCGGAGTAGACAGCGAAGATGGCAGTGAATGTAAATGGATAAATTACAATTACGCCTAAGTCCAACGTCATTCGGCACAGGAACCAGCATGGTGCTCTATTACGACAATGATACATCCAGCCGATTGGTCAGCGGGACCGCGATGCCCGTCGAGAGGGTGTATTGCCTGCGTCTGAATGACTTCGAACCTAAAGACTGGGAAATCTTGCAACGGGCTTACGAGAATTTGCCAGGCTGGGCCGGTGTTGGCGAGCACGGGTGTTCATGCTGGTTCGGCACTTCGGAGAGCGCACCATTTCTCGTTGCCTCAGCTGAACCGTCTGGCCTTATCGTCACAGGCATACTTGATGAGCAAGTCTGGAATGAATGGCACAAGACTTTTGAACCAGTTCTCTCTCAGCTTCCGAATTTCGAGGCCTAGCGGTGGCGGCTCACGTTGATCCCCCCTCCACCAACACCGCCTGCGCCACATAAAACGTCACAAATTCCACCAGCCCATCCACCAACTCCGAAAAGGGCATGGGCGGATTCTCCGCCGACAAATGCCGCAACACATTGAAAATTCCGGAATTGATGATGATATAAGCCCGCGTCTGCAAATTGCCCAGCCGCATGTACTGCGGATGGTTCAGCAGATATTGCAGCACCAGATTCGTCAGCAGCTTGCTGACCAAATCCTCCACCTCGCGCGTATCCGCCAGCAAAATGCCGCGCAGCAGCGGCAGGTACCGGCCGTTGTTTCCCGCTAGCAACTCATGGAAACCGAAAGCCAGCGTCCGGATGGCATCGGGAATGTCCATGCGCGCCACATCCGGCCCCAGCCGCAACACCAGTTTTTCCACATCCGCCAGGAAGCGCTGGACCATCGCCGCGTAAATCGCCTCCTTATTGGCGAAATACTCGTAGACAGAACCCGTACTCAGCCCCGCCGCTGCCGCAATATGGTTGGTGGTGGCACCCTGCAGCCCGTGGCGGCGAACACACAGGAACCCCGCATCAATAATGGCGTCCACGGTGGCAAGGGAGCGGGCCTGACGGGGTTTGCGGGGCATGTCGGTATCCGGCTTGAATCCGAGTAATTATGCGGATTATCGTGTTGCAAAGGCAGACGGTTGTCAACCGCATCATTCATCCCGAATTCGAGGAGCGCGCCCGTGAACGAAACCCAGATCCGCAGCTTCATGACCCAGGAAGCCCGCAAGACCAATGGTGCCAGTGTCGGCATTCCGGCGCGGCTGATGGATTTCCCGCTGCCCGAACACAGTCCCGCCTTCGCCTTCTTCGGCGGCAATGCACTGGCCTCGTCACTGTTCGCCGTGTTCTCCGCCATCTTCCCGCCGGGGGAGCGCTTCTTTGTCGAATCGGTACGACGTTTCCGGGATTCGGCCGATGACGAGACGCTGAAAGCACAGATCTCCGGCTTCATCGGTCAGGAGGCCATTCACGGCCGCGAGCACGAGCATCTCAATGACTGGTTCCGTGCCAAGGGCTTTGACATGGCCATGCCGGACCGCCTGATCCGTTTCAGCCTGGGATTGCTGGAACACCTGCCGCCCTCACAGCAGCTGGCCTGCACCAGTTTCATGGAGCATTTCACCGCGCATCTGGCCGAGCAATGGCTGACCCACGAGGAATTTCTCGCCACTACTGATCCGCAGATGCAAAAGCTGTGGTTCTGGCACGCGATTGAAGAGCTGGAACACAAGTCGGTGGCGTTTGACGTGCATGCACGGGTCAGTGCGTCGCCTTACCGGGAGCGGGTGCTGGCCGGGCCGCTGGTGCTGGGGGCGTTGCTGCCGGGGATTGCCTTCAGTCTGCTCTGGCTGGTGGTGAAACAGGGGGAAGTGCGGGAGTGGCGGGAACACCGGCGCGGCTTCAAGGCGCTGCTGGGGCGCAACGGCTTCATCAGCCAAGTGCTGGCGCGGGTGCCGGAATATTTCGCCCGCGACTTCCATCCCTCGCAGCAGGAAACCCGCCTGCTGGAACAGCAATGGCGGGAGCGGCTGTTCGGCGGGCAGGGTGAGCTTAATGCCTACTTCCGCAACCGGGAGGCGGTGCAGAAGGCAGCGGCTTAAACGGTCTGGCCGGTTACCGCCGCCACCGCCCGCGCCGCACTCTGGCAGGCGCCTTCCATGGTGGTCGTCCAGTCGGTCCGCGTCCAGTCCCCGGCCAGCGCCAGTCCCTTCACCGAGGTGCGCTGTTCCGGCCGTACCCCGGCGGTTCCGGGCCGCTGGGCAAAGGTGGAATGCGGCATCCGCACAATATGGCTGTGGATGACCTTGGCCTCGCACGCTGCCGGATAATACTGCCGCAACACCGCCATCTGCTTGTCGGTGATCTCCTGGTTCGTTCCCTGGATCAGCTCATACGCTGCCGAGACGGTGGTGGAGAAGAACCAGGTCTTGTCCGCCTTCCGGCCGTGCATGCGCTGCCGGTCCCAGACTTGTTCCAGCACGCCTTCGCCGCCATACAGCACTTCGCCCCAGTCCTGCATGCCGATGTCGCGGTCCAGATAGAGGTTGACGCTGACAATCGGCACCGCCGTCAGTTGCTCCACCGCACGATAGATCGTCTCATGCTCCGGCACCTGATCCAGCAGCCCGCGCACGCGCCACACCGGCACGGCGCAAATCACGCAGTCGGCCTCAATCTGTTCGCCATCCAGCAGCGTCACGCCGCGGACTTTCCCGTTGTCCACCTCCACGCGGCGCACCGGCGCGCGGGTCCGCACCTGCACGCCCAGCCGGGCAAAGGCGCGTTCGCTGCTGCGCACGAACAGCGTGTCCAGATCCACCGTCGGGTAGCCGATGGATACCGGCGTGCGCATCCGCACCGCCTGGCGCATGCCGGTGGCAAAGAGGTCGGCGGGCACCTTGGCGGAGGAGATGGCGGGCTTGTCGCCGGTGAGGCCGACGACGATGCCGTCCCACATCGCCTTGCGCGCGGCCTCAGGCAGGCCGACGCGGTTGAACCATTCCTCAGCCGTAATCCGGTCCAGATCGGCAGGCTGGCGGATGGCTTGGGCGAACATGCGGGCCTGGGCGCGGGCGGTGCGTAGCTTGTCGAGGCCTTGTACGCCGGGCAGGTCGCCCAAGGCAATGCGCAGGCCACCAAGGCCCCAGAAGGCGGTCTGCCGGAATTCGCCGCCGGGCATGCGCACGCCCATGTGACCGGGGAAGCAGACATGCTGCCGGGTGCCGATGCTGTCGAGGAAGCGCAGCAGGCATTCGTAGCCGCTGGCGAAGACGTGCTGGCCGTTGTCGGGAATGTCATCGACGGCGGCTTGAGGGATGGCGATGGTGCGGCCGCCGAGGCTGCCGCGTTTCTCCAGCAGGGTGACCTGATGGCCTTTTTCGGCCAGCCAGACGGCGGAGGCCATGCCGGCGAGTCCGCCGCCGATGATCAGGCATTTCATGAGGTCACCTGTTGTCGTTGGAATGTGTGTCCGGAGTCTGGAGAGGGAGTTGCTTGGTTGGAAGGGGGAAGTTCGGACGTTCATGGCAGGGCATGTCCCCGTCTACACCGCGCCCGTCACGCCGGCAAAAAAGTGAATGATCGTTCATTTTGGTGTTGACAGGTGTATTCGCGGGTGACAGCATGGGCTGGAACGAACGTGCCATGTCCTGGCTTCTCCCCGACCTGACCCGGAGCCCCCGATGACCGACGCCCCGAAAGCCGTAAAGCCCCCCCGCCGCAAGACTTCCGTCAAGGCAGCCGAAGCCCCCGCGCCGGTTTCCTGCCGCGAGGTGGAGGCGCTCATCATCGGCGCCGGACCGTCCGGGCTCAGCGCCTGCATCAAGCTGAAGGAGCAGGGCGTCACCGACACCGTCATCCTCGACCAGGCCAACCGAATCGGCGGCACCTGGGCGGTCAACGACTATCCCGGCCTGCAATGCGACGTGCCCAGCGAGATGTACTCCCTCGGCTTCGCCCCCAACCCGGAGTGGACGCGCACCTATGCGCCGCAGGCGGAAATCCAGCGCTATCTGGAAAAGGTGGCGCACGACTTCGGCATCGTTGATCACATCCGCCTGAACACGCGGGTGGAAGACGCCCGCTGGGACGCGGCCTCGGCGCGCTGGCGCATCACCACCACGGGCGGCGAACAGTACAGCGCCCGTTTCTTCATCCCGGCCGCCGGTTACATCGGCGAGGCGCAGATGCCGCATTTCCCGGGACAGGATACTTTCAAGGGGGCTGTCTTCCATTCCGGCCTGTGGAACCACGACTACGACCTGCGTGGAAAGCGGGTGGCGGTGATCGGTTGCGGCGCGTCGGCCATCCAGTTCCTGCCCGCCATCCAGCCGCTGGTGTCGCACATCTACAGCTATCAGCGCACGCCCACCTGGGTGTTGCCCAAGCCGGACTTTGAGGTGCCGGAGCCGGTGCGCAAGCTTTACAAGCGCGTGCCGGTGCTGGAGAAACTGGTGCGTGAGTCGGCGCTGCTCGGTTTCGAATCGGTGCTGCCGCTGTTCATGCGCGAAAAGCTGGTGAAACGCTTTGGCTATACGCTGGGGGACATGAATATCCGGCTGGGAGTGAAGGACCCGGCATTGCGCAAGGCGTTGATTCCGGATCATAACTTCGGCTGCAAGCGGCCGCTGCTGTCCAACGACTGGTATCCGGCGCTGGCGAAACCCAATGTCACCGTGCTGTTCCAAGGGCTGCACCACATCACCGGGAACGGCGTGGTGGGCGATGACGGCGTGGAAATCCCGGTGGATGCGATCATCTTCGGCACCGGTTATGCCGTGGCCGAACCGGCCATCTACCGCATCATCAAGGGCGCGGACGGCCGCAGCCTCAGCGAACACTGGCAGGGCTGCCCGCGCGCCTACCAGGGCATGGCCATCCACGGTTTCCCCAACCTGTTCATGATGCTGGGCCCCAACTCGCACAGCCTGGTCGGCTCGGTGATGTGGACCTCCGAGCATCAGGCGATTTACATCGCCCAAGCGGTGAAGGCGCTGCAGCAGGGCGGCCACCGCCTGCTGGAAGTGCGGCGGCAGGTACAAGATGAATTCAATGCGGGCATCGAGGAGCGGCTGGCGAAAATGCCGATCCGCGCCGATGTCTGCCAGAGTTACTACCTCGACAAGAGCGGCCGCAACCAGTTCGTGTGGCCGGAATACGGCGTCATCATCAAGAAGCGGCTGACGCAGTTTGAGCGCAGCGATTACGCCTGGGGCTGAGCCCGTTCCTGACAACAACAACGACACAGGCCCCCGGGGCCGGAGCACGCACATGACGAAATCCGTGAACCTCAACGGCGCTGTGGTTGCCATTACCGGTGGCGCGCGCGGCATCGGCCTTGCCACCGCGAAAGCCCTGACCGCCGCCGGTGCGCGCGTCAGCATCGGCGATGTCGATCTGGAACTGGCGCAGCAGGAAGCCGGGAAAAACGGCCTGCACGCCGCCCGTCTGGATGTGCGCGATCCCGCCAGCTTTGCCGAATTCCTGAAATCCACCGAGGCCGCGCTCGGTCCACTGGATGTACTGGTGAACAATGCCGGCATCATGCCGATGGGCGGTTTTCTGGAGGAGTCGGCGGGGCTGAGCGATGCGCAGATCGACATCAATTTCCGCGGCGTGATTCACGGCATGCGCGCGGCGCTGCCCGGCATGCTGGCGCGCGGTCGCGGCCATATCCTCAACATCGCCTCGCTGGCCGGTCGCTTCGCCATTCCCGGCGCGTCGGTTTATTGCGGCACCAAATTCGCCGTGGTGGGCATGACCGAAGCGGTGGCGGGGGAATTCCGTGATTCCGGGGTGAACTTCACCGTGATCATGCCCAGTGCGGTCAGCACCGAACTGACCTCGGGCACGTCCGAGGCCTCGAAGGGCATGCTGCCGGTGGTGTCGCCGGAGGACGTGGCCAACGCCATTGTCAGCGCCATCCGTGCGCCGCGCCTGATGGTGGCGGTGCCCGATTACCTGAACAAGGCGCATGCATTGTACGGGTTGATGCCGCAGGGGCTGGTGGAGGCGGGCCGCCGTTTCCTGGACGACCGCCGCCTGCTGAGCAAGCTGGATCACGCCGCGCACGCGGGCTATGACCGGCGCATCAAGGGGCTGGCGAAGTGATGGCATCGCTATAAGGTCAGCCGGCTCCGGGTGGGGTTTGTTTGGCGGGCAAGGGGAAATGCGGGTTTCTCACTTGACGCCCTGCCGTTCCCTGCTAAAGTAAACCGAACGGTACAGTTTACTTTTCGGAGCCCTCCCGTGCGCCTCAAGACCGAAGCCAAGCGCCAGGCCATCCTCGACGTTGCCGCCAAGGCCTTCGCCGAACTCGGCTATGAAGGCGCCTCCATGGCGGAAATCTGCGCCCGCGTCGGCGGTTCCAAGGCCACAATCTACAACTACTTCGCCTCCAAGGACGAACTGTTTTTCGACGTTCTCACCCGCGACCGCAGCGGTTTTGATCACGCCCACGATCCGCTCGACCCCGCCGCCGCCGATGTCCGCGCAGCCTTGCAGGCCTTCGGCGAGCGCTTCATCGGCTTCCTTTACACCCCGCAAATCCAGGGTAACCGGCGGCTGGCCATCGGCTCCACCGCTCGTTCCGGCATTGGCAGGCTGATGTATGAACGCGAAGTCTCGCGCAGCCAGAAAAAGATTGAGGATTTCCTGCAGGCCGTCGCCACGCGCGGGGATTTGCGCGTGTTGTCCCCGCGCCTGGCCGCCCGCCAGCTGCGCGCATTGCTGGAAGCGGAACTGATTGAGGAATACCTGTTCCAGGTCATCCAGACGGTCACTGCTGCAGATATTCGTGACATGGTGGAGCGCGCTGTCACCGCCTTCCTCGCTATTTACACCCCGGTTGCCGATTCCCGGCTATCGGCTGAAACGGATCCATTAAATACTGAAACCGGAGAATGACCATGAAAATCACCCGTGAATGGGCCACCCCGCTCACTGCCGGCGCGTTCCTGCTGGTGGCCACGACCGGCCTGCTGATGTTTTTCCACCTCGACAGCGGCCTGAACAAGGAAGCCCATGAATGGCTGAGCTGGGCGCTGCTGGGCGGAGTCATGCTGCATGTGGTGAGTAATTTCACCGCGTTCAAGCGCCATCTGGCGGGGCGTCGCGGGCAGGCGCTTGTGGGCGTGTTTGCCGTGGTGCTGGCTCTGAGCTTCATTCCGCTGGAGGAAGAAGGCGAGAAGCCGTTCATGGCCCCGGTGCGGGCGCTGGCCGGTACACCCATCACCACGCTGGCACAAGTGGCGAACACCACGCCGGATGAGGTGATGCAGCGTTTGCAGAAAGCCGGTCTGAAGCCCACGGCGGTGACGCAGTCGGTTAGCGACCTGACCGGAAAGGACCCGGGCGACCAGATGCGCGCGCTGAATGCGGCGCTGGGTGCGGCGCGTTGACAGCATGAACCGGGGCAGGCGGGTGGCTGTTCAGGCCCGGAGCTTCAGGGCGTCTTGTCCTGATCCGGGTTTTTCAGCAGTTTATAACCGTTGAGGATTTCGGCGATGCCCAACCCGATCATCACCAAGGGCAGGCCCCATTTCCCCAGCCAGTCAAACAACGCCGCGCCGCGCGTGCCATCGGGCTCGCCCAGGTTCAGGCCCTGGCTTTCGGCGTCCAACGCGATATAAAACAGCAGCGGGCTCATCAGGATGAGGAGAATGCCCAATGCCATACGAAATTTGCCCATGATCGTAATCCGGTTGTTTCAGGCACTATAGAAGCCGGAGCTGACAGCGGCAACCCCGCCCCGAAGGGGGGGGCGGCCTGACATGGACGTATGTCATCCTTTAATCGTGTGAAATAAGCCATGACTTAGATGGTGGCTTTCCTTCGTGTATTCGATCGAATACAATCTGTCCATGACATGGAGTTAGTCAGATGATTGTTGCACTGCTTCCCGAATTTGAAGAATGGCTTGACGGCCTGAAAGACGGCCTGACCCGGCGGCGGTTGGCGCATGTATTACATCCAGCGCGGTGACGTGCTGATCGTGATGCTGGGCGGCGGCGACAAGTCCACGCAACAGCGGGACATCGAGAAAGCCATTGAGCTGTCCAAAAATGTGGAGGATTGAGCCATGACCGACAAGATCAGAATTGCCGATCTGCCCGTTTTTGATGTAACCACCCATCTGGACAGCGAGCAGGCGATTGCGGAGTACCTGACGCTGGTGATTGAGGAGGGTGATCCGGCCCTGCTGGCGGCGGCGCTTGGGGATGTGGCGCGGGCGCGCGGGATGACAGAGGTTGCCAAGGATGCCGGCATTGGGCGTGAGGCGCTGTACAAGGCTTTGCGGCCCAATGCTCAGCCGCGGTTTGATACGATCAACCGCGTTTGTCAGGCGCTGGGGGTGAAGCTGGTGGCGGTGCCTGTGCGGACTGGGTCGGGGTCATGAGGGCGGGAATGTTGCTCTGACACCGAATTAATTCT
>Ga0114982_1001259_pt1 | contig 12605 bp, 10 predicted proteins | sample Shrwel_input2_FT_FD_87183 | JGI IMG/M metagenome (GOLD analysis project Ga0114982, IMG submission 87183) | Subsurface microbial communities from deep shales in Ohio, USA - Utica-3 well 1 S input2 FT | ecosystem: Environmental > Aquatic > Deep subsurface > Shale gas/oil reservoir > Produced... | reverse complement strand
ATTGTTTCGGCTTCTGATTTAGAAACGACCATGTCGGCTACTTTAGAAATTGATTCTACCAGTGAAGGAAGTGTAGCAGTACCTGCAAAACTTTTATTGGAAATCTTAAAAACATTTCCAGAACAACCGTTAACGTTTACTGTTGAAGAAAATAACACTATCGAGATCAGTTCTCAATCCGGAAAATATGCTTTAGCATACGCTCCTGGTGACGAATTCCCGAAATCGGTAAACTTAGAAGAGCCTTCTAAAACGATTGTTCCTGCCGAAGTATTATCTACGGCGGTAAGCAAAACTATTTTTGCTGCAGGAAACGATGATTTACGTCCGGTAATGAGTGGCGTTTTCTTTCAGTTTTCTCCAGAAGGGTTAATTTTTGTGGCAACTGATGCTCACAAATTGGTAAAATATGCCCGTACGGATGTAAAAGCATCGCAAGTAGCTGATTTTATTATGCCCAGAAAACCGTTAAACATTTTGAAAGGAATTTTAGCAACTTCAAATGCTGAAGTTACGATTGAATACAACGATGCTAATGCCACTTTCTCTTTTGACAACTACGTATTGACTTGTCGTTTAATTGACGGGAAATATCCTAATTACGAAGCAGTTATTCCTAAAGAAAATCCAAATAAATTATTGATTGACAGAACACAATTTTTAAATTCCGTTCGTCGTGTGGCTATTTTCTCTAACAAAACAACGCACCAAATTCGTTTGAAAATTGCGGGTGCTGAATTAAACATTTCTGCAGAAGATATTGATTATTCTAACAAAGCAGAAGAACGTTTGACTTGTGATTACCAAGGAGACGATATGCAAATTGGTTTCAACTCTCGTTTCTTAACCGAGATGCTAACGAACTTACAAAGTGATATGATTCAGTTGGAAATGTCGATGCCAAACAGAGCGGGAATTTTGACTCCTGCCGATGGATTAGACGAAGGCGAAACGGTTACTATGTTGGTCATGCCAGTAATGCTTAACAACTAAAAGTCTTATCTTTTTAATATAAAAAAAGCCTTCAAAAATTGAAGGCTTTTTTATTTAGTTTAAACTATTGATGATACTATCCAACTTGTCATGATTGATTGGCTTTGAAATAAAGTCTTTTACGACCGAATATTCTTTAGATTTTTGAATATCATTAGCATCAATAGACGAAGACATAATGAATACATTTAAATCATTTTTAAATTCGGCTTCCTGAAGTTTGTCTAAAAATTGCCAACCATCGAGCAAAGGCATATTTAAATCTAAAAAAATAATGCATGGCTTTTCCGCTTTTTCATTAAAAAGAACCTCAATCGCCTCGTTTCCATCTCGGAAATCAATAATTTTTCCGAAATTTTGGTGTTTTTCTAATAATTTTTTAGCCACAAAAACAAAAATGGCATCATCATCAATAATGTAGGTTACTTTAACTTTTGTCATTTGAAATACAAATTAAATTGAGTTCCTTTGTTCACTTCGCTTTCAATTTCGATTCTTCCTCCCATAGAATCCATGTGGTTTTTGACCATAAAAAGTCCTAACCCTACTGCATCCGGATTGTTATGAAAGGTTTTGTACATCCCAAATATTTTATCCTTATTTTTTCTAGATCAATCCCCAGACCATTGTCTGCGATTGATAATTTTATTTCGTCTCCTATTAGTTTTGCAGTAATTGTGATGACTGGATCTCTATCGGGGGATTTGTATTTAATGGCATTGGTCAACAAATTAAAAACAATGCTTTCAAAATAAGACTGCGTGGCAACCATTTCGATATCCGGATCAACCTCCAAATTAATTTTAGCATGACTTGTTTTTACAATAGCATTAATCCCTACTAATGCTTTTTGAATTTCTTCTTCAAGATTTAAAACCGTATTCTCAGTTTTGATACCACTTTGAATGGCTACTGTTTCGTTCAGGAAGAAAATAGTTTCCGAAAGTTTGTTTGTGCTTTGTTTGAGCATATTAAAATACTCATCTTGCTCTTCTTTGCTGGTTGTTTCTTCGAACAAATCTAAAATCATAGACAAATTACTGGTATGCGAGCGAATGTCGTGCGAAACAATGTGCGTAAAGTTTATTAATTTTTCGTTTTGTTTTTCGGTAATTTCATACAAACGAGATTTCTCTTTTTCGGTTTCTTTTCTTTCGGAAATGTCTCGAGTAACAACGATATACTTGGTATACTTCCCATTTTCGTCATAAATTACATTGGCAGAATCTTCGCGCCAATGATAGGCTCCGTTGGCGGCTCTAAACCGGTGTTCGTATTTAATTTCTTTCAAATGTTGATCAAGTGAATTATAAACAAGCGTTCTAACCCTGTCTACATCGTCCGGATGCATTTTATCAAAAATATCCTGGATGGAAAATTGCTGGTATTCGGTTTTACTATACCCTAGCAGGTTGTAATAAGAAGGAGAAACATAAGTCAACTTTCCCTCTTCAATAACCGCAACCCCATCCGATGTATTTTCTGTAATCAATCGGAGTTGCTGCTCACTTTCTACCAGTTGTTTTTCAATTTCTTTTCGCTCGTGTATATCTCTTGAAGTAATAATATATTTTGAATAATTGCCTTTGTCATCATAAATAACATTGGCCAAATCTTCCCGCCAATAGTATTTTCCGTTTTTACACTTTATTCTAAATTCGCAAGTAAAGGTTTTGTTTTTATGTTTTATATTTTCACTTATAAAAGTTTTTACTCTTTCATTATCATCAGGGTGAATCAATTCAAATATGTTATTTACAGAGAAATCATATAATTCTTGATTTGAAAACCCTAAAAACGAACGGTAGGAAGGAGAAATGTATTTTAACAATTGATTTTCTATTACCACAAAACCATCGGTAGAATTTTCGAAAATTAATCGCAATTGTTGTTCGCTTTCCTTTAATCTAAGTTCGGTTTCTTTGCGTTCCTGAATATCTCTGGAAATCACAATATATTTAGAATATTCCTCGCTGTTTTCTTTGTAAATAACACTAACCGAATCTTCTCGCCAATAGTACTTATAATCGATTCCTAAAATACGGTATTCATATTTAAATTTGGTCACATTGGCTTCTAAGTTTTTATAAATAAACCTTTTCATTTCTTCTACATCTTCAGGATGTATGAATGAAAAAATTTCTTCGATAGATAGTTTTTGAACGAACTCTAAACTATATCCCGAGAGTTTTGAAAAAGCAGGCGAAACATAAGTAATTCTACTATTTTCAATGATCATAATTCCATCGGAAGTATTCTCAGAGATAAATTCTAATTTCTTTTGATTTTCATTTAATTTGATTTCTGTTTTTTTCCGTTTTTCTTCTTCGATGGCCAGACTCAGATAATCGGCCAAAGCTCTGGCAAACGAAATATCATTTTCACTCCAAACTCTAGGATCATTTCTATGCTCACAACAAAGTACGCCGTAAAACTTACCACTAACACGAATTGGCACATCCAACATATCGGTTATTCCTAATGGTTTGAGGTAGTTATCGATTAGTTCAACCGTATTTTGGTTATGATACACATCATCGGCCACTATTGCCATTTGATTGTTTATGGCTTCAATATACTTGGGGATATCTCTAACACGAAGTGTTGATTTGTTTATGGTTTCCTCATTATTTTTATCAAAAACATTTTTACAAATCAGGCTCTCATTTTTTATAATCCAATAACTGGCTCTGTCTAATTTTAAACCCTCGGTTGCCAGAGTGGTAATTTGCGATATTTTTTTACGCAAACTGGTTTGTTCGTGAGAGGAATACAATTGCAAAAGCAATCTGTTTTGAAGATCAGCCGATTTTTTATTGTTACTAATCTCTAACTTTCGTTTTTTCTCTTCTGTAATATCACGAGTAATGCCTATAGCCCTAAAAGCATGCCCGGTGAGATCATAGTGAATGTTCATAATATCCTCGCGCCATATGTAGGCTCCATCTCCTTTGTGGCAACGAAAAACATACTTTACTGCAGGCAGTTTTTGTGCCGCCGCTTCATAAATTGTTTTTTTTACTCCTTCAACATCCTCAGGATGTATTAAATGAAACATATCCTTTTTATGGGATTGATGTTTCTCTTGGTCAGACATACCTATCATTTCCAAATAGGTTTTGGAGGCAAAAACCAGTTGATCGTTTTCGATGATATAAATTCCGTCCGATATATTTTCTGAAATAAATTTAAAGCGATCTTGATTTTCTAATAAAGATTGTTCGGCTAATTTCCGTTTAAACTCTTCGGTAAACAGGCTCAGAATATCGGCAACCGATCGTGCAAAAGAAATATCGGTTTCCGACCATTGCTTGATCACCTCAGTTTGCTCACAGCACAGGATTCCTATTAACTTCCCGTTTTCACGAATAGGAATATCTAACATACTGGTAATTTGCAAGGGTTTTAAGTATGTTTGCGCCAGATCACTTGTCAAGACATTAGTTTGAGCTGCTTCGGCTACAATTGCAATTCCCTTTTGAAGTGCATCAAAATAGGCTGGAAAATCATTCTTTTTTAAAACTTCCTGTTCTACAAAACCTTCTTTTCTGACATCATATAACTTTTTGCATGTTAAAAAACTTTCATCAAATTCCCAAATACTGGCGCGGGAAACATTTAGTCCTTCAACAATAGATTTTGTAATTTGTTCGTGTAAATCGGATAAGGACTTAAAACTAGAAAATGAAGATTTGTACAGATTTAAAAGAATTTCAAACTGATGAATAGAAAAATGTAAGGAGATGGTATTTAATTGCGGCATTTATACTTTATCTTATTCTGTACAATTTACTTTATTTTTTTAAAAAAAGCTATTTTTTTCGACGAACCCACTTCTTTTATTGATAAATATTAACTTTAAACGATACCTTTGCAAAAAAATTATAGAAAATGTCATCATTCGAGCAATTTAATTTACCCAAATATCTTCAAAAAGCGCTAGAAGAGTTACAGTTTACCACGCCCACTCCTATCCAGGAAAAGTCGTTTTCGGTGATTATGTCAGGTCGCGATATGATGGGAATTGCTCAAACCGGAACGGGTAAAACTTTTGCGTATTTGTTGCCTTTATTAAAACAATACAAGTTTGTAGATACGTACAATCCCAGAAGTATGATTTTGGTTCCTACCCGTGAATTAGTCGTTCAGGTAGTAGAAGAAGTCGAAAAATTGACCACACACATGTCTGTTCGTACTCTTGGAATTTATGGTGGTGTCAATATCAACACACAAAAAAAACAGGTAAATCAAGGAATTGATATTATTGTGGGAACTCCAGGACGTGTTATGGACTTGGCTCTTGATGGTGAATTAGGTCTTCAAGAAATAACCAAATTAGTGATTGACGAATTTGATGAAATGTTGAATTTAGGATTTAGACCCCAATTGACATCCATTTTGGCCATGCTAAAAACCAAACGTCAAAATATTTTGTTTTCGGCCACGATGACCGATGAAGTAGACGAGATTTTGAATGATTATTTCGATTTTCCAGAGGAAGTGACATTAGCCGCTTCGGGAACCCCATTAGAAAAAATTGAGCAGCTTTCTTATCAAGTGCCTAATTTTAATACTAAGATCAATCTTTTAAAACATTTATTAACTACCGATGAGTCATTGAGCAGAATTTTGGTTTTTGTGAACAACAAGAAAATTGCCGATATGCTTCACGAACGAATTGAAGTCGATTTTCCGGGACAATTTGGGGTAATACACTCTAATAAATCGCAAAATTATCGTTTACTTACGATGGCATCCTTTCAAGAAGGCGAACTACGAGGATTAATTACTTCAGATGTTATGGCTCGTGGTTTGGATATTTCAAACATTACCCATGTTATTAATTTCGAAATGGCCGAAATACCCGAACAATACATTCACCGTATTGGTCGAACCGGACGTGCCGATGCTTCCGGAACCGCTATTAGTTTTATAGCCCCACGTGAAGAAGATATTAAAGTAGCTGCCGAACTTTTGATGAATCTTGAAATTCCGATTGTAGCACTTCCGGCAGCAATAGAAATTTCAACCCAATTGATTGGCCCTGAAAAAGAGAAACAGAAAGTAAAGTTTCTGATGAAAAAGGTCAAACTAGACGGACAAGGAAACACCCACGAAAAAGCAGAAAAGAACAAGAAGGTCAATTTAGGTGGCCCGTCTAAAACCAAGAAAAAAACAGGCACTTCCGTCAACCGAAATATTTTGAAAGCTCGCGCTGCCAAAAAGAAGAAAAAATAACCTCTAATCCCCAATAAAAATTGGGGATTTTTTTTTATATTTACTTTATATATACACGCCATTATGAATAGTTTAACGCCTTACTCCTTCTTTTTAGGAGAATACCGCAATCAAAAAGTCATCTTCATTCAATTTGACACTAATCCTATTCTTATTTCAGAAATCAAAGAATTAGTAGGTGCTGCTTGGAGCCAAACCCATTATATGTGGTATGTACCTGATGTTTTAGAATACCGCAAACTTTTTAATCTTTCCCTCGATTTTACAATTGGTTGTAGAACACTTTCTAAAATTAATTTTCACAATCAAAAAGAATTGGAGCGAATGGTAAGCCAACTTCTATTAAAAGGGTACAGCCAAAGTACCGTTCGGTGTTATACACAAGAATTTGCTCAATTTTTATATTTCATTAAAGATAAAGAGGCTGACAGTTGTAATGAAATAGAGGTTCGGGAATTTTTGTTGTATTGCATTACCGAGTTAAAAGTCAAGGAAAACACGTTGCACAGCCGCATCAATGGCATTAAATTTTATTACGAACAAGTATTGTTTCAACCGCGTATTTTTATTGAAATCCCTCGTCCAAAAAAGCAACTCAAATTACCAAAAGCTTTAAATAGTGATGAAGTACGGCGTATTTTTAGTGCTGCTAAAAATCTAAAACACAACACCATGCTTAAACTGTGTTACGGAATGGGTTTACGATTATCGGAAATTATTAATCTTAAAATTTCTGATATTGACAGTAAAACCATGCTGGTTTATATAGAACGTGGCAAAGGAAAAAAGGACCGGTATGTAAATTTACCCGAAAGCATTTTAGAGCAACTAAGACACTATTATACAACTTATAAGCCAAAAGAATATTTATTTGAAGGTCAGTATGGCGGACAATATTCGAGTCGTTCTTTGCAAAAAGTTTTTCAACAGACTTTGAAAGAAGCAAACGTTTGGAAAAAAGTTGGCATTCACAGTTTGCGACACAGTTATGCCACCCATTTATTAGAAAATGGCACCGACATTCGTTTTATACAAGAATTACTAGGACACAACAGCATAACTACCACTTTGTTATACACCAATGTAACCGACAGAACGTTACGGAAAATTGTGAGTCCGTTAGATTTTTTGTAGAATAATATGTTATATTTGGCAATTGGAAACTCAGAAAACAATTCGAAATACGTAATACACTTTTTTGTATTGTTTTTCAATACTTCCTTTAATAACAAGATCTTGAATAGAAATGCCTTAAATGAAGAGGTACGCCTATTTAAGAGTTATATGCAACCTTAACCAAAAATACGTAGAATTCAGAAATGAAAAAACTTTTAAATATATTTTTTATTTTATATCTGTTACAATCTTGCACACAAAAAAGTGAAATTTTGGATGGTTTTGGTAAAGCAAAAATTGGAATGTCTGTTAATAATTTTTTTAAAGAAATAATAATTCTTGATGAAACTATTGATACTTCATTAAAACACAAAAAAGACTTTAAGCATAAATTCAATTCTTTAAAAATATCTGAAAAGCTTATTCTCAAAAATATTACAGTTGTATTTGAAAATGGAATATTAAAAAATATAGAAGTCGATAATAGTGCTCAGCTTTTCGAATTATTAGAAAAGAATTTTAAAATCAAAAAAAAAGAAAAATACGGTAAAATCAATATTCTTGAATTCGACACTAATAATGAAAAAACTAAATGCATTATAATTGAAAATGCAGAAACAAAAAACATTTCACTATCTGAATCCGTATTTAAAGGCGAATAAAAGGCAGCATATAACAGCGGTTTGGCGCCATTGCTGGAGCTGTTTAAGCCGGATGCTGATTTTCCGCTGGAAAATCTTATCTTAGCGGAAAACAAATTAATCACGAACCCACAACGGCAAGCCAAGCCACGGGACGTTAACTGCCATTGAAACATGACGAAAACTATAATTACGATATTGACTATTTTGGCTTTAGCAGCTTGCGGTCCAAAGAAAATTGAAACGCCTAAAAATGCTATGAACAAATTTGAACAATTTAAAGCAAAGGAAAAGTTTGTAGAAGAAAAATATCCGAATTTCTATCCTGGAATTGGAAATCCAAAATTAAAGCCATTACTAACAGAAAAAATAAATAACGTTGCGGATAGTTTCCAAACAATATCTAAAAGTCCAAATCCTACTGACGAAAATTATCAAAAAGCAATTGAAAAAGGACTAGCAAATTTTGCGGATGTTTATATCGATTTAGATACTGAAGATAGAGAACGTGTTTGTACGTATTTTGAGGAAATTATGGACATTGTGGGATTGGAAAGCTCAGAAGGAAAGCTAAATGATTTCATGTACGGATTTGATCCCAATAATATATAAATCAACGGCAGTTAACAGCGGTTTTATGCAATGGCGGGGCTTAGGATTTTTTGGAAAGTTTTTGCTCGCACTTTTTGTATTAAAATTCACGTTTTTCTTTCACTCTTTTCGGTATATTTGTAAACGTCAGTAATAAAAAAAGCCGCCACTGACATAAAGCCGGCGGGACGTTAGCTGTAACTTTGAAAAAACGAAAACTCCAATTTAAAGTTTAGTCCATGGAATTTGAAAAAGATATTTTAAAACAGCTTCAAAAAGCAGGATGGTATTCTGGTCGAAATGTTTCCGAAATATATGACGATGATAAAATAAAAAACTATCCCATCTCAGTTAAAAAATTTCTATGGGAATTTGGTAATCTATCGATTGAAGATACTAAACGATATGAATCCGAAGTCACTAATATATTATTTATTAATCCTTTATATTCATATTTCGAAGATGATGATGATTGGGAACATGTTGAGAATTTTATAAATTCGAAACTATATCCAATTGGAACAATCAATCCAGATGGATACATTATTGCGCTAGATGATTCAGAAAACGTTTATATGTTAGGTGATTATGTTTTTCGGATTGCAACTAATTTAAAAGAAGGAATAGAAATTCTTCTGAGAGATGATTGGAGTAATGGGTTTTACGAATTAAATGAAAAAACTGGCGATTGGGTCAAAAATAGAAAATGGAACGAATAAAAAAGCTACAGCTAACAGCGGTTTTAAGAAATTGGGGTTTTAGTGTTTAATGGAACGGTCTTTTTGTATATTTGGCTTCAGTCTTAACGGAATGTTTTGGGAACAAAAATACCCAACTTCTTAAAGCCGGCGGGACGTTAACAGCAACCTTAGAACAAAAAATACGCAGAAATGACTAATCCGAAATTTAGCAAACTAAAATATTTATTAGAAAAGAAAAAGTTTGCGGATTCAGAATGGGAAAAAAGAGGGCTAAATCCATCTAGCTCAGAACTATGCGAAAAAATGGAAAACAAACTAAATCAATGTTTAAATTCATTAATAAATCTAATTGAACATAATTCATCACAGAACGATTTGAAAAAAAGTTTGCGCCAAAGCTTAAAAACTTTTGATAAATCAGATTTCGATACCGAAGAAAAAGAATTTATCTGTGATTACTTTTACGAAATATCAAAATCTATCGAAATAGATTTTAAAAATGATTTAAATAAATGGCTTTATGGTTCACTCCTATCAACAGTTTTAAAATTTTCTGAATTCATAAAAGGAAAAGAGAAAGTCATTGAAACTTTATCGCAAAATTGTACAAAATGCAACTCAAATCTTGAAAGCTTTATTCTTGAGAAAGATGACGAAATTCCTGATTCTGATTTTTTCATTGTTAAGTGTAAATCTTGCGGTGAATATAATTTGATTGACAAAGGACCAAAAATTAAAAGATTAAAATTTGGAGAATATGAGCTAACTGAACAATTATCAAGAAAAGATTATGATTTAGAAAGCGCCAAAATTAGATTAAAACAAATACAATATTTCAGAAAATAAAGGCAGCTGTTAACAGCGGTTTCACGTAATGGCGAGAGCTGTTTAAGACGGATGCCGATTTTCCGCTGGAAAATCTTATATTAGCAGAAACAAAATAGTCACGAACTTCGCCACTTCGTGAAGCCGCCGGAACGTTAACTGTTATTTTACCTCAAAATCGTGGAAAATCGAACTTTAGAAAAAATCGAATTAAATTCATACTTTAGCAAGCGATAACAAACTTCAAAAAATTATGAAAAATAAGTATGTAGATTTTATTTCTGATGAACACTTTTTAGATTGCGTAGCAAATCTTCATAAAGCATACTTAAAAGCTAAAAACAATATTACTAAAAAGAACTTTTATTCTAATAAAGTTGACACAATCAAGCTAACATTTGATGCTAAATTCAATGATATTGATGAAGAAAGTTTGATACAAGCTGAAATTTTACGCCAAATTGACAAATCCATAAATAATTCTATTGGAACTTTCCACGAACAAATTTTAGGAGGAATCAAAGGTTTTGAAGTTGGAAAATTAAGCGGATTTGATATTAAAGCAAAAGACGACACTTTATTTGCAGACATCAAAAACAAACACAACACAATGAATAGTAGTTCAGCGGAATCACTTTTTCAAAAGCTTTCAAAATATGCGGATACTTATAAAAAATCTAAATGTTATTGGGTTCAAGTTTTAGCCAAAAGTAGTTTTTGTGAACTTTGGAAAGGCGAAATTAACGGAAAAGAATATAGCCATAGCAGAGTTTACAAAATTTCTGGCGACCAATTTTATGCTTTACTTTCGGGCAAAGAAGATGCTCTTTTTCAATTATATAAAAATCTTCCTATCGCCGTTGGTGATTATTTGAATTCTATCGAAAAGACAAAATCTAATGCTGAAAATTCAGCATTAGAAGAAATCAAAAAAGAAACTAAAACTTCAAAAAGAACTATTTTAGACCAAATTACTTTTGAAAATTATAGTTACTATTTGGGCTTTGACAAATTGTAATAACTATTCAAAAACTTAATGATAGAATAGCCAACTTCCTTTCCTAAATTAACAGGAACGGCATTACCAATTTGTTTGTATTGTTGTGCAACCGAACCTTCAAATTTCCAATCATCAGGAAAAGTTTGAATTCTAGCGTATTCTCTAACTGTAAACGGTCGAGTTTCTTCTGGGTGACATCTTTCGGTTTGCTTTTGTGCTGGACTACAAGTTAATGTCAAACAAGGTTCATCCCAACCTATTCTTCTTGCAATTCCAGTTTTTCCGCCACCAAGATGAAAACTTCCTCCCATAAATTCTTTTTGAATTTCCAAAGGCAAATCTCTCCAATATCCTTTTTGAGGAACTAATTTTAAAACATCAATTTTACTTTTTGGATATTTAGAACCTTCCGATTCTGGGACATCACAATCAAATAAATCTCCTTTTTTCAAAGCATCTATCAGATTATAAACTCTTTTATAAGGCTTTGGATATTCGTATTTTACATCAATATCCTTTCTAATTCCAACCAAAATTAAACGCTCCCTTTTTTGTGGAACATTGTAATTAATTGCTTTTAAAACCTGAACAGGAACAACATTATAACCGATTTCATCTAAAATTGAAATCATCCCTTGAAGTGTTTTCCCATTTTCGTGACTTAATAAACCACGAACATTTTCGCCAATACATATCGGAGGATTTACTTCTTTTACAACTCTTGCAAATTCATAAAACAAAGTCCCTCTTGCATCAGCTAAACCTAACTTTTTACCAGCATAACTGAATGCTTGACAAGGAAATCCACCTGTTACAATATCAACTTTATTTTCATATTCGGTAAAGCTAAAAGATTTAATATCGCCTTCTAAAACATTCCATTTTGGGCGATTTTTCCTCAAAGTATTACAAGCCCATTTATCAATTTCATTTAAAGCAACACATTTTAAACCAGCCTTTTCCATACCAACAGCTAATCCTCCAGCTCCAGCGAAAAGTTCTAAAACAGTATACTCGTTGTGAGGTTCTACATAATTTGAAATTGCTTCTTCAACATTTTTATCTAAAAAATCAGAAAATAAACTATCTACATCAGATTTTCTGTAAACTCTATAATTACTCATTGGTTCACGAACAGCAGACAATTTGCCTTCTTTATCCCAACGTCTTAAAGTTTCTTTACTTTTACCAATATATTCAGCAGTTTCAGAAAGTGTTAAATACTCATTCATAACCAAATTGTTTAACCTTACACAATGGTTACAAAATTAAAAGAATAAACCGAATAAACAAGCGTATGAAAAATAAAAACAACAGTTAACAGTGGTTTGGCGCCATTGTGGGTTTCAGGCTTCTTTGGAAAGCAAATTCATAAATTAAAATTTGTTTATATTTGTGATGTTCCGTGCTTAAATACCACAACGGCAAGCCAAGCCACGGGACGTTGTCCGCAATTGGACCAAAAATACCTGCTAAACATATCGGAAAAAAGGAGTTGAT
>Ga0114982_1001257_pt1 | contig 12611 bp, 10 predicted proteins | sample Shrwel_input2_FT_FD_87183 | JGI IMG/M metagenome (GOLD analysis project Ga0114982, IMG submission 87183) | Subsurface microbial communities from deep shales in Ohio, USA - Utica-3 well 1 S input2 FT | ecosystem: Environmental > Aquatic > Deep subsurface > Shale gas/oil reservoir > Produced... | reverse complement strand
TCCGCATCTTTCGTTTTGACGCAGGGGCGGGGAATCCCATCGTCAGACGACTCAGGACAGTCCGATGGTGTAATGGCAGCACAGGAGATTCTGATTCTCCTTGTCTAGGTTCAAATCCTAGTCGGACTACCACCTGAAACACGAAGCCCTCCTTGCGGAGGGCTTTTTCGTGTCGATTTCCCGGCTGGGTGTTGCCGACCGGGCTCAGCGGTCGTTCCAGAGGATGAGCAAGTTCTTGGTCTGGCGGCCGGCGACGATGAGGTCGGGTTTGCCGTCGCCGTTGAGGTCGGCGGCCTTGAAGTCCTCGACGGCGATCTCCTTGGTCGTGAGCGTGCTCGTGCGCCATGCCTTGCCGGCTGGGTCGAGCGGGGTGAGCAGGCGGATGCCGGGGTCGGTGCCGCGCCAGCCGACGACGTATTGGTCGGAGCCCGTGCCGAGGAAGTCGGCGACGGCGACCGCGTGGCCTTCCTTGAAGCCGTCAAGCAACTGCTGGCGCACCCACTGGCCGACGGCGTCCTGCGTGTAGACGGCGGACATCGTACCGTGGAAGGGCTCGACCGTGGCGAGGAAGCGCTGGCCGTTGGGGAGCTTGCCGTCGCGGAGTTCGCCCGTCGGGACGGTCGAGAGCGCCGTGTTGGCCCAGGCGCCGGCCTTGAAGGAGTTGAGCCAGATGCCTTCCTTGGAGCCGGACAAGATCTCCTGGGCGGGTCCTTGGCTCCAGCGCGTCGCGTGGAGGTTATGGGTCACATGGCCGACGGCGTTGACCACCGTGATTTTCCAAGGCTGCTTGGGGTCGGCCGGCTTTTCGTAGGCGAGCATCTTGGCGCCGGCGCCGGTGGCGTTCTTGTTGCCGCGGCCGTGGAGCGGTTGGACGACGAGGTCCCAGCGCTTGGCGTCAATCTGCACCCACTGCATGCGATGCACCGTCGGTTCGTGGGGCAGGGCGATGGCCGCCCATTTCTGCGTGGGGTCGGCGGGGGCCTGCAGGTAGAAGACCGCGCCGCTGTTGACCGTGTCGGACGGATTCCAGCCGGCGCCGACGGCCACCTCGCACTTGCCGTCGACGACTTGCGCGGCGATGCAGACATGGTCGAGCTTGGTCAGGTTTTCGGCGATGACGTGCTTCTGCCACGTCGGGTTCTGGTACCACTGCACCGTGTGCTGGTCGGCCAGCAGGATGTCCGGCTTCCCGTCGCCGTTCACGTCGGCGATGGCCAGGCCGTAGCCGATGGAGACCTTGTCGATCTCCTGCAGACGGAACTTCGGTTCCGCCGGGGCGGCGAGGACGAGCAAGGGGCAGAGCGTCAGGAGCGGGGTCAGCTTCATGGGGATGGTCTAAGCCGTCCGACCCCGCCTGTCCACCGCGGTTCCCTCCACCCACCCGCCGCGCACAACGGGGTCAGGCACCAATAATGGGGTCAGGCACCAACATTGGGGTCTGACCCCATTATTGGTGCCTGACCCCGTCGTCGGGCTGAGGGGTCATATGGGTTTGAGGTCTGGAGGGTAGTATCTAGAAACCCTGCATGCTACCCCGCAGGTCTTTCCTGAAGCTTGGTGCCGCCGCCACGCTGGCGACCGTGTCCGGCGTTTCCACCCGTTTGGCTGCGGCCGAAAAGCCAACGGCGCCGACCTTCCCCCCGGTTGCCTTCGCCGTCGTCGGCGACACGCACTATTTCGCCGATAAGGATGATCCGTCGGCGCTACAGCCTGTTTCGCGTGCCACCACCGCGGCGCTCATCGAGCAACTCAACCGCCTCCCAGGCTCGGAGCTTCCGGCCTCGCTCGGCGGCGGCAAGGTCTTGCCGCTCAGCCAAGTCATCCACGTCGGCGACATCATCGATAGCGGCGACAAGAACGGCGCGGTCATCGCCCGGATGCAGGCCACCGAATGGAAGGAGTGGCAGGCTGACTACGGGCTCGATGGCCGCGACGGCCGGCTCAAGTACCCTGTTTACGAGATCCACGGCAATCACGACGGTCCGCATGGCAAAGGCCTCGTTATCGATGGCATCAGCGCGCGCAATAAGCAGCGCAAGGACGTCAAAGCAATCTCGAGTAACGGACTCCACTACGCGTGGGTCGTGAACGGCGTCCACTTCGTCAACCTCGGCATCACCGTCGGTCGGGTGAAGACGGTCACCCGCAAGCGTCGCTACGACCCGATGGACAGCCTCGAGTTCCTCGTCGACTACCTCGCCAAGCACGTCGGGCAGTCCGGCGCGCCCGTCGTCATCTCGCACCACGTGGACTTCGCCCGCTATGCCTTGCCGGTCTCCGACGACCTTGTCCTCAAGAACGAATGGGATTATGCGGACGTCCAGGCCTTCCATGAGGCCATCAAGCCGTACCGCATCGCCGGTATCTTCTACGGACACACGCACGTACGCGCCGTCTTCGCTTGGCGCGGTCCGAAGCCCGACCCTGTCGTGGCCGGCAAGCCGCTGCCGCCGGGCATCCCGACCTTCAACACGGACAACGCCGCGCACTTCGGCGGGCCCACGCAGGCCTTCCTCTACGTCGAAGTCCACGCCGAGGACATCCTCGTGCGCGAACTCGCCACCAAGGACGCTTGGAAGACTTCGTCCTGGACGGAGCTGAGCTGGCGCCTCCCGCATTACACGGGCTGAGCCGAGGTGATTGGCATTGCGGTTAGTTCTTGGAGGAATAATATTAGAAACATGAGGTCTCCTGGGCTGCTCCTTTTGTTGGCGAGTTGGGTGGGACTGGGCGCGCAGACGACGACGGCGCCGACCACGACTTATTCCAACGTGGAGTTCACTTGGCGCCTCCATCGCGAGCTGGTGCGAGCAGGCCCGAACGAAAACCTGGTCTGGTCGCCGCTCTCCTTGCAGGCCGTCCTGGCCGTGCTGGGCGAAGGCGCGCGTGGGCAGACCGCGGAGGAATGCGGAGCATTCTTGGGCCTGCCCGCCTCTGCGCGGCGCCCGGGCGATGCCGCGCGTCCTTGGGACTTTGCGGCTGTTCATCAGGCTAACCGTGCAGCCGTGCAGGCCCTCTGCGCCCCATGGTCTAAGCCCAACGGCGAGGAGGCCCAAAGAATGCTCGACCAGACGAAGGACCCGCTTTCTCGGAGCGAGCGCGGCAAACTGGACCAATTGACGACCATCGGCAGCGACCGCTTGGGGCCCTATCGCCCCTTTCTATTCCGTTCCGTGAACCGACTCTGGGTGCAGAGCGGACTTCCCTTGGAAGCCGACCACTTGGCGGTGATTCGTGGCTGGTATGGCCAAGGGCTTGTGGCGGTGGCGGACTTTAAAGGCCAACCCGCGGCCGAGCGTCTGCGGTTGAACCTGTGGGTCGAGCGTGAGACCGAGGGTTTGATCAAAAACTTCGTGGGTAACGATGAGTGGTCGAAAGAGACCCGCTTAGCAGTCACTAATGTCGTCACCCTGCGTTCCGATTGGAGCAGTCGTTTTGACCCAGCGAACACGCGGCGGGAGCGGTTTTATGCATTGGGCGAATCGGCGCCGCTCGGGGTACCCACGATGCAGCAGGACGGCGCGTTTCGATATGCGGCTTTCAATCGCGACGGCACGCTCTTTGCCACGCCGGATAAAGTCCCGGCGACGGCCAACGACGCCGACCCTTCTTTCTACCCCAACCAAGGAGGCTACCATTTGGTCGAATTGCCCTATGCCGGCCAACGTGCCTCCATGGTCCTGGTGCAACCGACCAGGTTGGGCCGCTTGATCGAACTGGAGGCGAAGCTCTCCTCGGCACAACTCCTGGGCATGTTTGACTCGGGCAAGGAACGTCGGTGCTTGGTGAAGCTGCCGAGATTCAAGACACGTTCGTCGACTCCCCTGTTGGCTCCGGCCGCGCGCCTAGGTTTAGTCACTTTGGCTAAGGCCAACGACGCGGACTTGACCGGCTTATGCGCCCCGCCCGACCACCGCGACCGTCTGTTCTTGGGTGGCCTACGCCAGACAGCGGACATCGAAGTGAATGAGATGGGCACCGTCGCAGTCGCTGCCACCGGAGGCATTCTCGGTGGCCTCGGCGGCCCTCCGCCGACGCGGCCTTTCGTACCGCAGTTCATCGCCAATCAGGCCTTCCTTTATTTCATTAAGGACAACGAAACTGGCCAGATTCTCTTCATGGGACGGATGATGAACCCCACCAAGTAGGCGTAGTTCCTTGGATGCCGGGCGCGCATCATGGGGTCAGGCACCAACATTGGGGTCTGACCCCATTATTGGTGCCTGACCCCGTTGTGGCTTCAGCGGACGAGCGCAGGGAAGAGCTTGCCGAGGCCGTCGGCCATGATCTCGACGCCGATGGCGGCGAGGACGAGGCCCATGAGGCGGGTCATGACGTTGATGCCAGTTTGCCCGAGCAAGCGGGTGATGCGCATGCTGGCGAAGAGGCAGGCGAAGGTCGCGAGGGCGCCCACGACTGCGTAGCCCACCAGGAGGGCTTGGTCGGCGAAGCCTTGCGATTTCTCGGCGTAGATGACCATCGTCGAGATCGTCGCCGGGCCGGTGATGAGCGGCACCGCCAAAGGCGACACCGCCACGCTATCACCCGCGTCGAGCTTCTCGGTCGCCTGGCTCAGGTCGTGGTCGGAGCTGTCCGCCGGCTTGGCGTTGAGCATCTGCACGGCATTGATCAGCAGCAGGACGCCCCCGCCGACCTGGAAGGATGCGATGGAGATCCCGAAGAAGCGCAGCAGCTGCAACCCCGCCAAGGCGCTCGTCGCGATCACGAGGAAGACCGTGAGCGTGCTCACCCAAATCGTGCGTTGCCGTTGGGCCGGCGTGAGGCGCGACGTGAAGTGGATGAAGAACGGGATCACCCCAATCGGGTTCAGCACGGCGAGCAGCGTGAGCAGGGGCTTCAGGACATCCATGGACAGCCCACGATGGCGAAGCACCGCGGCGGTGCAACGACGTGAAATGCCCGTGAACAATCATTCGGACGGGTTGGCTCCGCCGACCGATTGCTTCCGCTCCTAAAGACGGCTTTACGCCGTCAAACGCTCAAGGCACTCCGCGTAGAGCGCTTGCGTCTTCGCCACGACATCGTCGGGCAGGCGCGGTCCGGGAGCGGTCTTATCCCACGGTTGCGCCTCGAGCCAATCGCGCACGAACTGCTTGTCGTAGGACGGTTGGGCACGGCCGGGCTGCCAGGTCGAAGCCGGCCAGTAGCGGGAAGAGTCGGGCGTCAGCACCTCGTCGATGAGGACCAACGAACCATCGGGGGCGGTACCGAATTCGAACTTCGTGTCCGCGAGGATGACACCGGCCTTGGCCGCGCGTTCGGCGCCCATGCGGTAGAGCGCGATGGAGGTGTCGTGGACCGTGCGGAAGACCTGCGTGCCGAGGATCTGTTCGCACTGCGCGTTGGTGATGGCCTCGTCGTGGCCTTCGGCGGCCTTGGTCGACGGCGTGAAGATCGGCGTCGGCAGCTTCGACCCATCGTGCAGGCCACCGGGCAGGGCGTGGTCGAGGATGGCGCCGCTCTTCTTGTATTCCTTGAAGCCGCTGCCGGCCAGGTAGCCGCGGACGACCGCTTCGACGGGCAGGGGGACGAGCTTGCGCACGAGCATCGAGCGCGGGATCAGGTGCTCATGGCCCTTCAGCGCGCGGGCGAGGGCGGCCGCGTGGTCGGGCACGAGGTGCGTCGGGAAGAGCGCCTTCGCCTGTTCGAACCACCAGAGGCTGATGTGCGTGAGCAGGATGCCTTTGCCCGGGACGCCGTTGGGCATGACCACGTCGAAGGCCGACAAGCGGTCCGTCGCGACGATGAGGTAATGTTCGCCCAGGTCGAAGACCTCGCGGACCTTGCCCTTGGCCTTCAACGGGAAGGGCAGGCCGGTCACGGTCATCAAGGCTTCCTTGGGCAAAGGCGGCGTTTTCATCCTGCCACGGAGATAGGCGAGGGCGGGCCAAGAGGGCAAGGACAACGCACGCCGATTCGGCGTTGTCGCCCTCGGCTGGGCCGATAGCGTGGCCTTCCGCCCGGATGCTTGTCCACGACGCCCATTGCCACTATCAGTTCGCGGAAGTCCCGTATGCGGCCGTCGAACTCGCCCGGCGGGAAGGCGTTGGCTTTGCGGTTGTCAACGGTAGCGCGCCGGTCGACTGGCCCGATGTCGCCGCGCTCGCGGCGCGTGATGCCCGCAACCTCCCCGCCTTTGGCCTGCACCCGTGGGATGTGCCCACGGCCCCCGCCGGGTGGGAGGCGCAGCTCCGGGCCATCCTCCGCGCGCATCCGCAGGCCTCCGTCGGCGAGATGGGCTTGGACCGGTGGGTCGAAGGCCACGACCCCGTCGCCCAGGAAGCCGCCTTCCGCGTCCAGCTCGCCTTGGCCGTCGAACTCGACCGACCGCTCACCATCCATTGCGTCCGCGCCATCGGTCCGCTCATGGACATCCTGCGGGCCACGCCTGTGCCGCGGCGCGGATTCCTGCTCCACAGTTGGAACGGCCCGGTTGAACTCGTGCCGGAATTGGTCCGGCTCGGCGCCTACTTCTCCTTCAGCGCGCATCACCTCCGGCCCACCAAGGCCGACCTCCGCGCGCAGTTCGCCGCTGCGATCCCCTCGGACCGCGTGCTGGTCGAGACCGATGCCCCGGCGTTATGTCCCGCGCCCGAGTTCCGCAGGCATGAACTCCCGCCGGACGCCGCGGGCGTCGAGCAGAACCACCCCGCGAACCTGCTGCGTAACCTGGAGGAACTCGCGCGGACCCGCGGGCTGGCGGCGGACCAAGCCGCGGAGCTCACCGGCGTGAACTTCGCGCGATTATTCCTTGGGCAATAACGCGAGCCGGAGCGCTTCACCCGCCGCCGCCAAGCCGAACGCGCCGGCCACGTGGGACGCCGTGCCATAGCCCCATTCGCAGTTCGGGTGCAGGTCTTCGCCCTCGGGGATTTCACCGCCGGGTAGGCCCGCGCAGTCGGTCGGTTGCGTGAACGGTTCATCCGACCACACGCAGGACACGCCGAACGGAGCCTTGCCGCGGGGGAAGTCGAAGTTCTGCCGCAGCCGCTTGCGGACGAGCATCATCAGCGGGTCGTCGCGCGAATCGCGGAGGTCGGTCACCTGGAGGCGCGTGCCATCGAGTCGCCCGGCGCAGCCGCCGACCGTCACCACGCGCAGCTTGCGGTTCACCGCCTCGGCGATCAGCCCGCATTTCGGCGACAGCGCGTCCATGGCGTCGATCACCACGCCCTCGAAGCCCGTCAGCACCTCGTGCGGGTTGAAGCGCGACAGGAAGCGCGTGTGGAGCGTCGTTTGGATGCCCGGGTTGATCGCGCGGACGCGGGCCGCGACGGCTTCGGTCTTGGCTTGGCCCTCGGCGCCGGCGACCGCGTGCAGCTGACGGTTGGTGTTGGAGATGCAGACCGCGTCGCCATCGACCAGCGCCAGGTGACCGACGCCGGAGCGGGCGAGGGCCTCCGCCGTCCAGGAGCCGACGCCACCCAGCCCCACGATCAGGAACCCGCTGCGCGACAGCCGTTCCAGGCCAGCCAGCCCGTAGAGGCGGCCGATGCCGGCGAAGCGTTCGAGGTAGGCGGAATCCATGAGGCGGCATCGAAGGCGGAAACCGTGGCCTATCCAAGAAACAAAACGCTCCGGGCTTGAACCGAGTGCGAACCCCGCAAAGATGGATGAAACCCCTTTCCATGGCCGACTCCGAAAACAAAGTCCCCGCGATCCTCTTGGCCCCTGCGTCCCCCCTCTGGTACCACGCCATGATGTGGGCGGTCGGCGGCTTGGCCCTCGGCCTCCTCATCGCCTTCGGCTTCGTTTTGCGCGACCATTTCCAGGCCGACGGCATGACCCACGTCTATCGCGAAGCCCGGGCGCCGCTCATCCAGTACCGCCTCGAGAAAGGCGCCTGGCCGGCCAAGTTCGACTTCCGCGTCCCCCCGGCGGACCTGGCTGCCTTCGGTTTCACCAAGGTCGTCCAACCCGCCCTGGATAAAGCCCCCGTCAACGGCAGCTGGAGCTTCACGCCCGACAGCGCCGCCGGCAAAGGCATCCCCGCCGTGGTTTTCACCCCCTCCACGCCCGACGCCAGCTCGCAGCGCATCTTGCACGTCGTGGACGATCGCCTCGACGACGGCGATGCCGCCAAAGGCCTCTTCCGCGTCTCCGAGACCGAAGCTGCCTTTACGCTGAAGGCCGAGTGATCGCCTCGGCGCGCGAGCGCAGGTCGGCGTCGTAGAGCGCGTTCACCAGTTCGTCGAGGTCGCCCTCGAGGATCTGCTCGATCCCGTGGACCGTGAGGTCGATGCGGTGGTCGGTGATGCGGTTCTGCGGGAAATTATAGGTGCGGATGCGTTCCGAGCGGTCGCCCGACCCGATCATGTTCTTGCGGGCGTCGGCGCGGACCTCGCGTTCCTTGGCGCGGGTCATGTCCAGCAGGCGGGAACGCAGCACGCGGAGGGCCTTCTGGCGGTTGCGGAGCTGGGAGCGCTCGTCGGCGCAGTAGACCATCAGCCCGGTGGGCTTGTGGATGATCTGGACGGCGGATTCCGTCTTGTTGACGTGCTGGCCGCCGGCGCCGGAAGCGCGGGCCACGGACATGTCCAGGTCTTCGGGCTTGAGGACCACTTCGGCCTCTTCGGCTTCGGCGAGCACGGCCACGGTGGCGGCCGACGTGTGGACGCGGCCGGAGGCTTCGGTGGCCGGGACGCGCTGGACGCGGTGGACGCCGGCCTCATGGCGGAGCAGGGCGGTGGCCCCTTCGCCCTCGATGAGCAGGACCGCTTCGCGGACCCCGCCGAGGTCGGAGTGGGACAAGGACATCAATTCGCACTTCCAGCCCTTGCGTTCGGCGAAGCGCGTGTAGGCGCGGAGCAGCTCGGAGGCGAACAACGAGGCCTCTTCGCCCCCGGTGCCGGCGCGGATTTCCACCATCGCATTGCGGGAGTCGTCGGGGTTGGGCGGGACGATGGCCTTGATCAGCTGGTCGCGGGCCACCTCGATCAGCGGCGTCAGGCGGCGGATCTCGTCGTCGGCCATCCGGCGCATCTCGGGGTCGGCTTCGCCGGCAAGGGCTTGGGCTTCGGCCAGCTCCTTTTCGAGGCCCGTCAGCAGGTCGTCGGCCTTGACCGCCTTGCCCGTGAAGCGCAGTTCGGCCCCGAGGGCGGCGGCCCGGCGGCTATCCCCGAACGTGGCCGGGTCGGCCATGAGCCCTTCCAGTTCGGTGAGGCGACGGCGGAGGCCGGAAAGGTCGGGTCTGAGGGGGGCTTCGGCCATGGTGTTTAGAACGGGAATCGGGCTTGGACAGCGGGGCTGCCTTCGTTAGTTAATGGATGCTTGGGGACTCTCCCCGCAAGCCCGACCTTTCACCCTTTTCCGATTTAGCATGCAGACCAAGGAACCCGCCCTGCGCGGCAGCCACGTCCTCTCCTGTGTCTGGGACTTCGATAAGACCCTTTGTCCCGGGTACATGCAGACCCCGCTCTTCCGCGCCTTCGGCGTCGATGAGGAGCAATTCTGGAAGGAAACCAACCAGTTGCCGGCCCTCTATGCCCGCAAAGGCATCCGCACCTCGAAGGACTCCGTCTACCTGAATCACCTGCTCAGCTACGTGAAGTCCGGCGTCATGAAGGGGCTCACCAACCGCCAGCTCCGCGAGCTCGGCGGCGAGATCGAACTCTGCCCGGGCCTCCCCGAATTCTTCCCCGCGCTGAAGGAGTTCGTCCGGGAACTCGGCCGCAAGCACAACGTCGAGGTCACCTTGGAGCATTACGTTATCAGCACGGGCCTTGCGGAGATGATCCGCGGCACCTCGCTCGCCCAGCATTGCGACGGCATCTACGGGTGCGAATTCCTGGAGCATCCGTTGCCCCCGCACTTCAGCAAGCAGGACGAGCTCGCGCTCGAGCTCCCGACGGAGATCACGCAGGTCGCCGCGATGGTCGACAACACCATCAAGACCCGCTTCCTCTTCGAGATCAACAAAGGCTCGAACAAGAACCCCGAGATCGACGTCAACGCCGTCGTCCAGGCCGAAGACCGCCGCGTGCCGTTCGAGAACATGATCTACGTCGCCGACGGCCCCAGCGACGTCCCGGTCTTCTCGTTGCTCCGCAAGAACGGCGGCAAGGCCTTCGCCGTCTACGTGCCGACGAACGAAGCCGAGTTCGCGCAGAACGATGCGCTCCTCCAGGCGGGTCGCGTGCATGGCTACGGCCCGTGCGACTACGGCCAGGCGGCCTTCACCCCGAAGTGGATCCGGCATGCCTTGACGGGGATGGTCGAGCGTCTGGCGCAGGAACGCACCCGCGCCCTCGCGGCCCGCGTGACCCGTCCACCGCGCCACATCCATGCCGATCCCGCGGCGCCCCGGACCGACGTGACGTCGCAGGGCAACCTCTTCAGCGAATAACCCTTTCATGCCCGCCCCCGCCCGTAAGCGCACCGCCACGCTGGCCACGCCCGCCAGCGAAAGCCGTCCCATCCTCGCCGTCATCCTCGGCCTGCTCGCGACCTTCTTCGTGATCGCCTTGGTCTTCCACTCGTCGACCGACGTGAACCTGCTGCCCGCCTGGCTCGAGACGACCTTCAGCCTGCCGGCGCAGTCGGATGCGACCCCGACGTCGAACCCCTGCGGCGCTTTCGGCGCGACCCTGGCCGTGACGCTGTTCTGCCTCTTCGGATACGGCGCCTTCTTCATCCCGGCCTTCCTCTTCGCCGCGGCGTGGTTCGCGCTCAACAACCGGGCGCACACCCTTTGGCCGACGAAGGTCGCCTTGATGTCCGCGTGCGTGCTCTTCGGTGCGCCTATGTTGACGCTGTGGCTCGGGGCCGATGCCTCGGGCACCTTTGACCCCAAGGGGCCGGGCGGCGTGCTCGGCGGCTTCATCTACCTCAAGCTCTGCCAGCCGATCCTCGGCGAGTACGGTACCTGGATTCTCGTCTTCCCGTACGGCTTCTGCCTCCTCGGCGCCTTGGCCGATGACCCCAAGGCCACGCTGAACGCCTGGATTTCGGAGATGCGTGATGGCGTCGGGGCTTGGAACGCCGAGCGCAAGGCGGCCGCCGCCCGCGAGGCCGCGGAGCGCCAGCGCAAGCTGCAGCAGGCGGCGGAGATGCGCCGCAAGCAGCACGAAATCGCGGGCGCGGAAGTGACCGCGATGCCGTCCGCCGCGGCCAAGCCCATGGTGAAGATCGAAGACCTGCCCATCGACGACGACGCCGACATCGAGCCGGCGCCGCGCGAAGCCGTCGCCGCCAAGGGCCCGGCCACCGTCAAGGCGGAGAACGTCACCATCACCCCCCTTAAGGGAGAGCAGGACGAAGACGGGGATGGCGCCGACGAGGACGCGGACGAAGCGGCCGATGACGAGGAAGCGGCGGCTTCGAAGGCCGTAGCCGCCAAGCCCCGCGCTCCGGCCAAGTCCGCCGAGCCCGCCGGCTCCGGGAAGGTCCTGATCGTCAAGCCCGAGGAGATCGAACGCGCCAAGGCCTCGCAGCAGCTCAAGAAGCGCGGCGAATACCTTTTCCCCGCCATCAATCTCCTGAACGAGCCCAAGCCGGGCTCCAGCGGCCCGGCGGAAGATTTCCGCAAGCGCGCCCAGGACCTCATCGAGACGCTCAAGCAGTTCAAGGTCGAGTGCGTGCCGGTGGACCCCGCCAACGGCGTCGACGTCGGCATCCAGCAAGGCCCGTCGATCACCCGCTACGAGATCAAGCCGGCCCCGGGCGTGCGCGTCGAGAAGATCGCGAACCTCTCGAACAACATCGCGATGAACCTCGAAGCCGAGGCCGTGCGCATCCTCGCCCCCGTGCCGGGTAAGGGCACCGTCGGCATCGAGATCCCGAACCGCAACCGCAAGGACGTCCTCCTCCGCGAGATCATCGAGTCCAAGGCGTGGGCGGAGACCGCCATGGAGCTGCCCGTCGTGCTCGGCGTGGACAGCGTCACGAACAAGCCCGTCATCCAGGACCTCGCCAAGATGCCGCACGCGCTGATCGCCGGCGCGACCGGCCAGGGCAAGTCCGTCTGCATCAACGCGATCATCGTCTCGCTCCTCTACCGCTGCACCCCGCAGGACCTCCGCTTCATCATGGTCGACCCGAAGGTCGTCGAGCTGCAGATCTTCAACCAGCTCCCGCACCTCCTCATCCCGGTCGAGACCGACCCCAAGCGCGTGCCTTCGGCCCTCAAGTGGCTCATCGCCGAGATGCAGCGCCGCTACAAGATCTTCGCCAAGTGCGGCGTGAAGAACATCACCGGCTTCAACGCCAAGCTCGCCAAGGAAGCCGGCCAGCCGAAGCAGGAGGAACTCGTCCTCAGCCCGGAAGAGCAGGCCGCCGCGCGCGAGGCCGCCGAGTCGGTCATCGACGACGGCGTCCGCGTCCCGGCCGAGAAGCTGCCGTACATCGTCTGCATCATCGACGAAATGGCCGACTTGATGATGGTCGCGGCGCAGGACATCGAAACCTCGGTGGCCCGCATCGCCCAGCTCGCGCGCGCCGCCGGCATTCACCTCGTCTTGGCGACGCAGCGTCCGTCGACGGACGTCATCACCGGCCTGATCAAGGCCAACCTCCCGACCCGCATCGGCTTCAAGGTCTCCTCGCAGATCGACTCGCGCACCATCCTGGACCGCGGTGGCGCCGAGACCCTG
>Ga0114982_1001254_pt1 | contig 12631 bp, 10 predicted proteins | sample Shrwel_input2_FT_FD_87183 | JGI IMG/M metagenome (GOLD analysis project Ga0114982, IMG submission 87183) | Subsurface microbial communities from deep shales in Ohio, USA - Utica-3 well 1 S input2 FT | ecosystem: Environmental > Aquatic > Deep subsurface > Shale gas/oil reservoir > Produced... | reverse complement strand
TCAAGCAATGATGCTGTTGAGTTCCTGATCTCAGCTCGCGTGCGAGGGGTGGTTCGGGCCTGGGCGTGGACTTCACTCATGTTGATTGCTCCGCTTTCAATGTCTCAATCAGATCACGCATCATGCCTCTTGCCAAGAAGAGTGGCCAGCTACGAATGGGAATATGATCACACGGGACGCGACAGGTATCCACAGCGTGCAGCGGGTGTGTGCGCTCACGACCGCCCCGCCATGCTCGATACCCACGACGCACGATGTAGCACGGTCTGGGTTCCCGCCTGCGCGGGAACGACACGTCAGCTGAAGTTCATGCCGGAAGAGGTCTAGTCGCCAGTCACGTTGAAACACAAGCGTGCATGTACGCAAGCTTACGTCGGATGCCTCTGTTTAATTGCCATTAAAACAAAATCTTACCTTGCCAAAGCGAACCACCCGCCGCACCCCAGCCCGTCATTCCCGCGCAGGCGGGAATCCAGAGGCATCCACAGCGTGCAGCGGGCATGAACTCTCACGACTGCCCCGCCATGCTCGATGCCCACGGCGCACGATGTAGCACGGTCTGGGTTCCCGCCTGCGCGGGAACGACACGTGAACTGAGGTTCATGCCGAAAGCGGTCTGGTATCCAGCGGGTGCTGCTGTTTAATCTCTGCTAAAACACAGCCTTACCTTGCCAAAGCGAACCACCCGCCGCGCCCCAGCCCGTCATTCCCGCGCAGGCGGGAATCCAGGGGTATCCACAGCGTGCAGCGGGCATGAGCTCTCACGACCGCCCCGCCATGCTCGATGCCCACGGCGCACGATGTAGCACGGTCTGGGTTCCCGCCTGCGCGGGAACGACACATCAGTTGAGGTTCATGCCGAAAGCGGTCTGGCTTCCAGTGGGTACTGCTGTTTAATCTCTGCTAAAACACAGCCTTACCTTGCCAAAGCGAACCACCCGCCGCGCCCCAGCCCGTCATTCCCGCGCAGGCGGGAATCCAGAGGCATCCACAGCGTGCAGCGGGTATGAGCTTTCACGATTGCCCCGCCATGCTCGATACCCACGGCGCACGATGTAGCACGGTCTGGGTTCCCGCCTGCGCGGGAGCGACACGTGAGGAAACGGTCAAGCTATCTGTAGCGTGCTCAATCGCTCAGCACATCCACCCCTTTAGGCGGGGTAAAGCTGAAACGGCCAGCGGCCAGTTTCGGGTTTTTTTGCAGCGCGGAGAAGGTCAGCGTGGTGTGCTGGCCAAAATTGTCGGCCAGCTCCATTTTGATCAGCTCGCCCGACTTGAATCCCATGCGCACGGTTTTAAACGTACCTTCTGCCTGCTTGGGCGTGGCTTCCAGCCAATCCAGGCCGTCTTTCACCCCTTGGTTTTTCAGTTGGTAATTGCGCTCCAGATCGTTGTTGCCTGCCAGCAACGCCGCCGGGCTGCTGCCCAGCGCATCGTCCAGCTTGCGGGTGGTGACCTGGGCCAGCGCCTTGTCGTACACCCACAAGCGCTTGCCATCGCCCACAATCAGCTGGTCGTAAGGGGTGTCGTAAGTCCAGCGAAACTGGCCTGGCCGCTGCAATTCCAGCGTGCCGCTGGCGCGCTGGGTCTGGCCGCCGGTCACTTCCTGCTGAAAACGCGCCGACAGCGCGCGGGTATCGTGCACAAACTGCTTGAGCTGGGCAACGCCATCGGCATGCGCCAGCGCGGCGCACAAGGACATACCGGCAATCACAACAAAACGGATCATGGCCACTCACTAACGGTAAAAGATCAGCCTTGGGCGGGACGCCCCGGCAAAAGTTCGCTGCGCCATCATACCGCGCAATCCGGTGCCGGTGCGGATGCCCCACACGACCGTCGCTCCCGCGCAGGCGGGAGCCCAGATGTGTCCACTGCGTGCCACGCTGGCGTTCCGCTCTTTCCATGCGACCCATTTTGAATAAAGCAGGCAACAGGCCAGGCTTAGCTGAAGCGATTGGTGATCGGATACCGCCAGTCGCGGCCAAAGGCGCGCTGGGTGATGCGCGGACCCACCGGGGCCTGGCGGCGCTTGTATTCGTTGATTTTCAGCAGGCGCACCACCTTGCGCACATCGGCCTCCGGAAAGCCTGCCGCGATAATCTGCGCGGCAGACTGGTTGTCCTCGACATAGCGCTGCATGATGGCGTCCAGCACGTCGTATTCCGGCAGGCTGTCCTGGTCTTTCTGATCCGGGCGCAGCTCGGCGGACGGCGGGCGGGTGATGATGCGCTCCGGGATCACCTCGCTGACCGTATTGCGCCAGCGCGACAGCGCGTACACCAGGGTCTTGGCCACGTCCTTGAGCACGGCAAAACCGGGCCATGTCGCCATACAGCGTGGCGTAGCCGGTGGTCATCTCGGATTTATTGCCGGTGGTCAGTACCAGCTTGCCGGTTTTGTTGGACAAGGCCATCAGCAGCACGCCGCGAATGCGCGATTGCAGGTTTTCTTCGGTGGTGTCTACCGGCCGGCCAGCAAACAGCGGGGCCAGCGTGGCTTCAAAGGCGTCGTACATTGGCGAAATCGCCAGCTCGTCATACGGCACGCCCAGCCGCGCCACCATGTCACGGCTGTCGATCAGGCTGATGTCGGCGGTGTACGGCGATGGCATCATCACTGCATGCACCTTGTCAGCGCCCAGCGCGTCCACCGCCACCGCCAGCGTCAGCGCCGAATCAATGCCGCCAGACAAGCCCAGCAGCACGCCAGGAAAGCCGTTTTTGCCAATATAGTCGCGCACGCCGATCACCAGGGCGCGGTAGACGCTTTCTTCCTGCTCGGGCAGCGCGGCCTGCTGGCCGGCGACAAAATCGCCGTCGGCATAGTCCACCCAGCCCAGCGCATCGTCGTAGGCCGGCAGTTGCACCGCCACTTGGCCGGCGCGGTTCAGCGCAAACGAGGCGCCATCAAACACCAGCTCGTCCTGACCGCCGGTCAGGTTCACATAGGCCAGCGGCAGGCCGGTTTCTTCCACCCGGTAGCGCGCAGTCTGCTGGCGCGCGTCGATCTTGTCGCGGTGAAACGGCGAGGCGTTCAGCACCACCAGGCAGTCTGCGCCCGCTTCGGCGGCCTCGGCAGCGGGCTCGACATGCCAGACATCCTCGCAAATCAGCACGCCCAGCTTCACCCCGTCCACCTCTACCACCAGCGGTGCCACACCCGGGGTGAAGTAGCGGCATTCGTCGAACACTTCGTGATTGGGCAGCAGCATCTTGTGATACTGCCCCAGCCGGTGGCCGTCACGCAGCACGGTGGCGGCGTTAAAGCGCTCGGCCCCCATGCGTGCCGGGTGACCAATCACCAGGGTGATGCCATCCAGCTCCAGCAGTTGATCCAGCGCGGCTTCCACTGCCGCATAAAAGCTGTCGCGCAGCAGCAGGTCTTACGGGCTGTAGCCGGTCAGCGCCAGCTCGGGCGTGACCAGCACCGACGCGCCACCCTGCCGCGCCAGTTCGGCCAGACGCAGAATTTCGGAGGTGTTGCCGGCAATGTCACCGACCACCGGGTTGAATTGAGCAAGGGCGATACGCATGGTGTGGGGGGCTTTCGTCAAGCAAACAAAAACAATATTTTACTGTACCGTGCTTAAGACGTGTGCACTCATTCATAGGAAAAGAGAACAGGCACACAACATTAGAATGAAGAGTCAGTCTTCTTTAGTCTGAATTGGATATTCAAATTTTCCATCCCAAGCTTCACTACCAGCGCCGTGGGGCACTAAGATTTTGGGTCGAAGAAAGCCGTCTACCCTAAGTGACTTCTTATATTGCGCGTGATGGAGATATAACAACCCAACCAATAGCCCAGAGGCAGCATCAATAGCATTCTTTAAGTTGGCCTCAGCAAAGCGATCAGACCGATTATGTTTTATCGCATTATATCCAGCCCACCACAATGGCGTGGAAGCTTCTTTCCATTCAGCCCAAGGTGTACTGTCCATGTGAAATCTAGGGAGATTTACTTGGTGAGTGCAAAATTCTGGATAACGATGAATTATCTTATTTCGTAGCGTGACTATGTTTGCGTTTTCGGCCACGTCTCCATATGACGCCCTGCAAATTGCCTTTGCAACAACTTCAAACTCAGCTGCTGCCGCCATAATAAGGCGCGCAAACTCAATAGAAAACGTTGAGTAATTACTCTTATGAAAATCCACGTACCGTGAGGTGGCCGCCAAATCCGCCTCTAAAGCCAGAAAATAGTTCCAGTGTGAGTCAAACACAAAACACCCCTTCTGATTAATGCTTGGCTGTGCTGGTTATCGATACAGAACCAGCTTAGGCCAGTTAAATCGATACTCGCCCCAAAGCGCCCAGAATCTCCAGAATGCCCGGCACACGCTGTTTCCACTTGCCTTTGCCACTAAAGCAGGCGGTGATGTCTGCCAGCGTCATGGGGCCGTTGGCGCGTTCCAGCAGTTGGGCGACGGCGGCCACTTGTTGCGGCAGGTCGGCTGGCCAGGGTTGGCGCTCGCTGGCGCTGGGGCGCTGGGCGGCGGTGGGGGCATGCGGGTCGGGGCTGGCGTCGGCGTCCAGTTCGGCTTGCTGGCCGCTGGCGTGCGGGGCTTGAAACTCGGGGCGCAGCCAGCGGATTTGGCCTTGCTGTTCTTCGCGCGCGCGCTCAGTGTTGAGCGCGGCCAGGCGGGCCAGCAGGGTTTCTTCGGCTTCGGCCAGGGCGTCGGGTTTGTCGGTCAGCGGGGTGAGGCCGCCGGGTTGGCCCACCAGGGCGCTGGCCAGGTCTTGCCAGCCGTAGGCGCGCAGCACAGCGGTGTCCAGTTCGTTGTGCAGTTCGTTCAGGACGGCCACCAGGCCGTGGCTGTGCAGGGTTTTTTCCTTGGCGTTCAGCGGCGTTTGCCGGCGCAGTTTTTCCAGAATGTTATATAGGCCGGTGAGGGTGACATCGGCGTGGGCGGCTTGTTGTTTTTTGCGATGGGCGTCGATTTTTTCCGCCAGTGCGCCGATGGCCTCGGCGTCGGCGGCGCTCAGCACGGGGAAGGGGAAGGTTTCGAAACAGCGGGTTTTGTTGTAGCGAGGGCGGTCTTCCAGTGTGCCGCCAGCGGCCAGCGCCCATAGTGCGTGGACGCGGCTGGACAGCACGCCCAGAGTGGCGGGGTGGTCGTGGGCAATCACCACCAGCATATTGTCTGGCGCGATATCGGCATCCAGGAATTGAAATGCCCGGTGTTTGGTTGTTTCGACCGTAGCAATATACTGGGGCAAATTCGTTAAATAGCGCCGCAGCTCTTTTAGGTTCCCCAAACAACCACCAATTGTCCCGATACACAGCGCGGGCATTTTGATCCCGCTCTGGCTTGACCCGCTCTGCAATGTGTTGATATATCGCAGGATGGCACGCCCTCAATTGTTCCGGCGCAAAACCAAACGCATCAATTACCAAAACCCCACGGGGTTTATCTGCCAAATCACGGCCGTTACGATAAGGCTTGATCAGCACCTGGCTACTGGCGTCCATGGCGATGAGCGCAGCGGCCTGTTCTTCGGTGACGATGAATCCGGCGCCATGCAACTTAAAGCCGGGGGAGCTGATGCCAGAATTGGCTTTTAGTGTTTTTGCGCCCGCCACATCTGCGCCAATGCGCAAATCGGCATGCACCTCACCTGTGAGCGAAGCCAGCGCCACTTCATCACCTTCGCCGCCTTCATTCCATTCTTTGGTGACGGTTTGCAGCAGGCCATTGGGGACGCCCAGGCATCCTACCGTCATGGCAATGCGCACGGCCGCGCCGTCGGCAGAATCCACCCAGGGGTGATCCGGCACGGCAAAAGCCAGCTTCAGCGGCGGTTCGGCTTGCAGGTGGCGTTGAAGCACCCGGCGGTTAAAAGTTTGTTTCAGGCTGTTGGTGGTGATCAGGCCAAAGCGGCGCGCTTGCCCGGCGCGCACGGCCTGGGCGGATTTTTCCCACCAGAACATCACCAGGTCGACCGAGTCTGGCACGTCCGGGTAGGCGCTGCGCAGCGCTTCTACATAGCCATCGCCCAGCGCGGCGCGCATTGGCCCCGCGCCGATAAAGGGCGGGTTGCCGATGATGAAATCCGCGTGTGGCCAATCCGCCGGGCGCGGGGCGTGGTAGACATACACCGGCAGGCGGGCGCTGTCGTCGGGCACGCGCTCGCCCGTGCTGGGGTGGGTTTTCCAGGTTTTGCCATCCCAGCGGGTGATGGGCTGGCCCTGGGCATCCCGCTGCGGTTCGATCTGGCTCCAGCTCAGCACGGCGTCGCGGCATTCAATATTCTTGAAGTCGCGCAACACCGGCTGTGGCGGCTGGGCGTGGCCGTGGGTGCGGAAGTGCCATTGCAGATAGCCAATCCACAGCACCAGTTCCGCCATGGCGGCAGCGCGCGGGTTGAGTTCCAGCCCCAAAAACTGGTGCGGGTCCACCGTCAGGCCCTCGCCTTCCAGCCGGCTGGTTTGCTGGAAAGTGTGGTGAAGCATGTCCAGCACTTCGCCTTCCAGGCGTTTGATGTGTTCCAGCGCCACATACAAAAAGTTGCCCGAACCGCAGGCCGGGTCCAGCACGGTGATGTGGCACAGCTGGTAGTGAAACGCATGCAGCAGGGCCACGGCATCGGCGGGTTTGTCTTCGTTGCTCAGCAACAGGGCGGCGGCGCGGACGTTTTCCCAATCTCGGCGCAGGGGTTCGATGACGGTGGGCAGCACCAGCCGCTCGACATAGGCGCGCGGGGTGTAGTGGGCACCCAGGCTGTGGCGCTCGTCGGGATTGAGCGCGCGCTCCAGCAAGGCGCCAAAAATGGCCGGTTCGACTTGGGTCCAGTCGGCGCGGCCGGCGCGCACCAGCGCGGCGATTTCGTCGCGATCCAGCGCCAGGGCGTGCGGGGTTTTGAACAGTTTGCCGTTAAAGTGCAGCAGTTTGCTGCGCAGGGCGGCGCAAAAACCGCCGGTGTCCATGCTGCGCCACACGCTTTCCACCATGTCGGCAAACAGTTCCGGGGTGTGTTGCAGGCCTTCCAGCAGTTCGGTAAAGCTGCGCTCGGGCAACAGGCGCATGTCTTCGGCAAAAAAGGTGAACAGGCAGCGGGTGAGAAACGCCGCCACGTCTGCGGCGGGGTGGCGGGTTTCCAGCCGCTTGGCCAGTTGCGCCAGCATGTCGGCAATTTCACGGGTGGCGCGGGCGGCGTGGCGGGAAGGGTCCAGCGACATGGGGTCCAGCCACAGCGCGCGCAGCCGCGCTTGCACGTCTGGCTGGGCCAGGGCGGCCAGGGGGATGCGGTGGTTTTGCGCATCAGGAAACGGGGTGTGCTCGGCGCCGCTGCGGGTGAAGTCGGCGTAAAGCTCAAACGTTTTGCCAACGTCGATGATCAGCAAAAAAGGCGGGCGGCCTTCGCTGTCAGCAGGCAGGGCGCGGGCGTAGTTTTCGGCCTGGCTGCGGGCTTCTTCCATTTTACGCGACAGCACCTGACCGTCGGCCTTGCGCGAGCCTTTGGCTTCCAGCACAAAGCAGCCGCGTTTGTAGCAGTCGATAAAGCCTTGGCTGACGCTGCCATTGCCTCGACGAAATATCACCCGGCGCTCGCAGACGTAGGCGTGGTCGCGGCTGTCTTCTCCCGATGGCTCGGGCGAGGGCACGCCCAGCAGTTGGCACAATTCCACGATAAACAATTGGTAATTGGCGCGTTCTGAGCCGCCAGCGGCAGTTTTCCAGCGGGTGATAAAGGCAGAAACGGCGGCAGGAACAATCGCTGGGAGCTCGGTCATGGCAAAGAAGCAGCTGGGCAAAAACCATAATATACCTGATTCATATCCGGACAGTAGAAAACTGGGTTGTCCTGTAATCCCATGTAATTCAGCGCCGACCACCTTGGGCACTAGAGTGCGTTGTCGATGCGTCAGCCATGGCCGATGGCTGGTTCGCATCCTGTCCAACGCCCACCCGAGGAGCCCGCATGAGCACATCACCGCTGCTGGACCTGGAATCCGCCATTCCGGCGCTGATTTCCAAGCGCGATCCCGCGCACTTTGCTACCGACGCCGCCGCCGCTGCTGCCATTGCCCAGGCAGCGGTCAGCGTGGAGCTGTTCACCATTCCGTTGTACATGAGCACCATGTACTCGATTCAGGGCACCCACCAGATCAACAGCAAGAATATTGCTTACTACCAGGGCCGCCAGTGGCCGGGTGCTGCGCCCACCGCCAAGCCGGAAACCGCCTCGGAAAAAGCCTTCAACCTGATGTTCAGCGTGTTCATCCAGGAAATGCTGCACTTGCAGATGGCCAGCAATATTGCCACCGCCATCGGGGTGACGCCGGACTTCACCACGGCGGCGCTGATGAATCCGCAAGGCTATGGCTGGACCTGTTACGGCCCGGACAAGTCGGTGATTCCGCATATTGTTGATCTGAAGGACACCACCCGCTACCAGCACACCCGGGTGAATCTGGAAGCGCTGAACGACAACCAGATCGACCTGCTGTGTGCCATTGAGCAGCCGGAACATCAGGCGCGCCACGAGCTGCGCCACCATCTGGACAAGTATTTTCCCAGTGTGCCGCTGGCCAACTGGCAGGCCGGTGATGCGCTGCCGATGTTTGGCACCATCGGCCATATGTACGAATGCCTGGCGCGTTATCTCACCATCGAATACCACGATGGCCAGACGCTGTGGGCCAAATTGCGTGCCGAACAGCAAAAAACCGGACAGCCGGCGGTGCAGCAGGATTTGTTCAACACTGCTGGCAAGGGCCATCCGCAAAAGGAATACCCGCACTGTCCCACCTTGCTGAGCGAGGCCGCGCTGGCTGATGCCGAGTTGGGGCTGGATGCGGCGCTGGACATGATGGTGGCCATCACCGACCAGGGCGAAGGCCACGAAATCAGCGTGCGGTTGCGCGCCTATCGTCGTCGCCCGCTGCTGGCCAAGAGTGTGGCCAAACCTTACCGCGAAGACCGCAAGGCGCTGGAAGCCGATTATCCGTCTTACGATGGCGCAGGCCAGGATGCACCGTCGGCTGACGCCGAGGCACGCGCCACCTATGCGCCGGAAAGCCATTACGAGCGCTTTGAATTGCTGCGCCCGATGCTCAAGGATATTCTCACCTGGGCGCAATGGCACGCCCAGGGCCATGTCTGGTCGGCCGCGCTGCTGACCAATGCCGCCTACCACCCGGACACTGCACCGAAAAACATCCCGGCACCGGAAGAAGTGGCCGGTGCGCTCAATCGCCTCAAGGCCGGTGGCGCACCCCAGCTGGCAGTGTTCTCCAAGGTGGCGGTGGGGGCCATTGCCGGGGTGACCAGCGTGCTGAATGATTTCTGGCAAAACGCCAAGACCACCTTCCCCTATCCATCAATGGCCGGCTCCGGCGACCGCATTGCGCTGTGCTGGGCGGTGTTTGGTCAGGCGCCGGATTTGTCGCTGGATATTGGCCAGCCAGACCAGAACACCCTGTACCACGCCTGTCAGGGGCTGGATCTGAATCAGGTCGGGGCCAGCAGCCAGTGCGCCGCCATTGAGATCTACCACACCTGTCGCGGCTCCAACGGCTGTCACGCGCAGGGCGGTTGTGGCTTTGTGCAGGACGACAAGGGCGGCGGCTCGTGTTCGGCGCTGCGCGCCAGCTCGCCCCGCCTGGCCAACCAGCCTGGCCATGGCTGCAACAGCAATGGCTGCGGCGGCCCCAGCCCAACGCCCAGCACAGACACGCTGTACAGCGCGCCCAGCGACAACAAGTGCAAGAGCTTTGGCGGCTGCGCGGTGCCGATTTCGGCTTCGCAGCTGTTCCCGGACACCGGCAGCAACTTGCAGATGAAACTCTACGACTTTGCCAAAAACCCGGAGGGCGGTTACACCAGCCAGCCCTTGGCCAACACCTTGCCATTTGCCTTTGGCGAGGCGGTATACGACAAGGCCTGGGAAGCCTATAGCCAGGTGCTGGCCTCGCGTCAGCAACAGCCCGGCGAGAAACCCAAGCCCAGCGACCTGCGCCTGGAGCTGCCGCCGTCCACCTGAGCGTGCCTGCTGCCCAACGGGCAGCCACACCCCTCTGCCGCCCCGGCCTGCGCCGGGGCGCATCCCCTTCTGAACATCAGGGAGGCACCATGCCCCATCCCTCACTGGACCTGCCCGACCTGGGCTTTGGCGTTGGCCTGCGCAATACGCACTTGCCCGACATTCTGGCTCATGGCCCGCGCGTGGACTGGTTTGAAATCATCAGCGAAAACTACATCGACCACCACGGCTACAGCCAGCATGTGCTGATGCAACTGCGCGAGCACACACCGATGGTCATGCACGGCGTGTCGCTTTCCATCGGCAGCAGCGACCCGCTGAATATGGACTATCTGCACAAACTGCGCGCGCTGGCCGACGCCGTGCGCCCGGCGTGGATTTCCGACCACTTGTGCTGGACCGGCGCACTGACGGTGAATTCGCACGACCTGTTGCCGCTACCGCTGACCGAGGCCAGCTTTGCCCATGTCAAACAGCGGGTGCTGGCGGTGCAGGATTTTCTGGGGCGGCCATTGGTACTGGAAAACCCCAGCAGCTATGTGCAGTTTCGTCAGTCCACCCTGCCGGAATGGGCGTTTCTGGCCCGGCTGGTGGACGAAACCGGCTGTGCGCTGCTGCTGGACGTAAACAATGTGTATGTGTCGGCGTTCAACCATGGATTTGACGCCGAGCACTATATCCGCCAGTTGCCGCACGACCATATCGCCCAGATTCATCTGGCCGGCCCCACCGATTGCGGCGACTATCTGCTGGATACCCACGACCAGCCGGTGCACCGCCCGGCCTGGGCGCTGTATGCGCTGGCGCAACAGCTGTGCGGCGGCACCGTGTCCACCCTGCTGGAATGGGATGCCAATCTCCCCGACTACCCGCTGCTGCTGGCCGAGCTGGACAAAGCCCGGCAAGTGCTGCGTGGCGACATGCCTGATTGCCCGGCCCCGGTGCGCCTGCCCGCCGGTGCCACCGCGCTGTCCACCCCGATTGATCACCAGATGAGCCGCCATGACCGCCTCGCCGACCTTGTTTGACAGCCAGCGCTGGCTGCTGACCGTGATGACGGCCAGCCAGGATATCAACCAGGCGCTGACCCTGGCCGACGATGCCCTGGGCCTGGCGCTGGAAGACATGATTGTGCCGCCGCCACGCGGTAACGCCCGTGCGCGGGTGGCGGTGTACGCTGGCGGCTATGTGCAACGGCTGCTGGAATGCCTGCGGGCAGATTTCCCCCTGCTGGCGCGGGTGATGGGTGAAGCACTGTTTGATTTTTTTGCCCGCCGCTATCTCCAGCACTGCCCGTCCCGCTCCACCACCCTGTACGATCTGGGCGCGCGCTTTCCGGCATTTCTCGCCGCCAGCCAGCCTGCCGCAGCGGCACAAGACGCCAGCCTGGCGCTGCCGGTGGCGCTGGCGCAGCTGGAACGCGCCTATGTGGAGTGCCTGCGCGCACCGGGGCTGGAACACACCGCGCCGCTGTTGTCTGACTGGTGGCTGGGGCTGGATGCGCACCGCTGGTGTGTGCCGCCTTGTGTGCGCCTGCTGGCGCTGCCATTGCCACTGGCGGGCTACTGGCATGCCTTGCGCCAACTGGATGCTAGCGCGCCACTGCCGGAAACGCCCCCGCTCATGCCCAGCTGGATTGCGCTGACGCGGCAGCATTGGCGCGTCAGCGTGCTCGGGCTGCAGGACTGGCAGTATCAGCTGTTGTGCGCGCGCCAGCATCCGGCAGACGCCTCCCTGATGCACGGCACCAGCGTGCCGGGCGAACAGGCGCTGTGGCTGCATCAGGCTGCTGATCTGGGATTGCTTACGCCAGCGGCGTAATGGGCTGATCTGGCATGACTCGCCGTTGTGCGGGAATCCCCGTCCTTTCAGTTGGAAAATGCGCGGTGTTTGCTGGGGTTTAATCTACCGAACTTGCACCCAGGGGCCCCGGTCATCGCCCATCCCTTCGATTGCCCTGGCCCTAGGCGAGAAGGAGGGAGGATGTCAAACTTGCGCCTTTGTGGCTGCTTTTGAAGGATGCCCCGTGTACTTTGAACATGTGATTCAGGTGAATGACCTGAGCAAGCCGCTGCTGGCGGTGATTCCCCGCGATACCTTGTGGCGCGGGCTGTTGCGCCGGGCTGAACGGCCCCAGGATTTTCTGCCCGATCTGGCCCAGGGCGAAATTATTGAGCGCGGCGATGGCTGGTTTCGCCGGGTGGTGCAGATGGGCACGCTGCAGGTACACGACCGGGTGACCCTGCACCCCGGCCAGCGCCTGCAGTACGACACCGCTGCGGGCGAAGGCTATCCGGCCAGCCGCCTGACTGTCAGCATTGAAGAACCAGAAACCGATGCGTTGTTTGTGCGCTTTGTTTACCAGAGCGAACTGCCCGAGCAGACGCCTGCCGACGGCGAAGTGGATTACATTGCCTATCTGAAGTCGGCTTACCAGCAAATGGACATCGACGCCCTGGTGACGCTGCGCCGGATGGTGGAAGCCGGCGAGTTGGAATAAGCACTGCCGAGCGCTCAGGCCTAGTAGCCAGTCACCATGATCTGAATCGACTGACAGGCGATTAGAGCGCTTTCGGCATGAGTGTCACCTCAGGTGTCGTTCCCGCGAAGGCGGGAACCCAGACCGCGCCACAGCGTGCGCG
>Ga0114982_1001247_pt1 | contig 12652 bp, 19 predicted proteins | sample Shrwel_input2_FT_FD_87183 | JGI IMG/M metagenome (GOLD analysis project Ga0114982, IMG submission 87183) | Subsurface microbial communities from deep shales in Ohio, USA - Utica-3 well 1 S input2 FT | ecosystem: Environmental > Aquatic > Deep subsurface > Shale gas/oil reservoir > Produced... | reverse complement strand
GATTATGCGTTTGGGGGCATTGTGGGGATTAATGCCTTATTCGCAAAAGTCACCTCAGCTTGCGGTGGCGAAATTCCAGAGCATCTTCAGGAACTAATCAAGTCGCAAGTCGAACGAGTACGCGGCGAACTCAGTAGCGCGTTGCTGAATATCGGGTTAGATGATGACGCGGTGGAATTTGAAGAGTACGTGCCTGACGCTAACGACGTTATGTTCAAGGAATAGCAATGAACGATTACGAAACCAGCCTTGTTAGCCTTGCCCGTAGCGTGACGCAAGCCGCACATGGCAGTAAAAACAGAGTCATCGAAAGCTTTGCGGGCGTGTGGAATCGTAGCGTTAAAACCGTGCGGCGTGACCTTGCAGGCATCATTGTGAGTAATCGCAAAACACGGGCTGATAAAGGCAAAAGCAAAGTAACGGACGCTGAAGTTATGTTGGTTGCTAATTTAGCAGTGCAGTCAGCCCGCCAAAACGGTAAGCAGTTGGTCAGCATGACTGATGCGCTCGAGAACGCCAAAGCCAACGGAGTAATCCGTGATGACGTATCAATCAGCACAGTGCGACGGGTTGCGGAACAAGCGGGATTACATCCCAAACAAATCTTGCGTCCCACGCCACATCAACGTTTACGGGCTTTGTATCCCAATCATGTGGCAATGGTAGACCCGTCATTATGCGTGCTGTATTACCTGCCAACTGATGACAAAAGCAAGGGTTTGCGAGTGATGGATCAGAAAGAGTTTTACAAAAACAAACTCGACAACATCGCCCGAATCTCTAAGGAACGGGTATGGCGTTATTTGCTGGTAGATAAAGCGAGCGGGGCGTTTTTTGTGAAATATTACCTCTCAGCAGGTGAAAGTAGCGACACGCTTTTAACATTTCTAATCGATGCGTTTTGCAAAAGAGAGCGTGACCCATTTCACGGAATCCCTCGAATTTTGTTGATGGATAAGGGCACAGCAAACACCAGTAGCACAGTGATGCGCTGGTTAGATAGATTGGGAGTGAAAGTGCTGACACATACCGCAGGCAACCCCCGCGCAAAGGGCGCGGTTGAAGGAATGCACAATCACATTGAACGCAAGTTTGAAGGCAAGTTATATCGCGAAACCATCAGGTCAATTGGCGAGTTAAACCACAAAGCACAGCAATGGGTGTTTTGGTTTAATTCGATGAAAACCCACAGCCGCACTAAGCAAGCACGTTATGCCATGTGGATGAAAATCAAACCTGAACAATTGGTAACTTGCGACAGCCGCTTATTGTATGCCGCCGTGGAATCCAAACCCGAAGACCGCATAGTGCGGGGCGATTTAAGCATTGCTTACACCGTCAAAGGTTACAAGCCACTGGCTTACAATCTTAAGCCACTGGTCGATTTAGGCCTACCGATTCGAGTGGGCGAACCTGTGCAAGTGTCGGTTAATCCATTTAATTATCCCGCAATCAATGTGCTGATTACAGATAGATATGGTGTGGTTCACTCGCACAAAGCATCACCCGTCGAATATGACGAGTACGGGCAAGATGTGACGGGCGCAGTGATTGGGGAAAGTTACGGGGCAATGCCAGATACGGACATTGACCGCAATCGCAAGGCAATGTTGAAACAGGCTTACGGTGTTGAGACAACGCAAGCCGCCGACAAACTCAGAAATGCAAAACAACGTGTTGCTGCATTTCAGGATTTGGACAGCATGGCAGAAGTAACGCAAGCGAAAACACCTGATTACATGACTAAGAAATCAACCACGGTGGCGATGTCGTCAGTACCCCGTAATGTGCTGGGAAAAATACAGGCAGCAAAGCTTTTATATGAAGCATTGCAACGCCCATTAAATGACAGTGACTGGGCAAAAATGTCGGCATGGTTTCCAGATGGCATGACTGAAGATGACATCGAACCCACTGCACGCAAACTCAGTTTAAGCATTGTGAATATGGAGAGAACGGCGTGAACTTAAAGGAGAGACTTAAAACCCACCACATCAAGCAAGTGGAGTTAAGACAAGCGGTAAAACATGATGGTAAGCCCATTGGGGCGGGCGTAATGAGCGACATCGTTAATTTTGGGATATACCCAAAAACTTTTAACCGCTCTGAAATTGACCGCCAAATACAAGACTTCTTTGTCCGTCGTGGGTTGCCGCCCGCAACGGAACAAACCCCTAAACAACAAACAGAGGAAAGCAACATGAGACGCATCACGCTCACAACCGCCATTTTAAAGCAATTTGGTTTAAATCGCACACCGTTTCCACTTGAGTTTGACTCCGAAAAGGAAGTCTACCAAGACACCAGCCGCCCCTTGGTCGGCATGATTGTGGACACAGCACGGCATGGCGGGCTATTGGCACTGATTGGGGATAGCGGCGCAGGCAAAACCACGCTGCTGAACTGTGCGATTGAGCGCATCACCAGTGAGCAGCCACAAATCAGGATTGTGCAAGTACAGGGCTTATTGGAGGAGCAAACCACCAATAACAAACCCCTTAACGCGAAGGCAATCACAACCGCAATTATTTATTCATGCTCAACTGAAACGCCACGCATGGATGTCGAAGCCCGCGCCCGCCAATTGCGGCGCATCTTAGAAACGATTGCAAAAAACAAGGGCGAAGTGCTGGTCATTATTGATGAAGCCCATCTACTGCACCGCCAAACTATCAAGGCTCTTAAGCGATTTTGGGAGTTGCAATTGGGTTTCAAACGGTTGCTGCGAATTGTGTTGGTTGGACAGCCCGAATTGAAAGCCAAACTGGACGAAATCACGAATCCTGACTTACGGGAATTCATTCGCCGCGTAGAAATGTTTGAACTGCAACCCTTAAATGCGGAACAAATCCGCGCTTATCTTGCATCGCGTTGGCAGTCTGTCGGTGGCAAATTGTCTGACACTTTCGATGATGACGCTTTTTCCGCAATCGCAAACGCGCTGCAAAAAAGCAATACTAAAGGTCACGTCTACAACACCGCCTACCCACAAGTGATTAATAACTATGTGAGCCGCGTGATGCTGTGGTTTGCCTCCAACGGCGCAAAGCTGGGGATTAAGAAAATCTGCGCCGCCATGATTGACGGCAACAATGAAATTCTAAAGGAGGAGTAAGTCATGAAGAAAATCAGAAACCCCGATGAATTGGTGCAAGCGAAAGCGGACTTAGCAGCGTTAGAGGTGAATATCCCCATCTACGAACAAGCCTTACAGGATGGAACTAATTACCAACTCGGGATTTGCCTGGCAATAGATAACTATATTGCCGCAGGCGGCAAAGCGTGCGAACTGTTTGTCATGATTAGCCACGGAATTGATAGCGACTTACATCCTCACGCAGGCTGCTTAATCCAGCTTTCGTATTATTCGGATGACAATGATGGCGGTATTAAAGACGATGAATATCTGTTTACGGGTTTAATCGCAAATATCACCAAAGCGAAGTACAAAGAGATCACCCGCTATCTACGAACAGAACGCATCAAGCGGGAGCTGATTGCAGATAGTTTTGGCGAAAATGAGACATGGGATTTTAGCCGTCCCGTCGCGGAAAGACTGCAAGATGTGAAACGTTTTCGCAATCAGAAAGATTTAGAGGAATATTATCACCAATTATTTGGTGATCACTTATGTGTGGTGAAAAAGCATGACTAAGCCATTCACCTTAATCGGCGTACCCGCTTTATTCTGCCCACACGAACAAGCACTAAGTAAAGTGTTCGCAGCGAATCAAGCACTGCTCGAATACCACGGGGTCTCGTTAGATTATTTTCTGCAAAACCCACATGTGCTACACACTATTTCGGCAATCGAAGAAATTGCTGTGGCTCGCACTGAAGCAGCACATGATTATCCGCAGGATTATTTGCCTTTATTACCTCATCAGTTGGTGATTCAGCGGGCGTTAGATTTGGAGTTTGAGTGCCATGAGTAGCACCACACCCCCACGGCAACACAGAGGTGTGCACGCCCTGAAAGAGATAATGCGGATTGCCCACAGCCATGATGCAGAGGCGATGGTTATCACTTTACTGGCTAACAAACTTGCGAAATCTGACACCGCCCCGTCAAATTCCGCCGACAAATTAACGGGGGCAGAACATGCGTATTTTCAGGGCGCACTCGATTTGGCTAGACTGCAAAAGGATTACAAATGAGCATTATTGACTTATTCAAAACGAGCATTGCCGCCGCAAAAAAAGACGCACGCCCTCCCAATCTCAAACTGATTGTTGACAGCAAGGATACTTTGCGGGCTGCGCTCAAAGTGCTTGTGGATGCACAAAACCGCATTGAGACCGTGCAAGCGGCGTGTGACGCAGAGCTAATCGCTTTACAAACTAAGTACATGGCGCAAGTGATTGACGATGCCGCACTGGTTGTGGATTTGGAAACCAAGATTAAGGCTTTCGTCCTCACAAACAAATCAATCTTCCCTGCTGGCAAAAAAACGGCAGATTTTGCGGTGGCTAAAGTGTCCTACAAGGATGTGCCGTCTTCGTTGGTCATCACAAACGAGGAGGAAGCCTGCAAAGAACTACTGGAGTGTGGGCTGTGGTGGGCGGTGAGAACCAAGCAAGAAGTGGTCAAAGAAGCCGTTAAAGCCAACTGGCAACACATTCTTGACAACTATCTTGACCCGATGTTTATCAGTCTATCACCTCAATCTGAGACTGTGACCATCAAGCCTGCCACGGTAGCGGCGAAGGGAGTGACGAAATGAGCGAAGACAGTCTTTTGAGACTAAAACTGCTGGGTTGCACCCATTTGACCGAAACCTTACCAGCAGCAGAACAACTGACTTTAGTAACATTACTAACAGTTAATGTAATTAAGGGTATGGTTACTCCGATGCATTTCACCCAAGTCAGCGCATTAATTGCTCAAGCTGTTGTGATGCAACTCAAGGATTCACCAAGCCAGCCGCCCGCAAAAGAGCCGCATTTCGACATGTATTTTTCGGCTTTACAAGACGCTGCGCGTCACTCACCAAACATGCTTAAACACATCAACGACAGCAAAGAGTTCATCAAAGATGCGTTTTACGCAGGGGCTTGGCAGGGGATGCTCGTAAACAAGGAGGACGCAAAATGACCTCCACCGAACAAACACTCATCGATAGCACCATCCAAACCCTGCAAAACCTGCATGTGTCACAAGGGTTTATCTGGAGTTTAAGCAAGGCATTGATGACTCACTACCTGCTCAATTTTGACGCGAATGAAGCCAGTAATCGCATCGAAGTTTTTGCGGCAACCATCAAGTCGGAAACTGAAGAACTGCGGAATGAGGGGGAGATTAAATAATGTGTAAAGTGGTGATAAATGCCAATCGTAATTTCTACCTGGAATCTGTAGCGGCTTACCTCAAAGAAGATGGTTGTGCATTCCTTATTGTTCACAAAACCACCCGTATAGTTGGGGCTGTAGGTTGCGTGTACGCTGATTATGGTGATGATTATGAGGTTGTCAAAGCCGAGGATGTAACAGAGATAGTTATACCAATCCAAAGGATACATGACTGGCTTAACTTTCAAGACGATGATGATGATTTTGATGATGACGAATAATCAGTAGCCACAACCTAGCTTCACAGGGCGCACACCGCGCCCTTTTTTTGGAGACCGAAATGACCGCGAAACAAGAACGTGACCTAACCTGTCCACACTGCAATAGACGCATTCACCTGTCGCAGTTGCAAGCCAGCGAAGCCCTCATTAATTACTTGCAATTACTGCTTAATCTTGACCGCCCTTTAAGTTCTGCGCTGCAAACCTACATCGATTTATGGCGTGTGAAAGACGAACTCACGAATGAAAAAAAACTGCGAATCGCTGAAGAAGTATTAGCATTGCATCCTGATCATGGTGTATTGCTTGCGGCATTGCACGCAACCATCGATGGTGCATACACCAAGCAACAAGCGGGTACGTTTAGACCTTACAAGGACTTGAGTTACTTCAAAGCAATCCTAAACGACACCGCCGCAAAATACATTCAACAGCCACAACGCATGATGATGCAACCCACAGCGTTGCAACGACCTGCTGCTGTCACTTCCAAAGCAGTGGCAACCGTATTAAGTCTAGAGGGATTGAGGGGTAAATACCGCGATGATGAATAAGGGCACACCGCCGAATTGGTTTGCTGATAAGTTTATTAGTGGCATCCAAGATATGCACACCGCTAGGCTTAACTTCAGACCCAGCAGCGAAAAAGAGTTATTGGCAATGACCGATTTATGGATCAATACTTTGTGGTACAACAATAGTATTGTGTGGGTTAAAGAGTTAGACAGCGATAGACTGGGACGGGTATTTACACGGTTAATCGCCAACACCAAAGACTGGCCCACGCCTGCGGAATACATGCAATGGCTGACTACCATCCCGCGCCCTAAACCAATAGCACTGCCATCCCCGAAAGCTTCGCCCGAAACAGTTGATAGGGAAATGACGAAAATGCGGGGGTTGTTTGCGGACTTAGTGAATTCCAAAAGGATGCAGAAATGAGGGACCATATATTCCACATGACAACAAAGTCAATCCACTTTAACTGCGGAACTAAAGATGAGCGCGAAGACGTTATTTTGACATCCAACATGTTTTTTGTAGGATGCAAATTTTCGGAAAACATATCGTTTATCAACTCAATCCTGACTTACCAGATTGCATATTACTTAAGTGCGTTTGCATCCTTCGATACTATCCCTGTGCGTTTGCATTTTGAGGACAAAGATGTCGCACAAAAAGCGTACAAATGGATAGCATATCAAGCCAGGATACAATTGAAACCAAAGGAAAACTAACCACTTCAAAGCCGCCTAACCAGCGGCTTTTTTAACGCCTGCGAACCATAAAATTTGCTATAATAAACACACGGTTCGCAACGGGTGGCATAAAATGGATGACGCACAAAGTATCACGAAAATTGTTGAAGATGTGTTGACCAAAAAATCAATCAACGACCCCGAAATCTTGGCAGAGGTTGAAAACATAATCCGTGACCAACTCCAAGGCTGTCAGTTATACATTACCAAATCCCCTTCAAAAATCCCTGAACGCGTGCAAAAAATTAGAGAAGCCTATCGTTCAGCCCTAAGAACCATTTGCCATGAATACAAATGTTCAGAAGCATATCTACGTCAATGCGTCCGCAATAAACCCGCCACCCAACAACTCGCAGACAATTTAGATTTATTCAAAGATTAGTTTTTTGACGAAAGCCCATTTTTTCACATTCCCTTCCTATCTAAGTAATCTTAATGCCTACACTCCCAAATTCGTAGGCAATCATCATGAGTTTCGACATTAGCACGGTATTGAGTACCGTTAGTGCGTTATTGACAACCCTATTTATGTTGTATCACAACACGCAACGCGCTGAATGGCAATCACAACTTGCCGCCGCGAATGATTTGCACAAAATGGCAATGGAAAAATTTAATGAAGGCTTAGAGCAAATCAACCTGAAATTAAGCACCTCTGAAGTAAGAAACGAAAACCTTGAGAAGCGACTTCAGGAAATGGAAGTTGACATGGTGCGCAACTATATTTCTCGGACTGAACACACCCGCCTCCAAGGCGAGCTTGTCGCTGAAATAAAAACTCTTGAACGCAAGCTGGATGAGGCAAAAACCGAGATTATGCAGCAGTGGAAAGACTTTGTTGGACAACTCACAGCATGTCAGGTGAAAAATCATGTCGGCAAATAATAAATTAGATGTTTTGCGGCGTGGGCGGGTTTTGCAACGTTTATCGCTCGAAGACCCTTACAGCGTAAATGATGCCGCGCTTTTAACCGCGCTCAAAGTTTACGACAGCGAATTAAAAATCGTATCGCTTAAAGAGTTGCGCCAAATCTTGAAATACTTGCACGGACATGGGCTGTGCGTATTGATAGCAAACAATTATATGGATAGCAACACACCTTGGGTTGCATTGATTACATCACAAGGGATTGACTATCTAAGTGGAATTGGCGAAACCCTTGAGGGCGTGGAGCGTGGCTGCTAACTCATGGTTTGATACGCTTTCCAACGAAGAGCAGGCAGAGATTGAACAAATCTATGCCAGCGCACGCTTTTCTGATTATTCAACTGTGCACTTCAAAGTTGAAGCCTACCTACGAGAACGCGGCTATGAATTAAGCATCAGCCGCGCAACGGTTGCCAGAACAGGGAAAATCCTAGAAGAACGTAAGGCGGCAATTCGGGCTATGTCTAGTGAAGCTGCCGAAATTGCACGTCTGATTAAAGATGATGAAGGCAGTATTGGCGATGCACTCACAACAATGACTCAAGCACACCTGTACAAGGCGGCGGGTCAAGAAGAGTTAGATTTGTATTCACTTGTTGAATTATCAAAAGCCGTAAGCCGCATCAATCAGGTTCAAGTTGCTCAGAAAAAATGGTTAGCTGAGTACAGAGAAAAATTTGCCAAAGGCATAGAGAAAGCGGGCAAGGAAGTCGGCATTTCTGATGAAATCGTTGAACAGATTAAACGAAAAGTGCTGAATATCAAATGACTATTCAAGGCGATTTATTGTTGCCATACCAAAGAACGTGGGTGGAGGAAACCGCCCAAGTTTCAGTTATCGAGAAAAGCCGTCGCGCTGGCGTAAGCTGGGCAACTGCTGGTCACGACACTTTGCATTGCGCCGCCCGTAATGGTGGCAATACATGGTATATGGGTCAAGATAAAGACATGTCACAAGCCTATATCGCAGATGCGGGCTGGTGGGCAAAAGAAATATATGGATTGGCATGTTCCGACGTTGAGACGGATGTTTTGCAGGATGGCGAACAGTCCATTTTGCGGCATCGCATTATTTACAAAAGCGGCTTTACTCAAACAGCACTTTCAAGCCGCCCTGCTAATTTGCGTTCAAAAGGCAGACCGGGAGACCGTTTTACCTTTGATGAATGTGCGTTCCACCCCGATTTTGACGGACTTTTAAAGGCGGCGGGCGCATTAATGATGTGGGGCTGCAAGTTACGCTTCATTAGTACGCATAACGGTGAAGACAATCCGTTTAATCTTTTAATCCAAGACATCCGTGCAAACAAACGCCCCGGTGTGGTGCACAGCATCACCTTCAAGCAGGCAATTGAGCAAGGACTTTACAAGCGTATTTGCCAAGTGACTAATAAAGATTGGACGCAATCCACTGAAGACGAGTGGGTGCAAGGGATTTATGACTTTTATGGCGACAACGCAAACGAGGAATTAGATATTGTACCCAGCAGCGGTAACGGCATGTTTTTACCCAGCAACTTAATTCGCAAGTGCATGGTTGACGCAACAAGGATTAAAACCACATGGACAGCGTAATTTTAAGCCTTTCCTTCCCTAATGAGTTTTCAATTCTGCCTGAACCTGAACGCCGTTCATGGGTTGCTGACTGGTGTCAGGATTATTTAATTCCCGTTTTAATTCAACTCCCAAAAAATCTTAAGCATTTCATTGGGGGCGATTTTGCTCGCACGGGCGATTTAACCGCGCTATGGATTTTGACTCAAGAGCAAACGCTGAAATTACATACACCGTTAGTTTTAGAGATTCGCAACTGTCCATTCGAGCAACAAACCCAAATTTTATTCAAAACAATTGAACTATTACCCAATTTCATGGCGGGCGCATTTGACGCGAAGGGTTTAGGGATGCAAATCGCTGAGGCAACCGCTGACCAATTCGGGCGGGCGCGTATTGAGCAAGTCATGCTTACACAAGATTGGTATCGGCAAAATATGCCACCGATAAAAATCTTACTTGAAGACGGTGAAATCAGCATTCCCAAAGATGATGATATTTTAAGTGACCTGCGTTTTATCCGAAAAATAAACGGCATTCCAAAAATTCCTGAAACCAAAACCAAAGGCACAGACGGGCAACAACGGCATGGCGACACTGCAATTGCGTTGGCGATGGCGTTATATGCCGCCCGAGAAATGAACCCCGCGCCCATTGAATACACTCCACTGCCATCAAAATTAGACCGCTGGTCAAGTTCATCATCTCGCTGGGACGATGACGATGATTCACACGATAAAGGATGTTACTAAATGAAAGAAGTTAAGATTCTTGACCAGCACGGCAAGCCAATTTCTATAAGCGAAGAAAACTTACAGACTTCAAAAATTGGTTGGCTGTCTCGTGAATTTGCTGACCATCCTAAATCAGGATTAACGCCCGCAAAACTTGCAAATTTATTAATTGACACAGAAGCAGGCAATCTGAAAGCTCAATGCGAATTGGCAGATGACGTTGAAGAAGACGCACATGTATTCACGGGCGTGTCGAAACGTAAGCAGCAAGTTGCCGCATTTAATTGGGATGTTGTGACTACCGATGATGCAACCACGGAAGAAAAAGACGCTGCGGAAAAAGTCAAAACTATTTTAGTGGGTATGATAAACCTTGAAGACCTGATTTTAGACATGATGGATGCCTTGCTAAAAGGCTTTTCATGCTTAGAAATCGCGTGGGAATACACAGGGTTTGAATGGATTCCTAAAATTTATCATAGACCCGCCTCATGGTTCACCACGCGCCCTGAAGACCGTAATAAATTACTACTCAGAAATGCAGGCATGGGTGAAGAATTACAGCCATTAGGCTGGATAACGCATATTCACAAGTCAAAATCAGGCTACCTTACCCGCGCAGGTTTAATTCGTGTGGTCGTGTGGCCCTATTTATTCTTAAATTATTCAGTTCGAGACTTAGCGGAATTACTTGAGATTTATGGCATCCCAATTGGCTTGGGAAAATATCCACGCAACGCAAGTGACGCTGAAAAAAACACTTTATTAAAAGCACTGATTAACATCGGTCACAATGCACGCGGCATTATTCCCGAAGGCATGGCGATTGATTTCTTAGATGCTGCAAAACCCAGCAGTGCAGACCCGTTTACAGTCATGATTGAGTGGGCGCAAAACTCAATCAGCAAAGCAACCGAGGGTGGTACATTAACCAGTAACAGCAATGGCGGCACAAAAACCAATGCACTGGGTAATGTTCACGAGCGGGCGTTTTGGCAACTGGGTACTAGCGACGGTAAACAAGTTCAAAGCACTTTAACCCGTGATTTAATTTATCCCTTGGCAATGCTTAATTCACGCAAGCCAATCCGCATGGGCAAGATTAAATTTCAGTTTGATTTGCAGGACTCCAGCGACGATAAAAGTTTTGCAGAAACTTTAAAAACGCTGACAGAATCAGGCATGGGTAAACACATTCCTGTTTCGTGGGTGCGTGAAAAATTACGCATTCCCGCACCCAAAGACGGCGAAGCCACTTTAGATTCCGCAGCCCCCGCGCCCACTGTACAAGCCGCGCTTTCCAAACAACTACCTGCGCCCGCGAATAATGAAGACTACGCTGATTATCTTTCAAAACAACTCGCAAAAGCCGCACAACCTGTTTTAGATAACACTTTTACACCAATTGTTGCGTTAGTTAAATCTGCGAAAAGCTTAGAAGAAATTCAAACGGGCTTAGAAAATATGTACCCTGATATGAATCAAGCCGCGTTTGCAGAACTGATAGGCGAAGCCTACAAAGCTGCTTATTTAGCGGGTATGGACGATGTCGCAAGGGGTAAATAATGGCTGCAACTGCAACTTCATTACCGTTTCGAGAAGCTCAAAATTATTTTCTGAACAAGAAACCATTACCCGCTGAAAGCTGGGATAGTTTATGGCAAGAAGCCCATGACATGGGGTTTATGGTGGCTGGGGCAACCAATGGTGCAATTCTTAGAGACTTGCATACTGCGGTGTCAAAAGCGATTACACAAGGCACAACTTTAGAGCAATTCCGCAAAGATTTTGACGAAACGGTTGCTAAAAACGGCTGGGAATATAACGGTTCACGCAACTGGCGCACGCAAGTGATTTACGATACCAATGTAAGGCAAGCTTATAACGCAGGGCGTGAAGCCCAAATGGCAGACCCCGAATTACGCAAAATGCGCCCTTATGGTTTGTATAAACATGGCGATTCCAAAATTCCCCGCCCTGAGCATCTTGCATGGAACGGTAAAGTTGTGCCTTTGGACGACCCGTGGTGGAATACGCATAGCCCGATGAACGGCTGGGGATGTTCCTGTAAAAAATTCATGCTCAATAAAAGTGATATTGAAAAACGTGGCTTACAGGTCACTCAAGGTTCTGATATGCCATTCAGTGGCACTTATACCTACACAGACAAATTAGGCAATAAGTCGGAAGTTCCTGTGGGCGTAGACCCCGGCTTCGCTTATCGTCCCGGCGGTTACAATCAAGTTCGCAGATACTACGATTCACTACAAAATCAGATTCAAAATTATCCGACCAATATACGCAATGACATGAAAAAAGATTTTGAAGTCATGAGTTCGCCCAAATTAGCGACTCGCTTCCCAGTAAAAAAGCTCGAAGATTTAACACCACTGCTTCAAGATTTTGCCAAACTTTACCCAGCTTATCTACCCAAAGGCGTAATAGGTGTGACTGAAACAAAGATGGCAGAGCCATTTTTCAATTTCAACGATGGGCGTTTTTTCGTTTCGGGCGTAACTGTTGATGGGGTCAATCCTAAAGCAGTGTTACTAAACGCCTTAGATTTAATTCGGGAAGGGGGAAAACTTGAGTTGGTGCATGAGCAGG
>Ga0114982_1001244_pt1 | contig 12657 bp, 11 predicted proteins | sample Shrwel_input2_FT_FD_87183 | JGI IMG/M metagenome (GOLD analysis project Ga0114982, IMG submission 87183) | Subsurface microbial communities from deep shales in Ohio, USA - Utica-3 well 1 S input2 FT | ecosystem: Environmental > Aquatic > Deep subsurface > Shale gas/oil reservoir > Produced... | reverse complement strand
GTTTTTACTTCGTTACCTAAGACGTACCAACCACTTTTCATGACACTTTTTAACTTTTCCTGAAAAGCAGTCTCATAGCGTTCATTTATTTTCTTTATATCTAAAAACGAAATCATACTATTACGTTTTCTAAGAGTTTATAATTTGAGGTTAAAACTTCATAAAAATCTTGTACCACCGCACTGGCTCCAAAACTTTCTTTCCAGAATGACAAGCCATTGTTTAACTTTTGTCCTTGTTGCTCGTTTGAAATTCCGAAATCTAAAAATGGTTTGTCTTTAAAAATTTGGGTAATTAAATGATGGTATAAAAAATCTAAGCTTCCCAATTCATTCTTTTCTTCATTGGCCGAAATATATTGAGCATGTGCCACTTGTTGACTTTCAAAAATGGTGGTTCCTGCTACAATTTTATCGTTTAGATATACATTAAACTGACGGATATTCTTTGGGAATTTAGCGTGCAAATATTGAATCTCTTGGAGTGAATGCACCGGCTTTGCCTGATGCTTTTTTTCCAAATTCGGAATCATAATTTGGTTCCAAAAAGATTCAAAATTGGTTTCTTCTACAACTCGCAACTCATTTTTAATTCCTTTGGCCACGCCTTCCATTCTTCCTTTGGAAATAGTAAAGTCGGTTCGCAAATCAATTACAGCCAACGAATCTCTTCTGGTTAAAATGGCTTGGCTCAAAAACAAAACGTATGATAATTCTTCGGCTGGTTTTTGATGATAAATGCTCGGAATTTCTTTAATATTGAGTTTTTCAAATCTGTTTTCATTCAAAAAAGACAAAATTTCTTTAAAAACAGAAATGACTTTGGCTAATTTGATGTCTTTATAGAGTAGTCCTCCATAGGTTAATCCAAGATGGGAATAAATAGCATTTCCAACTTTATTTGCCGGAAGTAATGCTACCAATTTTTCACCTTCAAAAACCAAAAGCGAATAATCCTCAAATCGGTCGCTATGGTATTCCATGAAATCACGATGCAATAAAAACGTAGCGTTTTTGGCTTTGGAAACCATTTGATTCCAAACCGAGTAATAAGAGGTTTCGTATTTTTTGATGGTGAAAGTATTCAAAACAGGATTACATGTGTTGGGTATAGTAATTATAGTCTTTCAGAATGGTTTTTATAAACTCGCGATTGCTCTCGCCTTCTTTTCGTATTCCGGTTACTTTTTCTACTTTTTCTTTCAATTTGTTAATCATTTCGAAATCATCCTGAGCCAATGCACGGTTAAACGTTTCTTTAACAATACGCATATCGTTATCCGAAAGCTTAATCACCATTGGGTATTTGGGTTGGTATTCGGTTGTGATTTCTTCTAGAATGGTATGACTGATATTGACATTATTTTTTAGTGTAATTACCGCGGTCCCAGCAGCCATATCTCCCAATCGTTGCGTTTTACTATTCACGATCATGGCAATGAGTCCTATTAAACCACCCATAATATTATTTTCAATAATTCGCAACAACCATCGGATTAGATAATCGCCAAACGAAGCCTGATAACCATCTAATTTAACCACTTGTATTTTGGTAATTTTTTTACCAATCGTTTGACCTTCAAAAATACTTTCTAAAACCAAAGAATAAATTAAAATGGGAAACATAAAAACAATTACTATTGCCGCTGCTGACCAACCATCTAATTTATCAATATAGTTTCCAAGTCCCATAAGGTGAAACACGAAGTACACAATTACCAAAGCATAAGCCCCTTTAATTAAAATATCTAAAAAACTAGCGAGCATTCTTTCCCCTACAGATGCAGCCATGAATTTTATATTAACATTTTGTGAAGTATTTATTGTTAATTCTGACATTATTTTTATTTTAGCTCCCCGATGAGAGAAGTGGCATTTATTAAGCAAAACAAACAAAAATGGCTTGACCTTGAGCAAGCAATTTTTGGTAAAACTATAAAAAATCCTGATGAAATTGCCAATTTATACATTCAAATTGTAAATGATTTGTCGTATGCGCAAACCTATTACCCCAAAAGCAAAACGGTCGTTTATTTAAACCACTTGGCTTCTAAAATGTATCAGCGCATTTATAAAACCAAAAGAACCGAAAAAAATCGGATTTTATATTTCTTTAAAACCGAAGTTCCGCTTTTAGTCTACCATTACCGCAGGTACGTATTATATGCATTTGTATTGTTTTTTGCCACCACTTTAATGGGGGTTGTTTCGGCAAAATATGACTCAGACTTTGTGCGATTGATATTAGGCGACGAATATGTAAATACGACCTTAGAAAACATTAAAGACGGAAATCCAGTAGCTATTTACAAGTCGGGAAGTAATTGGGGCAGTTTTATAGGAATTACCCTCAATAACTTATATGTAGGAATGAATTGTTATGTCTATGGTATTTTTGGAGGCATTGGTACCTTTTATTTTCTGATTCAGAATTGTATCATGCTGGGTTCTTTTCAATACTTTTTTTACGAGCAACATGTGTTTTGGAAAAGTGTGAGAGGAATTTGGATTCACGGTTCTATGGAAATATTTGCCATTGTAATTGAAGCGGCTGCTGGTTTTATTCTAGGTGCTTCTATCCTATTTCCTAAAACGTATTCTCGCTTAAATTCGCTAAAAATAGGATTTAAAGACAGTTTAAAAATATTTTTAAGCACCTTTCCTTTTACTATTGCTGCCGGATTTTTAGAAGGATTTATTACCCGATATTCGATAGATATGCCTATTTGGCTAAGCTCTTTGATTATCTTAGGGACTTTAGCTATTATTTCATTTTATTATTTAATCTATCCAAAAATAGTAACCCAAAAACTACAATCAGTATATGTTCCAACTTTATAAAGACCGCTCTTTTGGCGATTATATTTCCGATACTATTGATTTTTTTAAAAAATTCGGGAAACATTACTTTAAAAACTATTTTATCGTCAATGGGATCTTCCTGATGATTTTAGTCGTGCTGATTTATTTTTTCTCGAAGATTTACATGGAGTTTATTCAATCTTCCGTTATTTCAAGAGGACAAAACCCGAGTTATGTAACCGAATATTTTAGTAACAACCTTCCCGTATTTATCATTTCCTTTATTATAATGATGGTACTTATCTTGGTAATTTCTATAGTTAATTATGCTTTGCCTTCTTTATATGTCGAATTGTATGAACACAAAGGACTAAACTTTCAAGCAAAAGACTTAATCGCTTCGCTAAAGAAAAATTTTGGAAGACTTTTACTGTTTTTTATAGCTTCATTTTTTGTGGTATTGCCAATCTTTTTCATCGTATTTATCATTAATATTTTCTTGTGTTTTATTATCATTGGATTTCCTTTATTTTTCATCACTTTACCGGCTCTAATGGTTTGGTTTTCGTTGAGTTTTAATGATTATCTATTAGGTAAAAATCATTATTTTAATGCCTTAGGAAACGGATTTTCAATGCTAAAAAATAATTTCTGGCCAGCGGTGGGTTCGTCTTTAATAATATTCATTATTATGTATGTTTTGCAAACCATCCTAACGATGATTCCTTATTTATTTGGCGTAGCCACACTTTTTGCATCGGGACAAAATCTTAATGATCCTGCTAATGCCAGCGATGCATTTGGCACATTATCAGTCATGATGATTGTCATAATGGTATTTTCTACATTATTTGGTTATATTTTTCAAAATTTTCTTAACGTACAACAGGTTTTGGTGTATTATAGCCAATTAGAAGGAAGTCAAAATAACACCCAAAACAACGAAATTGAACTTATAGGAAGCGATAGTGAATAAACTCATTTCAATCTTTTTTCTCTTTTTTTCTATTTCCATTTTTGGGAATAGCGATTCGTTGGCTATTGATAAAAAGGTAAAAATTGACGACGGAGAAATTCTCGCTCGAAAATTTCAACCTACTTTTAAAAACAACTATAAGGAACCAAGTTTTGTTTACGAATTTAAAACCCCTGAAAAAAATGCCTGGGATCGTTTTAAAGAATGGTTGTATGACTTGTTTAAAGACTTTTTCAATTTGGCCGACAAATCAAAATCACTTAATCACATTGATAGTGTTTTAAAAGTTTTAGCCGTTTTACTAATCATTTTCGTGATTTACATGATTGTAAAGGCTCTTTTAAACAAAGAAGGTAGTTGGATTTTTGGCAGAAACTCCCAAACCAAAATCATAGACTATGCTGATATTGAAAAAAACATTCATTTGGTTGACTTTAAAAAATTAGTGGCTTCTGCCATTTCTAAAGACGACAAAAGACTGGCGACCCGTTATTATTATCTTTGGTTACTCAAAAAAATGAGTGATGCGGCTCTAATTGAATGGCATCCCGAAAAAACAAATACCGAATACAGCTACGAAATAAAAAGCCAGGAAATGAAAGAAAATTTCAATTACCTGTCCTATTTGTATAATTATATTTGGTATGGCGAATTCGAAATTACCGAAGTAATTTTCAACAAAACCAAAGGAGCTTTTGAAAAAGCCATTGCATCAATAAAATAATGAATAAAACACTAAAAATATACCTGTTTTTCTTGTTGCTGCTCATCGTGGCGATTTCGTTTATTGATTCTAACAGGCCCAAACCTATCAATTGGTCTCCAACTTATTCATTGAACGATAAAATTCCGTTGGGTTTGTACGTTTTCAATACAGAGAGTAAAAAAATATTTAAAGATTGTAAGATTGAAAAAGTAAATACCACTCCGTATGAATTTTTCACTTCCAGTTACGATTACGAGGACACCATAAATGCGCATTACAAAAAAAGCGGTACTTTTTTATACATTGACAAATCAGCAAATATTGATGAAGAATCCATCAACGAAATGCTTACCTATGTTTCCTACGGGAATAAAGCCTTTTTAAGCACCGAAGATTTTCCGCGTTATCTTTTAGACACTTTAAAATTAAACGTAGCAACCGAATATTCTAAAAACAATGAATTAAAAAACGCGTTGCTAAACCCAAAATTAGGAACGAAAGAATACATTTTAAATGAAGGGGCTTCTAATAGTTATTTCGATAAAATTGACACTTTGCAAACTACTGCTTTAGGCACCGTTAAGCAAGATACGGCTCATGTTAACTTTATAAAAGTGAAATTTTATGATGGCGAAATTTATTTGCACAACCAACCGGCAGCGTTTACCAATTTCCATTTGTTAAAAGGCAATCATTTTGAATATGCCGAAAAAGTAGCTTCTTATATTCCAAAAGGCAATATTTACTGGTATACCAAGGAACAAAATGGCGGAAGCATTTCCAGTTCGCCTATGCGTTATATTTTGAGTCAGCCTGCTTTAAAATGGGCTTGGTGGCTCTTTTTAATCGGAATGTTTTTGTTTATGATTTTCAATGCCAAACGAAAGCAACGTGTAGTTCCCATCCTAAAACCGCTTCCCAATACAACGGTTGAGTTTATAAAAACAATTGGAAATCTCTACCTTCAAGAAGGTGATCATGACAATGTGATGAACAAAAAAATTATTTATTTCTTGGAAAGAATCCGAAATGAATATTTGTTAGATACTTCTGTTTTAGATGCTAATTTCATTGCCAAACTGCATCAAAAATCGGGAAAAAGAAAAGAAGATATCGAACGAGTAATTCAACTCATCAACAATCACAGGAAAAGCGCTCACAATAGTGTAGAAAACGATTTAATAGACTTGACCAACGCAATAGAAACCATTTTACAATAACAATTATGGAAGAAAATACCATCAATTTGAATACCGAAACAACTGAAAACATCAATTTTCAATCCAGAATAGATTTGGCTCCGCTTTTGGAAAAAATTGCCAAAATAAAACAAGAAGTAGGAACCGTTATTGTAGGTCAGGAAAAAATGATTGACCAGCTTTTGGTTGCCATATTAGCCAACGGACACGTTTTATTAGAAGGAGTTCCGGGTGTGGCCAAAACCATAACTGCCAAGCTAATTGCTAAAACATTGGATATTGATTTCAGCAGAATTCAGTTTACGCCTGATTTAATGCCTTCGGATATTTTAGGAACTTCTGTTTATGATTTAAAAAAATCGGAATTTGAATTCAAAAAAGGCCCCATTTTTTCTAATTTGGTATTGATTGATGAAATCAACCGTGCCCCAGCCAAAACACAATCGGCATTGTTTGAAGTGATGGAAGAACGTCAAATCACTATTGATGGTTATGAGTTCACCTTGGACAATCCGTTCTTGGTCATTGCCACCCAAAACCCAGTAGAACAAGAAGGAACCTATCGTTTGCCAGAAGCGCAGTTAGACCGTTTCCTTTTCAAAATAACCATCGATTATCCAAAAGTGGAAGAAGAAGTCGCTATTTTGCAAAGAGAACATAACTTACAAAATCATGGTAAATTAGATCATATTAAGGCTATTTTAAACGCTTTAGATATCATCAAATACCAAGCGCTTATTAAACAAATTATCATCGAACCAAATTTGTTAGAATATATTGCCAAAATTGTAACCAACACTCGTGAGAATGCTTTTATTTACTTGGGCGCTTCACCTCGTGCATCGATTGCGATTTTAAATGCGGCTAAAGGCTTTGCCGCGATTCGTGGACGTGATTTTGTCACACCAGAAGACATAAAAGACGCTACTATTCCTGTGTTGCAACATAGAATCATTGTAACGCCTGAAAGAGAAATGGAAGGCGTTACCAGCGTAGAAGTCATCAAACAAATTGTCGAAACGGTTGAAATTCCAAGATAAAAGTGCTGCAATTTTTTAAAAAACTATACCTAAACAACTTTTTTTTCTACTGCCTCATAGGCATCGTAGTATTATTTTGCGTAGCTTTTATTTTTCCGGTACTCTATAATGTGGCGTGGTCTGCTTTATTGGCTTTACTCACTTTTTTGGTGATAGACATTATCTTGCTTTTTACTCTAAAATCGGGAATTGAAGCCAACAGAATAACACCCGAAAAATTATCGAACGGAGACGAAAACCCTATTCAGATCTTTATTCAAAATAATTACAGTTTCCAAATTTTCACCAAGGTTATTGATGAAATTCCGTTTCAATTTCAGGTTCGTAATTTCGAAATGAAAAAAAATTTAAAATCAGCCGAAAAAGTCACTTTAAATTACAATTTACGTCCAACCGAACGTGGTGAATATTATTTTGGCAACCTGAATGTGTATGCCTCTTCCCCACTTCGTTTGGTTTCAAAACGATATACGTTTGACCATAATGCCATGGTACCCACTTATCCTTCCTACATTCAGTTACGTAAGTATGATTTGATGGCTTTTTCCAATAATTTATTTCAATACGGAATTAAAAAAATCCGTCGTATTGGGCACACTATGGAATTTGAACAAATCAAAGAATATGTACAAGGAGATGACATTAGAACACTCAATTGGAAAGCAACGGCTAAGAAAAATGCCTTGATGACCAATCAGTTTCAGGACGAAAAATCACAATCGGTTTACATGATTATCGATAAAGGGCGTGTCATGAAAATGCCGTTTAACGGGTTAAGTTTATTAGATTATGCGATCAATGCCACCTTAGTGCTTTCAAATATCATTATCAAAAAGCACGATAAAGCTGGAATGTTTAGTTTTTCTAAAAAAATTGACAACCGTGTTGTGGCTGAAAAAACATCGGGACAAATGCAAAAAATATTGCAATCTTTGTACAACGTTAAAACCGATTATTTTGAGAGTGATTACAGCCGATTGTATGTGGATATCAAAAAAAATATCAACCAACGAAGCTTAATTATACTGTATACCAATTTTGAAACCTTAGACAATTTAAACCGACAATTACCCTATTTAAAAGGGATTGCAAAAAATCATTTACTGGTAGTTGTATTTTTCAGTAATACCGAACTCAACCAACTCATTCATAAAAAAACAGAAACCGTTCAGGAAATTTATGATAAAGTAATTGCAGAAAAGTTTGCTTTTGAGAAGAGACTTATCATAAACGAGCTTAAAAAATACGGTATTTATTCAGTACTCACCCAACCAGAAAATCTTACTTTAGATACCATCAATAAATATTTGGAAATAAAAGCCCGAGGGATTCTATAATTTTAGGTTTTAGTATTTATTTTAAATACTTTTGATTTTTAAGTTTTTGATGCAATGAAAAGTATTACTTCTTCCCAAAACCCCTACATAAAATCCTTGGTTTTACTACAAGAAAAAGCCAAAGAACGTAAAAAAAAAGGTACTTTTTTAATAGAAGGCGTGCGTGAAATTGAATTGGCCACAAAAGGAGGTTATGAAATCCAGACCATTCTTTTTTGTCCTGAAGTTTTTACTACTTCCAATCTTTCCAGCTTTCCATCTTCAGAAAAAATTGAAATTTCAAAAGAAGTCTATCAAAAACTAGCGTATCGCGATACAACCGAAGGAATTTTGGCAATCGCCAAATCTAAATCATTTGCGTTAGCTGATTTACAATTACCTAAAAACCCCTTGATTTTAGTAGCTGAAGCTCCTGAAAAACCAGGTAACATAGGTGCCATGCTTCGCACTGCTGATGCCGCTAATCTTGATGCGGTTATTATTGCCAATCCGAAAAGCGATTTATTCAGTCCGAATATTGTTCGTTCTAGCGTGGGTTGCTTGTTTACAAATCAAATCGCCACTGGAACTACAGAAGAAATCATTGCGTTTCTTAAAAACAATAACATCAATTTTTACGCTGCCACTTTACAAAATTCTACGTCTTATCACGTTCAGGATTATACCCAGCCCACCGCTTTAGTAGTAGGCACTGAAGCAACCGGATTATCTAAAGAATGGCGAGAAGCGGCCACTCAAAATATCATTATTCCGATGCAGGGTGAAATTGACAGTATGAACGTTTCGGTAGCGGCAGCCATCTTGATTTTTGAGGCAAAAAGACAACGCGGATTTTAGTTTGTAGGATTCATTTCAAATTTGTAACTTTAGGAAATAGAAGAAAAATACCATGGTTGAAATCGATATCGAAAAGGAAAATAAAGCCATCGCTCAAGAATATAAAGAATTACTTCGCATCAGTTATCAAACACTCTCTGCCGAAGATAAAAAACTGATTCGTAAAGCTTTCGATTTTGCCGTGGAGGCCCACCAAGATCAACGTCGTAAATCGGGCGAAGCCTACATTTTCCACCCCATTGCCGTAGCTAAAATTGTAGCTGGCGAAATTGGATTGGGAGCTACTGCCATTGCCGCTGCCTTAATGCACGATGTGGTCGAAGATACCGATATTACTGTAGAAGATATCGAAAAAGAATTCAACCCTAAAGTCGCGCAACTTGTAGCGGGATTGACCAAAATTGCTCAGGTTAAAAAGGATATGAACATCTCCATGCAGGCCGAAAACTTCCGCAAAATGTTGTTGACGCTTAATGATGATGTTCGTGTTATCATCATTAAAATTGCCGACCGACTCCATAATATGCAAACCATGGAATCGATGGTAGATTATAAACAAGTTAAAATTGCTTCGGAAACCTTATACATTTATGCTCCTTTGGCGCACCGATTAGGCTTGTATAATATAAAAACCAAACTCGAAGATTTAGGCTTAAAATATACCGAACCTACGGTTTATAATGATATTGTCAGCAAAATAAAAGAAACCAAAGAAGAACAGGATGCCTACATCAAAAGTATTTCGGATGTTTTGAAGAAATCATTAGACGAAGAAGGCATCGAATATATTATCAAAGGAAGACCCAAATCCATTTATTCTATTCGAAGAAAAATGGCGGCTCAAAATGTGACTTTTGACGAAGTGTATGACAAATTTGCGCTTCGCATCGTTTACAAATCCAATCCCCATGACGAGAAATTTTTAGCTTGGAAAATATACTCGGTTGTTACCGATCATTACCGCCCTTCTCCTAGCCGATTGCGCGATTGGATATCCTCACCAAAATCAACTGGCTACGAAGCCCTACACATTACCGTAATGGGACCGTTAGGTCGCTGGGTAGAAATTCAGGTGCGAAGCGAGCGTATGGACGAAATTGCCGAAAAAGGATATGCAGCCCATTACAAATACAAACAAGGAGCCAATGAAGAAAGTGGCCTGGATACTTGGTTAAATTTATTAAAAGAAGCTTTAGAAAACGCAGAAACCAATGCGGTTGATTTTGTCGAGGACTTCAAAATGAATTTGTATGCCAAAGAAATTTATGTTTTTACTCCAAAAGGAGAAATAAAATCCCTCCCAAAAGGGGCTACTTCTTTAGATTTTGCTTTTAGCATTCACTCCGAAATCGGCGTAAAAACAAGAGGAACTCGTGTTAATGGGAAACTAGTTCCTTTAAATTACGAATTAAAAAGCGGGGATCAAGTAGAAATTATAACTTCTGCCAATCAGAAACCAACCTCAAACTGGTTAGATTACGTAACCACTGCAAGAGCCAAAAATAAAATTCGAAATGTTTTAAACGAGAATACCAAAAAGATTGCAGAAGATGGAAAAGAAGTTCTAATAAGAAAACTGAAACATCTCAAAATTACCTTTAATGAATCGGTTGTCAACGAACTGGTTTCTTTTTTAAACCTTAAAACCAGTCTTGATTTATTTTATCGAGTAGGTATAGGTTCTATTGACAATCAACAACTAAAGGATTTTGCGGCACAGAAGAGCAATACTTTTTTTAATTTTTTCAAAAATAAAATCAAACGAGGACCGTCAACTAATCCAGACTTGGTACAAAGAGATGAAATTACACAAAAGTATGATCTTTTAGTATTTGGCTCTGAACAGGATAAATTAGATTATAAATTATCTACTTGTTGTAATCCTATTCCGGGAGATTCAGTTTTTGGCTTTGTTACCATTAACGAAGGTATTAAAGTGCACAAACGCGATTGCCCGAATGCTATCAGTATGCAATCCAATTATGCTTATCGTATCATGCAGGCCAAATGGATTGATTCTTCGCAACAAGAATTTAAAGCGACGCTTGACATAACTGGAATGGACAGTTTAGGTTTAACCAACGAACTGACAAGAGTGATTTCTAACAACATGCATGTTAACATTCAAAGTATTTCCCTGAGCGGTGAAGCAGGGATTTTTAATGGAAGATTAACGGTAGTGGTTCCAAACAATACTGTTTTGAAAAAACTGATAGAAAACATCAAAAAAATTGATGGTGTAGACAAAATTTCAAGAGTTTATAATAGTTAATCTTTTGTTGAGATTAATCCTGTCTTATTATAAATAACATTTGTGTAGGATATTATTTATATAAAAAGCACAAATATTTTTTATATATTTAGCCATCTTTTAATTTTCCATCATGTCAAAATTGTACATTTTATTGGTTTTTGTTTTAATATCCATGACCAGTTGTCAGGATAACGATGATTTACCGAAAACAGCACCTCAAACACTTTTTTCTGTTAATCTAGACAATCAGAAATTTAATACAGACTACAAAAAATCATATATTGCTGCTTATACTCCTAAAGGAGAATTCATAAAGTATGGAAGCTTATCCGATTCTTCAAACTGGGTACTAAGTGCTCCTTATAAAGGGGATAAAATTGATATTATTTTTTTTGAAATTTGGCATCAAAATTCACTAATTGTAAACCATATTAAAAATGTAAATATTGGACAAGTATTTACTGATCCTAATATGTTAAATCCAACTCCAATATTACCCGGTAAAAGTATTGTCCTAGAAATAGAAGATTTTGGTAATAGAGATGGAAACAGTACAGCACCAAGTTACACTTACGAATGCAGACCTCATAAACATAACAGAGGTTATGCTCATCCGTACGGTGAATTCCTTTGGGATAAGGTTGAAAATGGATATACTTATAAGCAAATAAATATCGATCCCGACTCAAAATACCAAGGTACAGAAATCATTCTTTTTGAAAGAGGTACCAACAAGCCGTATGTAAAACATATCGATATTGCTTCAAATTCCATTTCAAGCGGGGATACTATCACGCTACATAAAAGTGATTTTGAACTTGGTGAAACTAAAACTGTTGAAGTAAATTCTATTAATAATGAGTTTAATAACATTTTTTTATACACTTATAATTCTCAAACAGATAGAAAAGACATGATTACTTCATTTGAAGATGTTCCCAACAATGCTACAGAGAAAAAAATAAAATATGTGAGTAGTACATTACTCCCAACAACTTTTTGGGATTTTAGATATTTTGCAAAAAACAATACTACCAGTTATACTATTCAAACAAATGCTACCATTCCTTCTGCTATAACAGTTCAGGAATTAACTGGGCATTCCCTAATAAAGAACGGCAATAAATCTAATTTTACCCATAGCACACTTTTTCCTGGAAAAACACACGCTAGAACTATTTTTACATGTTCCAAACGTATAAACGGGGCTGTTTTTAACTATTCAACACTATTTGATACCCATGAAAGTATTGGAAATTCCGATATTCTCCCTGTTCAAATTCCTAATGAAATACTCTCAATGTATACTGATTTTACAGCATTAAACAATACAGGGTGGCAAAGTTACAGCTACAGTCAAATCTATACCAATATACCCAGAAATTCTTCGTTGGATTTTTTAAAAAACTCTTTAATGTGGGTTGACAATAATACTTCGAACAGCAGTTACAGCTACGAAACATTTTCGATAAAACTCTAATGAAAAGAAAATTTATAATGATGATTT
>Ga0114982_1001243_pt1 | contig 12677 bp, 13 predicted proteins | sample Shrwel_input2_FT_FD_87183 | JGI IMG/M metagenome (GOLD analysis project Ga0114982, IMG submission 87183) | Subsurface microbial communities from deep shales in Ohio, USA - Utica-3 well 1 S input2 FT | ecosystem: Environmental > Aquatic > Deep subsurface > Shale gas/oil reservoir > Produced... | reverse complement strand
CATCATTTGTTGGAGTGCTTCCATGACAACCAGTACAATTGCTAGTAATAATTGGTTTAACATCATTTACATATCTAACTATACCATCCGAACTTGGAGGAGGATTACCTCCACTGGGAGAGTCATCATCGCTACTGCTGCAAGAGAGGTTCAAAACAATTAATAAAGCGATTGAAATATGAAATTTAGTTTTCATAGCTTATGAAATATAACACTCCTAAAGGTAAGGGGAATTCGGAAATATAAGCGTTAATTGTAAGTTAAAACCTTGTTTTATAGCAGTTTGTGTTATTGTGAAATTTCTAATTGTACATTATAACGGCTTAAATTAGATAATGCTTCTTCTGATTTGTAATCAAAATCTACTTCATGCTGTTGTTTGTCTTTTCTTACGGCAATCATTTTAAGGCAATTATAAAAACGACGTACCTCTTCAAAATCAGATAAAATAAGACCTGGGACTTGTGAATTGTTTCCTTTTTCATCCTTGGCGACCATGGTAAAATAACTCGAATTACAATGCTTTATTACCCCAGTTCGAATGTTTTCAGCCTCTACTCGAATACCTACAATCATTGAACTTCTCCCGACATAATTTACCGAAGCTCTCATGGTTACTAATTCGCCTACTTCTATCGGATTTAAGAAATCGACTGTATCTACTGATGCAGTGACACAGTAATTGGCGGAGAATTTGGAAGCGCAAGCAAAAGCAATTTGATCGAGTAAAGATAAGATGTAACCTCCGTGAATCTTGCCGCTAAAATTACTATGTGAAGGTAGCATTAATTCAGAAATGACCACCTTTGAAGATTTAACAGTTTTGTATAGGGTGTCCATTTTTATCTTGAATGTGGAGACTTTTCCTGTTTAACTTGGGTTACAAAATAACGGGTATCTCCCCACCAGGGAAATGTGCGGTAACGTTCTATATAAGTTATTTTGATATATTGCCCTTGAGCAGCTTTAAGTTGCTCAATGATTTGAGTATCGCTGTCTAAAACGGAGAACTTAAAAATTTGTGCTCCCGAAATCCCTTGCGAAATTTCTCCTTCATATGTTTTGAACACATAACCTTTACTGCTAAATTTTATTAGCTCGCCGGTTCTGTCTCCTTCGCTGTAAGTAGCATAATATAAAACAGTAAAATAGCCGACAACTCCTAATATGAGCGTAGCAATCGTGATAAAAATAAATTTTCGTAACATAACTTTTAGTTTAAATGATTGGTGTCGTTAGTATCAGCTCTATTAATAATACTTTCCGGAAGCGATTTTTTAGCTTTGGCTCCCATTTTTTTTAATTTTTCTACGCTGGTAATTAGGTTTCCTTTACCTTCAACTAGTTTGTTCATGGCGCCGCTGTATTCCAATTTCGATTCGTCTATTTTTTTTCCAATTTTAATTAAATCGGAAACAAATCCTTCAAACTTGTCATACAAAGCTCCGGCTTGACGCGCAATTTCATAGGCATTTTCCTGTTGTTTTTGGTTGGTCCACATGCTGTCAATAGTTCGCAAAGTCGCCAATAAAGTAGATGGAGTCACAATCACAATATTCTTCTCAAAGGCTTTGTTGTATAAAGTTGCATCTTCATTTAAAGCCAAAGCAAAGGCGGGTTCGATAGGTATAAAAAGCAATACAAAATCAGGGCTTTCAATTTTGTACAAGTCCTGGTAGTTTTTTTCTCCCAATTGGTCTACATGACGCTTTAATGAGATTACGTGTTCTTTTAGGTATTGCGATTTTAAATCGTCATCTTCTTCATTAATATAGCGTTCATAGGCAGTCAAGGTTACTTTCGAATCGACAATCATTTTCTTACCGTCGGGTAAATTAATCACCACATCAGGCATTACACGATTGCCTTCATCGGTTACAAAACTTTGTTGTACTTCGTATTCGCGTCCTTTTTCTAATCCTGATTTTTCTAAAACACGCTCCAAAACCAATTCACCCCAATTCCCTTGCATTTTACTGTCGCCTTTTAAGGCTTTGGTTAAGTTCAAGGTTTCTTTGCTCATTTGAACATTCATTTCGCGTAACCCTAAAATTTGCTGGCGCAAAGCGGCATGGTAATCAATACTTTCTTTGTGCGTGTCTTCGACTTTTTTCTCAAAAGTGTTGATTTTGTCTTGCAGTGGAGTCAGAATGTTTTTAAGGTTTTCCTTGTTTTGTTCGGTGAATTTCGATGTTTTTTCGTCCAGAATTTTGTTGGCTAAATTTTCGAATTCTTTGGTGAATTTTTCTTGCAGTTGGTTCACCTCTTCTTTTTGTTCTTTATTGCGCTCTAAAAGATTGTCAAAATCGGTTTCTTTTTTAGACAGTTGAATCGCTAGTGCTTCTTTCTCGTTTCGGATGGTTTCTTTTTCCGATTGAAGTTGATAGATGTTTTTTTCCAACGAATTCTTTTCCGATTGAAATTGCTGTTTTAATTGTTCGATTTGCGAAAATAGGCCGTTAACTTTTTCTTCTAACGAAGCTTTTTCAGATTTGGCTGAAGCCGAAAAAAGTTGTTTGCCAATGAAAATACCAATGGCTAAGGCAATAAGGAATGTGGCTAATACAATAATGTTGTCTGACATGGAATATGGTTTTGTACTGTAAAAATACTAAAAAGTGAATAGAATATAGAAAATAGATTTTGTTTCGGCATGAAAATGTATTTTTGTGGCATGAATCGTCACCGTCACTTTTTATTGCACAAACCACACGGTTATTTAAGTCAGTTTATTTACGAAAAAAAACGACCTAAAAAGAAATTGGGCGAATTGTTCGATTTTCCAGAAGAAACTATGGCGATTGGCCGCTTAGATGAAGACTCGGAAGGTTTATTGTTACTCACCACCGATGGAATGACGAGCGAAATAGTTCGGTCTAAAACCATAGAAAAAGAGTATTATGCTCAAGTTGACGGTATAATTACTCTTGAAGCGATTGAAAAATTGAAAAATGGCGTTGAAATCGGTTTTAAAGGAATTCGCTATACCACCAAAGAATGCGAAGCCAAAATACTAACAACTTTGCCAGAGTATATTGGCGAAGGCAGGCGCATTCGTGACGAACGCCATGGCCCTACAAGTTGGCTTTCTATCACTTTAACCGAAGGTAAATTCCGACAGGTGCGAAAAATGACCGCTGCAGTTGGTTTTCCAACGCTTCGATTAATAAGAGTTCGTGTGGGAACTATATCTTTGCAAAATCTTAAAGCCGGAGAAGTGCTTGAAGTTTCGAATTTTTTCGAATCAACAAATTAACAAATCAGCAACTATGTTAAACATCGTTTTAGTAGAACCGGAAATCCCTAACAATACTGGAAATATTGGTCGTTTGTGTGTCGGAACAGGAAATCGACTGCATTTAATAAAACCCTACGGATTTGAAATTACGGATAAAAATTTAAAACGCTCCGGATTGGATTATTGGGTGCATTTGGAGTGGAAAGAATACAATAATGTAGAAGAATGGATTGCACAATTGCCCGATAAATCGAGAGTGTTTTTATTTAGTTCTAAAGCGGATAAATCGTATTATGAAACTAGTTTTCAAGAAGGAGACTGGTTGGTTTTTGGCAAAGAAAGTGTAGGTTTGAGTGCGGAAGTTCTGAATCAATTTGAAAATCATTTAACCATTCCAATGTCTGATAAAATTAGGAGTTATAACATTGCCAATTCGGTTGCTTTTGTAGTAGGCGAGGCGAGAAGACAGATTTTATTTAAATAGTTAATGAGAAATAATAATCTTGATATCCTAAAAATAGTACTGGCCTTTTTAGTCGTGGCTTTGCATGTTTTTCCGGTTTCGAAATTGGAAGGGATTGCAGGTTTAATTTCCTACGAAATTGCCAGCGGCATTACCCGAATTGCAGTGCCCACCTTTTTTCTGATTTCTGGGTATTTTCTTCGCAATAAATTAGCAGATAAATCGTATTTGTGGAAATATGCCAAGCGAATTTTATTACTTTATGTCATTTGGCAACTGATTTATCTACCGGATTTAATTCGGGTTTATAAGTTAGGTTGGTTTAGTCAGTTTGACCTGGTTTTGAAACTCATTTATGGCTATTGGCATTTGTGGTATTTACTGGCTACGGTGATGGCTGTTGCGTTGTTGTATTGGGTTCAAAATTTTTCTGTCTCGTTAAAATGGAGCTTGCTAATCATTTTATTATTAATTGGATACGGTTATCAGATACTTCATCAATCGGATGCTTTGCATGGTTCTTTACAAGGACGTTTTATTTATGAAATTATAGGAACCACGCGCAACTTTTTGTTCTTCGCTTTCCCGATGATGATGCTGGGAACGTTATATGAAAACTGGAAAAATTCAATCTCAAAAATAAATAAAATGCTTATTCCGATAAGTATTTTACTTTTGGTTGAAGTTTATTGGTACTACCAATTGAAAGTCAAAGCGATGGATTTTCTAGTTGTTTTACCATTGTTGAGTATGCTAGTTTTTTATAATGTAAAAGAATCAAAATCCATTTATCAAGGCCCAATAAGTACAACCTTTTCCTTGGGAATTTACCTTTGTCATCCTTACGCCATCCGATTGGTATATGAGTTTTTACCACAAAAAACTTTTGACTTTGTGGTTCTTAAATACTTTTTAATTTGCTTTGTTGCAATCGGATTTTGGTGGATAGTAGATAAAATAAATAAAAAATGGACGTATTTTCTTTAAAAAATGAGTTTTAATTAACTGTAAATTAATGTTTTGTAAACAGTAAGCTTACATAAAATACTTACCTTAGAGATGTTTCAATTTTAAAATTGGAAATCATGAGCGAGATCGTTTTAACACTCCTCGGAGGTTTGGTCCTTTTTTTATATGCAGTAACCAGCTTGTCTGATGTTATTAAAAAAGTTACTGCCAAAAAGCCTAAAAAATGGCTTTTACAATTTACACGAAACACTTTTACCGCTATTCTTACGGGAGCAATTGTTACCATTTTACTCGATTCTTCTTCGGTGGTGATTATTATTACAATTGTTTTGGTTAATTCGGGTTTGCTTACTTTTAGACAAGCTATGGGAATCGTGATGGGTGCCAATATCGGAACCACCATCAGCAGTCAGATTATTGCTTTAGATGTGGCAAAGTTTTCGCCGATATTGTTAATGATAGGGATGGCAATTCTTTTAATTACTCAAAAGGATCACATCAAAAAATATGGCCAGTTATTTGTTTACTTCGGGATGCTTTTCTTCGGATTGTTTATCATGGAAAATGCCATTTCGCCCTTAAAACAAGATCCTACGTTTCATGAGTGGATGTTGGCTATGGATAATCCTATAACCGGTTCTGTAACCGGAGCTTTGGTTACCTTGATTATTCAATCGTCCTCGGCAACCGTAGGGATGGCTATTTTATTGGTGAAAAAAGGAGCCATTAGTTTGGTGGGAGGCATTGCTATTATGTTGGGTGCCGAATTAGGAACGTGCAGTGATACGCTTTTGGCTACAATTAAAGGCAATCGACAGGGGATAAAAACAGGAGTGTTTCATCTTGTTTTTAATTTTACCACTATTGCAATTTGTTTGTTGTTGTTTTTGCCTTTTGTCCGATTTGTAGAATGGATTAGCGGGAATTCAACATTAGAGCAAACCCTTGCCAACGCTCACTTTTTGTTTAATTTTATTGGGGTACTGGTTTTTGTATGGTTTTTACCTTGGTTCGAAAAAATACTAAACAAAATAATTCCAGAAAAAACACAAACCAGTCTTACAGCCAAAGTGCCTGATGTAGCTAGTTAAGAATTTCTGCAAAGAAAACTTTCATGGCTTCCCAAGAACGTTTGTCGGCTTTTTCGTTATAGGCCGTTCCTTTGCTTTTATCAGTTCCTGCATCTTTGTGGGTAAAGGCATGTACTGCATCGGCATAATACACCATTTGCCAGTCGGCTTTTGCTTTATTCATTTCATCTTGAAACGCTTTAATTTCGGCTTCAGGCACAAAAAAATCGTCAGCACCGTGTAAGACCAATACTTTAGGTTTTATAGACTCGATGGTTCTTGTGGCATCTCTTCCCAAACCACCATGAAAGGAAACTACACCTTGTACTTTCATGTTGTTTCGTGCTGCTTCTAAAACACCAGTTCCTCCAAAGCAATAGCCAATTATAGCAATCTTATCAGGATTGGCCCCCGCTTTTACTAATTGGTCTAAAGCCAGTTGGATTCTTTTTTGGTAATCGGTATAGTTGGTTTTATAATGGCCGGCTTGTTGTCCTGCTTCTTTAGTATCTTTCGGTCTTTTGTCGATTCCGTATATGTCTGCCACAAACGTAATGTAACCTAGTTTGGCAAGATTTGTAGCATTTTCTTTAGCGTTATTTTCAATTCCCATCCACGCGGGTAGCACCAATACACCAGCGTTATTTTTCTGTTTTTTCTTTGGTTGAACTAAAAGACCTTCTAATTTTTGATCTTTATCATTGTATAAAACGGGTTTAACTTGAGCGTTTGAAGCCAAAAAAGTGAATAACATCATGGCAAGAAGTATTTTTTTCATTTGAATGAATTTTTGTAATCATAAAATTACAAAGTTTATCGGCAAACAAATGTGAAAATCGTCTTAATTATTTGAAGATGAATTTTCCTTTTTCATTGTCAAAAACAATGTTAGGATCTTGAAACAACGAATTGAAAATCCCTTTCGCAATTAAATTACAAGGTTGATCTTGTATTAAGTTATCGTGAGACATCACCACCATTTCGTCGCTGAGTTGAATAGCCAAATCAATATCATGTGTTGAAAACAAGATGCATTTGCCGGTTTCTAGGGCTAATTTTTTAAGCAGTTTAAATAAAGAAACCTTATGGTGTAAATCCAAATGGGTGGTGGGTTCGTCTAAAACAATAAGTGGAGTATCTTGTGCTAAAGCTCGAGCCACTAATACTTTTTGTAATTGTCCGTCGCTAATTTCGAAATGCTTTTTGTGAACGATTTCCTGAATTTCTGTCAGCTCTATGGCTTGTGTTATTTTTTTGGCGTCTAAGCCTGTTAATTTACCTACCCAATTGGTGTACGGTTGTCGTCCCAAAGCAACCAATTCATATACTGTCAAATTACTTGGAGGTAGTTTTTCGGTCAATACCACGCTTAAATTTTGTGCCAATTCAAGAGGGTTGTAGGATTGAATTGGTTTTTGATCTAACAAAATTTCTCCTGAAAGAGGTTTTTGAATCCCGGTTAATGAACGCAGTAGGGTCGATTTTCCAACACCGTTGGCTCCGATTAAGGCAATTAGTTTCCCTGCCTTGAAAGTCAGATTTATATTTTGAGCAATAACAGTATTTGATTTTTTGGAAAAATATCCAATGCTCAAGTTTCTCGTAGCGATGACTATTTTATGTTCCATTAGCTATAATTTCTTTTTCGGATTAATAGCCAAATAACCACAGGCGCCCCAATAATGGAAGTTATGGCATTTATAGGTAGAACAATATTATTGCCTGCCATTTGAGAAATCAAGTCACAAAGCAACATGGTAATTGCTCCAAAAAGTAAGGTCCCCCAAAATAAAATCCAGTGCTTACTGGTTTGAAAAATTAGTTTTGTTAAATGCGGAACAGCCAAACCTACAAAAGCAATTGGTCCTACAAAAGCAGTAATACTTCCCGCCAAAATACTGGTTGAAAAAATTATAATAAGCTGAGTGGTGTTGAAATTAATTCCAAGACTTTTGGCGTAACTTTCTCCCAATAGTAAAGCGTCTAAGGCTTTTATTTTGGTTATACTTAGAAGTAAGCCAATTGAAATGGCAATTAGAAGTATGAAAATTTGTGTCCAGGATAAATTTCCTAAATTTCCCATTGACCAAAAAGTGAATTTTTGTAACTGCTCTGCCGATGAAAAATAGGTGAGTGAACTCACGATGGCTCCGGTGAAACTACTAAACATTAATCCAACAATTAAGATGGCCATGGTGTCCCGTATTTTTTGAGAGACCAACAATACAGCAATCAAAACTGCTAGACTTCCCAAACAAGAGGCAAGTATAATGCCGTATGGGGACATGAAAATTTCTGCTAAAAAAGAAGGGAGTAATGCTGATCCCATGATTACAAAAGCTACACCCAAACTGGATCCGGAACTCAGCCCCAATACATAAGGTCCCGCTAACGGATTACGAAATAAGGTTTGCATTAAAAGTCCGCTAATAGACAAACCAAATCCTGTTAAAATAGCCGTAATGGCTTTGGGTAATCTAAAATTGAAAATAATATATTCCCAACTTTCCTTGCTGGCACAATTTCCGGTTATGCTTTTGAAAACCTCCTTAATCGGTATGGCGATTTGGCCAAAACTAATATTAAGCAATAGTAAGAATAGCAATGATAAGGTCAGAGCTATTAATGTTAATTTATGTTTTTGATTACCGTACAATTAGTTTAATTTTTTAAAGAAATGCAATTCATAGTCGGTTAAAAGTTCTGGATGAAGAATTTTTATTAAATCTTTCAGCACCAAATCAGGACGGTTAGGGGCTTCTTCAAAATATATCATGCCTCCGGTTTTTCCTTTTCTAAGCGAATAGGAATAAACTTGTTTGGTTTTAAAAGCTTTAAATTGCGCATAATGAGGATTGGTTTTTTCCATTTCTTCTAAAGAATTGAATTGCCCAGGACCTATCCAGAAATCGGCATTTTGTGCTTTTTCAAATACTTGTTCAAACGATAAAGATAAGCCACCACTTCCTTTTTCATTGGCCCAAAGATACTTGGCTCCCGCATCTTTTAAAAACAAAGAACCCCAACTTTCACCTTGCGGAACATACCATACTTCTTCAAACAATGCTCCCGCCAGAACAGTAGGATGATTTTTGGCTTTTTTAGCGATTGCCAATGCACTGTTGTATTCGTCTTTAATGCTTTTAAAAAGTACTTCGGCAAGTTCTTCTTTTCCGTATAAAGCGCCAAAAAATTTAATCCATTCTGCTTTTCCAAGGGGTGATTGCTCGTTCCAGTCACCGTTTAAGACAACTTTTAATCCGCTTTTTTCTAAATTGTCTAAACTCGGATTGTGATTATCTAAACCGTATCCGATTATAACAGAAGGGGCTAAATCAATGGCAACTTCTACATTTAAGGTTTGGTTGTTGCCTAGTTCTTTAACTTTTCCGCTATCGATATTTTTTCTAACTTTTTCAGAAGAAATATAATCCAGATGTGGAAAGCCAACTAAGGTATTTTCAACGCCCAACATTTCCAACGAAGAAATATGGGTTGTAGAAGTGGCTACTAGAGTTTTAATGGGTACCTGAATAGTGGTGTGTTGTTTTAGGCTATCCGGAATGATTCCGTTTTTTTCTTGAAGGATATAGGTAAAGTCTTTATTGGCGTTGGGCCAAGGGTTTTTAACTTTTAAAACCGAATAACCGGCGTATTTATAAATTTCTAAGTCTTTGGCGTATTGAATACTGTTTTCAACTTTTTGAAGGGAAGTCGTGATTGAAGTTGTTTCTTTTTTACAACTCAAAACAAGTATCATAATGAAAAATAAAACTATTTTAGATTGAAAAGCCTTCATATTTTTAATTAAGTTGCCACAAAGGTATATTTTATTGTGAATTATTCAGTGATATATTTTTTCTTACCATTTAAAAACTATCTTTGCACTCGAATTTTGGTTTTCTACTTTTTCTAAAGTAGGATTAAAAGGGAATTAGGTGAAATGCCTAAGCTGTACCCGCAACTGTAAGCTACTAAGCTTGTTAAAATCTACAACCACTGAGTAATCGGGAAGGTGTTTAACAAGACGCAAGTCAGGAGACCTGCCAAATTCATTTGAGTATCAAACTTTCGGGAAAAAAGGTTTGGGTATGGGTAAATTCTATGCTTTTCTCCCATTTTTAGTTGTAAAATGTTTTAACAAAAATGAACAAAAAAATTGTATTTGTCAGTACGTTTGTATTGGCATCCATGAGTGCATTAGCACAAGAAAACGATTCGATTAACAAATTACAGGAAGTAGTAATTTCTGATTCTAAGTTTGCATTATCGAAAGAAAAATCAGGAAAAGTAATCGTAAAATTAACAGCTGAGGATTTGGCTAAAAAATCAGGGCAATCGGTTGCTATGGTTTTAAATTCAGTTGCTGGATTAGAAATTAACGGAAGTCAAGGTAATGCTGGTAAACCGGTTAGTGTCTATGTTCGAGGAGGACGTTCCCGTCAGACTTTAATTTTAATTGATGGTATTCCTATGAGCGATGCTTCGGGAATTAATTTAGAATATGATTTGCGTTTGCTTCCTGCCGAACAAATAGAAAGCATCGAAATTATGAAAGGAGCAGCAAGTACTTTGTACGGTTCTGGAGCTGCCACAGGTGTGATTAATATTACCTTAAAGAAAGCGGCTAAGAAAGTTTTTCAAGGGAATGCTTACATGAATGTTGGAACACAGGAAACTAGCAAACACGAAAATAGATATGTGCCAAATGAGTACAATCAAGGGATTGGTTTAAGTGGTGAAGTTTCGAAATTCAATTATGTAGCGGCAATTAATAATGCATACGTTACTGGAATTTCGGAGGCTAAAGGAGACGATTTTGAAGCCGATAAATTTTCCAGAATGAATTCTGTGGTGAAATTAGGGTTCAAGCCAACTGAAAAATTGAGTTTTACTGCTTTTGGAAGCTATGATAAAATGAGAAATAAGTTTGATCAAGGGGCTTTTTTCGATGGAGTAGAAGAAAATGCCTTGAGTGAGCAAGTTAGAGCTGGATTGACTACAAAATATATGTACAACAAAGGCGAATTCGTTTTAAATACTGCTGGAGGATTAGTGCAAAGAGAAGAATTTAGATTTGGAGGTACTACCAAATACAATTCAAGAAATGTTAATGCTGATGCGTTTAATAAATATGCTATTAGTAAGCAGTTTTTTGTAGTGTTAGGAGGTCAGTTTCAGTTTTATGAAATGGGAATTCATTCTCAGTACACTGCCATCAATAAAGAAGCTACTCGTTTTAATATAGTAGATCCTTATGTGACTTTTGTTTATAATTCAGAATTTGGGTTTAACTTAAACGCTGGAGCAAGATATAATATTCACAATATATACGGAGAGCATTTGGTTTACAACATTAATCCATCGTATTCTTTCAAAAATCTTCCGGTAAAATTAGTTGCCTCTTATAGTACCGCTTTTATTACCCCAAGTTTGTATCAGTTGTATGATGCTTATGCAGGAAATGTTAATCTAGATCCTGAAGAAAACTCAACGTTAGAATCGGGTATTGAGGTTGGATTATTGAACAAAAAACTGAACATTACCGCTGTTGGATTTTTAAGAAAAGAGAAGAATGCAATTGATTATTTGTTTGATTTATCAACATTTTCTTCTTCTTATTTCAATCACATAGACGATTTTACAGCAAAAGGTGTTGAGGCTTCTGTAGCCTATACGGTTACAGATAAAATACAAATTAAAGGGAATTATACGTTTACTTCGGTTCCTAATAAACCAATCAACAATACTTTTCCAGATGTTGTAGCCAATCTTTACAACGCAAAACATAAAGTAGTAGCCGATTTTGATTATAAAATTTCAGACCGATTAAATTTCAATTTGAATTATTTGTTTAGTGATAAGCGAGATGGATTTGAAGGATATCCGCCTGTTGTAGTAAAATTGGATGCCTATAAATTGTTAGGTTCAACCATTCGATACGAATTGTCAAAAAATAGAATGACTGTTTTTGCTTCGGCTTATAATATTTTTAATGAAGAGTTTGTTGAAGTGGTAGGTTACAATACAAGAGGTAGAAATTTTAAGGTTGGTTTTAATTTTCTATTCTAATAACTGATTTCAGCATTTTTAAAAAATCCCGTTTTAAGTAATTAGAACGGGATTTTTGTTTTGTTAAACTGAAAAAATATTTTTTTTAAGGAAACAACTGTATATTTGAAGGAGAAGAACGTAAAAATGAACAAAAAGAATAAAGATAATATCAGAATAGTCAGTTATATCGGAAGCCTTTTATTGGTAGGAATGCTTATCTTTTATTTTACAAGAAATGATGAGCAACCTGTTAAAAATGAGCTTGGTACTTATGCAACGCCAGAACAAGCGTTTGAAGAAACTCAAAAAGCACTCAATTTATTATCGACTAATATCAATTCTGGCATAGAAAGTGCACAGCATATAAAAGAATACGAAACCACAAAGAATAAAGTATTTAAAAAAGAAAAGTAAAATGAAAAAATCAGTTTTATTAGCCGTATTGTTTTTAGTGTCCTTTTTTGGAAATGCACAGTCGGCTTTAGATAAGTATGACGGTCAAGATAATGTTTCTTCTGTAGTGGTAAACAAGAAGATGTTTGAGTTGATGAGCAAAGTAAAAATGGAAAGCAAAGAAGATTTGGCTTATCTGGCTTTGATCAAAAAGCTAGATAATCTTAAAGTGTTTAAAACTTCAAATAGCAGAACTACCGCCGATATGCGTGCCACGGTTGATAAATATGTGCCAACAGCAGGATTAGAAGAATTGATGCGTGTAAACGAAGGAGGTAAAAATGCTAAAATCTATGTAAAATCATTACCAGGATCTACACAAGTAAAGGAATTGTTGATGTTTATTGAAGGTACAGGGGTAAAGGGCACCGAAACCGTTTTAATGTCTCTAACCGGCGATTTTGATATTAATGAAATTTCGTTACTCACT
>Ga0114982_1001242_pt1 | contig 12697 bp, 3 predicted proteins | sample Shrwel_input2_FT_FD_87183 | JGI IMG/M metagenome (GOLD analysis project Ga0114982, IMG submission 87183) | Subsurface microbial communities from deep shales in Ohio, USA - Utica-3 well 1 S input2 FT | ecosystem: Environmental > Aquatic > Deep subsurface > Shale gas/oil reservoir > Produced... | reverse complement strand
TTCTACGATCAATGACCCAGCATGTGTCTGGCGCTGAGAAGTTGGCCAAACATTTTTTAATACTTCACTGGCTTGTATATAGATGCCATTAGAAATTTCTAATGCTTTTGCTCTATCTGCAAGACCGTTAAACTGTGCGGCAACTCGAGTAGTAAGATTAATACCAGGACTTAGATTGGCAAAGCCGTCAATGACTGTTCTAGGAGTAAATTCATGGTATGCAATGATTGCAATAACTTTACCGTTGACCCAATTTAAAATTACAGGATATGTTCCGCCGGTGTTGCTTATTAAATCTACTGATTCAGTGCCAGTTTTGTTTTCGCCGGCTGATACATTAGGTCCTACTAGTGTCCATGTATTTCCATATCTAAGTTTAAGCTGACTGTTTCCTGTATCAACCCATAGATCTCCATCAATTAAATTTTGACTGTATTCAATACTAGGGTCATTGGCTTGTTGATAAATGCCATTTGCACTAGGCCAACGGGCACTAGTTGGGGCACCGTTATTAACTCGAAGAACTTTTCGATTTGGATTACTAGTATCATACCATAGTTGACCTTCAATTGGATTTAAAGGTGCATTAGGACTGGCAAAATTTTCTAATAACTTTAAAAAGTCTTGGGCAATGGCTTCACCGTAGGCAACATAACCAGGTCCTACAAGATCTAAACTAGTGCTATAATTATTTTTTATAGGACCATTGATGGTAATAGTGTTAGTTTTACTAGGATCTGAAAATCTTAATGTATATGATGTAGCCATGATTAGTTCCCAATATTACTCAAACTTTGAATTCTTATTGTATAATCAATTTGAATTAATCTATTCAATGATTTTTGTACAGGGTGGAAAATAACGTGAGTCAATAGCATACCAGTATTAGGACCTTCAGCACTAAAAGACTTTAGTCCTAGCTCGTCAAATACATAAGCGCCTTCTGAATTAGTTGCATTATCAAATGCAGCTTGATCACTAGGTTCTCCAAAGTCTAATAAACAACTTACCAAAACATCAGTGTAGGCAACGCCCGCAATATGTCTTGTTTCCATGAAATTTCTTGCAGGATCTAATGAATAACTTTGTTTAGCATCAACAGTCTTATAATAAGTTTGATTATACAAGGCGGCAACATTACCAGTATTGTTAGGTGTTAAGTAAGTAATAATTCCTGTTGGGTCAACTCTAGTTCCGCCGTTACCAAATACCATTTCTGCAATGGTGCCTTCTCCTTGATTTGCAATGCTCTGTGCTAGTGCAATAGAGAAATTTTCGTAGTGAATAGCATTTCTCTTATTAATAAAGACTTCTTTAGTAGTAGGGTCATAGATCTTAATATGGCCTTGAATGCTGACACTGCCAGCTTCATTGGGTTTAGAAGGGGCTGGTGCTATAGGATCTTTTGGTAAATTGCTCATGTTTTTATCTTCCATACTGATATTTATCCATATAATTTATTCGTATTTTAACTTCCGTATCTATAGATTTTAGGTCTTGGCCAAGTTAATCCTGCACTAGGGCGCAGGCCTTGATTTACTTTAGGACCCACTTGTCCTTCTACCGGACGTTCTTTATAAAAATATAAAAATCTATTTTCAGAACCTTGCAGATCAGTAAAATCTGTTGGGCCGCCTGTACCAGCAGTAATTTGATTAGTTTTAGCGTGAGTTTTTATATATGTTGAGGCTAATGATTGATTTAATCTAGGCCAAGTTTCAGCTAAACAAGCCAGTACTCCGGTTACTTGAGGACTAGCCATACTTGTTCCAGTTTTTTTAGTTAAGTAGTAATTTGTATCTCTTGTATCATTAGAATACACGCCAATACTAGAATTTACGCTGCTCATTATATATCGACCAGGAGCATACACATCTACTCGAGGGCCGCAATTACTTGAGTCTGTTTTAGAATCATCAATGTAAGAACCAATATTACCAACTGTTATAGCACCCTCTACAGATGTTATAGTTCCTCTCATATAATAATAAGTAGTCAAACCTACAGTAAAATAGTTATTATAATCATCAGAGAGTGAAGCTGACGGATTTGAAATTTTAGAATAAGCGTTCCCGGCTGCGGCTACAACAATAACTCCAGCAGCCATTAAATCAATTAAGTCTTGCTCTATGCTAGTATTTCTTTGACTGACAAAAGCACTTCCACTAGAATTAAAAATTCCGTAGCCTAAAAGCTGAGACGATGTAAACGGACCAGTAAAGGTATTTCCTCTATATCTAACCGTAGAAATCGATGTAATGTTTACACTAGTAAATATTCCATAGCTATGATTAGTTATTGTAGGATTTTTAACTCCCGTTACAGGATTAATTGTTTTTAACTGATGCCAAACTTTAATGTAATCTAAAAAATATGATGTAGCACTAGGGCTAGTTGAATACGGACTTATATTATAAATGTTTGCATCGTGAGCCCAACCTTGTGTGTTACCTGCAAGGGTACCTGTAACGTGAGCACCGTGATCGTTATCAGTTGTTCTTGCTGAATATCCGCTGGCATCATAAAAAGGATAGGACGGATCAACATATGGACCGTATATATAAGTTGGGCGACTAGGGTCAGCGAATCCAGTAACTGCGGCAGTAAGTTCGAACCAGTTGTATTGATTTACTCTTGTTCCGCCTGTGCCATCAACATTGACTGAAAATTCAGGATGACTTGGGTCCATATGCCCATCAACAACTACTATGTCAACATGTTTCCCGCTGGCCGTTACATTAATAGTACCAGAAGCATTAGTAACACCATTTGATCCCCAGCTTGCTCGTTGGGCACCTTCAACTGATCTTAACAACCCCCAATTCTTATAAGTAGCAGATACTGAATTAGATTTATTCCAAAACGTGCTAGACTGTGTCCAGCTTGGTCTAATTTCAAAACCGGCTTCTTCAAGTGATAATTCAACTGCAAGGACTCTAGGATCTTTCCGAATTAACTTAGCTTCATCATCAGTTAATCTATAGTGTGTATTTCTGCTAACAGGTCTTCGAACTGCAACTTCAATTGCTCTATCAGGAATGAATAAAGCGCCGCCAGGAGTTTCCATATCATCATAAAAAGAATCTAGATCCTCGTGCTGATGTAAAGTTATAACATATTCGCGCTCTTGCATATTAGTTTTCCAGTTGTAGTATAGTTAAATCAATAGTAATGACTCTAGACAACGAATCTTTGTTTGTTACTGCTAGATAAATTGTAGAAGTTGCAGTCGTATCATTATTAAATCCAAGCACTCCTGGAGTAATTAATTGTGTTAGTGCTGTAGACGTAGTAATAATTTCTGCAATAACTCCGCTACCAGGTATTGGGTCATTGCCTTCAGTCCTGCTAGCATCAGCAGTTCTGCTAGTAGCATCTGAATATATTCGGATCCACGCTGGATAGTTAGTAACTAATTTTGATAACAGATAAGATTTAGCTCCAGTAACTTGACAATTTTCTGTAGCACCTGCTGTTAAACTTAATGCAGTCGTTGCCCTAACAGTTGTTCTTGTAGATAATCCAACTACTGTTGCCGGACTCCATGTTGAACTGCTAGCATTCCAAACTAATGCTTGGCCGTTAGCAGGAGCAGTTGTCGATGTGTCAACATCAATGAATGTATTAATACTTGTTGCAGTATATGCCGCAGGAATACCAGTTAATGATGAGTACAGACCACTAGTAGACACTGCGGATAACGTAAGCCATTTAGTGTTGTAATTAGCAGAATCAATTTTTGCCAGTACTTGATTAGCAACTCCTCCTGCAATTACTCCAACCCCAGCTGTTCCAGTAGTACCGGCAGCACCAGGGTCACCTTTAAATCCGGCATCTATTAAATCTGCAGATATCTGATTTAAAAAATTTGAATAATTAATTCGTTTTGTAAGTCTATTATCAACAATTACAAAAGTTGTAGCATCTGTAACGTTTGTGATAGTAGGTAGCAGCGTAATATTTGGCATTTTAATATCCTTCTAGAGGTTCTCCGTTTTCGTCTGTTAAAGCATTACTGTTTTCAAGGAGCACTTTTTCTCCTCCATAGAAATATATGTCAGGTAGCTCTGCTGGTCTTGAGCGTAAGAAATTAGCTTGAGTAGAATCACTGACTAACAACGAGGTTGCCTCTGTTCCAGTCCACACTGCGCCTTCTTTCTTAACAATTGTTATTCTAGTTCCAGTTGTAATTTCTTCAGCAATATTTAATGTTATCTGCTGAGTTGATGTAGTTATAGTAAACTCTGGTGGTAATGTTGTTATACTATCTGTTGAATTATAATAAGAAACAGATTTGTCATGTACATTTAATGCAGACTTTCTTAACTGACGTCCTCCATAGTAGACTTCAATTTGATCTACAGCATTTGTAAGAGTTGACAACGTGATTCCATCTCCTGCATGTGTTGATGTATTGATAGAGAAAGTAGCCGTATTGCCTACATTACTAATAGTGTAGGTTGTTGTATTAGAACTAGGAATATGCTGAGTTAAACTATAATCAATTGTTGGAATAATCTGTCGTATGCTTTGATCAATAACAGTAGTACCAATATCAGAAAATTTTGCAGGACCTGTACCTAATGTTGATCGGCGCAGGCCGCTTAGTATATTTCCGTCTTTGGCGGTATACTCAATGCGCTCTCCGTCAATTACAACAACTCCAGGTAAATTTCTTCCAGGATTTGGTTGCAATAAATGATCGCCTTTTTCTAAATAAATCTGGCTGTCAGTGTACTGCAAAGGTCGAGCTAGCTTTGTAGAGAAATATTCTGATATACGTCTAAATTGTTGTCTACCAAACATATCTTTAAAGATCTTATAACCTAACACTGTGCTTCCATACGATGGTGGATTAATTACAACAACCACAATATCATCAGTTTCTTTAAGATTTACAAATTCTGACAACTCAATTGTCTTCATATCTTCAAGAAGCATGTAATCAAAGCCGGCAATTAATGGCTTGTCTTCTACTGTTACCCATACATAATTTTCATTAATTGCAGAGTAAGTTAGTATCAACGGATCGTTGCCTTTAAATCTTTCAGTTCTCATCATCATGTTATCATGATCAGTAAATGAAGTTACTTTAATTGTTGCTGATGTTACTGGTGATGTTAACTGTAATCTGTTACCAGTTACCATATAATCATAATCAATCAATGATATGATTGCAATAGCATCTCCGTTAACAATTCCAGGTTTAACTAGTGTAATTTCACGAGTCAATCCGTTTACAGTAAAGTCGTATCCAGGTCTTAATTCAATCCCGTTAATGTATGCTTTAACATTATCTAATGTATAGATGCGAGGTAAATCAGAATTTTTAGGATCAATAGGGTAAGTCATTATGCCAGTGCGAACTTTATAATAACTTGCCCAGGGCGGTAACATTCTATATCTGTTAGATCCAGATGTCTTTTCAACTATAACTTGTTCACTAACTGGTTCGATTCCGCCAGGAGCACTATCAAGAATCAATTCAGATGTTGCAGTAGATCCAATATTAAAGAATTGTTCATGAACTCTATTAAACTTAGGATATAGGGTATCAAAGAACCATACTTGTAAATTGTATGTATTGCTGCTCAACCCATTAACTGTAACCATTGCTCTGTTATTAATTGAACTTGTTGGAGTTAATACGTATCCTAGAACACTTATATCATTAGGTGAGCTTGATGGAGGTACTTCAAATTCATTCAACAATACATATACGCTTTGAATTTCATCGAATGGCAACAAACTAGAGATTGATATTGTTCCAGTGTTACCGTCTGTGATTACTTCTGTTGCTACATAGTTACTATCTACAACAACATCTGAACCAGCAGTAACGAAAGAATACCCTACTAATATATCTGCAGTCTGTGTATTAACAACAATGGTGTTGCCAAATATAGTATACACTTCTCGATTAGTCGGAGTGAACGATCCCTCATTGGTAACACGCTCAAAAGATTTTCCATTAGCATGTACCCTGAATCCTAAAGGATTGTCAGGCAACCAAGATAACGTAGCTCTTGTTATTCCTTTACCGTCAGCAGTAAATGCACCAGACACTACCATAGGATATGACGGTGGCTCAGCGACAGTGTAGACATTAATACCTATGCTATCTCGAACATGCCCTGGTACGCACTCTTCTGGGGCATGGCTATCAACTGAATTTAAAAAGTTGTTACCATCAATTGCAATGTCTTCTGGCTTGTAGCCTATCGAAGTATCTGATAAACTTCCTCCACTTATTGCACTATCCAAACTATTATAATTGGTGTTGTAAGAATAGAATTCTAATTCAGTAGCTCCGAATAATCGAACGTCTAAATCTCCAGATATAGTAGTTGTTGAACTAACATGTCTCAAAGAAACTATGGCTCGATCTAGACCATCAACAGAATTAGTAATACTATACCATACCGAATTAGTGCTGGTAGAAAGTATTTCTGTAGGAACTGTACTTAATGATACTTCTGCTCGAATGATATTGTTAAATGTGGCAAAAGTTTGAACTGATGCAACACTGGTGTTTGAAAAACTACCAGTGACTCTATCTAATAGTTTATTAGATGCAGACAGTCTATTGATAACACTGCTAAGTCTAAACGAAGCTCCTAGATTTAGAGTAGTAGCAGTACTGCTCAATTCTAATTGAGAAACAGCTTCAACATAATTGCTTGTACACTTCTTAACTCTAAGAACTTGATTAAATCCAGGATCTAAACTAGCGACTGCTGTTCCTGATGAGGTGCTAGTTGTTCCGCTTAAAGTCACTGTTGGAGGGCTGGTATATCCCATTCCGGTGATATCCATAACTACCTGTGTTACTGTGAATCCATCTTGTATAACGTGAGCAGTTGCCTGTCTACCGCTAGGAAGGTTAGGTGGAGAAATTGTAACAGAAACCAGTGCTGTAGTTGATGTTGATACAACAGGTGGATTAGTTGATACACCAATACCAATGCCGTAGCCATACAAACTATTAACGCCACCGACTACTATTAAATCATCGACATTAATTGCGTTATGGAACGAATCAGTTGTCTTAATAATTATTGTAGATCCAGATGCAGTACCAGTAGAGTATATACGATCTATTCGAGTATCTGACAAGTCAAGTGTGCTAACAAATACTCTATTTCCCGAAACAGATTCTACAACAGTATGTTCTTTAAAAATTTGAGTAGTGGTGTTTAAAGGTACAATACTCTGACCTGGGAAAATTCCATCAGCTGATGCTACGTCAATAAAATTTCTATGAGGATCTACATTGCTAATAACTTTGGCTAAAGCGTAATTACTAACGGTATCTCCCCAAGGAGCTGTATCATATTGTGTACCTGTGCTATCCCAGTTAGGTGACTGATCAAACATTAGTCCCTGAACTGATATACCAGCATACTCAACTCCTTCCATTAATAATGGTAGTTCTTTACCTGGCATTAGATCTGTAGGATTGTATAGGCTGTTAATTCTGTCTACAGCATTATACAAATCAATGTGCTTTTTGTAGGTTACTTTAAAAGTTTGACCGTAATGTGGTATTCTATTTAAAAATACAAATTTAGCATAATGTCTAATATATCCTGGTAACTCTCCAGAACGCTCTGTGTTCAAGAAATATTTGTAACGATGGTCAACCATCGTCTCACCTTCCCAGGAATACTTAGGGAAAGTTTGAGCTACATCTATACCAGTTTGGGCTACTTTGACCTGATAATACTCTACAGTATAGTCAGAGCCAAATACTAATTTACCATCCAATAATGGAGTGATTGTTTTCTTGTCAGGACTTGCTAGCCAAGTTAATGTAAACTTATCTGATATTCCGTCACATATAAATTCATCTGTTACGGTTAAGTTATCAACATCACCGACTGTAGAAGTTCTATCAAATTTTATTCCAATTGTATTCTTTCGAACAGTGTCATTGGCCATAATCACTGATACTCTAGCAGGATCATCTCCAACATTACTGTTAGAAATTGTCACAACAGGAGGAATTACATAACCAGAGCCTGGATTAGTTACTAGTACTTTATATACTTCACCGTTTCTAATATATGCTTCAGCAGTAGCGCCTGAACCGGTGTCACCTGTGGCAGTGGTAATAGTTACTGTAGGTCTTTGAGAGTATCCAGAACCTGCATACCCTACTTCAATAGCACTAACATAAAACTTATAATTGTCAGCCCAATCTTTCCAAGGACGAACTCCTAATAACGGATTACCTAACTCAACAACTGCTAGAGAATCAGTAGCTGTGTTATAATAAGCTGGTAGATCAAAGTCTGTTATATCTAACGGCAATCCTTCAGATGTATTTTCTTGGTAGCTGTACTTAGAAGTATAACTTCTTATCTTTGTATGATAAGGTTTAACTTCATTGATATAATTTTCAAAATATTCTTCATTGTTTAATTTATAAACAGGACGTTGATCTAATATTCCAATGTCGTTAAACACATTAACAAAAGAAGTCTTAAAGGACCAATCTAATAATTTTTGTTCAGTCAATGCATATTTTACTGCGGCAAAGAAGAACAAGTTCCAATTTACTTTTAATGAATTAACAAAGATATTATTTTTCAGTGCTATAAGAATATAATATAATTCCTGGTCAGGAATTTGATCATATAAAGTTTCTTCAATGGTTGCACTATCATAAGCATATTTGCCTATGTTGTAATCCCATAATGTATCTAATAACTGTATAGTACCCTGTTCTCTGTAAACAATGTCATAAGAAGGAATGTAGTTTCCGTTGTCAACTACTTTTTGCAGAATAGCATATTTGCCATCACCTATGTTTTTAACTTTTACATATTCACCAGTATTGATTGCAGTCAATGATCCAATTGCAAATAAATCTGATATTGTATATTGTATAGGTTTATATGAGTCGTAGCTAGCACCAACCCAATCAACTGTTTTCCAATATAAAGGAGTATTGTATTTCTGAGTTTGAACTTTAACCCATGTTTTTAATAGGTAGTCAAAGTGGTGCTTGGTCCATCTGTTTCCGTAATCAGAATTAACTTGAACAATAATACTGTGAGGACGAACCGATACTTTGGCTTTTACTACTCCAGTATCATCGTTTAAGTAACCAGATCCAGCATTAGTGATTGTGGTCGAAATTACTCTACCTTCACTGTCTAATTCTGCTATAATTTCAGCGCCTGTACCACTAGATCCAGAAACTGGAGTAATTGTAATCTTCGGAGGTGTAGTATAACCAAATCCTGGATTGATAATAACCACACTTCTTATTTTTCCGTTCTCTGCAAAACATTGTAATTCTGCTCTGACAAAGTTAATTGTAAAGACTTCGTCAAGTGCTGCCTGATCTTCGACTATCTCATCATATTCATATGAAAGAAGCGCAGGAATTTCTTCTACCTTATTAAGATTTTCAAAAGAATAATTTCCTACAATTCTATTTTCAAGTAATACAGAATTTGCAAAAGAAATCAAGTTACGCAATGCAGCCAGTCTATCTTTAAACAATGTCTGCTGAGGACGTATGCCAATACCGTATCTATTTCTATAGGTAAGAGTTTTAGCAGGTACTTCGTTACCAAAGCTGTCGTGTCCTAATAAACTATCAAATAATTTTTTCTCTAATAAAGTATTAGGCACGCTGGCATGATCGCCTTCATTCAATAGCAACCATTCAGTATGCTTAGGAGTTGTAGGATTATCGTCAGTGCTGATATTTGCATTGATTCTATTTCCAGTTAACATTGGCTGAACGTTGGCAAAGGCCACAGCACTAGGAGATAGTACTTCAACAAATTTTAACCCGTTGGCAACAGGATCTGCAATATAGCTAGCTACCTGGAAGCCGCTTAATCTTCGATTCTTCACGCCTGGCAAGGTAACTTTATTTTTAACCCAGAAATAATAAACATTCTCAAATGATCCTGTTACATTGTTAAACACTTGTTTAACTGAGATAACACTGTTGTCAGGATACTTTGGCTGGCCGCTAATACTGTTGGTTAGTCCTTTAGTAGTATCAGCTTGAGCTGCCCACTCACTAGGTAGTAGATCTGATTTTACCCACTCATAGACATCTATACTTGCACCTGGGAATAGTCTTCCCCAGTTATTCTTTCTGAAAACTTCGTCACCTTGTTCGTACCACATGTACTTGGCGGTACTCAGATCCCACCATAGTTCACCAACGTGTTCATCTAACCAGTTTGTTTCAGTATTAACAATGGTGCCTGCAAGTCCAATAGAATAAGTAGCAGGATCAAAAGCAGCTTTGAATTTTAATTCTTGTTCTGCAATACCTGCAATTTTACCTTTAACTGGGTCAATAACATCAAGATAATCAACAATCTCTTCTTTTACAGTGTCTATTAATGCAACACGACCAATAGTCGATACATCAACTGCATCTTCTTGTTCTCTTAAAACTTTCCAACTCTGCTTTGATGTATCAATTTTACTGAACATGAACAATTTAGAAGCATCAGTTGTCGGAGATGGTAACAAGTTACTTTGATTTGTCGGTGCTCCAACAAACACTTCATTGTTAGTCACTACAACTGCACTACCATATCTGCTACCTGCTGTTATCGTGTATACAGCTGGCTCAAGTGTAAAGGTTGTATATTCTGCTCCCCAAACTTCAGTCGATGCATTTTTTGCAAATATTGTTAGATTTCGAATGCCTGCAGGTAATCTGCTTGTATCAATATAAAAATAGTGATCACGGCTAGGAGAATTTTGAATTGTTCCGCCGTAAGGGCCGTAGGTTAAGTCGTCAACCTGGCCAATGATATAATTAATATCAACATCAGTGTGGAAGGTAACAACAATAGTGTTTCCAATATTTGTTACAGTTTCAGACAATACGATGTTAGAAATTACAGGTGCTGTAGGTTCATCAACTATAACATTTAGAGGTGGTGTGTTTATTGTAGTAACATCTTCAACGATTTTAACATCATTTAATTCGTCAGCTTGTATAAATTTATTGCCTATCTTGTTGTATAGATAAACGGTACCAGCATCAGGCAGTGATTCTCTAAAGTTTGTAGAATCATTGTCAAAAGTTGTTTGTCCAGAGTTATTGTTTTCGTCAAATAATTGTTCTTGACTTCTAGTCTTACCCAATGCTCCAATACCGATAGTTTGTTCATCTTTACTGATAGAGATAGAGTAACCAAATTTTAAATCAGTTGTTGGTAGTGGATTACTAATAATCTGATCCAACACATACAAACCTAAATTATTTTTATATACTGCTACCTTACCGTAGGGCTCGTTTGTATTCTTAATTTCAGGTGCAGAAATTAGCAAATAATTTCCGCTGTCTGAAACTGCAATGTCCTGGCCAAATCTGCCGTCAACACCAAACGGTGAAGTAACTGTTTGAGAATAGGATAGATCTGTGTTGAATAATTGAACAATACCAGTATCATTAGAGTACCCAGGAGCACTAATAGCGAATCCAATTGAACAACCGGCAATCTTATAACCCCACTGATCTCCTGCTGACAATGTAATTGAAGAAGTAGAGTACAGATTAATACCATGAACATGTGATGTTACTGTAGAAGAAGGAGTAATGCTATATGCATAGACAGATCCAGTTCCTGCAAATGTAGTAGTACCAGGAGCGCTTACTAATAATGTTGTAGACGTAGTAGCAGCCACTTGATTGATACAGACAGAATATCCAAATTTAGAATTGTCAGCAGCCGCTGGATTAGCAATTACAATCTCTGTAAAGACTGGAAAGTCTTCTTGACGACTATCAATTTTAACCAAGCCTTCATTGACATATGGTCTAGCATACCCGCTACCAGTGCTAAAAGTTAATACGTTAGTACCCGTGGCTCTAACATAACTTGCATCAGGTGCACCAGTAACATATAATTTTTTAGCAATATCATATTGCAACGAATATCCAAACTGTGTAGAACTTGTAGCACTGGCGTATGTTTTTAAATTACTATTCAAAACATAATCGTACTTACGAGTCCAGGCACCGTTTACTTTGTTAAAGACTTTAACGCGGCCCCAACTATAAGTTCCATCAATTCTCCAATCTGGAGCAGATACCAACATTACAGGGCTGTCGTCTGATGCAAAAATAGATGCACCAAATTTTTGACCTGCAGGAATATTCACGGTATCAGATACTGTCGCAGAATAGTTTTTAATTTTTTCGTAGACCTGCCACTTGCCGCCAGTACCATTGTCAATCCAAACTTTGTCACCTGCATTTAATTTTAACAAATCTGAAACGTTGGCTAGATTGTCAAGACTACCGTATCTTGCTTCTTCAAATTTGTATAAAGAACCGTAGTTCAGTAGCTCTTCATTTTCAATGCTAGACAATGAGGTAGACACTGTAAATTGATTTGTGTTAACAATAGAGTTAACAATGTAAACTCCATTAACTTGATCATTGAATCTTACTATAGAAATAACTTCACCAGCTTGAAGATTGTGATGGCTATCAGTTACAAAAGTAATTTCACTAGCAGGAGCACTAACGAACACTCCGGTAATTTCTGCTAGTTGTTCAGTATAACGATATACTGTCCAATCTCCATTTTCTTGGAAACCTAACCAAATAGTGTCGCCTTCTTGTATTGCAGAATTATTAGCGATGTCTAACAAACTGTTCTTATTGTAAGCAGTAGAAGTAACATCATCTGATCTTACATAA
>Ga0114982_1001236_pt1 | contig 12736 bp, 8 predicted proteins | sample Shrwel_input2_FT_FD_87183 | JGI IMG/M metagenome (GOLD analysis project Ga0114982, IMG submission 87183) | Subsurface microbial communities from deep shales in Ohio, USA - Utica-3 well 1 S input2 FT | ecosystem: Environmental > Aquatic > Deep subsurface > Shale gas/oil reservoir > Produced... | reverse complement strand
TTAGCGGAACTTTCAAAAAAGTAAGTCAAAGTGACGATTATTTTAAAGATTACATATTCACTTTTTATCCGTCAGCATTTTTCACTTATACACCCTCTGAAAAAAACACGTTCAACTTCAATTATTCCAGAAGAGTCGACCGTCCTAATATGGAGCAGGTAAACGAGATTAGACAATGGACTGGACTTACAGTAGAACAAATTGGTAATTCCGATTTGAAACCACAGTTTACCAACTCATTAGAGGCTAATTATACTAGAAAAGTAAAGATTGGAACAATCACCTCCGGAGCTTTCTTTAGATATATTAAAGACGACATTTCGCAAGTTTTAACAAGCAATCCTTATGATGCTGACAAACAACTTTTAACGTTTACCAATTTTGATCACAATACAGAATATGGTGTAGAAGTTTCAGGAAATTTAGATTTCAATAAATGGTGGAATGTCAACTTTGGCGTAGACAGTTATTTCAAGAACAATAAAGGAATTATTGAAGATAGAAACGGTGATTTAGTAGAAAAAGAAATCAACGCGACTTTATTCAATTCAAGAATGAACCACACCTTCAAACTGACAAAAGATTTCCGTTTGGTTTGGTTCACTATGTACAGAGCGGGTGAAAAAAGCTTACAATTCTCTAACAAAGACATGTGGAAAACCGACTTAGGTGCTCGTTTGAACGTACTGAAAGGAAAAGGAACTTTAAGTGTGCGTTATAATGATTTGTTCAACAAAATGAGAGCTCGTTTTCATAGTGAAGATCCTGCAAAAATTAACGGAACCTTCCGTTGGGAAAGCCAATCGGTAAATGTAAACTTTAGCTATCGTTTTGGTAATGGGAAAAACAGAGCTTTAGATCGCAAACAAAGAGATAAAGGTGAAGCACAAGGTGGCGGCATGTTTTAAAAATAAATTTGGGTTAGGTTAAATTTTGTTTGGCAATATCCCTCGAAGTTCGGCTTCGGGGGATTTGCTTTTTGTATGTTAAACATTTCTTAAAACTGTAACATATATAAGCCCTTCGAGTCTAGTAGGTAGTAAATTTGCATCCGCATTTGTTTACTCAAAATGAAAACAAAATTCAATCAATTTTTTATCTGCAATGAAATTTAAAATCCTTTTAATTTGTTTATTAGCGCAATTCACTAATTTACAAGCACAGACATCGGCCCCAACCGCATCGTTTCTTGGAAGTATTTCCGGAAAAGTAATCGAAAAGAAAACCGGAGAGCCTATTCCGTATGCTACTGTTTCAGTAAAAGAGGATGGCAAAATCATTTCGGGTGGCATTTCGAAAGATAACGGCTCGTTTACCGTAACAAATCTTCCGTTAAAAGAATTGGTTATTGAAATTCAATTCATGGGTTTCAAAAAATACCAAAGTACATTTGTATTAACGGATGATAACAAAAGTATTTCTTTAAAAACAATTGCTTTAGAAGAGGAAGACGCTAGACAATTGGGTGAAGTATCTATAGTAAAAGAACGTTCTACCATTGAGCAAAAAATTGACCGAAAAGTAGTTAATATTGGTAAAGATTTAATCGCATCAGGAACCACCGCTTCTGATATGTTAAACAACATTCCAACCTTGAGTGTTGACCCTCAAACCAAAGAATTAAGTCTTCGTGGTAACTCTAACGTACGTGTTTTAGTTGATGGAAAACCAACGAATATTGATGCGACTCAATTATTGCAACAAATTCCTTCGGCTTCCATCAAACAAGTAGAATTGATTACCAATCCTTCGGCTAAATACAATCCAGAAGGAATGAGTGGTATCATTAATATCATTTTACACAAAAATGCTAATACTGGTTTCAACGGAAATATTAATACCGGAGTCACCTTTGGCATTACACCAAAGACCAATACTGCTTTAAACTTGAATTATAAAGTAGGAAAAGTGAATTTTTATACCAATTACGGTTTAAATCACGGTAAAAATGCCAATCATGGTGACATTCAAAGTTGGCAACCGGATTCAGAAAACAAACAAAAATTTGAGTTCAATAATAAAAACACTTCTCATTTGATAAAACTGGGAATGGATTATTACATCAATGACAAAAACACTTTATCGGTTTTCACCAATCAAAATATTGTTAATGGAAGCGGTTTTGGAAAAACGGTTGTAGATTATGATGACAATAGTTTTACATACATAGACAATCCAAACAATCCAAATCCAATAGATTTAAATGATCCTACAACTTATATAGAAACAACCAATCAGGACACCAATCAAGGCTTTGATTCTAATTCAGAAAATAGAACCCAAACCTATGATGTTTCTTTCAAACATGATTTTGACAAAAAAGGAGAAAATCTAGAAATACAATCTAACTTTTCAAATACAAAGTCGCCTGAATTAACAAATTACGATCAGTTAAGCACTCCAAGCAACGAAAGAAAACTAACCTTGAACGACGTTGCTCGTGATACTGATTATTTACAAATTAATGTCGATTACGTTAATCCGCTATCGGAAACACTACGTTTGGAATTAGGTGCTGAAAGCAGAATTCAAAACATTGAAAACAGTTTATTTGAAAACATCGACATTACGGCTAGTGCATACAACAAAACCACAAATTCAGGTTTCGATTTTAGCCGAACCATCAGTTCTGCTTATGGTACCTTAGGCAAACAATGGAAAAAATGGAGTGGTCAATTTGGCTTGCGTGTTGAGCATTATAACATCAACGGTGATTTTAGAAATGTTACAACCTCTACCGATACTAGTGAGAATGTAAATGATAACACAAAAATTGAAGACAATATTTTTACGGTTTATCCTTCTGCCTTTTTAACGTATAAACCTAATGACAAAAACGCATTCAACTTTAACTTCTCAAGACGTGTTGACCGTCCAAGTGTAGGTCAGATAAGTCCAATTCGTGAGTGGACAACCCCTACGGTTGAATCAAGAGGAAATCCAAATTTATTGCCTCAATTTACCAATTCATTTGAGGCGAATTATACCCGCACCATGAAGTTAGGAACCATTACGTTTGGTACTTTCTACCGATTAATTTACGATGAAATTTCCAGAATTTCTTATTTAGACCCGAATGATGCCAGCAATACCAGAAGAATTTTATCATTCGATAACTTCAAAGACAACAATTCATTTGGTTTAGAATTTTCAACCAATTTAAAACTATTGAAATGGTGGTCGGTGAATGCCAGTACCGATGCGTATTTTAAAACTGTAAGAGGAACAGTACAAAACGCAAATACACAAGAACAGGAATTTGCAGAAGCTGATGTGGTGTCGTTCAACGCCAGAATGAATAATACGTTTACGGCTACTAAAAATTTAAGATTCACTTTATTTGGTATGTTCGGAGGACGTGATTTAAGCTTACAATTTGAGCGTTTACCAATGTACAAAATGGATTTAGGAGCGTCTTACAATATCTTAAAAGGAAAAGGAACCATCACAACACGTCTAAACGATGTCTTCAACACCATGCATTTTGCTTTTGACGGAAATATTCCTTTCAGACAAAAAGGAGCCTTTTACTGGGAAAGCAGAACCCTTTATGTAGGATTCAGCTATAACTTTGGTGGAGGTAAAAACAAAGCATTACAACGCAAACAACGTGATGCTAACGAAACCCAAGGGGGTGGCGGAATGTTCTAATTCGCTACAACATCAATCATAAAAAAACCTCGACTTAATGTCGAGGTTTTTTTATTTCAAAATATAAACTTTTCTGATAGAATCTAGTTTTGGGAATTTCTTCAGAAACTCTTTTCGGTGAACAGCCAAAGAATCGTACACTTTCATGGTTTCATTTCCGTAACCGGAATATAGTTTTTCTACCACATCCATTCCTTTGGTTACTTTCCCCAACGGAGGAAATCCTTTTACTTTATTGTAAAAAATGGTATCCAATCGTTTGTTGTCTTTCAAATTAATAAACAAATGATTCCCTCTGGAATTTACTCCTGCTCTGGCGTAACTGATAGTTCCTTTGATATTACTTCCTTTCGCAGGTTCGTCTTTCACTTTAAATCGATCCCAACTATTGGCGGTGGCTGTCGAATCCATATGTCCAAACTGGGCTACGAAATTAGGCACCACTCGGTAGAAAACAATTCTATCATAAAATTTATGATGAATCTGTCGGTAAACTCTATCAACAGCTTCCGGAGACAAATTTCGAGTAAACTCAATCTCAAAATCTCCCTTCGACGTTTCAAATCGGGCTTGAAAAGTCTCCGGCGATTTTTCTTCCATCCAATTGGGATTGAAAGTAGTTTTACTACAACCCATTAGCAAAAAAGAAGCTAAGACAAGTGATTTATTCATCAATTACCACTTAATAATCACACTTCCCCAAGTAAATCCGGAACCAAAAGCAGCTAAAACCACTGTATCTCCTTCTTTGATTTTTCCTTTTTCCCAAGCCTCTGTCAAAGCAATCGGAATAGAAGCGGCGGTAGTATTTCCGTAATCCATAATATTATTATACACCTGATCGTCGGTCAGTTTGAATTTTTGCTGAATGAACTGTGAAATTCTCAAATTCGCTTGGTGCGGAATTAACATATCAATGTCAGAAACCTCTAAATTATTGGCTTGTAGCCCTTCATTTATGACCTCAGCAAAACGAACTACGGCATTTTTGAACACAAATTGTCCGTTCATATACGGGTAGTAACTTTCGTCATTTGGATCATTATCTGTCAAAATATCAGTAACCCAGCGTTGTCCCATCCCTGGTGCTTTTACAATTAATTCTTCGGCATGTTGCCCTTCCGAATGCAAATGAGTAGAAAGAATTCCTTTAGTCAAATCTTCTTCCCGGGAAAGCACGGCTGCTCCTGCTCCATCTCCAAAAATAACCGAAACACCACGACCACGAGTGGTCATATCTAAACCGGTGGAATGTACTTCCGAACCAATAACCAAAATATTTTTATACATCCCGGTTTTTATGTACTGATCGGCTACAGAAATGGCATACACAAATCCCGAACATTGGTTACGCACATCAAGTGCTCCAACTGTCCTTAAACCTAGGTCTCGCTGCACTAATACGCCTGGCCCTGGAAAGTAGTAGTCTGGCGAAAGCGTAGCAAAAACCACAAAATCAATATCTTCTTTGGCAACTCCTGAACGTTCAATCGCAATTTTAGCGGCTTTAACTCCCATAGAAGTAGTTGTATCTTCACCTCTTATGATGTGTCTTCTTCTTTTTATGCCGGTACGCTCTTGAATCCATTCATCATTGGTATCTATTTTTTTTGATAAATCATCATTGGTCACAATATTATCGGGAACGTAAAAACCTAATCCAGTAATTTTAGAATGGTACATATTTTATCTTTAATTAAAATTGAGTCTGCAAATTTACGTTTACCGCAAAATTTAACAATACAAATTACATAAAATTTCTGAATTGACAATTTATAGATTGCTTATCTTTGAGAAGAATAAACCAAAAACAAAAAAATGGATTACGTAATTATTTGTTTAGTTGCTCTTATGGGAGCTGGACTTACTTTATTTTCCGGTTTCGGATTGGGAACCATTTTATTACCCGTGTTCGGATTATTTTTTCCCATAGAAGTGGCGGTTGTCTTGACAGCTTTAGTTCATTTTATGAATAACATTTTTAAATTATTTCTTTTCGGAAAAAAGGCCGATAAAAATAGTATTTTACAGTTTGGGCTTCCTGCCATTTTGTTCGCTTATGCAGGAGCCTATTTATTGAATTTACTAACCCATATCGATCCGATTACCACCTATGCCATAGGCGAAAAAAACTATGACGTTACTCCTCTGAAAGTGATTATAGGATTTTTATTAATCGTTTTTGCTTTGTTTGATTTTATTCCAAAATTTAAAAATCTCGAATTTGACAAAAAGTACCTTCCTATAGGCGGAATCCTAAGTGGTTTTTTTGGAGGATTATCAGGTCACCAAGGGGCTTTGCGTAGTGCCTTTTTGATTCGCGTCGGACTTACAAAAGAAGCATTTATTGCCACAGGGGTGGTTATTGCCTGTCTGATAGACGTTACCCGATTAAGCGTTTATTTGCCAAAAATCATTAACAACGAAGTAAGTTTGGATTATAAATTGGTAGGTTTTGCTACGTTATCGGCATTTATTGGCGTTTATTTTGGAAATAAGATATTGCAAAAAACAACCATTACCACCATGCAAAATGTAGTTGCGGTGTTGTTATTAGTGTATGGTATATTGCTTGTTTTGGGGATTATTTAACCACATTTAAGTTTACATCCAACTGTAAATCTAATGTTGAAGGATGTTCAAAGAAAATAGGCTTTCCGTTAAAAGCAGCTTTAATCAAGTAATGACTTCCTTTAAAATAGCATTGTTTGACCGTAACTCTTAAGTTTCCTTCTTCTGAAACTTTCAATTGGTGCGGGTACAACAATATGCTTTCGGTAATCCCGTTTTTCAGAACCATAATTTCATTTACCTCGCCAAAAAGAGAAGCAATGTATTTTGATTTTGGATTTTTATAAATCTCACCGGAAGGCGCTTTTGCGACCAATTCACCATCCTTAAGTATCATTGTTTCATCCGAAAACGACAAAGCATCGGTGCTATCATGTGTAGCCACAATAACCGTTATTCCTCTGCCTTTCAAATACGAAAACAAATTGCGCCGCAGTGCATTTTTTCTGAAATTATCGATATGACTGAAAGGTTCATCCAATAGCAACACTTCGGGTTCCAGAGCTAAAACTTTTGCTAGTGCCACTCTTTGTTGTTGTCCACCACTTAACTGATGTACTTTAACTCTTGAAAACTCACCCATTTCTACCACATCCAACAATTCCTGAATGCGTAACTTTTTTATGGCCAATAATTGATTCGACAAAAACTTACCCACATTTTCGGCTACTGTTTCATACGGCATAAGTCCAAAATCCTGCGCCATGTATTTCATATACGGCATTCCTGGAACCAGATTAAATTTAGGTCCCAAAACCGGAGTTCCGCCCCAAGAAATGGCTCCTGCATCCAGATCATGCAAACCGTAAATAAGCTTTAAAAGAGTACTCTTTCCACAACCGCTTTCACCTAAAAGAGCAATATTTTGACCTTTTAAAATGTCAAAATGAACTGCTTTTATGATCGTCTTATCTGTATAGCCAAATGAAATTTGTTGTACCTGAAGCATTAGTCAAAATTAGGGGTCACAAAAATAGGAAGAAAAGCCAATAAAAAAGCCGTCTTTTAAGACAGCTTTTTGTTAAATTTTATAACTGATTATTGTCCAGCTTCTTTCTTGGCATCCTGCACCATTTTTTCATTTGCGGTAATAGCAAACTCTACACGACGGTTCTCAGCGCGACCGGCATCAGTATCATTAGTTGCAATCGGGTCCGCTTCTCCCATCCCCACAATGGCAAAACGAGAACCGTTAAGTCCTTGTGCATCGAGATATGCTTTTACTGCATTGGCTCTTTGCTGAGACAAGTTCAAATTGTATTCATCAGCACCTTTGCTATCGGTATAACCAAATATTTTAATATCGGTATCCGGATATTCTTTAAAAACCGGAACCAGTTTATCTAAATTCCCTTTGGCTTTAGAAGTCAGAGTCGCTTTGTTAAAATCGAAATTAACCGAGTTTTCTCCAAGCGTCAACTTAATTCCCTCTCCCACACGTTCTACTTTGGCTCCCGGTAAAGATTCACTAATTTTTCGGGCCTGACGATCCATTTTGTTTCCAATAACACCTCCGGCAACACCACCAATAACTCCGCCCAATACAGCCCCAAGGGCTCCATTACCGCCTTTTCCGATATTGTTTCCTAAAATTCCGCCTATAACAGCACCTCCTACAGCGCCAATTGCGGCTCCTTTTTGAGTATTATTAGCATTTTTTATCGATTCACAGCTGGACAAAACACTTCCCAATAAGAAAGCGACACACACTGTATATACAAATGACTTTTTCATTTTATTATTTTTTACGGTTAAATTGATATACCACTTTTGCATCATTATTTCCTACTTGAACCTTATCTATTAACTGAAAAGAATTTTCAGTTACATTGTCAACAATCAAAATATACCCTGAAGTCACTTTTCTGGGTTTATCTCCATCTTTTAGTAATTTGAGTACAAATTGCTTTTCGTCGGTTAAATACCATTTGATATCGGACGAATAATTAGTACACCCTACTTTGTTTAAAGACATTTTCCCAGAATCATTATTAGAAACCAAATGCCATTCACTGCCTTCAAAACATTTGGCCTCTGCCACTTCAAAAGAAGTTACTTTAAAATAGTCTGATCCTGGATAGGTTACCGAAGAAATGACCCAATCTCCTTTTAAGGCCACTTGTGTTTTTCGATCTACACTAGTAGTAACCAAGGCATTTTTAGGCTTACAGGAAATAAACAGCCCAATAAGACAAATTAATAGTGCTAGTTTTTTCATTTTAGTTGATTATTTATAGTTTTACTTCAAAAGTATGTCAAAATTATCGTACTAATTTACAAAATTTCGAGCAATGCTTACACAATTACTACACGTCAATTTGTCACTTTTTATACTTTGGTATTTCTTTTGAATGAATGATACAAACACAAATTAAAACTTAAAACTATGACAACAGGAAAAATTAATGTTTCGGTAGAAAACATCTTTCCCTTAATCAAGAAATTCTTATACAGTGATCATGAAATTTTTCTTCGCGAATTGATTTCCAATGCTACTGATGCTACGCTTAAATTAAAACACTTAACCAGCATTGGCGATGCCAAAGTAGAATACGGTAATCCTAAAATTGAAGTGAAAATTGACAAAGAAGGAAAAAAACTTCACATTATTGATCAAGGTATGGGGATGACTGCCAGCGAGGTAGAAAAATACATCAACCAAGTGGCTTTTTCGGGAGCGGAAGAGTTTCTGGAAAAATACAAAGATTCTGCCAAAGATGCTGGAATTATTGGACATTTCGGATTGGGTTTTTATTCGGCTTTTATGGTGGCTTCCAAAGTAGAAATCATCACTAAATCGTATAAAGACGAGCCAGCAGCACACTGGACCTGTGACGGAAGTCCGGAATTTACTCTTGAACCTCACGATAAAACCGAAAGAGGAACCGAAATCGTACTTCATGTTGCTGACGATTCTTTGGAATTTTTAGAAGATTACAAAATCAGTGAGTTGTTGACCAAATACAACAAATTCATGCCGGTACCTATTAAATTTGGTACTCGAAAAGAAAAAATTGAACAGAAAAAAGGCGAATTTGTTGAAACGGAAGATAAAGACAACATCTTTACAGAAGTAGAAGTTGACAATATCATCAACAATCCAAATCCGGCATGGACAAAAGCACCAACCGAATTGAGCGATGCAGATTACAAAAATTTTTACCGCGAATTGTATCCGATGCAGTTTGACGAACCGTTATTCAACATTCATTTAAATGTAGATTATCCGTTCAATTTAACCGGAATTTTATACTTTCCAAAATTAGGAGACAACATCCAAATTCAGAAGGATAAAATCCAATTGTTCCAAAATCAAGTGTATGTTACTGATAATGTAGAAGGCATTGTTCCGGAATTTTTAATGATGTTAAAAGGAGTAGTTGATTCACCGGATATTCCGTTAAATGTATCGCGTTCTTACTTACAAGCCGATGGAAATGTGAAGAAAATTTCCAACTATATTACCCGTAAAGTTTCAGATAAATTAAAATCCTTATTCAACGAAAACCGTGAAGATTTCGAACAAAAATGGAACGATATCAAAATCGTTTTGGAATACGGAATGCTATCAGAACCCAAATTTTATGAAAAAGCGGGTGATTTTGTATTGTATCCAACCACAAATGGCAAATATTATACGTTAGCCGAATTGAAAGAAGCCATAAGTGCTATTCAAACCGATAAAGACGGAAAAACTGTCGTGTTATATGCTTCCGACAAAGAAGCGCAACACAGTTATATAGACATTGCCACCGCAAAAGGATACGAAGTTGTGGTATTGGATTCGCCAATTGTGTCGCATTTGATTCAGAAATTAGAAGCCGATAATGAAAATCTGATCTTTACTCGTGTCGATGCCGATCATATTGACAAATTGATTCAGAAAGAGGAAACTCAAATTTCAAAACTTTCTGAAGAAGAAAAAGAAAAATTAAAAGGAAGTATTGAAACGATGGTTCCTAAAGAAAACTATAGCGTACAATTGGAAGCCTTAGAAAGCAACTCGGCTCCCTTCATGATTACGCAACCAGAATTTATGCGCCGTATGAAAGAAATGAGTGCTACCAGTGGCGGTGGAATGTTTGGCATGGGCAATTTCCCGGAAATGTACAACTTAGTTGTAAATACCAATTCTGATTTAGCAACTACGATTTTAAACAGTTCAGAAGAAATTCAAAAAGACTTGGTCAAACAAGCGTTAGATTTAGCCAAACTCTCACAAGGCTTACTAAAAGGAGAAGAACTGACTTCGTTTGTAAAACGTAGTTTTGAAACGTTGAAATAACAAATCAAAACCCCTAACAATTCTTCAACTGTTAGGGGTTTCTTATTTTAGAAAGTTGGCAAACTTTTTAAAATTAATTTCCTATTACACCTCCGTTATCCTCTTTCTTTTCTTTGTTAAGCATATTCGGATCTTCTTTGGCTAATTTATTCTTGGTTGGAATTTTGTAGTTAATTGAAAAACCATAGCGGCGCGTATCGTTTTTATTGGTAACCAATAGCGGAGTTTGTACTGAAATTAACTGTCCTTTATTGGTATTCAAAATGTCATCTAAATTAATTGAAACGGACAATTTGTTATCTAAGAATTTTTTAGAAAAACTCATACCCAAACTAGCGTTTAAAGGTTTGTCAATTTTGAAATAATAATAATTTCCTCCGCCTGGCATAAAATTATAAGTGGTCATCCATTTTATTTTTTTTGGTAACACCACTTGCGACATAAAATTCATGTACCAAAAAGCTTTGGTTTTCAAATTAGGAATTTCATGCATTTGTCTTCCTGCAAAGACATATAAAAAGTTCATTTCATCAGGATTAACATTCATTTTCATCGTTTCGGCCAATCCTTTTGTAAATAACATATACGGAATAGGCATTCCGAAATTAATGCTATGCGAACGAAGTTGCGATACATTGACATTTGTATTAATCATTTTATCATTTTCATATAAAATACGTTGTACCACTTGATTGTCTCCAACACTTAAATTATAACTAACAAAAGCATAATCGATAGCACTGATTTTAGCTTCGAAATTATTATAAATAGTTGGCTGCAATTGCGGATTACCCACAGTCTCTGCATTAGGATTTTGATAGGTTGTATTGTTCGGATTTAAAGCACTAGTACTTGGCAAAGTGATTTTTTTATTATAATTCATATTAAAAAACACTTGCTTCGAAAAATTATATTGCACGCTGGCATTCGGAAAAATTTTAAATTGTTTAAATGCCTCTAAATTGGCTACATCGGTTTTTCCTGAAATATCATAATCTTCTGCTCGAGCACCCAAAATAAAATCGATTTTTTTCAATTTCGCTTGAAATTCAAGATACGTAGCAGCCGTTCTTCTTTTGTAATCTAGATTTGTTGTTCCTTCATTCTTAGCAGTAAAAAGCAACTCTTCATACAATGCACCGAAACTCATTTTACCTTCGTCTAAAATTTTTAGCGGTTGTGAGTAATCCGCCTTAAAATTATACAATTCCTGTAGTGATGAATTATCTAAAACCGAGGTATTAAAAGTGATAGAATTTAGCATGAAATCAGTATTCATACGATTGTAATTAAAACTGAAATCCAACTTTTTTGCTTTGTTCTCAAATCGTTTTTGAAATGTAGCAACAGCATCTTGGCGCATATTTTTGGTATCTCCTTTGTCGGAAGTTTGAAAAGTACTGGCATCCGGCAACACTCCAAAAGCATTGGTATAACTGTTGTTCTTATTGTAAGTAAGATCATAATTCAATAATAACCTATCATTTCCAAAGTCAAAAGTCAAGCCGGATTTAGCATAATAATTTCTATTTATTCTATCGGCAGCACTTTTATTAAGCAATGTTGTAACATTACTTTCATTTTTAATAACTTCGTTCCAAAGTCCTCTTTCGGCATAATTTTGTCCAATATTTAGTTGCCAACCAAACCATTTATTCTTTGCACTTAATAACAAACCATTATTATTTCTCCAACGAATGTTTTCATTGTTAGAAAAACTAGTGCTGTTAGTGTAGGTTGCCGACAAATAACTTTTTGCCTTTTTATTGGTGATAATATTCAAAATTGCCCCTCCCGAAGTGGCAGGAAATTCGGCACCAGGCTGGGTAATTACTTCGATACGTTCTACCGAATTGGCAGGCATGCCGTCTAGAAATGAATTCAATTCATTCGAAGAAATATTTAACGGACGACCATCCAAATACACATCCAATTGCTTTCCTTGATACATCATTCCGGCTACATCGGTAGCAATTAAACCTGGTAATTTTTTTATTCCCTCCAATAACGAACCCGAATTCAGATGAGCCTGGCCCGCAAAATCAAAAATAGTCCGGTCGGCTTTTTGTTCCACGGCTTTTTTTTCTTTTACGATGGCGACTTCAATCAGTTCATTGGTTTTTTCTTTGGTAACTTGTTGACTATCTTGGGCCGAAGCGGAAATAACAAAAATAAAAGAGAAGGCAGAAACAAAAATTGACTTGTACATTTTAGAAATTAAATTTCTAA